>Ga0307421_1000160_pt1 | contig 43508 bp, 48 predicted proteins | sample SalMarWE160270MG_FD_202163 | JGI IMG/M metagenome (GOLD analysis project Ga0307421, IMG submission 202163) | Salt marsh sediment microbial communities from the Plum Island Ecosystem LTER, Massachusetts, United States - WE1602-70 | ecosystem: Environmental > Aquatic > Marine > Intertidal zone >... | reverse complement strand
CTTTTGAATAAAATATTTGAGAATTAAATTATGTCTGATTATTATAATCCAAAACGCACATACGGGATTTTCAATCCTGATTCAAAAGAAGCTTTTAAATTAAGTCGTTCTAAGATTGACTTATTTTTAAACTGTCCTCGTTGTTTTTATATAGACCGCAGATTAGGAGTTAACAGGCCCCCTATGTTCCCTTATACTCTTAATTCAGCAGTTGATACTCTATTTAAAAAAGAATTTGATATTCATCGCGCTAAAGGCGAAGCTCATCCAATGATGAAGAGTTATAAGATTGATGCTATTCCTTTTCAGCATGAAAAAATAGATGATTGGAGGAATAATTTTTCTGGCATTCAATTCTTGCATGAGCCAACTAATCTTTTAATATTCGGAGCAATTGATGATGTATGGATTAATCCTCAAAAAGAATTAATTATTGTTGATTATAAATCCACAGCAAAAAGTGGCGAGATAAACCTTGATGCTGAATGGCAAATAGGATATAAGAGGCAAATGGAAATTTATCAATGGCTTTTTAGAAGAAATAATTTTAAGGTTTCTGATACTGGATATTTTGTTTATGCAAATGGCAAAACAGATAAAGAAGCATTTGACTCTAAATTGGAATTTGATGTTAAAATATTGCCATACAAAGGAGATGATTCGTGGGTGGAAGAAACAATTATTCAAGCTCATAAATGTTTGATGGGAGATGAGATTCCTTTGCATGATCCTGATTGCGATTATTGCGGTTATTCTAAGGAACGCAGCATTGCTGTTAATTCAAATTTAAATTCTAAATAATAAATATTATGCTGCCAGAAAAATGGGAAAATTTAGTAGGAGATATTAAAGATGATTTTGAAGTAGAAGAGCATAAAAAAGAGCATTCTGATGAACATGGGGGGACAGATACAGAATATATCATTTTTAAAGGACCATTAGGCAGGACTAAATTAGAATTTGTGACTAAGCCGGTAGTTTTAGATAAAAAAACTACCTATTCAGGAAGAATTGGCTCTGAAACAAAAGTGGAATATGTTTATAGTGAAGACGAAAAAAGCAATAAGCTAATTGCTTATAAATGGAGCGACGCAGAAGAAGATTGGGTTGAAATAGATACAAAAAATTTTGCAGAATAATCTACGATGATAATTAATAATCCTGAAAAAATTGAAAAAGCTGAAATAATAGTAGGGATTCCTTCGTACAATGAGTCAGAAACGATTGGTTTTGTTGTTGAACAAATTAGTTTGGGATTAGAAAAATACTTTCCAAATAAACAAAGCATTATTATTAACGTAGATAATAATTCTGCTGATGGGACCAAACAGGCATTTTTTAAAGCCAAATCAAATATCCCTCAAATCTATATTTCTACAGACAAAGGCATTAAAGGAAAAGGTTATAACTTCCATAACCTTTTTTCAATGATGAAAAAATTTGAAGCTAAAACCGGCTTAGCTCTTGATGCTGATTTAAAAAGTATTAAACCTGATTGGATTAAAAAAATGGCTGAACCTATTTTTGAAGGATATGATTTTGTTACCCCTTATTATGCTCGCGATAAAATTGATGCGACTATTACTAATCACTTAGTTTATCCTTTAACGTATGGTCTTTTGGGCTGGGATATTCGTCAGCCAATTGGCGGTGATTTTGCTTTTTCTTCTAAAATGGCTAATGTTTGGTTAAAAAAGAAATGGAGTCAAACAACTTATCAATTCGGCATAGACATTTTTATGAGTTTAACTGCATTTTTTAATAGAATGGAAACATGCCAAGTTAATTTGGGTTCTAAAATTCATAATCTGTCTAATCCTAAATTAGGGCCAATGTTTTCTCAAGTATCAGGAACTCTTTTTAAAATGATTTCCGAGAATTTTAATCATATTAAAAGAAATATTGAAATCAAAAAAATACCTATTAAAGGAGATGATCAATTGCCGGCTTTATCTAATTCTTTGCCAAATAAAGAATTATTTAGAAAGATTTTCTGGGATAATTTAGATTCTTTTTGGCCAACAATTAAACAAGCTGTTAGTAAACCAGTTTATGAAAAATTGAATAAGATCCGTAAAGAGAAACAAGGGGAAATTGGTTTGGATCTTTGGACTAAAATTGTTTATGATTTTCTCTGTTCTTATCCAGGGTCTAAAGATAAATTTATCTTAATTGATTCATTGGGTTGTCTTTATTTTGGAAGAATGGCTCGGTTTTTTATTGAGAATGGGCATTTAGCTCCTACAGAAGTTGAGCAAGTAGTTATTAAACGAGCTAAGTATTTTTTCAAAAAAAGAGATTATTTTCTAAAGAAAAAAGATGAAAAATTATGCTAAAATTGGCAATCGCAAAGGCAAGCCGGGTTATAGGACGCCGTCAAGATTCCAAGTAAAAGAACATTATGCTAATAAAAGTAAAAGTTTTTCCTCAAGCAGGACAAGAACAGATAGTAAAAAAAGCAGAGGATAGTTTTGAAGTTTGGGTTAAACAAAAACCAGTTCAGGGACAAGCTAATAGGGCAGTAATCAGCGCTTTGGCTGATTATTTTAAAATCCCAAGAGAAAACATTAAATTAATTAAGGGATTTAAGCAGAGGAATAAGATTTTTGAAATAAAAGTCTGACCAGGCACGGCCTTTCTCGCACAACCTTGCTTCGCAAGGATGTTGCTCTTTAAGGCCATGCCTGTCAGCATTACTATGAATTTAATTATTGACTTGTCTAAAAAAGAGCCGTGTCTTGTCTTAAAACAAGACAAGAGGAAAATTGACAGCCATCAATGGACTGGGCTTTATCAATTAAGCGAGACATTAATTTTAGAAATTGATAAATTTTTAAAAAAGAATAAAATTAAATTAGGAAATATAAAAGAGATAAAAGTAATCCCAAGCAAAGAATCATTAGTCAGCACCCGGATTGCCAAAGCTGTGGCTTTAGGGTTGAAGATATAAAGGCAACTATCGCCTCTGAACATTGACAAAAAATCATAATCTATTTCTGATAAGATATAAGAAAACAAAAACAGGCCAGTTGGTGCTGACCTGTTTGTGCCTATTATTTCTTTTTTAAAAGATATAATAGAATTAAAACTATTATTATTTGTTCCATTTTAATTTTGGTATCAAAATGGCAAATACATTTACTCTTATATCTTATCAAAAGTAGATTAAAAAGTAAATAAAAAAGAACATACAAGTTGCCATTAGTGTCGCTCAGTCAAACAAAATCTTCGTAGGGAAATTATTTGCTTAGCACTTCAACCGTTGGTGGTGTAGGTATTAGGTGTCCATAACCCCTGACGGTGGCAGAACATTGTATGTTCTGTATAAATATTATTATGTTTTTTAAAATTTGTCAACCTTTTGTGGAAAAAATACAATAGAGATAAAAATTAAAATCATAATAGAAAAAGAATGGTAATTATTTTGCCCTTAATCGTTTTTTATGATATTATAAAAACAAAGGAAGGGGGTGAAAAAATAGCCATTCTCAAAAATAGTTATTTAACTTTATTGTATGAGGGTGGTTTTTATTGTTTATGCCTAGAATAATTATTAAAAGAAATCACAAAAACTCAATAGATGTAGTTCGTTATATAATCTACAAATATAATTTTGACGGAGAACCTATTACGAATTTAAAATTACAAAAAATATTATATTATGTTTATGTTTGGCAATTAGTTAAAAATCATAAAATATGTTTTAACGAAAAATTCCAAGCTTGGCCTATCGGACCCGTCCTTTACTCTGTTTATAAGGAATTAAGAAAATTCGGTTCGTCTCCAGTGCCTTCAACTATTACAAAAATAAAGAATGAAAAGGATGTTGATAATTTAAAAAAAGTATTAGGAAATGAATTAGTGGATATAATTGATTGGATATACGAAAAATATGGTCAATTAACTGCATTCCAGTTAGTTATGATTACTCATAATGAATCCCCTTGGTTAAATGCAAGAAGGGGGTTAAATCCCACTGAAACATCAACAGATATAATTTCAGATGAGGATATAATTCAATATTACAGCAAAATTGATGAATAAGAAAAAAAATCTTAATTCAACCACCGAGTTAGAAGATGTAAAGATAAAATTCAGTTTTGAATTTTATGATACTAGTAAAAAATATTGTTTGAGTTGTTGGGAGAAAGAACAAATATTTAAAGCATTAGATAGATTAAAAGATGTAAATACAAAAACTTATAATGAAATGATAATGAGTAGTGGCGTATATCGTTTTCACGAAGTTGACTGGAGCAAGACCAAAGAGAAAAATGGATTTCCTGACAAGCGAGTTGATGGATTGCCTTCATTTCAATTCGCACTGTTGAATATTAATAGCCAAAAAACTAGGGTATTTGGTGGTTTGTCTAAAAATATATTTTATATTGTTTGGTTTGATTTAAACCACGACATATATGGGTAAAAATTATACAAACAAAGATAAATTTTTTGATTATTTGGATAAGGCTATAAATCCTTATTCACAATCTTCTTCAATAAAGAAGAAAAAACAAAAGCGTGTTGGTGATTATAGCGAAAAGCAAACTCATCAACATAAAGTTGAAGATACTTTGGCGAAACAACGTGATAAGTCCCAGAGAGAGAACGCTTAAGTTGTCCCCAAAAGTTTTCAATAGTATTAGTATGTATAAAATTATCCTTTCCTTTAGCCCATTGTTTTCTTGAATGTTTGACAGCACCTTTTTGATAACCAAAATGCCTAATTCTTTTATAAGCAGGCCATTCATCAGTCATAAGATAACTACCACGTTTAACATTCTTTTTAATATTATTCAATAAAGTATGATTTTGTAAATTATCTATCTTTTTAGCAATAACTCCACCGCCTTTTTCAACCATTCCCGTAATAGCAGTTTTGTTTGACATTTTAGAGCTCATTCTACGTCTACCACCAATATAAGTTTCGTCAACTTCCACAATTCCCGACAAGGCAATACTATCATTCATTAAAGTTCTTATTTGTTTAGCCATACGCCAAGCAGTTTTATATGACACTCCGACATGTCTTTCAATCTCTTTAGCGGCCACTCCATTTTTAGACACACTAAACAGGAACATAGCATAAAACCAAGAACGTAAAGAAGTAGAGCTATTTTCAAAAATAGTTCCAACCAAAGGATAGATATGAGTATTTTTAGAATTAGTGTAGCATTTTCGTCCTTTAACACGATAATATCCTTTTAAGTCAGGATATTTATATTTAAAAATATAATCCAAACACGCATTATCATCAGGAAACTGATTATTAAAATGTTTTATTGTATATTTTGTGGACATTTTATTAGCTTATTTAAGCCATTCTTATGCTATTGACAAGAGGTACAAGACATAATAAACTTATAATAAGTGTCAAAATCTTCGTAGGGAAGTTATTTGTTCACAAGTGTGCCGCAGGTGAGATTTGAACTCACAAACTCTAGGGAGAGTGGCAATTTACGAAATTGCTGTGTATACCTATTCCACCACTGCGGCTTGTGAATACAAAAAGCGCTTTTAATCTTTGCGGGTTGGAAGTGCTTTTTGTATTCAACAAGTCAGTATATCAAATGGTGGAATTAGCGTCAATGTCAATTGTGGGGATAGCTTTAACTCATTTTCTTATTTAATTGTCAATGCTTGTGTGGGATAGTTGCCAATATAAAATTCTTGCTTTTTTACTGTTTCTGTTTTATAATTAAACCATGAAAATTTAGTTTTGCTGTACATTAACTTTTAAATAAAAGGGGGATAAGATGGCGAAAATAGGTGAATTTTTAGATAGTCTGTATAGACAGATTGAAGGAGATTCTGACGCACGGATATTCTTTGACTGCTTTTTGAGAGAGAGTCTTGTTATAGAGCTTAATAAGCATACAGAGGGCGGTTCGGTTGATCTGGAAATGGATATCGCTGATAAGCGAACTTGGAAAGCTATTTACATAATTGCCGCGGAGATTCTCTGGGATGCGGCCTCAAGAAATCATTCTGAAGTTCACCCTGACATTTTTCAAGAAGCAAATAGTTTATCATTGGCATTTTGCCAAGAGATAGAAAAATGTTTGGGGAATAATATGGAATTCATCCCAATCGAGTCACCAACTGAAATGATGGCCAAAGAGGGTCTCGTAAAAATTGAAGGTGGCTATGTCAAGTTTACCCCAAAAGGAGGACAAATGGCAAAAAAGATTGAAGAACAGTTTAAAGAGCCCGAATGATAATAAAGAAACCATTTAAACAGAAAAGGAGGAATGATAATGGAAGCAAAAGATAGAATTATTTTTGCGGCTGATATGGATAACATTGAGGATTTAAAGAGATATCTCCAAGTGTTGTCCGGTCATATTGGAGTGGTAAAACTGGGCATGGAGATTCTAACTATGGCTATGATCGAAGGAGTGCCGGTTATTCAGACTGCGCTGGATAATTTTGAAGGGAAAATTATGATTGACTTGAAGTTTGGTGATATCCCCCGAACTGTAGCTGGAGCAGCCAAGGTAGTGGCCAGAAATTCAGCTGAAAAAAGAATTTTCGGCTTTACTATCCATTGTTCCAAAGGATTGGAGATGATTCAAAAAACAGTGGAAGCGGTCAATCAGTTCAGCCTTTCAGATTATCAGCCATTAGTTTTAGGGGTGACTGTTTTAACTTCAATTGACGATAGAATCTTAGAAGAAGAGGTAATGACTGATTACTCTAGCCGGCAATTAGTAGTTCACTATGCCGGATTAGCTGAAGAAGCTGGGGCAAAAGGAATAGTCTGTTCTCCATTAGAAACAGCCCAGGTTTTAGCTATCTATCCAGGATGTACAGTAGTGAACCCCGGTATCAGATTCGCCGGTTCTGAAGTCCAAGATCAGAAGAGAGTAAATACTCCAGGAGCGGCTATTGCCGCTGGTGCTAAATATGTGGTCATGGGAACCGATTTAAGAAAAGGAGACCCAATAGCCAATGCTCGGAGAGCAGCCGAAGAGATTGCCAGAACAATGCAAGTATTATAGCCAAAGGCCGGGTTTCTTTTTTAAGAGACCTGGCTAAAACTTATTAACTGGTATGACAAGAAGGAGGTAGAGAGATGAAAAAGGATATTGATTATTATTTTTCTTTAGAAGAGAAAAAACTTCTTATTTCTATGCGGCAAGCGGGCATTATTAAGGTAGGCGAGCTAACTCAATTAAAGGATGAATCTATGTCCCCTATTTATGTGGATATGAGGGATAAGTTGACTGATGAGCATCCAGAACTGCTACCATTAGTTGGTTCAGCTTTCGCCCATTTGGTAATCATTCCTCCTGCTACTAGACCGTTATCAAATAGGCAGGTAGTTATTGGCGTGCCTGACGCTGCTTATCCTTTAGCAGCGGCAACGGCAACTATGGCTGCCTTAGAAGGACTGCCAATTTCTTTATTGGTGCAGAGAAAATCTCCTAAAGCCCATGGAACGGCTGGCCAAAAAGAAAAACTGGTCATTGGCATACCTAAACTAGGCCGAGAGTACAATTTAATAGACGATGTTATCACTACTTCCAAGAGCAAGAGAGAATCTATCGCTATTATGGAAAATGAAGGGTTTAAGATAAAACGGGTTTTTGTCTTTTTTGACCGGCAACAGGGTGGAGGAGAGAGTTTACTCAAAGATGGCTATGAATTTCACGCCGTCTTCAAGTTAATGGAGGTAGGAAAACTCTTTTTAGACGAGGGTTTAATTACCTCAAAACAATATAGTGACGTGATAAAATTCATCGATACCCATCAAGTAGAATAGAAAATAATTATCTTCAACAGACCTGTTGGATGAGAGAAAAATCTTATCTGACGGGTCTTTTTATTATTATTATTTTCATGATAACTTTTTTCGTTCTTGGTTTGTCAAATGCGGCGAAGTTAGTAAGCAATATAATATTTGACAAAGAATTCGCGCCCTTTTTTATTTGGGGAAATGAAGTATAATAAAAATATGACCTCATTGGAAAAATCTATTTTATCTACTTTGGCGTATTATGATGTTTTAGGACGGCCTTTGACTGGCTGGGAAATTTTTAAATATTTAATACAGTCATGGGGAAGTTCAGAATTACTTAGCCACTTTTCTATTGCTCCTCATAATAATAGATTAAAAGATGTTTTAGAAACTTTAGGAAAAAGCCCAGAATTAAATAAATTAATCAGCCAAAAAAATGGCCTTTATTTTTTTAAAGGCCGTCAAAAGATTGTTAAGCAAAGAATTGAAAGGCAAAAAATGGCTGATCAAAAATGGAAAAAAGCCAAACGATTGGTTAAAATGCTTCAAGTAATTCCTTTTATCCGTTCAGTGATTGTGAGTGGCTCATTAGCCATGAATAATACAAAAAATGAATCAGATATAGACCTTTTGATTATAACTAAAGCTGGACGCATCTGGACTTGCCGCGGATTAATTACTCTCTTTGTACATATAATTGGCCAGCGCCGCCATGGTAATTTAACTAAAGACCGAATTTGCCTTAATCATTATTTAACTGATAAATCTCTTAAAATACCATTCAAAAGTCTATACAATGCCCATACATACGCACATTTAGTCCCTTTGCTAGATTTATTGTTAGACCCTAAGGGTCTAACACTTTATAAACAATTTCAGCGAGCCAATAAATGGATTAAAGATTATTTAGTTTTCTATCCTGAAGAGCAAAATGGTTATTTAAAAAAAATTAAGCCAAATCAATCTTTTTATTTTTTAAGAGAAATTAGAGAAATTATTCTTGACAAATCAATTGGTAATGGAGTAGAATTTATCTTAAAGAAATTCCAACAGAGGCGAATTAAAAAAGATCCTTTGACTTATCAAGCTGGCGGCAGAGTTGTTTTTAATGATAAGCAATTAGAATTCCATCCAGATTCGCCAGAAAAATGGATTTTGGAAAAATATAATCAAGAAATGGAAGAATTAGGGTTGATTGAATTAGCCAACGAGAAAGATTCAGGCTTGACAGTTTGAGCAATTTTGATTAAGATAAAGTAAAATAGAAACAAAAGGTAATAGATAATAAACATATTGTATAATGTTTTTTTGTTTGCTGTTTGTTGCTTTTTGTTTGTTGATTCTATGAATATTAAACCTTTAGGAGACAGGGTTCTTATTGAACCAATTTCAGTTGAAGATAAAACTGAATCAGGAATTATTTTGCCTGATACAGCTGATAAAGAAAAACCAGAAGAAGGCAAGGTTATAGCAGTTGGTCCAGGCCGGCCCAATAAGCCAATAGGCGTTAAAAAAGGCGATAAAGTCCTCTTTACTAAATACGGGCCAAATGAAATTAAAATTGATAATAAAGAATATTTAATTGCTAAAGAAGAAGATATTTTAGCAATATTAGAATAATTAACATTTAAAATTATGGCAAAACAAATTAAATTTGATGAACAAGCCAGACGCCAGCTTAAGAAAGGCGTTGATAAATTAGCTAATGCAGTTAAAGTAACATTAGGTCCTAAGGGCCGCAATGTTGTTTTGGATAAAGGTTTTGGTTCTCCGGAAATTACTAATGACGGAGTAACTATTGCTAAAGAAATTGAATTAGAGAATAAATTTGAGAACATTGGCGCAGAGATTGTTAAAGAAGTGGCCAGCAAGACAAATGATTTGGCTGGAGATGGAACAACTACAGCCACTTTATTAACTCAAGCTATTGTTACTCAGGGCTTAAAAAATGTTACTGCTGGAGCTAATCCCTTGGCTCTTAAGCGCGGCATTGAAAAAGGGGTTAGATCTATAATAGAGTCACTTAAAAAAATGGCTAAAACAGTGGCTGGGAAAGCAGAAATTGCCCAAGTAGCTACTATTGCAGCTGAAGATCCTGAAATCGGCAATTTAATTGCTGAAGCTATTCAGGAAATCGGCAGAGAAGGCGTTATTACTGTAGAAGAATCACAAACTTTTGGCTTATCAAAAGAAACTGTTAAAGGAATGCGTTTTGATAAGGGGTATGTTTCTCCATATATGATTACAAATGCTGAACGCATGCAAGCAGAATTTGATGACCCACATATTTTAATTACTGATAAAAAAATATCCAGCATTCAGGAAATTTTGCCTTTATTGGAAAAAATTACACAAAGCGGGAAAAAAGATATTGTGCTTATTGCTGATGAAGTTGATGGCGATGCTTTGGCTACTTTGGTTGTTAATAAATTAAGAGGCACTTTTAATGCTTTAGCAATTAAAGCGCCTGGTTTTGGAGATAGACGGGAAGAAATGCTTGAAGATATTGCTGTTTTGACTGGTGGACAAGTTATTTCTGAAAAAGTTGGATTAAAATTAGAAAATACTGAACTTAAGATGCTTGGCAATGCTCGCAGGGTAATTGCAGATAAGGAAAATACAACTATTGTTGAAGGAAAAGGCAATAAATCGGAGATTGAAGCAAGAATTAATCAAATTAAAACTGAATTAGACAGAAGTGATTCTGACTTTGACAAAGAAAAATTACAGGAACGGCTGGCTAAATTAGCTGGTGGAGTAGCTGTTCTTAAAGTAGGCGCAGTAACAGAATCTGAACAGAAGTATAAACAAGCTAAAACTGAAGATGCTTTAGCTGCTACTAAAGCAGCTGTTGCTGAAGGGATTGTTCCAGGTGGCGGTGTTGCTTTAATAAGAGCTATTAAGTCATTAGATGATGTTAATGTTAAAGGAGAAGCAAAAATTGGTTTATCTATTTTGAAAAGAGCTTTAGAAGAGCCATTAAGGCAGATTGCTAATAATGCAGGCCAGGATGGTTCAGTAGTTGTTGATGAAGTTAAAAAGAAATCTGGCGCTTATGGCTATGATGCAGCTAAGAATAAATACAGAGATTTATTTGAAGCAGGTATTATTGATCCAACCAAAGTTGTCCGTTCTGCTTTAGAAAACGCTGCTTCAGCAGCAGCTATGCTTTTAACTACTGAATGCGTAATTACAGATTTGCCTGAAAACAAAGATACAACGCCTCCAATGGGTGGAGGAGGAATGCCAATGGGCGGAGGAATGCCTGGAATGATGTAATAATTAAATAGAAGTCGTTAAATAGAGGCCGTGCTTTGAAACATACAACCTTTGCAAAGATTGTATGTTTCAAAGCACGGCCTCTTGTATTTGCAAAACCATTCAGAGAATAGTATAATAAAGAAAAAATAAAGACAATTTTAATAATACCTGGGGCAGGTTTGTTTAGATTTTTGATTTAAAAATTTAGAAAAACTTGTTTTCAGATAAAAATATGGGACGTTTTTTATGGATTATTATTGGTATAGCCATTTTAATTATCTTTTGGCTAATTGCTGTTTATAACAGCTTAATCAAATTAAGGAATCGGACAGACGAAGCATGGTCAGACATAGATGTCCAGCTAAAAAGACGATATAATTTGATTCCTAATTTAGTACAAACAGTTAAAGGTTATGCCAAGCATGAAAGAGAGCTTTTTGAAAATGTTACTAAAGCCAGAACCGCGGCTATGGGCGCGCAAACAATGGAAGAGCATGGCAAAACAGAAAACATGCTATCTGGCGCCTTAAAATCTCTTTTTGCTGTAGCAGAAAATTACCCTGATTTAAAAGCTAATCAGAATTTCTTAGAACTGCAAAGAGAATTAAGTGATACAGAAAACAAAATTCAGGCAGCCAGACGATTTTTCAATGGCAATGTAAGAGATTTCAATATTAAAATTGAGACATTCCCAAATAATTTAGTAGCTGGGATGTTTAATTTTAATAAAAAAGATTTCTTTGAAGTTCAAGAGGCAGAGGTCCGTAAGCCGGTTAAAGTAGGGTTTTAAGAAAAGATATGCCTACTCTTTATACCCATAAAGATTCAAATGTTCGAAAAACATGGATATTGATTAGTATATTTTTAGTTTTTATTATTGGCCTTGGATGGGTTTTCTCTTATCAATTTGAAAGTCCGATTATTTTAGTAATAGCAGTAATCTTTAGTTCCTTGATGAGTTTTACTTCTTATTGGTATTCAGATAAAATTGTTTTAAGAATGAGCAAGGCTAAAAAGATTGAAAAAAAAGATAATCCAGAATTATATCGTTTAGTTGAAAATCTTTGTATTACAGCTGGCTTACCTTTGCCTAGAATATATATTATTGATGAAATGGCGCCTAATGCTTTTGCTACTGGTCGCAATGCTGAACATGCAGTAATTGCCGTAACCAGAGGGCTTTTGGAAAAATTAGAACGTTCTGAATTAGAAGGCGTTTTGTCTCATGAATTAAGCCACATTGGCAATAGAGATATTCTTTTACAGACTGTCGTAGTTATTTTGGTTGGTATGGTTGTTTTGCTTTCTGACTGGTTTGTCCGTTGGAGTGTTTTTGGGAGAGGTAAACGCAGTAATCGAGGAGGAGGCCAATTTGCCGGCATTATGATTTTAATTGGTTTTGCTCTGGCTATTTTATCTCCTTTAATTGCCGCTTTAATTCAATTGTCCATTTCACGCAAAAGAGAGTTTTTAGCTGATGCCAGCGGTGCTTTATTGACCCGTTATCCAGAAGGATTAGCCAGTGCGTTAGAGAAAATATCAGCAGACCAGACACCCTTAAAAGCAGCTAACAAAGCCACAGCTCATTTGTATATTAGCAACCCTTTTAAGGGCAAAAAATTTTCTAAATTATTTATGACTCATCCGCCAATTAAGGAACGAGTTAACGCCCTGCGGGGAATGGAGATATAATTATGGGATTATTTTCAAGCAGTAAAAAAATAACACTGGCTGATTATAAAGACATTTGGACGCCTTTTTGTTTTATTGATGAATCAGGAACCTTAGATGTAAAAAGTCAACCATATTTTACAGTAGGGATGATAAAATGTTCACAACCATATTATTTGCAACGAAAAATAAGATATATAAGATCTAAGAATAGGTTTTGGTGGGAATTGAAATTCAATAATCTTAATAAAGTTAAAATAAGCACTGCTTTAGAAATTTTAAATACTTTATTTGAAACAAGAAGTATAAAATTTGCTTCTTATACAATAAATAAAAAGAATAATTATTTCAAAAAAGAATTCAGCGAAAATCCTTGGATTGCCTATGAACAAATTGCTAAACAATTATTAATTGGAAATTTAGGCAAAAACGAAGTTTTAATAGTTTTAGCAGATGATATAACTACGCCGAAAAATATTAAGTTCGAAGTCAATGTTAAAAGTAGCGTTAATGATAGATTTAAAAGATTAGCTATTGCCGGTGTTTGCCGCTTAGATTCAAAGACAAATGATTTATTACAGTTAACAGATTTGTTAATCGGATCCATAAATTACGAGTTACTTCTTAAAGAAAAAATCATTAATAAATCATCACTATACAAAGGTAAGTTTGTAGAACAATTTAAAAATAATTTAGGTATTAAAACCTTAACAGAGGGATTTCGTAATTACGCTTTTAATATTCACTATCATCGTAGTGAATAATACAAACGAAAAAGGGCCATTGACCAATCGAGTCAACGCCCATTTTCAATACTGTATTATAAAGATAACAAAAATAGATATTCTTGTCAAGTGGATATCAAAATTATTTAAAAAAACAAATATATGGGATTATTTTCAAGCAGTAAAAAAATATATCGTGATGATTTTAAGAAAACATTGCGAAAAATTCCGCAGTTATCTCCAAATGAACAAAATTACGTGGAAGGCATTTTTAATGACTCTTTAAAAGACGGCTTAAGCGAGTATGAGATAAAAAAAGAAATTAGCCGTTTAAAAAATGTTTCAGGCGATTCTATAGATTCCTCTGAAATAAAAAAACTGAAAAAGAAATTATTAGAGCATTTTAAATAGGAGAGGTCGCATAGAGGCCTAGTGCGCCCTCGAAAATAATAATTTTCTTTAAAGCGGTGGGGTGTCTGAGCGGCTTAAAGAGCACGCTTGGAAAGCGTGTGTGCAGCAATGTACCGCGGGTTCGAATCCCGCCCCCACCGCTTTGTAGAAAATATATTTTCGGGAGAAAGCAGGTATACCTTTATTGGTATCGCGGGTTCGACTCCCGCCCTCTCCGCCATGAAAATTAAATATAGAGAGCTTCACCGGATTGATTCCACAGCTATAATTTATAAAAAAGTGGAAGGGGAGTATAAATATTTAATAACTCAAAGGAGTTTTGATAAAAAAGCTTTCCCTGGTTTATGGACTGTGCCTGGAGGCGGACTAGAAGTAGATGATTATATTAATACAAAAAAAACAACTAAAGATCATTGGTATTTTGCTATTGAAAAATCTTTACATCGAGAAGTCAAAGAAGAGGTTAATTTAGCGGTTGGCAAGATAGATTATTTATTAGATATGATTTTCATAAGGCCTGATGGAATTCCTGCTATTATTTTAAGCTGGTATTGTCCTTATAAATCAGGCAAAGTTAAATATGACAAGGATACAATCAACCATGCCTGGGTAACAGCTAAACAAGCTAAAGAATATAATTTAATTGAAGGGATTTTAGAAGAAATTGGAATGGTTAATAAAATATTAAAAGGACAGAATAAAAACAGAGTTAAATTTAATAAGAAATGAAAAAATGACATCGCCAGTTGATGAGATTAAGAATAAACTTGATATAGTTGATGTAATTGGAGGATATATCAAATTGCAAAAGGCCGGGCGTAATTATCGGGCTTCTTGTCCTTTTCATTCAGAAAAAACGCCTTCTTTTATGGTTTCTCCGGAAAGACAATCATGGCACTGTTTTGGCTGCGGGAAAGGAGGTTCAATTTTTGATTTTATTATGGAAATAGAAGGAGTGGAATTCGGCGATGCTTTGCGAACTTTAGCCCAAAGGGCTGGAGTAGAATTAAAAAAACTTGATCCAGTTATATCAGCTAAATTAAAAACTGAAAGAACTAGATTATATGAAATTTGTGATTTATCCACTCGTTTTTTTATTAAACAATTAGAAAGCAAAACTGGTAAAAATATTCAAAAATATTTATCTGGACGTGGAATAAAAGCAAAAACAATAAAAGATTGGCAAATTGGCTATGCTCCTGACCAATGGAATTCTTTAACAGATTTTTTAAAAAATAAAGGATATTTTGAAAAAGAAATTTTAAAAACAGGACTGATTGTTGAAAGCGATAAAAGAACAAGCAGTAACAAATATTATGACCGGTTTCGAGACAGAATTATTTTTCCTATTAAAGATATTAATGGGATAATAGTAGGTTTTACTGGTAGAGGAAATCCTGCTCATCCTGATGAACGAATGGGCAAATATATTAATACGCCTAATACCCTTATTTACGATAAAAGCCGTATTTTATACGGCTTAGACAAAGCTAAATTAGACATTAGAAAAAATAATCTTTGTGTTCTAGTTGAAGGACAAACTGATGTTATTATGGGGCATCAGGCCGGCTTTAACAATATAATAGCGAGTTCAGGAACTGCTCTTACTCAAGAACAGCTGAAAATAATTAAACGTTATACAGACACTTTAGTCATGGCTTTTGACATGGATATCGCTGGAGAAATAGCCACAGAACGAGGATCTGATTTAGCCCTTCAGCTTGGCTTCAATCTTAAAGTAATTAGATTGCCTGATAATCAGGACCCGGCTGACTGTTTTCAAAAGAATGTTTCAATTTGGCCAAAAGAAGTTAAGAAAGCCCAAAGCTTAATTGAATTTTATTTATCCAATGCTTTTTCTAAAAATGATTTATCAACAGCTGAAGGCAAAAAAAAAGCATCTCAAATTCTTTTGCCAATTATTAAAAAAATACCTAATAGAGTTGAACAAGCCCATTGGCTGCAGAAAGTAGCTTCAAAATTAAAAGTTCAAGAGGAAGTTTTAATTGAAGATATGGATAAAATAAAAGAAGTTACAAACAATATTATTCAAAACGAAAAGCCAATCCCAAAACAGAGGCCCAATCTTGAAGAATATACTTTAGGCCTTGTTCTAGCATATCCAGAAGCGCTTAAAGAATGCCGGAAACAAGCATATTCTTTATTTATTGACCCAAATTTAGAACAGATATTTAATGTTTTGAAAGATAATCGGACTAAAAAAATCAATCTAAATAATTTTAAAAAAGATTTAACTCTTGATTTAACAGACAAAGTAGACCATCTTATTTTCGGAGCAGAAGCGCAAAAAGAAATGATAGACGAATTTAATCCTAAAAAAGAAATAAAATTCTGTTTTAAAGAATTAAAAAAACGCTATTTTCAAGAAAAATTAAATAAGTTAAATTTATCTATTCAAGAAGCTGAAGGGAAAAAAGATAATACTTCTCTTAAAAAATTAACTAAAGAATTTAATAAATTAGCTAAACAAGTAATTTAATAATATGGTTAAAAAAACTAAGCAACCAAAAAGCAAACCAGTTAAGCGTAGAAAAAAAGAATTAATTGACCAAGGAAAAATCCAAGAGCTGATTAACCGAGGCAGAGAAAGAGGATTTATTACTGAAATAGAACTATTGCAAATAGCTCCGAGGATAGAAGACGATATTAACGGATTGGAAGAAGCTTATGAAAAATTAAAAGAGAATAACATAGAAATAGTTGACTCAATAGAATTTTTAGATAAGTCCCTGGGAAAAGGAAAAGAATTAAACAAAAAAAAGCTGCCTCTTTCTTCAGAAGTATTTGACAATGTCCAGATGTATTTGCGAGAAATTGGAAGAATTTCTTTATTAACAGCTCAAGATGAAGTTAGATTAGCAAAGAAGATAGAACAGGGAGACGAAGAGGCCAGACAGCAATTAACACAGGCTAATTTAAGATTAGTTGTTAGCATTGCAAAAAGATACATTGGCCGAAGCCGCAATTTCAGTCTTTTAGATCTTATCCAGGAAGGGAATATAGGTCTTTTTAAGGCTGTAGAGAAATTTGATTATCATCGCGGATATAAATTTTCTACTTATGCCACTTGGTGGATTAGACAAGCAATTACGCGCGCCTTAGCTGACCAAGCTAGAACTATAAGAATTCCAGTTCATATGGTTGAAACAATCAGCAAATATACTCAAATTAAGCGTTTGCTTTTGCAGAATTTAGGACGCGAGCCATTACCTGAAGAAATAGCTGCTGAAATGAAAGAAAGCATTGAAAAAGTCAGGCATATTATTAAAATTTCTCAAGATACTATTTCTTTAGAATCTCCTGTTAGCGATAAAGACGAAGAGAGCACTTTAGGAGAATTTGTTGAAGATAAAAAAAGTATTTCTCCAAGTCAAATAGCAGCCAGAAAATTATTAAAAAATCGTCTTAAGGAAATTTTAGTTGATTTGTCTCCTCGGGAACAAAAAATTTTAGAAATGCGTTTTGGCTTAAAAGATGGAATTACTCATACATTGGAAGAGGTCGGCCAGGAATTCGGCGTAACCAGAGAACGCATACGCCAAATTGAAGCTAAAGCATTAGAAAGAATGCGCCAGCACAAAAATTCAAAGAAATTAAAAGGGTATTAATTAAACTAAAAATGGACAAGGCACAACGAACAAAAAAGATAAGTAATTTTGTTATTCTTTTAACCGAAATTGCGGTTATTTTTTTAATGGTTTTTGGCATTGCTCCCTTAGAAGCAAGTTTGTTTTTAACTGGTTTAATGATTTTCTATTTTATTTTCAGCAACTTAGAAGATTCTTTATGGGTTTTTATCGCCTCAATTCCTTTGTTCATTGCTTTGCCAATTACAGAAAATTTTGACTCAATGGCTAACTGGCGAATATTATTGGCGGTTTTATTTGCTGTTTGGTTATTTAAATTAATAAAGCATAAACATCAAGCAATAAAAAATATTGTTGATTATCCATTTTCAAGATTAACCAGTTTAACTATTATTTTTTTGGGCATCGGTTGTTTATCTCTTCTAATGGCTGATAATGTTTTTATTGGCATTAAAAAGCTTCTTTTTATAATTAATATTCTTCTGCTTTTTATTCTTATAAGGAATTTGGCTAATAAGAATAAGGAAATTATTTTTAAAATTATTAGCGCAATAAAAGTAGCCATAGGAATAACATTAGGAATTGGTTTTTTACAGTTAATAATGGTATTTTTTGTTAATCTCAACAAGTTCTGGTATTTTTGGGATAGGAATGTAATTAATATTTTTTATGGGCATAATTTAAGCAATCTTTTATCATACAGCAATACTTGGTTTTCTTATTATTCATATCAATTGCCAACTTTAAGAATGTTCTCTATTTTTCCGGATTCGCATTCATTTGCTTTTTTCTCTATTTTATCTTTGCCGTTTTTATTAACAGCTATCTTTTTAAGGCCTAAAAAAAATAAACTTAAAGCAATTATTTTTTATTTTCTATTAATTAGTTGCTTATTAGCTATTATATTTTCTGGCTCAAGAGGAGCCTGGGTAAGCGCTTTGGGCTTATTAATTATATATATATTTATTCTTTTTTTACATTATAATAAACAGGTCCAGCTTATTTTAGGATGTTTAATAATGTTTTTTATTTTATTCCCAATTGCTTCTGCAATTCTTTTTGCTCCGCAATATATTGAGTTAGGCAGAGATTCTCTTTCAGATATTTCTTTGTTTGAAAGAGCCAGAAGCATTATTGATTTTGTTGAGACATCAATTAAGGGTCGTTTGGAAATTTGGCAGCGAACAGTTGATTCAATAATAATACGTCCTTTATTAGGAGTAGGCATTGGAAACTTTCCTTTAGTTCTTAATGAAGATATATCTTTTTCTAAAAGAGGCTCTTCAGCCCATAATCTATATTTAGACATTGCAGCAGAAATGGGTATTTTTGCTTTATTAATCTTAATAGTAATTTTTTGGCAGATATTAAAAGAGGCCTGGAAACAAAATTCGACTTGCTGGACAGGATTTCTAGTTCTTGCCTTGATTTGGATTTTCAGTTATAGTTTATTTGACGTTGTACTTTTTAATGATAAGGTCTTTTTATTTTTCATAGCTAATATTGGCTTACTTTATGCGACAAAATCAACCATTAGTCTCAATAAACATTCTCACCTATAATGGGGAAAAGTATATTCAAGAATGCCTGAATTCAGTTTTCAATCAGGGATATTCTAATATAGAAATTCTAATTATTGACAATAATTCAACTGACAAAACAAAAAGTTATTTAAAGAAATTAAAAAACAGGCCAGAATTGAAAATCATTTTCAATAAAAAGAATTTGGGCTATGCAGGCGGACACAATCAAGGAATAAGAATTAGCCAGGGAAAGTATATTCTATGTCTTAATCAAGACGTACGTTTAGATAGATATTTTATTAAAAATGCAGTTTTTTTACTTGAGAAAGATAAAAAAATAGGAGCTATTCAGGGAAAATTGTTACGCTGGAATCTGGGCAATACTTCTTTAGAAATTTCAGATAAAAATGGCGTTTTTTATATTATAGACACGGTTGGTCTTTGTATACTTAAGAACAGAAGAATTATTAATATAGCGCAAGGGGAAATTGATCAAAAACAGTTTGAGAAAGAACAAAAAATTTTTGGCGCAGATGGGGCAGCGCCAATTTACCGCATGAAAGCATTAGAAGATGTTAAATTAAAAAATGAGTATTTTGATGAGAATTTCTTTTTGTATAAAGAAGATGTTGATTTGGCATGGCGATTGCGCCTCTATAAATGGAAAACAATTTATCAACCAAAATCAGTTGCTTGGCATGATAGAAGTTCCGGAGAAAGCGCTTCTATAAGCTATCTTGCCATGATTAAAGAAAGAAGAAAAATTAACAAATTTGCTAAATATTTAGCTTTTAAAAATCAACGCCTAATGCAGATTAAAAACGAGCAATTTGGGATTTTAATAAAACATTTGCCCTGGTTTTTGCCTAAAGAAATTCTCTCTTGGCTTTATGTTATGTTATTTGAGAAATATACATGGAAAGCAATTAGAGATTTATTCAGGCAAGCTCCTCTTTCTTGGGAAAAAAGAAAAATAATTATGGTTCATAAAAAAGCAGGGACAAAAGAAATGAAGAAATGGTTCAGGTAAAAACATGGAAGAAGAATTTCAACCAAAAAGTAAAAGAAAATTATGGATGTTTGTTATTATCCTATTCTTAATAGGAATATTTTCGCTTTTCTTTTTTAAAGCTGGTTTTACTATTAGTAAAGTAATTGATAAAAAAAACAGCCCAAACTCTTCTCTGCCTTTTGCTGATAATTTGCCTGAATTACCAAAAAAAGATGCTGATAGATTAAATATCCTCCTTTTAGGCGTTAGAGGACCAGATGACCCAGGAGAAGGAAAATTGCTTTCTGATACAATAATTTTACTTAGCATTAAGAAAAGCAATAATCAAATCGCTTTGATTTCTCTTCCTCGTGATCTTTATGTTCAGCTTTGGTGTTCAGAGGGAAAAAAGAAAATTAATTTTGCTTATGCTCAAGGAGGATTTGACTGCGCTAAAAAAACCGTCTCTTACTTAACTAACTTATATATTGATTATACAGCAGTAGTTGATTTTGAGGCACTTGAGAAAACTGTTGATGTTTTAGGCGGAATTTCTGTTTACTTAAAAAACCCTTTTGAAGAAAGCTTTCAATGGGCAAAAGAAGGATGGGAAGAAGATAAACATTGGTTTATTAAGGAAATTGATGGAGAAGAAAAATGGGTTTTTCATCTGGAGCGCGGAGAAAATTTTTTGGATGGGAAAACTACTCTCTATTATGTTCGTTCCCGCTATTCCACCAATGATTTTGATAGAATGCTCCGCCAGCAGCAAGTTTTAATAGCATTAAAAGAAAAAGCTCTTTCTTTGGACGTTTTGGCTAATCCTATTAAAATTTATAATCTTTTGGATATATTAGGGAAACACCTGCGAACAGACGCTGGTTTGAATAATATCAAAGATTTAATCAGCGTAGTTTCAAAATTGGATGTGAATAATATTAAGAGAAGGATTTTTGACATATCTGAAGGAGGATTGCTTTACCATACTTTTATCAATGAAGAATATGTGCTTTTGCCAATAGGGGATAATTTTGAACAGATTCAAGAAGCTTGTAAAAATATATTTAATTAATAAACAATGCTATCTATTATTATTACTCATCACCGAACGCCAGTTTTATTAAAACTTTGTCTTAAGTCAATCAAAGAAAATATTGATTCTCTTGAACATGAAATAATTGTTGTTGACAGCCAATCAGAATTATCAACCAAAGATTTAATTCAGGAAAAATTTCCTTTGGTTAAATTTATCTCTTTTACTAAAAACGTTGGTTATGCTAAAATTGTTAATTCAGGCATTAAATCATCCCAAGGAGAATATATATTAATTCTTAATGCTGATATTATTGTAACCAAGGATTCTATTTCAGAAATGCTTGAATTTATTCAGAAAAATAATCAGGTTGGCATTGTTGGACCCCAATTATTAACTTTTGCCAATAAATCTCAGCATTCCTGTTTTCGATTTCCAAGTATTGGTGCAATTGTTGCCAGACGAACTTTTTTAGGCAAATTAAATTGGGGAAAGAATAAAATTAGTGAATTTTTAATAAAAGAAGTGGATTCATTCAAAGAGAAAACAGTTGATTGGATGCAGGGATCATCTATGCTTGTTCGCAAGCAAGCTTTGGAAAAAGTCGGTTTAATGGATGAAAGATTTTTTATGTATTTAGAAGATACTGATTGGTGCCGGCGCTTTTGGAAAAATGGATATGAGGTTGTTTATCTCCCAAAAGCAAAAATGTTCCACTACTATTACCGAGTTAGTAAAAAATGGAATAGTTTCTTAGATGTTTTCTTTAATAGATATGCTCGGATACATATAATTAGCGCTATAAAATATTTTTGGAAATGGAGAAAAGCATGAAAAAATATATTTTTATTCCAATTTGGATTATCCTTTTTGCTGTTATTTTCGGCTTTGGCTTTTTTATAGGTCAAACAAATCAGCCATCTATTGATAAGATTGAAGGAATAAGCAATAAAGACCTAGGTCAATCAACTAGTGTTGATTTCAGCTTATTCTGGGATGCCTGGCACATGATTGAGAAAAAGCATGTTGATCGTCTTAATCTTGATGTCCAGAAAATGATTTATGGAGCAGTCAAAGGATTATTTGATTCATTAGATGATCCCTATACTGTTTTTATGGAGCCGGAAAAAAGTAAAATGTTTCTTGATGACATGAGCGGAAGTTTTGAAGGAATTGGCGCTGAAATCGGCATACGCAAAGGTGTCTTAACGGTTATTTCTCCTTTAGAGGGAAATCCAGCACAAAAAGCTGGGCTAAAACCAGGCGATAAAATCTTTAAGGTAGATGATATTTTAACAGCCGACTTATCTCTTGACCAAGCTGTTGAAATAATTAGAGGAGAACAAGGCACAGAAGTAACTTTGCTGATTGCAAGAGATGAATGGGAAGAGGTCAGGGAAATAAAGATTATTAGAGATACTATTCAAATTCCTATTATCAAATGGGAAAAAATTGATTTAGACAATGAAAATGAATGGGTTGCCTATATCCAACTTTATCATTTTACTGAAAATTCAGCTGATCAATTTAGAAAAACGATTCAGCAGGCTTTGAAAGAAAATCCTAAGGGAATCATTTTAGATGTTCGTAATAATCCTGGTGGATATCTGGAAATAGCAGTTGATATAGCAAGCTGGTTTTTGCCTAAAGGCGAATTAGTAGTAGCTGAAGATTATGGCAATGGTAATAGAAATGAACATCGCAGCAAAGGTTATGGGCTATTAGAAGATATGCCAACAATTGTCTTGATTAATGAGGGTTCAGCTTCTGCTTCAGAAATTTTAGCTGGCGCATTAAGAGACATTAAAGGAATTAAGATAGTCGGTCAAAAAAGTTTTGGCAAAGGTTCTGTTCAACAATTAGAAAAATTAAAAGATGGTTCTAGCGCTAAAATCACAGTAGCTAAATGGTTAACTCCAGCTGGAACTAATATTAACAAAGAAGGAATAATTCCTGACGAAGAAGTAGAATTAACTTTTGAAGATGTTGATGAAATGCGCGATCCGCAATTAGACAAAGCTATAGAATTATTAAAGTAAATAATGAACAAAAGATTGATTCTTAAAATTCATGGGCGGGTTCAGGGAGTTTTTTTTCGCGACTCAACCAGAAGAAAAGCGAGTAAATTAGGTTTAATTGGCTGGGTGAGCAATGATTCAGATAGAACAGTGAAGGTATTAGCTGAAGGAAACAAAGAAAAATTGGAAGAATTAATTGAATGGTGTTATAATGGACCTATACTATCTAAGGTAGATAAAATAGATATTGAGTGGCAACAAGCAACTGGTCAATTTGAAAATTTTAGTATAAAATATTAAAAGTTTAATTTATCAATATGAAAGTGATTTTACTTAAAGACATAGAAGATTTAGGGAAAAAAGGCGAGATCAAAAAAGTGGCTGATGGTTATGCTCGTAATTTTTTAATTCCTAAGCAAATGGCTATTTTAGCAACTGAATCAGAAATAATTAAAGCAGAAGGACAAAAGAAAATTGACGCAGAAAAAGCTGAAAAAGAATTAGCTCTTTTCCAAGGGATAGCTAGTCAAATAGACGGGTTAGAATTGGAAATATCAGTAAAAATAAACGAAGAGGGCAATCTTTTTGGAGCAGTTACAGATAGTCAAATTGTGGAAAAATTAAAAGAGAGTTTATCATTTATTGAAACTATTCCAAAAGATTTTGAAATTAAAAAAGAACAAATTAAATTAACAGAGCCAATTAAAGAAATAGGGGAATATGAAGTAACAATTGAATTTCCCCATAGTTTGGAAAGTAAAATTAAAGTTATTGTTATTGAAGAGAAATAAAAAAAAGCGCTAGCCATCTGACTAGCGCTTTTTAAGGTTCTACGCTGACTACTTTGGCGATTCTTCTGGAATTGTCAAAGCGCTTAATACGTTTCGTTGTAAATTTAACTACACCTTTAATGATGGCATAAAGTGTATCATCTTTTCCTTTTCTCACATTCTTTCCAGGGAAAAATTTTGTCCCTCTTTGACGGACAATGATACTTCCTGGTTGGGCTTTTTGCCCCCCAGATAATTTGACTCCTAGATATTTTGGTTGAGAATCGCGGCCCAAAGTGGTTGAACCAGCTGATTTTGTTTTAGACATAATTATTTATTATGTTATCCTATTTTAAAAACTTAGTCAATGAACATGAATCAGACATAATTTTGACTATTGGAATTATTTTAATCGCCTTAATCAGTTTTGGAGCAGGTCAATTAACCGCGCCCCAGGCAGATATTGAATCTGTTATTATTCAAAATCCAATCACAAATCAAAATTCCAAAGCTGCTTCAATTCAACAAGCCATGCCAGTGACTGATCAAGCAGAAGAGCAGGGAACATTTGTTGGCAGCATCAATAGTAATAAATATCACTGGCCTGATTGTTCATTTGCTAAAAGAATATCTGAAGAGAATCAAGTTTGGTTTTCTTCAGAAGCCGAAGCCCAAGCTGCTGGATATATCAGATGTGGGAGTTTTGAGAAATATAAACCATAAATTACTTTTTGCTCATTGTCATAACCTTAAATTCTCGTTCTAATGTTTTGGTCTGGTCTATTTTCTTTCTAAGTCCATATGGCAAAGAATCAATTACTTTTTTAAACTTGGCTTTATCAATAGTTAAAATTTGATTCCACTTATTAATTGGCTCAAGAATTTCTTTAATTTTATTAAAATTATAAGCAAATCTTTGTTGTGGCAGGCGAGTAATATATCCTTCATTGCCAAAAACACGATCGATTTCTTTATTATCACAATATTTATTAATTACTTGCTTTAATTCATTGATGCGATTAGTGTCTATTGATTGTTTTTCTTTGATTGTAAAATACTCTTTAATTACTTCTTTAATTTCTTTATCATCAGGAGCAGGGGATTCTTCACTAACAAATTTATGCTTATAAAGGGGACAATATTTCTGATATTGACACCAATCACAAAGAGGGTTAACGCGAGGATCAAATTTACTTTTGTTTATTCGATTAATTAAATCCAGTATTTTTTGCTGGGTTTCTTTTATTCCTTCTTTGTTTCCAATAATAGAAAGCTTTTCTCCATGTCTTAAATAGTAAAGAGATAGTTTAACTGGTCTATTCTCTTTTTCTAGAACAGGCCAACGGTTGATAATACCTAAATAATAAATTGCAAGTTGAAAATTATTATCAACATCACTTTGAGCAGGCATCCTTTTCGTTGTCTTGTAATCGATTATTTCAAAAGTGTCATCATCTAATTTATCAATTCTGTCTATTCGTCCTGTTATTTGATTATCTAAGATAGGTATTTGAAATGATACTTCCAAATTAATAATATTAAATTTCTCATTTTGGTTTTGAAGATAATATTTTTTTAAAATATCAACTCCTTGATAAAAAGCAAAAGATTCTTCTTGTTTATCTTGATAAATATCAGCATTCCATTTTTCAGTAAAATATTTTAAAAGTTCATCTTCTGATAATGGAACTGGTAAGCTTGGTTCGTGGAACGTCTTTAAACATTCATGAATTAAGGTACCAAAAACTGCTTCTTTTGATTTTGGAGTTTTAATTCTATCTATATATTGGAATTTGTATTTAGCTGGACAAATAGAAAATGAATCTAGTCCAGAATAAGATATTCGCATAATGATATTTTATTTTATCATTCAAAATTATTTTTTTAAAGGATGGAATTGACGATGAATTTTTTCTGCATAATGATCAGAAGCATGAACATATCGAGTTGTAGTATCTAATGATTCGTGTCCCAAAAGAATTTGTATGGCCGCTGGATTAGCGCCTTTTTCGGCTAAATAAGTTGCAAAACCGTGCCTTAAAGAATGAGCCGAAATAGGGATATTTATACCTAATAATTCGCGATACTTTTTAATCTTTCCTTGTAAATAATTTGTTGATATTTTTTTATCTTTGCTTTGAATATTTTTGCCCCGATAAGGTATAAAAAGATAAGGGAAATTATCATTTCTTACAATTAGATAATTTTTAAAATATTCTTGGGCTCTGGGAGTAAGATAGACAAAGCGTTCTTTTTTGCCTTTTCCCATAATAAAAATTCGACCTGTTTTATCAATTTGTTCCTTTTTTAAATTTAGTAATTCAGAAATTCTCATACCAGTAGAAAATAGCATTTCTAGCATAGTTCTATTTCTTAATCCAATAATTTTATTTTTTTCCAATTGAGTAGGAGATTCAATCAGTTTAACTATCTCATTAAACTCTGAAACGCGAGGATGCTTTTTTTCAGTCTTAACTAATTTTATAGTCTCTGGAGCAATTGGGACTTTGTAATCTAAGTCAATTAAAAATTTTATATAAGATCGAAGAACAGAAAGCATCCTATTCATTGAATAACTGCTTAATTGTTTTTGCCCAGTTTTTTTCTTTGGTGTTCTCCGATCTCTAGAGTTTAAATATGCTTTATAGTTAAGCATTACTTTTTTATCAACATTATCAAAATTAATTCTTATTTCTTTAAGAAAATTTTGAAAAACTTCTAAATCTCGTTCATAATTATAAATACTTTCTTGAGAATAATTGTTCGTCTGAAGATTTAATAAAAAATCATCAAGATAGGGAAGTTGAATATTTTTTTTCATATAATTTTGAATTCTATCGCATATTTTTCAGAAGGCACTAATAAAAAAGTAATATTTTTCATTATTCTAAAAACATTGGAATATAATCAATAATTGACTTAGATTGTTTAGAATTATTAGAAAATGGCATGAATGTTTTCTCTTGACTTAGTTTAATGAGTGTAAGGGTTATTATACTCACTAATATCTACTATAATATACGGCTATAAGGCCGTCAATAATATTTTGTGGATAGTTCCCTATCCCCTAATAATGAACTATATATATTTTATTATCTTAACCAACTTTTTAAATAATTTTTAAATCTATAAACTTGTTCTCTTAATAGGCCTCTCCCCTGCTGAATTTTGTTTTTTAGGGGAGCCAGGACCCGTTTAGTTGATTCTATTTTTCTTTGAAGCCAATTTTTAGCGCTTTTCTTGACTTCTTGCTTAACTTTTTCCTGCGCTTTATCAACTATTTCTTCTTGTTTTTGCTCAATAGTTTTTTCCGCCTTATTAAGTAATTCCTGACTTTCTTCTTTAATATTTTTCCCTTTTAGAAATTGTTTCATCGGATCAATTATTTTTTGACTTGTCCAACCTATTTCTTCAGCCAAGACAAAGTGCGGGAGTAATAAAATTGTTAGTAAGATTATAATATAACGCATAATTTATATTTTTTAGTGATATATAATCATTTGATCTAAAATAGTCGTAGTTTCATATAGGTTAGAGATATAAACCTGTGTTGACTCTAAATATATATTAGCACCAAAAAGCGGATCATGTACAACATAACGGCCATCCTCTGTTTTATGGTGTATAACAACATAATGTCCTCCTCCACGTCCAACTGCCTTAACAAAAACTATTACTGGATAGCCAGCTCCTAATTGACGGTCTAAATTAAACCAGTCAAAAGAAGAAACATGGGGAGGCGGGCAATTCATGCATTGGACACTCCCCCATTTTTTTGGCCAATAAATTAAATCCCAAGAATAAATTGATTCTTTAGATAATTGTTTAGGTGTTATGCTATTGCCATGATATTTTAAAATCATGGCTACTGAAGTAATAGCGCATCCATAATCGCCTAGTTCAGAATTACTAATGCCAATAGTTGTATTAGACCAACGAGGATCATCTTGTTTATAATACCAATTAAGAGAAGCCCAATATTGTGAAGGTGGCTTTTCCTGCAATTCTTTTAAGCGAGCCAATTCAGCTGCCTTTTCCTGACGCAAACGATTAATATCGCCCAATAAAGACCTTTTCTGCGTTTCAATATTAGCCAGCATTTGCTGATATTTGCTTTCTTCCCCTTGAGTATATTTCAAGAGATTTGCTCTAGAATTTCTTTGTCCAGCCAAAGACCATTTTTGATTATCTAATTGTTCTTTTAACCCTTCTAAACGTTCTTTTTTCTCTTCTTTGCTTTCTTTATTTTGATTTAATGTTTGTTTTAATAATTTAAGCTTGTCAACTTTTTCTTTAACTCCATTTTGAAGATTGTCCAAGTAAGTTAATTGATTAAAAAAGTCAGAAAAATCCTCGCTGGTCAAAATCATTTCTACCTGACTAGTTTGGTCAAATTCAGCAATCACCTGAATAATTTCTCCTAAATTGTCTTTTTGAGTGATAATATCTTCTTGTGCCTGCTCTATGCCATATTCTAATGATATAATTTCCAGCTCGGTTTGGTCAATATTCTCTTCAGTAATATTTATTTCTACTTGCAGTTTATTTATCCGAGCATTGAAAATAGCAACTTGATTATTTAAACTTCTTATTTCCCCTTGTTTTTGGTTAATCACATTTTGGTATTCTTGGGCCTCTTTTTCTAATTCTATACGCCTGGACTCTTGCTCTACAATTTGTTTATTAATGTCATCAATCAAACCGCCTTGGCTAATAAAGGGAAAAATTAAAAGCGCAGTTAATACAATTTTATATATTCTGGATTTCATTATTAATCGCCTCTTTAATTCTCTTTAATGTTTTTTCTTTGCCCAAAACTTCCATTATTTCAAAAGGTCCAGGAGATGCTTTTTGGCCTGATAAAGCCACTCTTAGAGGCCACAGAAGCTCTCCAACGCCATATTTCTTAGTTAGAGGCATCAATGCTCTCTTAAGAGTTTTCTGGTCAAATTTGGTCATTTTAGACAATTTTTCTTTTAATATCTCTAAATTATTTTTAACTTGTTTTAAAGTCATTTTCTTCCAAATCAGCAATTCTGGTTTATAATCTAATTTATCCAGAAAAAAGAATTCAGTTAAATCCCCTATTTCAGATAATTTCTTTAGTCGTTCTTGTTCTAAAGAAACTGCTTTTTTTGTATATTCAAAGTTGTTATTTTTCGGTAAATAAGGCAGGCATAATTTAGTTAATTTATCCAAATTCATTTTTCTAATATAGTAGCCATTATACCAATTAAGTTTATCAATATTGAAAATAGCATTGGATTTATTTATTTTCTCCAAGGAAAATTCCTTTTCTAATTCTTTTAAAGAGAAAATTTCTTTTTCGCTGCCAGGATGCCAGCCAAGAAAAACCATAAAATTTATTAGGGCTTCTGGCAAATACCCTTCTTTTTTATATCTGCTAACTGAAACTGTTCCATGCCTTTTGCTTAATTTTGTTTTATCTGTCCCTAATGTCAGAGGCAGATGAGCGTATTGCGGATGTTTTAATCCAAGCGCTTCAAGAATGAAAATTTGCTTGGGCGTGTTAGAAATATGGTCCTCTCCCCTAATAATATGGCTCATTTTCATTTCAGTGTCATCTATAGAAGCGGCGAAATTATAAAGGGGTGTTTGTTCATCTTTGGCAATGCTAATGTCGCCTAATAATCCTCCATCAAATTCTAATTCGCCTTTAATCAAATCATTAAATTTTATTTTCTTATCCGGACATCTGAATCTTATAATCCCTTTTAGAGAAGATCCTTTGCCATTACAAATATGCCTTGGCGCTTGTTTAAGAGCCATTTGCTTTTTCTTTTCTTCGTCTAATTCTTCTTTTGTATGCTTACACCAAAATGCCTGGCCTAAATCTAAAAGCTGTTTAAGATATTTTTGATACGTATCAATTCTTTGGCTTTGTCTGTATTCCTCATCCCATTGAAGACCTAGCCATTTTAAATTGTCTATAATATCTTTTTCATATTTTTTTTCAGATCTTTCTTTGTCAGTATCTTCAATGCGTAAAATAAACTTGCCTTTGTTATTCTTGGCGAATAAATAATTAAAAAGCGCTGTTCTGGCTGTGCCAATATGAAATAAGCCGGTTGGACTAGGCGCAATTCTTACACGGATTTGTTTATTATTGCTCATAATATTATCTTCCCATTTCAATTATTTCTTGTGCGATTCTTTGGGCTGCTTCTGGACGAGAAAACTCCTTTGCATTATCAGACATTTTTTGGGCTAATTCAGGATTATCTAAAATCTTATTAATCTCATTTAAGAAAAGATTAGGCGTTAAATTAAGCTGCTCTAAAACAATAGTTGTTCCTGCCTTGGCATAGCTAAAAGCATTTTTCCTTTGATGGCCAGAAGCTGATTTTGGCAAAGGTATTAAAACACTTGGCTTTGCGCAAGCAGCAATTTCAGAAATACTGCCTGCTCCGGCCCGAGAAACAACTAAATTAGACAAATAATAGGCAAAAGACATTTGCTCTTCATTTAAAAATGGAAAAACGTGGTAATTAACCGGCAATTGACTAATCTTCTGCAAAATATTATTGTAATTCTTCATTCCGCACTGATGAATAATTTCATATCTTTCTAAAAGCTTATGCAAACTATCAAGAACTAATTTATTTATCTTCTCGGCCCCCTGGCTTCCGCCAAGAATAAAAATAACTGGTTTATGGCTAATAATCTTAAAAATATTTTTTGCTTTTTCTTTATTTTCTTCATTATGTAAAAGACAAATCTGGATAATTTCCGAACGTATTGGATTGCCTATTAAAGTGGTTTTTTTATCAGGAAAATATTCTTTTGTTTTAGCAAAAGAAACAGCAATTTTTCTTGATAATTTAGCTGAAAAACGATTGGCTAACCCTGGCAAAACATCTGATTCATGGATTAAAATAGGGATTCTGTAAATCCAAGAAACTAAAACAACTGGCACACTGCCATATCCGCCTTTGCTAAAAACAATGTCAGGCATCAATACAAAAAGATGCCAAAAGCATTGCAAAAAACCCAAAGGAGCTTTAAACAAATCCAAAATATTATAGATAGAGAAATAGCGCCTAAATTTACCAGCCAAAATAATTTTAACTCTAATTCTTTCTTTTTCTAAAAGTTTTTTAGCAAATCCATTAGAGCCCAAGAAAAACATTTCCAAATTATTCTCTTGGTTCTTTTTCAATTGTCTGGCTACGGCAATTATGGGAAAGATATGTCCCCCAGTACCCCCGCCAGTAAATAAAATTCTCATAGAATTTAATTTTTAAAAATCAAGATTTAAAATTTATTTATAAAATTAAAAATTAAAAATTAAAAATTTATTTAGTATATTTAGATATATTAACTAATATTCCTGCTCCAATTGATGAAATTATTAAAGCAGTGCCGCCATAGCTGACAAAAGGCAAAGGTATACCAGTTAAAGGAATTAATCCGGAAATAGACGCTATATTAATAAATGCCTGGAAAAATAAACAACCAGCAATTCCCCCGGCTAAAATATAACCAAATCTATCAGAAGAATTTTTGGCAATTTTAAAACCTCGCCAAGATAAAACAACAAAAAGGGCAACTACTATTCCGGCTCCGATTAAACCTAACTCTTCTGCAACAATAGCAAAAATAGAATCGCCTATTACTTCAGGAAGATATTTCCATTTTTGAATACTGTGCATAAAGCCTAATCCAAAAAGACCGCCTGATCCAATAGCTAAAAGCGCTTGGTCAATTTGATAGCCAATCCCTTGAGGATCTATTTCTGGATGTAGAAAGACAGTCAGTCGTTTCATTCTATAAGGAGCCATCTTTATTAAAGCAAAAAGACCGGCTAAAGCTAAACCAGAAAAAGCTGTTAGATATGTCAATTTTGCTCCAGCGAGAAAATAAATAAGTCCGGCAATCAGAAAAGTTATCATTAAAGCGCTCATATTGGGCTGTAAATAAACTAATAAACTAATAATGCCAATCACTACTAAAAAAGGGATTAAGCTTTCTTTGATTGTTTGATAGATATCTTCTTTTTTGCTTAATAAAGCTGCTAAATAAATTATAAAAGTTAATTTAACAATTTCAAACGGCTGTATAGAAAATCCTAAATAGATCCATCTTTTAGCTCCATTAGGATTGCCTAATCCAGGGATAAAAACTAGTCCCAATAGAATTAATGAAGCAATTAACAAAGGAAATGCAATTTTTTTCCAATATTTGTAATTAATTCTTTGGCAAATGAAAAAACAGATTAATGCTAATGACAGACTGTAAAATAATTGATGTTTTAAAAAATAATTGCTTTGATTAAATTTTTCATGAGAAATGACTGATGAAGCGCTAAAAAGTATAACAATCCCAAAAATAATTAGGGCAAAAACAGCAAAAATAAAGATGTAGTCAGGCTGATGATTTTTCATTTTAATAGAGCTACTGCTTCATTAAACTTTTCTCCCCTTTCAAACTCATGTCTAAAAATACCAAAACTGGCGCAAGCCGGCGAAAGTAAAACAATAGCTTCATCAAATTTTTTAGCTTGTTCAGTGGATTCTATAACAGCTTCTTCCATATTATCCAAAGGTCCTATTATTTCTATTCGCTGATTTTTTAATTTTAATTCTTTTTCAATCTCTTCCTTAATTTTATCAGTAGCGCTTCCTTTGAGTAAAATTATTGCCTTAACTCTTTTTACAACTACTTCGGCTAATTTCTTAAATTCTAAGTTCTTATCAGCCCCGCCAGCAATTAAAATAATATTTCGTTTAGGGAATGAATCTAATGCAGCTAAACAGGCTTCTGGAATAGTTGAAGTAGTATCATTAATATATTTAATTCCATTAACAGATTTAATAAATTCCAAGCGTCCTTCAATACCTTTAAATTTACTTAAGGTTTTTTGTATTGATTTATTGGAAACATCATGCAATTTTGCTATTGTTATCGCAGCTAAAACATTGCTAACGTTATGTTTACCTTTTAATCGTATCTCATTTAAAGAGCAAATTTCTTCAGAATTAAAATATATTTTTCCGGCGTTGATAAAACTTCCTTGAAAATCAGATTCTTTTTTGTTTTCTTGGCTGTAATAAAGTATTTGTGATTTGGCTTCTTGGCTGAATTCTCTAACTTTTTCATCGTCATAATTAAGAATTAAATAATTTTTTGATTTTTGCCATTTAAAAATTTTTTTCTTATCTCTAATATAATATTCCATGTCCTTATACCTATTTAAATGATCAGGCATAATATTGGTTATAACAGCGCAATAAGGACTTTTTTTATGTGATTTTAATCCAGCTAATTGCCAGCTGGAAAGCTCTAAAACAACTATGCTATTTTTATCAATCTTTTTTAATTTTGTCAGAACAGAAGTACGAATATTGCCGGCTAAAATTACTTCAGAATATTTTCTTTTAAGAAACTTAGCTGTTAATGTGCTAACAGTGGATTTGCCACGGCTTCCAGTAATCCCAATGATTGGTGCCGGGCAAAGTTCAAAAAATATGCCAATATCTGTTTCAATAGGCACTTTATTCTCTCTGGCTATTTCTAAATATTTGCATTTGCTTTTAACAGCGGGGTTTTGGATAACTAAATCAGTATTTATAAAATCTTCTGGACGATGTTGACCCAATACATATTTAATAGATTCTTTTTTTAATTTTTCTATTGACTCAGCTAATTCTTCTCTGCTTCTTAAATCAGTTACTAATACTTTGGCATTGGCTCTGCTAAAAAATTTAGCTGCACCAACTCCTCCGTTATGCAGTCCTAAACCAATTATAGTCACTTTTTTATCTTTAAAATCTTTAATTTTCATATTAGATAATTTTTTCAACAAAGACTAATATTAATCCAATAACTGCCATAACTCCGTTAATGATCCAAAAGCGCATAGTTATTTTTGTCTCTGGCCATCCAATCGCTTCAAAATGGTGATGTATGGGAGTAGATAAGAAAACTTTTTTCCCTCGGATTTTTTTTGAACAAAATTGGATAATAACTGAAGAAGATTCAAAAACTAAAATAGCTCCAATAAAAGGAAGAAGCAGAAAAGCATTAGTTAGCATAGCAATAATTCCTAAAGTAATTCCCAAAGACATTGCGCCTGTATCGCCCATAAAAAAACGGGCTGGATAAATATTAAACCAAAGGAAAGCCAGCAAAGCGCCAATAATTACTCCGCAAAAAACAGCTAAATCCATCTTGCCCTGTGAAAATGCAATTGTCCCATAAGCAGCAAAAGCAATCAAAAGGATACCGCCTGCTAATCCGTCTAATCCATCAGTAAGATTGGTTGAATGGGCTGTGGCTACCAAAATAAAGACGAATATAAGAATATACCACCATCCAACATTAAAATCGCCAACAAAAGGAACATGAATTAAATCCCATTCCAATTTCCAAAAGAACCACCAGGCTCCAAAACAAGCAATAATCGTATAAATTACAAGGCGATGCCTTACTTTTAGCCCGCCAGCCTTAGCGCCTTTTTTAAAAATGCCAAGCAAATCATCTCCAAAACCGACTAAAGCGGAAGCGATTAACGCTCCTAAGGGTAAGAGCGTTTCTTTGCGAGTTAAAAAATTTAATTTTCCCAAAATAGTCCCTTCGCCTATTTGTCCCAGCCACCAAAAAAGCAAAGTTAAGAACAGAACAGTCATCCATATTAAAATTCCGCCCATAGTTGGCGTCCCTTCTTTTTTGCTGTGGAATTTATTAAAAATAGGCACTCCCTCAGAGCGAATTTGTTTGCCCAGACGATATTTATCAAGAAAATGATTTAAAGCCGGTGTCCAGGCTAGAGCAATAATAAATGATATTGCTCCTAGTCCTAAAATGCGGGAAACATAGAAAATATCAGGCATAATTTTACCATATGTATGCTTTTTTAACCCAATTAATTAATCTCTCTGTTTCTAAAAATCTTTCTTGGGCTCCCAAAACAACACTGATTAAATATCTTGAATCTGCTTGTTCAATGACCAAAAATAGACAACCTTCTGCTTCTTCAGTATAACCGGTCTTGCCGCCTATAACTCCTGGCAAACGATTTAGCATCTTGTCAGTATTAACCCAATAATGGTTTATTTGCGTATCAGCCGAAAACAGGTTTATGCTTGGCGTTTTTAAAATCTGCCAAATAAATGGCTGGTTAAAACTGTATTCAATTAGCTTTACAATTTCTTCAACTGTTGAAACATTGGTTGGTTCATATCCGCTTGGGTCAGTATAAAAAGTATTTTTTAAACCTAATTCTTGGGCTTTTTGATTCATTAAGCCAACAAAATTTTTATCTTTTTTTTCTTCAAAAGCTTCTGCTAAAGCGATTGCCGCGTCATTGCTGGATTCCATTAGCAAGGCATGGAGTAAATTACCAACGGAAATTTTTTCTTTGACTTCTAAATTTCCATAATCGCCATAACCTGCAATTGCATTTTCAGAAACAAAAACTATTTCATTAATATCAATATTTTCCAAAACAATTAATGCAGTCATTAATTTAGTTAAGCTGGCAATTGGCAATACATGATTAATATTCTTCTGATAAAGAATTTTATTCTTCTCTTTGTCAAAAATTAAAGCTGCTTTTGTTTCTGTTTCTGGTTCAGATATATCCCAATTGCGAATAGGTAAAAAATTAGGGTTGTCTTGGGAAGACATTGCCATAATAGACGCATAATTTACAAATGGCATTTCTGAAAAATCAATAGGAGTTTTAGGCACAGACAATTGTCCTATAACAAAAGACAATGGATTAAAAACAACAGAGATAGTTATTAAAAATTTAGCTAACATTTTAGTTGTTTTAGGAATCAATCTTTATATTCAGCTCTTTCAGCTGTTCTGGATTAACTTTGTTAGGAGCTTCCATAATTAAATCTTGTGCATCGCCTGTTTTAGGAAAAGCAATTACTTCCCTGATGCTTTTTTCATTTAAAAGAGTCATTAAAAAACGGTCAAGCCCCAAAGCAATTCCTCCGTGAGGCGGAGCCCCAAAGGCAAATGCCTTAAGCAAATGACCAAATTTTTCCTTTATTTCTTCGTCTTTTAAGCCAACAAGCTTAAATATTTTTTCCTGAATATCTGCCTGATGGATTCTAATGCTTCCTCCGCCAATTTCTTTGCCATTAAGAACCAAGTCATGCTGCCAAGAATGAACCTTTAATGGTTCTTTGTCTAATAAAGGCAAATCTTTTTCTTTAGGAGCTGTAAAAATATGATGGCATGAATCATACCTTTTCTCATCGCTATTCCATTGGAAAAGAGGCCAGTTTAAAACCCAAACAAAAGCTAATTCATTTGGATCTTTTCTATCTTTCCGCAAATCTGGTTTGTCAGTATTGTATTTTTTAATCGCTTCTTCATAATCAAGCCGTAAAAAAGGATTAAAGGTAAGTTTTTTTGACAAATTCTTATCAATATAAACTAGTTCCTTAATAATATTAATAATTAATTTCTCAATTAGATTTAAAATATTCTTTTGCTTAACAAAAGACATTTCCACGTCCAATTGGGTAAATTCTGGCTGGCGGTCGCCTCTTAAGTCCTCATCTCTAAAGCAACGGGCAATTTGAAAATATTTTTCTATACCAGCTACCATTAATAATTGTTTTAATTGTTGAGGCGCTTGCGGCAAAGCATAGAATTTCCCTGGATGAAGACGGCTAGGCACTAAGAAATCTCTAGCGCCTTCTGGTGTTGATTTAGTTAGAATAGGCGTTTCTATTTCAATAAAGCCCTTCTTGTCCATGAAATCCCTGATTAACTTAATTACTTTATGGCGAACAACTAAATTATTTCTCATTTTCTGACGGCGCAAATCTAAATAACGATATTTTAGTCGGATTTCTTCATTAACTTCTTTTTTATCTTTGACTTGCTCTTCAGCAATTTCAAAAGGCGGTGTTTTGGCTTCATTTAATATTTCCAGCTCTTTAACTTCTATTTCCACTTGTCCAGTAGGAATTTTTTCATTAATCATTCCTTTTGGTCTTTTATTGACTTGGCCAATTGCTCCAATTACCCATTCGCTTCTTAAAGAATCGGCTAATTTATAGCATTCTTTATTGCTTGGAAGAAAAACTAACTGGATTAAACCGCTTTTATCGCGCATATCAATAAAAATAATCTTACTGTGGTCCCTGCGCGAATGAACCCAGCCATTTAATTTAACTTCTTCTCCTATTTTTTCAATTGTTTTAACAGATAAAATCCGTTTCATATTGTCAATATTTTACCAAAAATCACCAAAACAATCAATTGTTAATAAATAAAAGAGATAAAAGAGACCGTGCCTGAAAACATACAACCTTTGCAAAGATTGTATGTTTTCAGGCACGGCCTCTGAAACTAAGAATCATGGTGCGCCGTGAGGGATTCGAACCCCCGACCAGTTGCTTAAAAGGCAATTGCTCTACCGGGCTGAGCTAACGGCGCTTATTTTTATTCCGCTTTTTTCTTTCTGCGCATTAGAACTATAACTAAGATTGGCAAAGCAATCCAAATAAACTGGGCTTCTGGGCCAACAAATATTTTTTTAATCCAATAACCAAGATTGCCAACTGACTGAGTTGGCAGAAAAGAAAGAATAATCATTGCTAATAACCCAATCTGAACAATGCTTAAAATGAATAATTGCATCCATGAAGCTTCTCCTCTATTTCTGATTCTTAATGTTGAACTAAGTATAGAACGAGGAATTAAAAAATAGAATAATAAAATAATTCCTAAGAAAATTAAAATCTTCAAAGAAGACGATGGCTCAGAATCAGTGCCTAGCCAAGGAAAAGAATTTAATTTTGACCAAGGGAAAACCTGAACAATAGCCAAGGAAAAATAACTGCATAAAAGCAAAATAATCATCCTATTGCGCCCCAGAAAAAAACCATAAACAAAAACAGCAATCAGAAAAACTAAGATGATAAATAAATCCCATCCAGAAGCCGCGCCAATATGAAAATTAGTTAAAAACTCACGTATCGCCATTTTTTATTAATCTAATTCCTCAATTAATTTTCTCTGCTTTCTGGATACTTTTTTTGGAATGTTTACCTGAATTTTTACAATTAAATCACCATGGCCTCGTCCATATAAGCGAGGCATGCCTTTATCTTTTAATTTTATCATTTCTCCTGGCTGAATACCAGAAGGAATTTTTAAATTAATTTTTCCATCTAATAACGGCATTTCTATTTTATCACCTAAAGCTGCTTGAGCAAAGTTAATATTTAAATTGAAAACTAAATTTACGCCCTGGCGCTGAAAATGCTTATGAGGCCGCAGATGAATATTAACGAATAAATCTCCGGCTGGCCCGTTATAAAGACCAGCATCTCCTTGTCCTGTTAATTTTAAAATCTGTCCATTTTCAATGCCAGCTGGAATAGTTACTTTAATTTTTTCGGTTTGTTTAATTCTCCCATGCCCACGACATTCTGAACAAATTTTCTCAGGAATTTCACCTCTGCCATTACATTGAGAACAAGGTCTTTGCTGAATAAAAATGCCGAATAAACTTCTACTATTTATTTGCTCATATCCGCTTCCTTGACAAGCTGGACATTTTTTCAATGACTGCCCGCCCTTGCCTTTGCATTTTGGACAAACAATCATTTTACGCAAATTAACTTCTCTTTCTGCTCCGTTAAAAGAATCCTCTAAATCAATATCTATGTCTAAAGAAATGTCCTGTCCATATTGAACATTTGGTTTAGCTCTTGATCTTGAGCCAAAACCAAACATTTCTTCAAAAATACGGCCAAATCCAAGGTCTTCAAAAATATCCTGTCCGCCAAATGCTTCGTGGAAAGAATGAAAATCCTGCTGGCCAAAAGGAGAACCTTGATTTCCTTCAAACGTTTGTCCATATTGGTCATATTGAGCTCTTTTTTCTTCATCAGAAAGAACTCTATAGGCCTGACTGATTTCTTTAAATTTTTCTTCGTATTCCTTTTTTTTAACTTCTGGAGCGCGATCAGGATGATATTCAAGCGCTAATTTTCTATATGTTTTTTTTATTTCTTGTTCTGAAGCGTCTCGAGAGACGCCAAGTATTTCATAATAATCTTTCATATTAATTCAATTATATCTCAATTACTTCTTTTAAAACTGCTTTTTCTTGTATTTTGATTGCTTCTAAAGAAACTAAAATCTTAAAAACTAACCAAGTTAATAAAATGACCAGCCAGCTAAAAACAATGGCCACTGTTCTTAAAGCAAAAAAGAAACCTATTGCCAAGCCAAGAGAAAAATATTGCTGGTATGATTGACTATGCCTATTAATTTCATGATTAATTGTCTGATAAAAATCATTTTTGAATTCATCGTTTATTATAAAAGGAATATCAATCTGTTTTTCAAAAATGCTAATTACTGGCCCAATAACCTTGTCGAATAAAACACGGGGGATTTGAATTTCATTATCTTCTTGCAAAGCTAAAGGAGAAAAATAGTAAGCTGCGGCAATTATTAAACACAAACCAGTCAAAACTGTTGGCAATCCCCTTTTAAGAATTCTTCTTACCTCAATTTTAATTCTAATCTCTTTCTCATTAATTGCCATACAGGAACCAAAAACAAAAAGCAATAAGGCGATTAAAATAACTGCTAAATATTCTAATCTAAAGCCAAAAGAAAAGAAAAAACAAATTAAAATAATTGCTATATTGGTAAATAAGATTGCTTTTGATTTTGTTATTAACCAACCTAATCCTAAAAAAATAAGCAAAATTAAAAAGCCGCTGCTTGGCCAAATCCAATTCCCTTTTTCAAATAAAACTCCTTTTAGGCCAATCCAGACAAATGCAGCAACAAAAGTAGTTAAACCCAAAATAACTGATTGTGTAATGCGGTTTCTATACATTTTTAAATTCTACCACAATCTAAATATATCTCAAAATTGTTCTTTCCACAGCTTTATCCCAATTATAGTTTTCTCTGGCGTAATCTTTAAGTTTTTTAGCCCTTTGATAAACTATTTGGGAATTTTTTAAAAGAAATTCTATTTTTTCTTTCAGGTTCTTTATATTTTTATTTTCAAAGAAAAAAGGCAAATCCTCAAACATTTTTTGGTGAATATCAATATCTGAAAGCAAAAGCGTTTTATTGAAACTAGCCGCTTCTAAAACTGTGAAAGGGAGGCCTTCTTGTTCTGAAGGATTAACGAAAAAATACGCATTGCTAAAAAGCTCTTTTAATGCTTTTCCGTGCTGGGTGCCTAAAAATAATATTCTTGAATCATTTTTAGCCATTTCTTTAAGTTTCTTTTCGTATTCTTCAGTATAAAAACATGGGCCAACAATAACTAATTTCTTGTCTGTTTTAATCTTTTTAAAAGCTTCAATCAAATAATGAATGCCTTTGTGCTTAATTAAACGGCTGACCACTAAAAGATAATTATCTTTTTCAAGGTCCCATTTTTTTATAATTTCAGCTGAAATATATTTTTCTTGACTAACTCCATGAGGAATAAAATTTGTTTTGCGATTGTATTTTTTCTTAATATATTCCTGTATTTCCAGAGAAACTGGAATAACTTCATCAGCTAAATAGCAGCCAATCATTTCACCTATTTTCAAAGATAATTGCGCAAACCCGCCCCATTTCTTATGGAAATAATCTCGGCAATGAAAAGTAAAAACAACTTTAGTCCTTGGACTAAAAAATTTAGGTATCCAAACGCACAATGCAGGTCCAATGCCATGATAATGAATAACATCCGGCTTAATTTTAAAGATAGCATGCCAGCTAGCTAAAAAAGTATGGCTAATAGCGTCTAAATGTTTTGTTTTCAAACTTGTCAAATGAACAACATTTACTTTTTTGTACTTTTTTATTCTTTTAGGAGTGTAATAAGAACGGGCATAAACAAAAACTTGATATGGTGAGCCTGTTGAATCCATTCTTTGAGCTAAATTACAAGAAACTTCCTCCACATGACGCTCTATACCTCCAAAAAGCGTTGGTATTCCTTTTTGACCAATCATTACTATCTTCATTTAACAAGAAAGATTTCCTCCAGGTAATCTTTTTCAATAATATTTTCCTTAATATATTCTTTCTGATTAATATCTTTCAGGATTAACTTAAAAGGAATGCTGTCTATGCCTGACTGCTTCTGAACTAAAATCCTATAATCATTCTTTTGTCCTATTCTTTCTGGTAAAAGATAAGTAAACTCAATTATCTTTTCTTGCCCAATTGGCACAATTATCAAATTGCCAAAAACAGTTTTATTCAATTCATCAAGAAATTCTGTTTCTCTTTCTACTCCTTTTGCTTCTAAAAACCAGCTGCCTTTTGGCGTGTAAATTCTTAAATAAGATCGATAGTCATCATTGAACCAGTCTTTATTTTTGCCTTGATGAATAAATTTAATCTTTAAATTGACTAAAGGCCTTATTCCTGTTAAATCAACATAATATTCAACTTCTCTTTTAATAAAGGCGCTGCTTTTTTTAGAAGCTAAGTTTGCTTCAACAATCATTAAATAATCACCTTGCTCTGATTGATTAATTAGACCAGCCCAGTCAAATTTAACCATAGATCCTTGAAGATCAGCATCTTTAAAGAATACCATAATATTTTTTTTATTCAACTCATTTATGGCAAAATTCTTTAATTTTACTTGTTCTGAAAAACTATTTTTAACTACTTTTTTAAGTGTTTCTTTTATTAATGCTTTAAAGATTTTTTTCCTTTCCCCTGGATTAATCCCGCGGTCAACATATCCTTTTTCAACTTCATACTCTAACTCATAAAGAACATCTTCAGCTTTAAATTCTTTTTTGAATTCTTCTAAATAAATTGGGCCAATTAATTTTAATAAATTAGGCAGAACCGTTGCATTAATTCCAATAATTCCGTCAAATTTTTCCTGACCGCCTTGGATATGGTAAAAATATTCAACTTGTTTTGCTGAACTTGGCCAATCCGGAGACCAATTTCCATCTCTCATCTGCCAATTATCTATTTTAAGATAATCTTTTATTGGTTGAGGCGGTTCTGTTTTAATCTTGCCAAATCCATCAAAAATATTAGTGTCATGGATTTCAAAAAAAGATGACTGGCCGTTTTTTACTTTCAGAATTCCAAAAGTCCCTAAATATCCGCCGCTGGGCCTTATTTCTAAATTATTTTGGAAAAGGAGCAAATATGTTTTTTCTTTGCCAAAACCAGCTACTTCTGGAATTATTTCCAAAAGAGAAAGCTGTTCAAGCTTGTCCTTGTCTAATCCTAAATTACTGCTTAAAGAGCTTAGAGAGATTTCTGCAATCCATCCTTTTTGAAAAAACATAAATCCTCCTGCAATAAGCAGGATTAAGCATAATCCTATTAAAATTTTAATTGTTTTCGATTCGTTCATAAATTTTAATTAGCTTGCTATAATGCTCTTCTGAATTGCATTTATCCAAAACTTCTTTTCTAGCCATTTTACCCATCTGAATAAGCTCTTTTTTATAATCATTAGACCAAATAAGCTTTTCTTTTAAATCATCTTTATTGCCTGGTTTGAATAATAAGCCTGTTTGTCTATCTTTAATCAATTCTGTTAAGCCGCCATTTTTAGCTGCTATTACTGGTTTTGACAATGCAAAACTTTCTAAAACACTATAAGGAAAATTTTCCGGCCATAATGAAGGAATTACAATCAGATTAGCATTAGCAATTATTTGTTTCAATTCTTTGCCTTTTTTCTCTCCTAAAAACTCTATTCGTTCTTCTTTGTCTAAATTTTCTAATTTATTTCTTTCTGGGCCATTGCCAACTATTTTTAATTGCCAATCAGGCAATTGTTCCTTTGTCTCAGAAAATGATTCTATTAAAAGCTTTACTCCTTTTTCATGACTTAATCTGCCAAAATAAAGAAAATATGGAAGCTTTTTGTCTGACGCGGCAACTCCCTTGCCAAAATCTTTTTCAACAAAGTTTGGCAAATGGACAATCTTTTCTTTATCTATTCCCCATTCTATAGCTTTTCTTTTCATAAATAAGCTTGGCGATAAAAAGACATCAATTTTATCTGTTATCTTTAAAAAATCATTTTGGAATCTTGCTTCTAAATAACCGCCCAAGCTTTGAATTAGAGAATTCTTAATGCATTTTTTAGATAAACAAGAATTATAATTTTTATTCTTTAAGCAATCATAGCATACCTCTCCATTTGAAAAAAACTTATAATTCGGGCAGAATAACTTGTAATCATGCAAAGTCATAACTATTGGAATATTATATTTTTTCAAGACAAAAATTATTGACGGGGAAAAATGAGTAGAAATATTATGTAAATGAGCAACATCTGGCTTTTCTATTTTGATAATCTTTTCTAATTTTTTGGCTGCTTCTTTATTCCAGAAGATTCTCTTAGCTTTAAATAATTTTTTGAAAAGACTTTCTTTTTCGCTAAAATCATTGTAATTAGCAAATAATTCTTGACTAGGAAAAGAAAAATTCTGCGGATGTTTAGTGCTCCAAACAATAACCTGATGTCCTTTATTGGTCAATAATTCGGACAAGTCAAAGAAGTATCGTTCTGATCCTCCTTTTAAAAAGAAAAATTTATTTATTTGAAGTATTTTCATATGATTTGTCATTATGAACGAGCCAAACGGGCAAAACAATTCCGCAATATGCCGCTGGAAATTCTCTTTGTTTCTAAATAGCATTCTATTGGCAATGACAATTTTCTCTTTATAATCCACCAGCCGACTTTTAACCAATGCTTTCTCATTGCCTCACGAGCTGTACAAATCATCCAACTATTTGGTCT
>Ga0307421_1000157_pt1 | contig 43631 bp, 35 predicted proteins | sample SalMarWE160270MG_FD_202163 | JGI IMG/M metagenome (GOLD analysis project Ga0307421, IMG submission 202163) | Salt marsh sediment microbial communities from the Plum Island Ecosystem LTER, Massachusetts, United States - WE1602-70 | ecosystem: Environmental > Aquatic > Marine > Intertidal zone >... | reverse complement strand
TAACCAAAGATTTTACATTTATCTCGTTAAAGAAAAGCCATGCTTACTTATAGCGTCTAATGCTCTGTTGAAAAGCCTCACCGTCGTTTCGACCGAAGCGTCCCCAAGGGACGCGAATTGGAGAAATCTGCTCAAAAACAGATTTCTCGACTCGCCTTCGGCTCGCTCGAAATGACATTCTGAACTCTTTTCAACAGAGCAAGCCTATAATAAAACCTTTTTATCGTCACCCCGAGCGAAGCCGAGGGGCTAACTAAAAAGCTATTTTATCAGATTCCTCGACCCGCCTTCGGCTCGCTCGAAACGACATTCTGAACTCTTTTCAACAAAGCAAGCGTCTAACAGAATGAATAGTATAGCTTACTTTCTGTCACTCCCGCGTAGGCGGGAGTCCATAAAAAGCCATAGAATACCGGATTCCCGCTCCCCGATTATGCGGGGACAAGTTTACCCCACGCAGTGTGGCTTGCGCCACTGCGAAGGCAGGGGCGGGAATGACAGACGTAGAGTATTTCTAATTTTGTTAGAGCCTCTTAATCAATGATTGACATTGGAAAATGCTTTATGTACAATTTCACTGCGCGTTTTTGACAAAAATCTTTTGGAAAGGATTTATAATGGATTTTGAACAGAATAATAATCTATCAGGGTCAGGAGGACCGCAGCCAACAGAGCCAATATCCGGCGTTAGTCAAACTGGGCTGATGTCAAAACCGCCAAGCAAAGGAACCGGCTGGAAGGTGTTCTTTGGCATTGTTTTAGCAATGTCGGTTTTGGCGAATATCGCGCTGGTTCTAATGTTAATCGGAATAGTAGCTATCTTTACAACAGGACAAAGGGGTCTTTTCACCGAAGAAGTTGTAAGAAAAGGGCCTGCAAGAAACAAGATAGCGATAATTACGGTTGATGGCATAATACACAACGAGCAAGCTAAAGATGTTTACAGACAATTAAAAGAGGCCCGGCAGGACAAGCGGGTGAAGGGACTGGTAATTCGAGTAAATTCACCCGGCGGCACCATCTCCGGCAGCGACCAAATCTATAAGGAGATCCTAAAATACCGGGACGAGGAAAAAAAGCCGGTCATCGCTTTTATGCAGAGCGTTGCTGCTTCGGGCGGATATTATACGTCGGTCGCATGCGAGAAAATTGTTGCAGAACCAACTACAATTACAGGCTCGATCGGCGTAATAAGCCTGTACTTTGTGGTTCAGGAATTGCTGGAAGATACGCTCGGCATTTTGCCGGTGGTCGTCAAATCCGGCGAAAAAAAAGATTGGCCCAGCTCATTCCAGGCGCCAACGGAAGAACAATTGAAGTACCTCCAGGATAAGCTAATAATACCTGCTTATGAAAGGTTCGTGGAGATTGTCGCCGAGGGCAGGAGTGGAACACTTTCGAAAGATCGAATCAAGCAGCTTGCTGACGGTAGCATTTTTGGCGCCCAGGAGGCGCTTCAGGAAAAGCTCATAGATAAGATTGGCTATCTGGATGATGCCATAGAGCTGGTTAAATCAATGGCCGATATTGAAAAGGCTCAGGTGGTTGAGTATCGTAAGCAACTTTCCATAGCCAGTTTTTTGAGCTACCGCAATCCAAACGCTTTGAAAATCACCACAGACACACTCTACGAATTTAGTACGCCGAAGATAATGTACCTTTGGACCGGACGTTAGCAACCGGTCTATAGAGAGGTGTTTTCTTAGTAATCTCTGAAGCTTCTCATCCACTCCGGCCAGTCATTTGGCATAACGCCCCCAGCCGTAGTCCATGGACCGGATGTGTTATATGCCTTATGCCACTTTAAAGTCCATAACTCTTTGAGTCCGACATTTCTGACAGACCAATCCAGAAAGGCCATGTTTGTGTATCCGTTGTGCCGGTTTATACAAATGCGTCTCATGTGCTGATAGCTCTCCCACGCCGCATCTTCATTCCCCGGCGGCGTATCCGTCACCAGCGGCCAGACATTGAATCGCAGTGCATCCATAAACAGAGGTATATAGCCGGCACCGTTGACATTGGGAGTTCTCCAATTATTTACAGTCTCAAAACTTTCATAAACTGTCGGGTACTGTGGCGGAGGGTTCTCTACCCAGCCGTTTATCCCGTAGCTGCCCCAGTCGCCGTCCGGGTCATAGCCCGGGTCGTCTGCGGCTGTAAATACACCCCAGGCGGAAAATATATTAAGACGACCATCTGCCATGCCATCTGAATCCGCGTCCAAAGGCTTTATCGCGGTTGGACAGCACATAATCTTTTTATCATTATGATAATATGATCTCAGAGCATTAAACCAATGATTTGTATGCCCGGGTTTGCCGTCGGTTTCGATCCCAGCATGGAACTTGCCGTTATTGTCTTCGGTAAACATCGAAAAGTACATGGACCATTGTTTGAGCTTCGCTCGACAAGCGATTGTCTTGGCTTGTAGTTTTACCCGATTCAATGCCGGCATCAAGATCGACATTAGAAGCGCAATAATAGCGATCACTACCAACAGCTCTATTAATGTAAATCCCCATCTTTTGTCCATAGCAATACTCCTTCTCTTTGCAAGCTGGGTTATCACCTTCACAGAATGGACAAGCCCACTTTTTTTACACTCTCTATGTAGTAGTATATATTAAGCGCGATTTTCTTGCAATATAAAAAACCATGATGCCGATTTTTTGAAAAGCTCATTTTTTGAGTATTGCGGTATGAGCAGCTTATGGAAGGCTTTAGCATCTTCGCACGGTTTTCATTTAGCTAAAGCCGATGTTTCCGCACAAACATACAAAACCGGACCTGTACACCTCGGAGATTTTCCTTGAAAAACAGGTGGTTATTTTTGTATAAATAAGATGGTTGAGGTGTGTCTGGATTCCGGCTCCGCAGGCGCGAAGCTTCGGTCAATCCGCCTCGGCGGATTTATCCTTCGTAGCAGGACTACTACGGAGAATAGATTGGCTTCGAGAAGAAGGAGGTAAAAGTCTTGTCATATAAGTTCCTTTTTCAGCACTAAGTTGAGTTTTGTCTTTAAGGAGGACTATTATGTGTAGAAAATCGAAGACCCACAAAGGGGCGAAGCTCCGCTGTGATGGATTGATTCCTGTCCTGAGCCGTGTCGAAGGATATCTAATTTCTTTTATGTCAGTGGCGCTTTTCACTTTGACCTGTACGGCCAATGCCGAGCTTATTGGCTGGTGGAAACTGGATGAAGGCTCCGGCATCGAGTTTTGGGATGAAACGGATTACTGGCATGATGGGACCATCGATCCGTGGAATGAAGCGAAGGTTAGATGGACGACCGAGGGCTATGATAGTAACGCTTTGGAGTTTGTATCAGCCACTGAGCCGTTCACTATGTGTGATGCCTCAATAACAACAAACCTGTTGAATATTAGTGAAGCAACAACCTCGTTCTGGATGAACATGCCTACAACCTTCCAGGCGTGGGGGCCCATTTTCGTGTTTCTGGGCACGAGCGGCGATCATAGTGTGGAGTGTAATGGAGTGGGTGACTTGTATATTGCCGACTTCGGTGTTGACACATACGGGGACCTTGGTACCAGCGGCGCCAAGCTCAACGACAATCAGTGGCATCATGTTGCCATTACCTACAGCGTTACCGCCAATACGATGGTTGTCTACGTGGACGGCCAGGCTGCTGGCAGCCAATCATTCACTGCGAACGACCCCATTACAGCGGTTCGCATAGGTGGCCCCCGCTCGGACGGTCGTGCCCAGTGGCGACGTTACATAGGCCGGCTCGATGAAGCGGCTGTTTGGAACCATGGGCTAAGTGCAGATGAGGTCCAGAACGTGTTCTGGTTCAGTCCCCGATGGACACGGTTTGCCACCAATCCCCAACCGGCCAATGGGGCAACAATTGGTACAACCAATGTGACGCTGGGCTGGACCGCGGGCGATACTGCTACCCAACACCATGTGTATATCGGCGAGAGCCTTGAGGATGTGCAGAATGGCACCGGAGGCACTGACCATGGTCTGACCGGCGAGACAACTTTCTCGAATTACTCCTGGGAGCTTGGCAAGACCTATTACTTGCGTATCGACGAGGTCGAGGCTGATGGTGTCACCGTACATACCGGTGCAGTATGGAGCTTTACTATTTCCACGAAGCTCGCCTCCAATCCAGTTCCATCCAATGATGCCAGGCTCGTAGCCACGAACGTCACACTAAGCTGGACCGCAGGCTCAGGTGCTATCTCACATAATGTGTATTTCGGTACTGATCCGGATAACATACCGCTCGCCTCAGAAACGCAAACTGAAACCACATATCAACAAGAGAGCTTGGATCTCAACACAACGTACTACTGGCGTATCGATGAGTTCGATGGCACAGATATATATACAGGTGACCTCTGGAGCTTCAAAACCACACCCGATATAAAGATTACTGACCCCAATCTTGTCGGCTGGTTTAATTTCAATGCTGACGAAAATAACATAGCTGTTGACTGGTCCGGTTACGGAAACCACGGCAATATTTTTGGCAATCCGAATCGCGTTGATGGTTATGACCTTGGTGCGCTGGAGTTTGATGGTATTGACGATCATATTGAGATACCCCGGTTAATAAGTACCGATCTTACAATAATGGCCTGGATCGAAACTTCCACCCCCGGTGCCACAGGCACAACCGCTCGAGAAGGCAGCGGCCTGTTTTGGTCGGACCACGCCGGCGGCGGAGATCACTTCCTGCTGGCAGTGTTGGGAACAAAGTTGGCATTCGAGACCGGACCCGGCGGCAATCCTAATACCACCTCGAACAGAGATGTTGTCAAAGGTGAATGGGTACACGTAGCTGTAACCAGGGAAGAAAGCTCAAAAGATGTCGAATTCTTCATCGATGCAGCGCCCGACGTGACCGGCAATCACAGTGGTGACAACAACGTTGGTTCCAATCCCATGATTGTTATAGGAGCAAATCTTCTCGATTCGCGGTACTTCACAGGATTTATTGACGAAGTTCGCTTCTATGACAGGGTACTAACACAGCAAGAGATCGAGCAAGCTATGATAACCAACCCGGCAATTGCCCGCGGAGCAATTCCGGCAAACGGAGGAACACCGGACATTGAACATATTACATCTCTTAGCTGGGTGCCGGGGGAAAATGCAGTCCAGCATGATGTATACTTTGACACCGATGCGGATGCCGTGGAAGAAGCCGATACATCAGATACCACAGGTATATATCGTCGCCGACAAGACCCCAATACATATACTCTATCAATAACTTTCGAAGTCGGTCAGACTTATTACTGGCGTATCGATGAAATAGACAGCAACGCAAATATCAGCAAAGGCAGAGTATGGAGCTTTACAGTAGCTAATTACCTTGTTGTCGATGACTTTGAGGACTACGACGATGTCGATAACAGAATATATTATGCCTGGGAAGACTACTATGTGAATAATACAGGCATGACTGTGGGGCACCTTGAGGCTCCGTTTGCTGAAAGATTAATTGTTCACAGCGGCTCTCAGTCTATGTACATGCGCTACGACAATGATGGTACTGTGAATGAGGGCACCAGCCTTGAGAAGGCTGGGACACTGTTTTATTCCGAGGCTCAACGTTCATGGCAAGCTCCTCAGGATTGGACCAGACGCGGCGTTAATTCTCTAACGATGTGGTTCATAGGTATATCTGCATCGGTCGGCAGCTTTACGCTTGGGCCACCGATTACGATGACCGGCTCCGGTGCGGATATCTGGGAAAATTCTGACCAATTCCACTATGCCTACAAACGGCTCTCCGGCATCGGAAGTATAACAGCAAAGGTGGTAAGCATGACTAATACCCACAACTCGGCCAAGGCCGGTGTTATGATTCGCGAATCTCTGGAACCGGACGCTGCACATGCCATGGTGGCTATCCAGCCTATGAATGAGGTTCAATTACTGTATCGTTCAACCGCAGGTGATGACAGCATAGCTATTGGACAAAGCGAAATCAGCACTCCTGTATGGGTAAGATTGACCCGCAGTGGCAACAGCCTTACGGGCATGTATTCGGTCGAAGGAGCCACCTGGGAGACACTGGATACGGCGATAGTACCAATGCTTCCGGATGTCTATATAGGCTTAATTGTATGCAGCCATGACAACAATGCTACTTGTACAGCCGAATTCTCTGATGTTGACATTGACGGCACAGTGACAAGCGATTGGCAGTCACAGGATATCGGCATAGAAAGTAATACTGCTGAGCCGATGTACATGGTTCTGAAAGATAATGCCGGCAGTAGTGCATTGGTCAACCACCCGGACCCGGCTGCAACGACTGTAAGCACCTGGACGGAGTGGAATATTCCGCTGGCCGACTTTACGGGCGTGAATCCACAGGCTATCAAGAAGATGGCCATTGGTGTTGGCGACAGGACCAATCCACCCCCGCAGCTTTCTGCGAAAGCAGAAGCGGGGGGTGGTGCAGGTGACTTGTACATTGATGATATCAGGCTGAATATTCCAATGTCGGCGGAATAGCGGCTGGCTCAGGTTAAGTCCGCCTAATGTGGATTGCATCAATTCGGGGCTTATACTGATTTATCAGTATAGGCCCCGATTCTTTTTTACTTCTCCGTACTTATAGGATATTGTTCAGAATATGTATCCGCTAATTAGTATCATAATATCACTGGCTGTGCTGGTGACGCTACTGCGTCTGAAAATCAAGATCGGCCTGGCTATGGTTATTTCCGCCTGCATATTGGCGTTATTACTGCGTGTCTCGCCGACCCAATTGAGCCGAACATTGGCAGCAGAATGGCGACGTGAGCTTCTAACCCAAACCACAGGTTATCTTTTCCTATCGCTGACCGCCCTGCTGCTTCTGGTCAACGTCATTGGTACTGCGATGGAAGAAATCGGCCTTTCACAGCGATTGGTCCCTGCGATGCAGGGACTGTTCAAAAGCCGCAGGTTCGCATTGGCACTGATACCGCTGATAATGGGGATGCTGCCAACGCCGGGCGGGATTATGCTGTCGGCGCCTATGGTTCGCGAGGCGGGTGACAAAATCGGAGTCGAACGCAGCCGATTGGCCGCTATCAACTTCCTGTTCCGTCATCAATGGGAGCCTGTCTGGCCGCTCTTTCCGGCAGTGCCCCTTATCCAAAGCCTGCTCGGCATTTCGGCATTCACTCTGTTCTACCACCACATTGTGCTGACTGTAGCTGGTATTGCCAGTGGTGTCATTACGCTTCTTATGTTCGGCATACCGTCGAAACATCCCGACCATCAGTACAGCCAGCGCCACGTTGGCCATCACTTGCGCGATTTTTTTAATGCCTTCTGGCCTATTGCATTTACCGCCGGTCTATATATCGCTTTCAACCTGCCGCCGGCCGTTGGGATATTCCTGGCCATCATTGGATTACTTGTAGCTCATAAAGTGCCCTTCAATCGGTGGCCAAGGATATTTAGAGCCGCTCTGGAGCCGGACATGGTGTTTTTGATCTTTGGCGCGCTATTATTCAAAGTCAACTTAGAAGCAAGTGACGCTATCGGCTGTGTCGTACAGTTTCTGACCGGTGCACACGTGCCGATATATCTGCTGTTGTTCATTCTACCTATGCTGGTCAGCTTCAGCACCGGCGTAACGATGCCGACCGTAGCGATTACGTATCCGTTTCTCATTGGCTTTATTGGAAGGGGCAGTGAAGCCAAAATGGGATTGGAAGTGTTAGCCTTTTCAGGCATAATCTTTGGCCTGTCACTGACGCCGGTACATCTTTGCCTGTCCCTTTCAGCGAGTTATTTTGAGACTTCGCTGGTCAGAATCATCCTAAAGCTCTTACCGCCGGCAGCAGCCATCGCCGGTGCAGGTGTACTGATGGCGGTCTTTTTTGGTTAAAAACCTATAGAAAAGAAACCCCCAGTAAAACCCTTCGACTGCGCTCAGGGCAGGCCTGGGGGCTAATATATTCTTTATTGACTTTTCGCCTTTTGGTCCTGAGCGCCGGCTATGACAACTACATATTCACCTTTCGGCTTTTCAAGCTGCGCTAATAATTCGGACAATCGGCCACGCTTTATCGATTCAAATACCTTTGTCAGCTCCTTAGCCAAAACAGCTCGGCGGTCTCCTAATACATCCAAAGCATCTTTTATAAAGCTGTGCAAACGATGGGGACTTTCATAAAAAACGAGTGTGTAAGGTGACTCTTTGTCACCAGCTAAAAATCGTCTTCGTTTGCTGCTTGTGCGGGGCGGAAAGCCACGAAAAGTGAAACTATGCGTAGGCAGGCCTGACAAAACCAGAGCCATCACAAACGCTGTAGCACCAGGAATCAACGTCACCTCGACGCCTGCTTCAATAGCCGAGCGCACCAATGTAAAACCGGGATCAGAAATACCGGGCGTACCCGCATTCGTGACCAGAGCAACCGATTTGCCTTTGTTAAGCAAGGCGACAATCTTCCTTGCAGCTTTAGCTTTATTATGCTCGTGGAAAGAGATTTGTGGCTTTTTAATATCAAAATGCTTGAGCAAAATACCGGTCTTGCGCGTATCCTCACTTGCGACATAATCCACCAGACGTAGCGTTTCCAGCGCACGCAGAGTAATGTCCGACAGGTTCCCAATGGGCGTGGCTACCAAATAAAGCATATTGTCGTCAAATAGCAATACTTATAATTTTGTTTGCAGCGATAAATAATGAAGCGAAACTATCAACGAGAATTACGCGCTGTATAGTCCATTGCGTCTTTTGGCGAGTATCTTTCTTCCACCCTTAGTTCGCATCCGAGATCGAAAACCACATCTTCTTCGTCTCTTAACCTTGCTCCAGCGAGGTTTTTCCATAGACACTCCTGTCGTTGAAAAGCGGTTACTGCGAGGTTTGCCTTGTTCCGGTCAATCCGCTTATGGCGGTTCTTTCAAACAATATAGTTAATCAAGCACTCTCTGCATGCCCTCTAAGACGTTCTTTTGCCCTCTTCAATTTCTGTGAAAAGTCACTGTTTCTAAACTGTAAGGTCCATCTCCTGATGGTAATCCAGCCACCAAAGCGGATGATGCGGTTACGCCAGGTTTGATACCACCGCTTCCACCCCAATTTAAAATTGTGCAAGAATAAAACCAGACCAGGGAAAGAGAATATACTTGCAGCAATCAAGAACATATATTTGAACTGATAAAATCTGCCCATGATCTGTCTGATAGATCGCTGCATCTGTTCGGCGCTAACCGGCTCATCAGGCTCGAACAAAGGAAAGTTGCCATCATAATATTCCCAACCCACACAATCGGTCGGGTAAATCCTGTTTTGTCTTTGTAGCCTGTGTCTCAATTCCGTTCCAGGCAGAGGAACCGGCAGCAAAACCTGCACGGTGTCAATTTCGGCCCTCTTGATGAATCTCCTAAAATACTTCACACGCTCCTCTATCGACATGTTGAAATTCACGCCTTCCGCTTTCGGATAGCCAAAGATAAACATCCCATGTACCAGGAAACCAAATTCGTGATATACCTTTGTAAGAGACAGCATATCTTCAGCTCTTACACGCTTGTTCATGGCTGCTAATTCCTCTTCGATCGGCGATTCAAAACCGATAGCTACCGTTCTAATGCCTGCTTGTTGCATAGAAGATAACAAATCAGTTTCTTTGGCTTTATCCAGTCTTATTTGAACTGTCATAATCAACTTTCTGCCTATGAGCCGCTGATAATCCCTGAGCATATTACAGAATCTTATTGTCTCGCCTCGTTGCTGCCCAAAGAGATCATCTACAATAAAGAAACGCCTGGCACCGCACGTCTCTACGAGAAAGCTGATATGCTCAAGCAAACGCTCAGGCGAGGCGTATCTTGGTTTGCCCCTGACGGTACAGAACTCGCAGGCCATCGCACAACCTCGTGTCCTCTCGACAGGATAAATTTTGATCTTCGCGTAGCGGACCAAGGAAAAATCAGGTAAAGGCAATCTGTCAAAATCGGTCAGCGGCTTTCTTGTGGGGGTGCGAACGACCTGGCCTTTGCTCAGGTAAGCAATGCCTTTAATCTCGTTTACATCCTTTTTGTCTTCTATTGCCCACAGAAGCTCTCTAATTGTCTCTTCTGCTTCGCCAATAACCACATAGTCGATACCGCTGGCGAGCGCCACGTCTATATTATCTTCAACAAAATGCTGACCCCCGGCGATAGTAACAACGCCCTTATCTTTATAAAAGCGGGCTAACTCATAGAGTCTGGGTATAGTGCTCGTCAATCCTCCATAGAACCCAACGACATCTGCTGGCCTGTGCTGTTGTAAAAACTCGTGGTCGGCTCCGGTCAAATTGCCCCTGGGTCCATATCTGCGAAGGTTGTTCTCATCGATAACCTCAGCATCCCACCGTCCCATTTCATTTACAGCGGTGGCTACGCATACCGGCCCTAATGCAGTGGTCTTCCTGGCGATGCGGGAATAAATATTAAATGCCGGATAAGCCGGAATAACAACTCTCAACCGATACCTTTTTTTCGATAAATCAAGCATAGTAAAAAACCTAAAAAAACTTTTGAAGCGATTGTACAATCTATTACAGTTTTGGACAAATAAAATTTGTTTAAATCGGGGGTTAGTACAAAAACAGGTTAATCTGCATTTAGCTACCGCCACTTCGTGTCTCATTAACCGCAGAGACCGCGAAAAACGCTGAGAGTTGAAAAGTGCCTAAAGTGAGCTAAAGTGAGCTAAAGTTAAAATTTATGACTTTAGGCACTCCACTTTTTATTAACATAGCTCTGCGAGCTTCCGCCGCAGCGGATTCTCGGCGGTTAGAAATATGGGCTAATCACATATTATACTTTCACTTAATCTGCCGGCTCTTATTATACATTAGAAGGCAGTCTGTCGGATTAAGATGCCAATTCGCCCTGTTCATAGAGGATAAGCGAGGTTGCAACGACTGCCGCGGTTTCGGTGCGCAAGATTCGGTGTCCTAAGCTGAACGGCTTTACACCGTTTGCCTGGACAAGCCGAACTTCTTTATCTGTAAAACCACCCTCCGGGCCAATAAATAACGCAATATTAACCGGTTCAGTCTTACCGAATCGTAGTATTTCTCGCACACTTTTGCCATCTGTCTGTGGCGTTCCTATGAGGCAGCGATCAAAACCATCAAGTCCGGATATGGCATCAGCAAAATTGACGGGGCTTTTGATCTGCGGGATTCGGCCTCGCTCAGATTGCTCAGCGGCTTCAGCAACTATACGTCGCCAGCGGGATAGCTTGCGTTGCGTGACAGCTTCCTGCCTGCGGACAATACTTCGCTCAGTCACTATCGGTACAAAACATGTCACGCCAACCTCGGTACACTTCTGCAGTACCCATTCAAACTTTTCACGGGCTAATAAACTCTGATATAGGGTAATCTGCGTATGCGGTTCATTCTGAGTCTGCTGCTTAGACATTACTCCACCTATAACCTCCTGCGGGCTAATTTTGGTTAAGATTACCACGTATTCGCAGCCGATATTATCCAATACAATTACTTGTTCGCCTGGCTTCATCCGCAGGACATTACAAATTTGATGAGCCTGCGGGGCAGCGAAAACAACCTGTTGGCCACGTAAGCCCTCTTCGGTAACAAAAAAACGATGCATTATTTTCAGGTCCTCGTATGCTCTGTAGAAAAGACACACCGTCATTTCGACCAAAGCCCCCGTTTCTGCTTTCGCAGAATGCACGGGGGTAAAGTGGAGAAATCTGTTTAAAATAGATTTCTCGACTCGCCTGAGGCTCGCTCGAAATGACATACTGAATACCTCTCTACAGAGCTTATATTCAGTTAGTCTCACTCCTTACGTATGCCAAAAAGGCTGAAACAACTAATTTTACTGACGACACCAGACAATAATCTATTTATAATGCTACCCTGTGACGACTGATTCGACAAATCAAAAACGCACCTTTCTTTATGCTTTGACTGCAATTTTTCTGTGGTCCACCATAGCCTCAGCTTTCAAAGTTTCTTTGCGTTTCATAGATGTTTTGCCGCTTTTGTTTTACGCCTCGCTTGTATCGACCGCTGCATTCTTGCTCTATTTATTATTTTTCGGAAAAACATATCTGCTTAAAACCTTTTCCAAAGAAGATTATCTACGGTCCGCACTGGCAGGCTTTCTTAATCCTTTTCTCTACTACATTGTCCTGTTTGAAGCATACGACATACTTCGTGCTCAGGAAGCCTTGGCCATAAACTGGGTCTGGCCGATAACACTTGTTTTGCTGTCCATACCTCTGCTCCATCAAAAAATCAGGCTCAGGAGTATTCTCGCAATAACGATTAGCTTTTTGGGCGTCTTTATAATTGCGACCGGCGGGGATATTGGGGGATTTAAGTTTAATAAGCCCGCCGGCCTAATACTGGCACTGGCAAGCACCGCAATCTGGGCTTTATCCTGGATATTCAACGTAAAGGATAAACACGATGAAGCTGCGAGGTTATTTTTGAACTTTGTGTTTGGCTCTGCCTTTATTTTTGCAGCGATGCTGCTTTTCAACAAAACAGAGCTGCCAAACCGCAATGGTATTTTAGGAGCTGTTTATATAGGATTATTTGAAATGGGTGTCACTTTCCTGGTTTGGCTAAAAGCGCTAAAATCAGCCAAGACCACCGCGTATGTCGCAAATCTGGTATATTTAGTACCGTTCTTTTCGCTGATAGTGATTCACTTTGTCGTCGGCGAAGAAATTTCTTCTTCAACAATAATAGGGCTGGTCTTCATTGTCGCAGGTATAATATTACAAAAACTTTGGGATTAGATTAGCCGGCACACCCCCACCCTTGTCTTGACAAGAAGACGTGGGGATGCCGGTACCTTTCTTGTTACCTCTTGTTACCCCATCACAGGCCGGCCATTTCCAGAACAGTTGCTACATGGCGTTCCCAGCCGAGTGACATGATGTGAATACCCTGGCATAAATTCTTCAACTGTTTAATCAGACGTGCGGATATTTCCATGCTCTTTTTGACCCTTTCCTCCTTCGGCACGCCGGCCAACTCATCGATGATTTCATCAGGGACGTGTATCCCCGCGACATTTGCATTCATAAACTTGGCCATAGCAGGTGACTTTAAGAACACAATTCCAGCTATTATCGGCATGTTTAGGTACTTAACTTTTTTCATAAAATCAGCGAACTTATCCACTTCATAGACGGCTTGTGTCTGGAAAAACTCTGCGCCGGCGGTGACTTTTTTGGCCATCTTGATAATCTGCAGCTCTAAAGGCTCTGCGCCCGGATTGACTACCGCTCCAACGCAAAATTGCGGAGGCTTTCCTTGCAACTCATTTCCAGCTAAGTCTTTGCCGTTCATTAAGCTCTTTACAGCCGACAGAAGCTGCACCGAATCCAGGTCAAATACCGGCATCGCCGCAGGATCGTCGCCCAATTTTGGATGGTCGCCTGTAAGGCACAATAGGTTCTCAATATCCAATACCGCTGCGCTTAAGACATCCGACTGCAAACCCAGGCGATTGCGGTCTCTGCAGGTAAGCTGCATAATAGACTCAAGGCCTCTTTCTTTCAAAAGACGGCAAGTCGCCAGCGAGCCGACCCTCATTACAGAGCTTTGCAAATCAGTAACATTGAAGGCATCGACCTTTTTGCGCAAAGGCTCTAATTCATCGAGTATCTTTTCTATTTCCACGCCTTTGGGCGGTCCAACCTCACAGGTGATAACAAATTTTCCTTGTTTGAAAAGCTCGGTAATCTTCATTTCTCCAAAGTCTCCTTATGGTACGAAGCACGAGGGACGCGGGACGAGTGACGAACGTCCATCGTCCGTCATCCGTCGTCCATCGTCGCTTTAGACCTCTCTATGTCATAAAATGATTTCTTACGCAGCTCGCTCGATGGCAGCATCTTACCGTGGTCCCGTGCTGAGCGGACCCTCTTGAGATTTTCTAAACGCCCGACCTTCTGGAGCCGCTCATAAATTAACTGCCAGCCGCAATCCTTCTCGTTATCAACCTCACATTTTCCGTCCTTGGCTCCGCCGCAAGGCCCATTAAGCAAGCTCTTTGCGCAAAACGTAACGGGACAGATGCCTCCGGTGTAATCCAAAGCACAATCTCCGCACGCCTGGCATCGCTCATCCGACGGCCAAAGCCCCTGTAGGCCGCCCAGTGACACCGTATTGGCCGCAGGATGTACAACCTTATCTACAACCTTGGAGACCGCCTGGACCCCGATACCACAAGTCAGCACCAAAATAGAATCCGATTGTTGGAGCTTGTCCATGTGCCTGGACAGCCGTGTTGTCACCAACATTTTGTTACACAAAAAGTCCACCAGGCATACGCCGGTAACTTTCTTGCCGGCTTTTTCCAGATCTGCCTTCATCGCCGAGAGAGCCTCTTCCCCGCCGGTTTGGCAGGCCTCGGCACAACCGTTACAGCCCAACAAAAAGATTTTCTTTTCTGCTCCCAGCGACTGCAGGATTTCATCTATTGGTTTATTTTCTGTGTATAACATCTCGAACTTCCTCGTCGTTTTTTATCTGCACATCAAACAACCTTAAACACTCCTAAGCGATTTCCTCTGACATCAATTAAGTGAACCGAGCAGGCTAAACACGGATCGAAAGCCCGCACAATCCGCACCAATTCAAAAGGATTTTCCTTATCTTTGACCTTGGTTCCAATTATCGCTTGCTCGACCGCACCAGGCTGGTCTTTGTCATCTTTTGGTGAAGCGTTCCAGGCTGTCGGCGTAATCACCTGATAGCGTTCAATTTTCTTATTCTTTATCGTTATCCAGTGCCCTACCGCGCCTCTGGGTGCTTCAGCCAAACCGGCGCCTTCGCCCCGCTCAGGGACATTGCTATCAACGATGGTTGGCTCATCAGGTTTTAAGCTTGTGAGCCAGTCGGCCATTGCATCGGCAACTAATTTGGCCTCCAAAGCTCTCGCTGCGTGCCGGCCCAGTACCGAAAACAACGCATCAACACCAACATCTACCTGGCCAAGCAGCAAATCCACCAATTCCTTTACCTTGGCGTCACCTTGTACATAATTGCTTACCATTCTCGCCAAAGGCCCAAGCTCACAAACCTGGCCCTTATAACGTGGAGATTTCAAAAACGAATAGGCCTGCTTTTTCTTAACGTCAGGTTTTGTTTCTCCCTCAGCCGGATTTTTTCCCGAACCGGAATCAGCATACCAGGAATGTTTTACGTCCTCTGTAATATTTTCCTTGGCGAACGGCTCAGGCTTCAAATTCGTGGAAACCACTGCGGATTTAAATAGTCTGCCGGTCGGTAAATCAAATCCGCCATAAGCAAGAAATCTTTGGCAGCCTATGCCAATCTGGAAATAGTCGCTGTAGGCCTTTGCCACAGCTATCACGTCAGGAATATAAATATTATCAATAAAATCACGTATTTCATTTAATCGCCACAGGAAATTAGTTATTTTATCTTCGGTGGGCTTTTCAGTGACACCGCCGGGGACAATAGCGACATTATGCGGCATCTTTCCGCCGAAAATCGAAAGCATCTCCTGGCACTTGCGTCTGATATCCAGGGCCTTTAAGTAGTGATTTACCAATTCAGCGTTCACCTTGCCCGACGCTCGATAATCACCTTCATATCGCGGCACAAAAAGCGATAAATCGCCTATAGCGCTTGCCGCATCTACATAGTCCAGCGCTGCGAGGTGATAAAAATGCAGGATATGGGACTGCAAAAAATTGGAGCCGAGGATAAGACAGCGGATGAGCTTGCCGTTATCCGGCACCTTATCTGTTAAGCCGAAGGCTGCGTCGAGGCACAGCGCCGACGCCGTTGCATGAGCTGTCGGACAAACGCCGCATATCCGTTGTGTCAGGCGGTTCGCGTCACGAGGGTCTCTGCCCTGCAAAATTATCTCAAACCCTCGAAAAAGTGTGCCGGCACTTTTAGCTTCTTTGACCACACCATTGTCAATGACGGCCTCGATAGCCATGTGGCCCTCTATCCTGGTTACAGGGTCAATCTTTATTTTTGTGACCATGTCAATTCCTTAAAAATAACCTTTTCGTACATTGGCGAGGTACCATCCGGAAATCCCGGCTCCACACAGCCAATACAGGGTGAGCCTGCCTTTATGCACCAGCTCACGCCGTTATTCCACTGCCTTAAAGGACAATCCGCATAAGTATAATGTCCCTTACAGCCTAATTCATAAAGACAGCCTTCATCACCCAATTTTTTCGCGAATTTTCCTTTGTCGAAATCCGCTCGCCTGGGACAGTTCTCGTGAACAAGCTTGCCGTAGAAAAGCTTTGGCCGAGCCAAGTCATCTAAATCAAGCGCATCTGCTCCTGAAAAAAGAATCACCGATATAGTCCCTGTGAACCACTCCGGGTGCAGGGGACAGCCTGGCAGATTGACCACCGGCGTATTGATGTCGTTCTCAGCAAACACTTCTCTTACTCCTTTGCAGCCGGTCGGATTAGGCTTGGCCGCTGGAATCCCGCCGAAAGTGGCACATGTGCCGACAGCAATAGTCAATAGCGCATCTCGGCCCAGGTCTTGAACACTTTCTAAGATGGTTATATGCTTTCCGTCTTTTTCGCCAATACTGCCATAAAGACCACCCTCTGCGGTAGGAATTGCACCTTCCACGACCAATATATAGCTGCCCTTCCTGTCCTTTTCGGTATCTTTTAGAACCTCAATTACCGGCTCTCCTTGGCCGGCCATTATCGTAGCATGGAAAAGCAGGTTCAGTTGATGGCCCGGCACTAACTCATCCAGCAGAAGATTCTGTATCCTGGGACTAACTGCATTTAAAACAGAAATAGAACAGCCGGTACAGCCTGCCCCCTGCAACCAAACTACCGGATATTTCTTAGTATCCACTTGTGTTCCTTTCGATATCAGAAGTCAGATGCCAGAAGTCAGACGTCAGAAAAACTCTGCCAGTTGTTCATTAAACGATAAAGCATAGCATTGACTTCGTCATATCCATCATCTAACTTCCTATGCTCATCCTTCGTGATATACATACAGTCTTTTGCAAAGTCCAGCCATCCTCTTGTTTCTTCAGACGATCCTAAAGAGTCATTTAGATGTCTAATTAATACCTGCTCATATTTTCTTTTAGCATATCCTTCGCGTATATTTATAGCAACGGATCTCGATGAGCACCTCATCTGATCTGTTAATGAATATGTTTCTTCTTTAGGAAACTTCTTGGTTATCTCAAATATCTCCATAGCAAGCTGATAAGCCATCTGATATACTTTCAGATCTTTTACACTCTTAATAACTGTTTTCCTTCTGTTCTCTGTCATCTGTCCTCTGTCTTCTGTTTTCCTTTTGCGGACTCAACGGTGTTATAAAGCAGCATAGTTATCGTCATCGGGCCTACGCCGCCGGGTACGGGGGTGATAAGCGAGGCCTTTTCCTTAACCGCTTCAAAATCAACATCACCAACGAGACGATAACCCTTCTTTTTAGTAGGGTCTTCCACGCGGTTAACGCCTACATCAATAACGACCACACCTTCTTTTACGATATCGGCTGTAATTGTGTTCGGCCTACCTGCTGCCGCGATGAGAATGTCAGCCCGTTTGGTGTGCGAGGCAAGGTCCTTGGTGCGAGTGTGACAGATGGTTACAGTAGCATTTGCATTGGGCTTTTTCTGGATAAGCATATTTGCAAGGGGCTTGCCGACAATATTACTTCGGCCAACAATTACCACGTCGGCCCCTTCAATAGTCACGCCGCTGCGGATAAGTAGCTGGATAACGCCGTGCGGCGTACAAGGCAAAAACCCTTTCTCACCCACCACCATTTTGCCGACATTCATCGGATGAAAACCATCGACATCTTTGGCAGGATCAATTGCTAAAAGAACCTCGGCTTCGTTAAGGTGCTTCGGCAAGGGTAATTGTACTAAAATACCGTGGATTTTTGGGTCTTTGTTCATCTTTTTAACTAACGCCATCAACTCTTGCTGTGAAGTTTCAGCCGGCAGTCGGTTGTCATCGGAATAAATCCCTATCTCTTCGCATGTTTTCTCTTTAGCCGTGACATAGGACTTGGAAGCAGGGTCCTCACCGACAATGATTACACCCAGGCCCGGCACAATTCCTTGCTTTTTCAACTTAGCTACTTCTTCTTTTAGTTCCGCCCGCATATCAGCGGCCACCTGTTTGCCATCAATAATTTGTGCTGTCATTGTTTTTATCCTCATTTATTAACCCGGCCACAGGTGCCGGGACTAACCGTTGATACCCCGGCCACAGGTGCCGGGGCTAAACTACTCTACCCCGACCGCAGGGGTCGGGGCTAAACGTTGATACCCCGGCCACAGGTGCCGGGGCTAAACGTTGATACCCCGGCCACAGGTGCCGGGGCTAACCGTTGATACCCCGACCGCAGGGATCGGGGCTAAACGTTGGTTAAAATAATCCTTGAACCTTTCCGGTATTGACGTCCATATCGATTCGTCGGAACGCAGGATTCGAAGCGGTGCCCGGCATTAGCTTAATCGCACCGGCTACAGGGACAATAAAGCCGGCACCTTTATAGACAAGAATGTCACGAATTGGAAGCTCCCAGCCGATAGGCCTGCCCTTAATATCAGGGTCGTGTGATAAGCTCAGGTGAGTCTTAACCATGCAGGTCCCGAGCGTCCTGGAGTCGGGATCAGCTTCCATAGCCTTCGCCTTTTCCAGAGCCTCGTCTGTATATGTTACGCCGTCAGCTCCATAAACTTCCTTGGCGATTAGTTCAATTCGTTTTCTAAGTGGAGTTTCCAAATCGTAAAGGAACTTAAAATGGTTCTTTTCGCTGCACGCCTGAATCACAGCTTCCGCCAGCTCGATAGCACCGTCACCACCCATTAGCCAGTGCTTTGAAACCGCAGCCAGAGCTCCATTTTGCTCGGCGATTTTGCATATCAGGTTTATTTCGGCTTTGGTGTCGGTGTGGAAGCTGTTTATACAAACCACCGGCCGGACTCCGCTTTTCTTGACGGTCTCGATATGAGCAACAAGATTCTCACAGCCCTTTTCCACTAATTCAAGGTTTTCGCTGGTATATTCCTCGCTTAAAGGTATGCCGGGCTTAACGGTGGGGCCTCCGCCGTGCATCTTCAGAGCACGAACAGTAGCAACAATTACCACCGCATTGGGAGTAAGGCCGGACATACGACACTTTATATTCCAGAATTTCTCAAAACCGATATCGACTCCAAATCCACTTTCGGTAATATGGTATTGGCCTAACCTCGTGCCGAGCATGTCCGCAATGATGGAGCTTTGGCCGACAGCAATATTGGCAAACGGCCCTGCGTGCACAAATACGGGCTGGCCCTCGATGGTCTGCAGAAGATTCGGATTAAGCGCTTCGGCCATCCACGCTGTCATTGCGCCGTCAACTTCGAGGTCGGCAGTAGTAACTTCGTTACCTTTTTTGTCATAAGCCACAACAATCTTGGCTATCCGCCGGCGTAAGTCTTTCAAGTCTTTGGCCACCGAGAGTATCGCCATAACCTCGCTGGAGACGGCAATTTGGAATCCTGAGTCCATCTCGTAGCCATCCATTTTTCCGCCCCGGCCGATCCTGATATTCCGCAGGGCCTGAGCACAAAAATCCATCACCCAGAGCATCTGAACCCTTTCAGGATCAATATCTATCCGCTTGAGGTTGCTCCTGGCTAAGCGGGCGTTGTCATAGTTTCTCTCGTGCTGCATACGGGAAGTAAGAGCTACCATAGCAAGATTGTTGGCATTTGTGATGCAATCGATATCACCTGTAAGTCTTATGGATAAAGGTGTAAGAGGAATACATTGCGCAAGGCCGCCGCCGGCAGCGGAACCTTTGATATTGAACGTCGGCCCGCCACTTGGCTGGCGAATCGCCCCGGCCACACGTTTACCAAGCTTACCCAAGCCCTCAACCAAACCCATGGCCGTTGTAGTTTTGCCCTCACCTAACGGGGTAGGTGTAATGGCGGTAACATCAATATAATTTCCTATTGGGGCATCTTTTAGGCGGGCATAAGCTTTTTGAAAATCGACTTTGGCTAACCTGCGACCCATAGGGATTATCTCGTCGGCCTGCAGTCCCATTTCATCAGCCAATTGGCTAATAGATTTACAGTTTTCCTCAGCAGCTTCAGCTATTTGCCAATCCTTCATCTTTGTAGGGTCAAGTCTCATAGCGTCTCCTCATTTTAAATAATTATTCGTGTGATTTTTTTCGCGACGTAACGCAACAACAGGATTAAACAGTAAAGGTACTGTCCATAGAAACTATCTGGGCGATTACAATTTCAGAGCTACTTTTTCCCTTCGTTTTTCTGTCTAATCTTTATTTTTAGTTGGGCAATCTTAATAAAATCAAAAGATATGTACAAATAAAAAAGTGAAATTCCACGCAGTGCGGTTTATAGAGCCGGCTGAAAACCCGAACGAATAATTTCCCTTTATTCTCTCAACCGGAAGACAATTGTATCAATTCCACACGGGGACACTTACACGAAAATCACGAGCTATCCACCAAAAATCTCCGACGGGTTATGTTGAATTGCATTATGACGATGCCGAAAAATATGGTATTGCAGACGGCGATTACGTAAAGGTTTCCAAACGTAGGGGCAAGGTTATAATTTTAGCCAGCGTGGGCAGTCGGGTGGCAAAAGGCTGGCGGGGCTTGCCAATATACTCACTAACGATGCGTTGGACCTGATTGCTAAAATACCAGAATTCAAGGTGTCTGTACTGCAGCAATCAAAAAAACAGAAAACATCTATAAAGCCTTGTGACTTTGGCACTTAAAACAAATCCCATAGCCAAATGTAAAACAGCCGTTGAGCTCTCAGAAATCACCTCGTGCTACGTAGCAACTCTGCTTTGCCCTGCGCAACGGTTACGCAGAGCAGAGAGCTACTTCGCAGAATAGCATCAGCTATACCTGGGCACTTTATGGTACATCTAACGGGTCCATATCCTTGATTCTATCGGCATAAAGCTCATACGGATATTTTTGTAGGAGCTGCTTTTTGTAGTTAGCTAATATCTGCTCCCGTTTTTCGTCTAACATTCTCCATTTGATACCATTATTCAAATTACTGGAGTATTCTTTCAGCTCAGCGGGCTTCTTTTCCAATATCTTGACTATGCGCCACTTGACTGCTGTACCGTAGAAGCCCTTTACCGGCCCTATTATTTGATTTGGCTCACCTTTCCACAAATCGCTGAAGAAAATTCCTTCATTGCCCGGATAAACATTGAAAGGTTTACCTTTTTTTTGCAAAGAATATTCTTCTTTAATCGCCTCAAAATCCTTGCCGCCTTCCAGCTCAGCCTTTACCTTACGGGCTGCTTCAAGGTCCGGACACCAAATTTGATCGATATTTATCGTCTTGGACGTGCCGAACAATTCTTTGTTATTCTCGAAATATTTAACCATCTGCGCTTCATTCGGTTCCTTTATATCTTTGACTTTGTCCGCTCTGACTCTGCCGAGCAGGACCATAGCTTCTCGCTCTTTTAGCTGGTCTAAGAAATTTTTATCTTTATCAAGCTCGAGTGTTTTGGCCTTAGCGACAAATATCGGAATCCTCAAAGCTGCGTTTAATAACTGTTCCACACCCTTTGCTGTATTCAAATTCTTTGGTCGGCTTGGTGGAGACATGCTTACCAAGGTATAGAACCAGTCCTTTAACGTTAACTTTCCACCGTCAAAAGTTGCCAAGACAATGTTTTTCTCCTCCGGCGTTAATTCTCCTTTTACTTGAGAGATAAGTACCCACCATTTATCACGCGGTCTTTTCGGATTGGATAATAACCTTTGATGGATTTGGGCTGCCTTAGGAAAATTATCGCTGATTTTCTTAAGGTGGAAATCTTGACATAACTGATTGTAATATTGTTCTGTAAGCCGATTAGCCTTCTGTCTTTGTAGCAGTGCTTTTGCCCGCCTTTGATCCAGCTTGGGATTGGCTTTTATTTGCTTGTCGATTTCAGCGTCGGTAACTTCCAATTCGCTCAGCCTGCCTTGCAAATAACTTGCTCTAACTAAGCCTGCCAGTTTTCTATCTCTGAATTGCCCAATCTGGACGCTGATTTCTTCACGCTCCAAATAGCCTTGCTTGCGTGCCTCTATAGCTATTGCTTTTTCTGCTATCATTGTCAAAAGCACTTCATTGACATCAACAGACTCGATTGGGTCACTGTACCTGTTATAACCCAAAGGACGAAGCTCCATCATCAATCTCTTTTCAAGCTCCTCTTTAGTGATGACATAATCGCCGATTTTGGCAACAATATTCGACTGCTCACCAGCTTTGACGGCTGCCTGCTCTTGCTGCCGCTTTTCAGGTCCTGGCTTGCTTTCTGCATGCTCTGCAGCACAGCCGTTATCAAGGACTACTACCAATAGGCCCAGTGATAAAGCCAATCTTATCGGAAATAGCTGCCGATTAAACATAATACACTCTCCTATTCATACACGGTTTTCATTCAACAGTAATCTTTTTTAACTATTATAGCATTTCGACTATTATAGCATTATACTTTACCTTGACAATTAGCTTAAGCTTTAATAGCCATCCACCAGCACCACATGCCCGTCCCCTCGGCCTTGCTCGGGACAGGCCTGAGCAGATTAGCCCCCAAATTCATTTGGGGGGTTTCACTACCACGCTTGAGACCCCGCCTTGGGAGAACCCTCACTTAGGATTCTTACGACGATACCCTACCACGACCATATATATAGGCTCAAGTTTATCCGGTAGTGATAAAACTTTGCCGACACCAAGATCATCAAAGGCCCCGACAGCAACAGAGCCGAGCCCTAAAGCCTCAGCTTGAAGGTGGACGTTCTGGACAGCGTGGCCGGCTTCCATATAAACATAGCGCATACCTCGCCGGCCGTAGTGTCCCGTAGTTCTGGCAAATTCGGCTGCAAAAACCAAAGTCAGCGGTGCCGCTTCAATAAATCCCTGTTCCCACGCAGCAGACACAAGCGCAGAACGCAGGTCCTGAGCCGAAAGTTTTTCCAGAGCATGTTCACCAAGCAAATAGTGAAAAAGGCCCTGCTCATCCACTAACAAAAGTTCCAGCGGATAGGTAGCTCCTGCTGAAGGTGCTGTGCGATACCTGCTCTTAGTGTCCTGCCCCTGAGCCGCCCAGGTTAATTGTCCGATTTGCTCAGGTGTAAGAGGCTGAGACCGAAAGTCACGCCAGGACCGCCGGGTAGCTATTGTTCGCTCCAGTGACATTGAACCGTCCTGGCTCGGTTTGGGAAGGTTTATTATTTCACGCATGTTTAATCTCGTTCTTAATCATTTTAATCTGTAGTATCATATCCATAAAATCAAACTATGTCCAGATTCCACAAAGCATGTTAACCTGCGGTAAAACCGCAGGCAAAACCCGCCTCGAGCCGCGTTTTGCCACCGAAGCGATAACAACAAACCATCCAGCTTTGCATCCATCCACACCGGCAACTTGAAATGACCGCTGTCTCATCGCATTATTTGTTAGGAAGGATTTCTTAAAAACGACAGAATCTGCAGAATCTCAGCTATCGTTTCGTCATAATTCTGTCGGGTCAAATTAAATAGCACGACATCGGTATAACTTTTTACTTCAGAGATTAAAGCAGAACCTTTTTGTGCCACGGTCGCCAATACGGATTTCTCGGATTCAAAAAGCCGGCGAACCGCCGCAACAAACTTACCAGATAAACACTCCATTTTCCCGATTTCGTCGATGACAAATAACTCCGCATCACTTTGCTCAATGTCTAAGACAGGCACTACGGATTTTTCAAAGCCGGTGACATCTACGCCGTATTTTCCTACTTTGAAACGCCCTTTGATGTCGATGTGTGAAAGTATTGCCGTAGCCTCATCCAGGCGAGTCCAGCGAAAACCTTTACGCTTGTCTCCTCGGCGGATTTCCTGCGTATAAAAACCTGCCGCCTTTTTGCAGTTCAGATTTTCTAAGATTTGCATTACGGCGGTCGTTTTGCCACAGCCCGGCAGTCCTGTTATCAGGATTTTAGCTGACCTGGATGACATATCCAACGAATCAAATTCGAATATCGAATTTCGGTTTTTAGGCCTGTTATCTCTGCTCAAGCCAGTTAGAAGCCATGATAGCAAAATCCTTGTAGTCCACTTTGCAGTCGCCGTTTATGTCGCCTGCTATGATGGTTTCGCATACGGGGCCACCAAAATATGATTTGCCAGCTTCTGCTGTGCCGCCATAGGCGCCCATATTGATTCTGCCGCCGTTAGGAAATAGCTCTAATCCAACAGGACTGTTCGGATCGCCTGCATCAATACAGGGACTGGTGACATCATCCTTAACCCAGCTTTGGCTGTTTGGGTCCCAGCGCCCTGCTTGTGATTTCAAATGTAAGTCTTCCCTATTCGGATTAGCAAAACGCGGGTCGATATCGATGTTACCTTGTCCCCATGTAAAAGTCGAATTATCCCCGGAGATCGATATGCCATCCTGGCCGTCTTCGACGTTGGAGTAACTGATTGTTATGTGAGAGCCAGTATCTTCGATTTCATTATTTGAACTGTCTGTCAGAGTGACAGGTTGTGAACAATCCCAGATGATACAATTGATGACTGTTGCTGTTCCGCCGCCCGGATTGAGGCGATACGGAGGACCCCATCTGCCCAAATCGAAAAGCCTAAGCCCTCTGCCACAATCTACAATCGTGTTATTAACCAAAAGCGCCTCACAAGAATTCTCTACCGCTATACCGGCGTTACGGCAGTCGTAAATTACATTATTCATCACGACCGGAAAGCACCTGTCACGCAGGACAATGCCGTGATCATCACTTCCGGCAACGACGTTTCCAGTAATAACCGCCGAACACCTTGTGGGATTTATCATATCATCGTGTTCAGGATTCAAGAACAGGTTATTTTGGATAAGAGGTGGGGGGTCGCTCTCACCCCACAAATCAACATCATCATTATCGCCGCGTTTACCTGTAAAGAAGCAATCTTCAACCAATACGTATGAGTACCTCGTATGCACACCCTGCCCGATGGAAAGAAACCGACAGCCTTTAATATCTGCTTTTGCATCTCCAGGATGATTTGGGTCATCCGATATTATGGCTATGGCGTCACCCTCTGCATTTCTGCTCTCGTCAGGAAGTTTTTGAAAGATGCACCTTTCAAAATCGACATGACTTGCTAATACAACCAAAGCCTCGTGATACGTCCTCGGCCCAGGCTCATAGTAGTCCTGATGTGCACCTTCGCTGTCAGCGTACTCAATGATACAGTGCGTAAAGCGACTGTCCGCTGCCTTAATGAGCATAATCTGTTTCCACGTTGTGCCGTCTTCATAACGTGTAAAGCGAATCGGCTCGGCTTCGTTGCCGTCAGCTAAAAGCTGGCCATAGACGAGAAGCGAGACGGAGTCCTTCATTAAGATTGCTGTTCCCGGCTCAATATTTAAAACAATGCCAGCCGGTACGAAAACGTTATCTTCGACAACGACTGTTCCGGACCACGTGGTATCCTCGGTAAGCTCGCCTGCAACACGGATTTCAACTGGCTGCTGGGAATTATTTGCATAGGCTGGGACCACGTAAAACATAAATCCTATGCAAAATATAAACCCCCAAATAAACCTGTCCTGAGCCAGGTCGAAGGATTTGGGGGCTAAATATCTCTCGACATTGCTCGAGACAGGTTTAGCCCCGCAATTTATTGCGGGGTCAACATGCGGTTTCACAGGGGGTTTACGTTGATCTTTACTCCTTTGCATTTTTCATCCTCCTGCAAGGGATACTACGAATGTTTATAATTCAATGATATTATAACATATTTACATCTTACGCCCAAAATGTTTACCCAAAAAGAGATATATCCGCATCGGCAGCCGTTCACCGGCACTACAGGCCCGTCCCCTTGGCCTTGCTCGCGGCAGGCCTGAGCCGGGTCGAAAGACGTGCCGGCTAAACGTTGTCCCACGTCCATCATCACTCGTCCTTCTTCTGTCTTCTGTTCTCTGTCTTCTGTTCTCTGTCTTCTGTTCTGAATTGGCGTCATCTACGTTGAGGCGGGGTAGTTGTTGTAAATGTCCAGACTCCACCAGTCGTTATAGACCCATCGCTATCAACCTCATCGATGCGCCAGTAGTATGTAGTTCCATATTCCAACATTTCGAGCTCGAATTTAGTCGCAGTTTGATACATTGATACAAGCAACATATCATTAATGCTGGGGCCGAAGTAAACATTATGCCAGACGGCGTTTATGCCGGCGGTCCATCTCAACGTGACATCCCGAAGAACATTTTCAGCCTCTTTGGCAGGGTCTGGGTCGGTAGCCTTACTAAATAAATTTGGTTGTTGCTGCGGCGACAAACTGGCTTCTGCTGTACCGCCGTATGCACCCATATTGATTCGTTCGCCATTAGGAAATCGTTCGAGGCCAACCGGCATGCCGAGATCACCCGCATCGATACACGGGCTGCTTTGCTGGTCTATGACCCAGCTTTGACTTATCGGGTCCCACCGCCCCGCCTGAGATTTCAAATGGTAATCACCATTCTCAGGATCGGCAAATAATGGTTCAATATCAATATTGCCTTCACTAGGCCAACCATTTTGTACATTGCTGTATGTAATCTCTACTGCTCCACTTGTACTTATACGCCCCCTTTCGCTTCTTACAATCCATATCTCGTCAGGCATATCAGCCCATAGAATACAGTTGACCAGTTTTGTAATACTATCCTGGATGCTTGAGATTGCCCCACCACCCGCCGTCGCAACGTTGGTACTGAAAGTGCAATTGAGCAAAGTTGTATGGCTATCATCGAGGCTCTCCATACCACCGCCGCTTCCGGCGGAATTGCCGCTGAATATGCAGTTGGTCAGACTCGGCTGGCTTGTGTAGCGATTGTACATTCCACCGCCGCTTATCTGCGCCGAGTTTCCATTAAATATGCAGTTAAGCAGTGTCGGGGCGCTACTATCATTGAACATCCCACCTCCGCTTCCTGTTGTCGTGTTGCCGCTGAACATACAGTCAGCTAACATTGGGTTACTATTAATGTTGTACATTCCACCGCCACTGTCACCTCCCCGATTATCAACAAATGTGCAATTGGTCAGTGTAGGGTTGCTTTCAGAATTGTACATCCCACCGCCGCTTCTCGGCGCTGTGTTCCCGCTGAACGTACAGTTGAGCAGCACCGGATTACTGCTGTTGTTGTACATCCCGCCTCCACTTTCTACTGCCGCGTTTCCAGTAAATGTACAATTGATCAGAGCCGGATTGCTCCTATCGTTGTACATCCCACCACCACCATAAGGAAGTGGGCCCTCGGCGTAACCACCACCGGTAATGGTTAAACCATCCAGTACGGCTGTCGCATCGGTTCCGCTGGCTCTTACTACATGACAGCTATTGTCCCCGTAATTGGCGGAAACTGGGCTATCGTCGGCGTTAAGGTTGCCGCTTAGAATGCTTTTATATTGGTTGATATCCCGGATATCAGGTCCCCCGCCTCGGCGGTTCAAGACCGCATAACCGCCTTTAACAGTTACACCGTTTATGAGTTGAAACGAAGCCGTACGATCTCCGGGCATGATACCTATTCCTCGATCTGGAGTATAAATACCCTGAGCAACACGGATTTCCACCGGCTTCTCATAAAAATAGGCAAGCAATAAAGCATCCTGCAGGGAGTTGATAGCATGCGCCCAGCTTGAGCCAATATTTAATCCGTTTGCATTGACATCAACATAAATTATCGTTGGTGTACCAGATGGCTCAGGTATAGGTGTTTGTGCGGTGGCCATGGACATGGCCACTAAAAGAAACAGTACGCACAGAGACTCCACTATGGGATGTGGCGCAAGCCATGCTGCGCGCCTTGCGGCACATCTAACAAGATTTTCTTTCCCTCTCATTTTCCTGCCCTTTCAATAAAAATAATAAATATATAACGGCACTACGGACTACAATACCGTAGCGCATTTACGCCAAAAGGGTCGGTTCGGCGAATGCATACGCTCAAGGCTATATTCCAGATATTCTTGTTTTCCTGAGAAAAAACCCAAAGAAACTGCATTTTGGGCACGAAATCAGAAAAACCTCTCACTTTTCAAGAGCAGGCGTATTATAGATGATATTGAGGAATTATGATGACAAAACAAATTATAATATATTTTAGCCTGCTTATTCTTTTAGATTACATCTTAGTTGTAACTGTTCGCTTTTTTCAAGATTTTTTTACCTATTTCCATGAATTTTTTTCGGCTATCGCTCATATCGATGTATTACTTTGCAGCCAGTGCAAGACCATAATCGCTAAATCTGCAAAATCAACTTTGCAGTCGCCGTTTATATCACCTGAGACAATCGTTTCACAAACCGGTTCGTCGAAATATGATTTGCTGGCTTCGGCTGTTCCGCCGTAGGCTCCCATATTGACAATACCACCATTGGGAAATGGCTCTAAGCCGATTGGTGACATCGGATTGCCTGCATCGATACAGGGACTTGTGACATCATCTTGAATCCAGCTTTCGCTTACGGGATCCCATCTTCCAGCTTGAGACTTCAAGTGGTAATCACCATCAACCCAAACAGCATTTGGATCATTAGGTTCGGTAATCTTATTTGGGTCATTTACTTTAACCCAACGGCCTGGATCAACAAAACATGGATCGGTATCCATGTTACCGGTGCCCAGGTTGTGCCATTGGGCCGGCAGGAGACAGTAGTTGACGCTCACTTCCGTGTCGTCCGCGATTCCTTCGAGGACGATAGAAGTGTGCTGGAAGATACAGTTTTCGAGATAGGCTCCATGACCGGGTTTTCGACCGGGCAGATCGAGGTCGAAATAGATAGCTACGCCGGAGATATTGACGGCGGTGTTGTTGGCAAAAGTCAGAAAGGCGCCGTTTTTGACTTGTGCAATATGCTGGGAGTTGATAAAGACATTGTGTGACAGCTCGTAGTGTTTCTCTGAACCGGCGGAGAGAATGTTGGCTTCGTCGGAGGCCTTATTGTACGAGTCGCGGACAAAGTTCATGAAGGTGTTGCCTTCGATGACCGCGTCACATTCGAGATCGAGTGCATCGTCACCACCACCCAAAAAGATATTATTACGAATATGAGGGATGGGATTGGGCCGGGCCGGCCCGTCGAAGTCAACGGCGTCGTTATGACCTTTGTTGGTACCAAAGATGTTTTCCTCGATAATGAAATATCCGTTATCTGGAATACCGCTGCCCCAGATGTGTTCGCTGAGGTTATCGGTGCTCGGCGGCTCATCCGGGCCGAACATGTTCTCGAAGCTACAGTTGCGTACAATCAAGCTGGAGTCCAGCGTTCGGATGCGTCGTCGGGTGCAGTGATCGAAGGTCACGTGTTCGACGAGCAATCGTGAATCCTGGAGGCCGACCATGCCGTCGTCCGTGCGGGCGTCTTCGAGAACGGCGTATCGAATGCGGTTGTCTTCCATCGTCTGGTCGAATTGAAGACCTCGCCAGTGGTGTCGTTCGAACCCCCCGGTAAAGGCGATAGGCATCGTTTCAGTGCCTTCGGCAACCAGACGTCCCTGAATGACGATCCTCGCGTTGGTGCCGAAGTGAACGGTTGTTCCGGCCATAATCGTCATTGTCACACCTGTGGGCACAATCAATTCGTCGGTAACTCGATAAGGATTTTGCTGCGGTGTCCAGAAGGTATTCGTTTGGAGAGCTCCTTCGTAGCTGCTGTCGGTCTGGGCAGCCAAAGCTGGGCCATTCGTACGAAAAGCCGCTATAAGAACAAAGATAAAGATGAGGGCAGTACGCAGCATGCCCCTATAGCTGGTTATTTGCCTGTGAAACATTGCAATCTCTGTTAATCACCTATAAGCCGTCCGATGACATGTATTATACCAAAAAGATTGCTTTTCTGTAAGTTTATCTTACACCGGGCTGGCCGACTGTGGGGGCACACTAAGCTGAATTTTAGAAGCGCTGCGTTTTTGGGGGGTAGTAAAAGTATGCGATGGCCCTGTCATAGTCACATCATCCATCGTCCATACCCCCTTCGCTGACACTCTCCGCAGGACGCCTTACAGCGGTTGCTCTGTATCCTGGCCCCTATCGCCGTTGACGTCATCAATCGGACATGTTATTTGCGGCTCAAGAACTATATGACAGACCGTAAGAGGACAAATAATGTAAGAGAATGAATTATTAGTGATCTGTTCAATAGGTGCAATCTCCGATATATTCGGGCTGTTACTATCAAAAGCCCAGACCCCTGCAGATACATAGTTCGTTGTGCTATTTATAGAAAATGCCCCATTTATCGAATAATCCAAATTCTTGTTTATTACTATAAGATGCAGCTCTGAATCATTGACATCGAATACCGAAGCATAAATAGAGCTGTTCTGCTTATCACTCATCTGCGATTTGATCCTAATATCACCAAAAGTGGAATTGTTACAGTCGTAGTTTCTATATATTTTGTAAGCAGCGCTAACGAAACTTCCGTCATCACCCCAATAGTTGGACATGTACAGGTCGAACTTTCCGAAGATTCCAAGCACATCCGCCATTGCGACACCGCCTGAAATATGCTCCGGTGCACCGTAATAAAATTCGGTAATGGCAAGCTTAGTGCCGGGGTAATATGTGTTAATGGAATCCTGTATTTTCGGCAAAATAGGTAGATAAGACCTTCGCCACTGACCTATCCAGCTATCTTCGTAATAACCTGCATCCCAGAGCGTTCTCGGTGCCTGCATACGAGCTTCTGCATTTTCTCTGGAGTAAGAGGCAAGGGAATCTGTTATCCTGTTACCGCCGCCTCTTGCCTCCGGATACCAGTGCACATCAAGGACATCAAGCAGCCTTCTTCCTTGTACATCTGAGGCCTGACACATCTGGTCAAGATAGTAGTCAATAAACCAGCCGCATCTACCTTTAACGCTGTTCCAGTCGGGCGCGCTTTGAAGGCTCTCATAAGCACTAAAGCCATAGAGCACCGGTCCAAAAACTTCAGCATTAGGCTCTATGTTCTTTACAGCCGATGCCAGAGCAACAGACCTGTTAATGAGTTCCTGACACTGTGTCTGATTTGGGTGAATTCTTGGATGCGTATAGGGCCACAAGGCTGGCTCATTATCCAGTGAGTAACCTCTTACGCCGTTCGGCGTAGAGGCATTACCATAGATAGATACAAGAAAATTAACACACTCATCCATATACACACAATTATCCGTTAAATCCGGCTTGTCTGGTGGATCACAAAATAACGTCGGCTTTACATAAATGACCTCTTTCCACCTGTAAGAAGGAGCACTTTGTTGTTCCGTTACTGAGCCGTTCTTGTCGGCTGAGACATAACCAGCCATCTGAAGCGTGACAAGAGAATACACTCCTGCCTGTATGCATGAATCCTGGAAGCTGGTCAGAACAATCCCCGGAATTGTTCTTTGCTGCTGTGGTAAATCGCGGACGAGATACTGGTCACTATAATGGTACCAGTCCGAGCCGGCGTTTGAATAATTGTTCTCCCAGTTGTAACCTGTAAGGCGATTGCCGCCGATGCGTCTTGATGCCAGGTTCTCATCCTCACCGAGAGCGAAATTAGAGCCATAGATATATGGGCTAATCGGCGCCCTGTCTACAACAGTATTAACATCAAATGTCACATTCAAATCAGCCCATAAGCTGCCTTGAAAAGCAAAAAATAAGATTATAATTCCGAACAAGAAACTTCTTTTCATAGATGTATCTGCTAAACATGGAAAAGCCAATGCGATATTTGCTTGTTTCATTTCTGAATCCTCCTTCTCGTCGAGTAACTAAAAATCAACACTATTGAGAGCTACGAGAATGAAGTATAAAGCATCACCGTGGTTTATACACTATCATATTATACTTTGCCGTGCAATAAAATTAAAAGATTCCATCCCTTTAGCCGTGCTTGATGTATCGTGTGTCATGTGCAAAACGCGATACACAGTACATAATACAAATTTGTCTTACTTGGGTCTTTTGGTTTTAATCCAAGCTTTGAGTTTTGCTTTTGAAAGAGTGTTAAGAACATCGTCCTTTGTAGCCCAGCCTCTGGCTGCGGTCGCAACGCCGAAATCCATCAAGCCAAGGCCGTCAACGTTATGAGCATCGGTGCCGATAGCTAATTTAACACCCGCCTCAATGGCCATCTTACAATGGACGTCCTTCAAGTCCAGGCGGTACGGATTTGCGTTTACTTCCAATGCAGTATGCGTCTGCGCAGCATGTTTGATTACAGCGGCTATATCAATATCCATCGGCTCACGCTGACCAAGGAGTCTGCCCGTCGGGTGAGCAATGCAGTTTACATAAGGATTATCCATTGCTCTTAATGTTCGAGTAGTTACTTTTTCTCGTGAGCTGCCCATTCCGGAATGTATCGAAGCTATCACAAAATCCAGATCGGCAAGTAGTTTATTATCGAAATCCAGAGAGCTGTCGGCCAAGATGTCAACCTCGGATCCCGCTAAGATAGTTATGCCTTTTAGTTTTTCGTTGAGTTTATGAATTTCTTTAATTTGTTGAGATAACCGCTTAGGGGATAGGCCGTTGGCAATCGCTGAAGATTTTGAATGGTCGGTAATACAGATGAACTTATAGCCTAAGTCCCGTGCTGCTGTGGCCATATCGGAAATGCTGCAATTGCCATCCGATGCGTTTGTGTGGGCATGGAAGTCGCCCTTAATATCTTCCAGCTTGATTGGCTCAGGCAGGTGGTGGCTTCTTGCTGCTTCGACCTCGCCGCGGTCCTCACGTAAAAGCGGGTCTATATAATCAAGGCCGAGCTTTTTATAGATTTCTTCCTCAACCGGACCTGCAATCATTTTGTCATTCTTGAAGAGCCCATATTCATTGAGCTTGCACTTTGCCTTTATGGCGATTTCTCGTAAGCGTACGTTATGTTGCTTTGAGCCGGTGAAGTATTGCGCCGCCGCACCAAAACTTTTCCGAGGCACCACCCGCACATCGACATGCACTGGAGCTGTTCCCGTTTGAATAATAGCTGAGCCTTTAGTAGGACCTGACGCGAGAACCTCCTGGACGAAATCTGCGCCGGTAAATTCCTGAATGATTTGCTCGCCTGTGTCAGCAGCAACAAGGATGTCAACGTCACCGATTGTTTCAGCTCGGCGTCGCAGTGAGCCTGCAGATTGGATTTTTTCGATGCCGGGCTGTTTTTGAAGAAATGCGCAGACCATATCTGCTGCTTCCATCGCCTGGTCGAGGCGGATTCGGCCGGTGGACTTTTCAAGAAATTCGATGCCTTTTGCAATTGCTGCCGCTTTCTTCTCGCCAAAGCCGGGTAGATCTGCAACAGAGCCATTCCGAATAGCATTTTTCAGCTCATCAATGCTTGTGACATTTATTTTTTCATAGACCGCTTTTACGCCTTTTGGCCCCATACCCGGTATAGTGAGCAGCTCCAGCAAAGATGACGGTATCTTTTTTAGCAGTTCCTGATGCACAGTTATAGTGCCGGTTTTTATAAACTGCTCGATCTTGGCCAGGCTTGATTTTCCAATGCCGGGTATTTCTGCCAACCGGCCGGTCGTCAGAAGAGTCTCGACATCGGTGGGCATATCAGAGATAATGCGTGCGACTTTTCGGTATGTATTGATGCGGAAACGGTCCTCGCCGACTATCTCCATGATATCGGCCATTTGGTTAAAAAGTACACTGAGGACTGCATTTTTCATATATCTTATTATACGACTCAAAACCTAATAAGAAAGCTATCAAATAGAAAAAACAAATACTTAAAAAGGCCTAATAATTTTTTGCAGCATTATTTTACTGCTTATGCTTGACAAGTTTAATCGAACACTCTAATTTCTGCGTTATGAACAAGCTAAAACAATTGCTACCAAAAAAATTGATAACTAACAGCTTTCATAAATTGTATTATTACTCGAGAAAAACCACCTGGAATAGTACATCCTGGCTGGGCTTGCCTATAAGCAAGTGTCCGTTGGATTTGTGGACTTACCAGGAAATAATCTTTGAGGTTCAGCCGGATGTCATAATTGAGACAGGCACAGGCTCCGGCGGCAGCACTTTATTTTTTGCTTCGCTTTGTGAGTTGACGAATAAGGGCAAAGTCATAAGCATAGAGCTTGGAGACATGTCAGACAAACCTCAGCACAAAAGAATTACTTACTTGCTCGGCTCATCCACATCGAAAGAAATCCTGCAACAAGTCCAACAGCTAATAAGCGATGATAAGAAGGTGCTCGTTAATCTTGATTCCGAGCACACCAAAAAACACGTTTTGGAGGAACTGAAGCTCTATAGCAAGTTAGTGACTGTCGGTAGTTACATCATCGTTGAAGATACCAACATAGGAGGACATCCCGTAAAACCAGATTACTATCCCGGCCCGATGGAAGCCGTAAAGGAATTCCTGAAAACGAATTCTGATTTCATTATAGATAAGAACAGAGAAAAATTTTACCTGACTTTCAACCCAAACGGCTATCTCAAAAGAGTGAAATAAAATAGTCTATTTAGAAACTCACAACCTATCACCGGTCCAAAAACAACACAATCACCTGCGGAAATAGTGAATGAGCCACAAGATAAGCGTGAGCACAATTGAGATTATTATACAGCTTGCTATCGGCAAATAGATACGCCAGTTTTTGCCGCCGAACTGCAAATCGCCGGGCAATTTAAATAGGCCTATCTTGCCAAGCACTATCATAAATACTCCCAACAGCACTACAATAACACCGGCGGCAATTAACCACTTACCGATTTGTTGCGGACCAAAATCCATACTTGACTTTCTGATACACAGTTTGGTCAACTCGAAGTGATCGTTCTGTGTTCACCATCTCTGTCCATTATAGGTGGCTTTCCCTATTATTTACAGGCCACACTCTTTTCCCTATAGATTTGAATTTAGATATTCCTAATGCACCACGCTCATTTCTTGCCTTTGAACCCGGTCGCAAAAGTGCCTCAGTTACAGAAGCTCGATCTGCCTCAAATATTTCAATCGGCTCTAAATCTTCATCTAATAGAACAAGAACTACAATATCCCAGTCTTTATCCAACTGGATTCTTCCAATTCTCGCACCAGGGTTTGCCTTTTGAGGAAGGCTTCTTCCTTTAATCTGTACCTTAATTTCCTTGTTATATTGCTTCTTTATTGCATCATATCCCGCCTGCCTTGCCTCAGTCAATTCAAGATTTAGCAACTTTGCAGCAGTGAACTCAGCTATTTCACCGGTGATTCCAAGAGGTTTTCCGGTTAGTTTTTTATAGCGCTTTGCTACCTTCTTGGCGTCTTCTAAAACAGATTCAATCTCATACATATTAAGCATCAATTATCCTCAAACTTCTGGTAATTATTTCGGCGCAGTGCCAAACTGAAGTTGTCAATTCTTTCTCGTACCTATTTTTGCCAAGATTCGGGAAGAAGGCAAGACATAAAATACCGCTCGCGACTCATGAACAGTAACTCAAGAGACGAGGAACGAGCGGCTTCACACGAATTTACAAGTTATTCTTGCAGTTGGGATCCTGCGGATCATTACACCGCAGCCATTGATCAGCTAAATCGGCAATATTCTTCCAGCCAAAATTATCCAGCCAGGAGTTGGCTAAAAACGCCAGGTCGTAAAAATCTACGTAACAATCTTGTGTCCAGTCCGCCGTAAGGCCTAAGCCCAGGCGGTGAACGTCTGCGCAATTCGGCTCGGTCAGGCTCGGCCAACCATCCGGTGTCCAGAACAATTCGTGAATCCGCAGATAAGACCTGCCGTTATCTTGAGCATCATAAGCATGATGAAGAAGCCAGAACCTTCCATCATTATCCAGAAAAACTGCGTTGTGTCCCGGCCCCCTCCAGCGTTCATCGGGCCAGGTCAACTGTGTTCCACCACCTTTCATCATTGATATGCCGTCTTGGTCTATGTATGGACCGGTGACACAGTTAGCTCGGCCAAACCTGACGTTGTAGGTGCTATTGACTCCCCAACAACAATAATCAAACGAAACAAATAGATAATAATAACCATTGTGAAAAACAACAAATGGAGCTTCAATCGCGTTAGACGAAGTGATGCGTGATGCGATTGAATAAATCGCAGGCTGATCAGAAAGCGGATGTCCTGTAACAGGATTAATCTCCGTCAATTTGATGCCGCTCCAGAATGAGCCAAAGGTAAGCCAATATCTTGTCGTTTCGCCCTGGTTATCTATAAATAAGGCTGGGTCAATAGCGTTGTATCTACTGCTCCACGTCGTAGTTACAACAGGTTCGCCGCTGTCAATCCACTTATACGCCGGATCGCAAGGATCGAGCGTTGTATTGGTCGCCAAGCCTATAGCAGAAACATTTCTGCCAAAGGTCGAGACCGAATAATACAAGTGGTACCTGCCATCAAAATAGGAGATATCCGGGGCCCAAACACTGCTACCGGTGAACGCCGGTACCGCAGTGGAGACCCACTCTGGTATGCTTTCAAGTGCCCTACCAGCCGACTGCCAGTTATGTAAATCCATCGATTTTAAAATTGGGATGCGCCTGCCCGTGTAAAATACATAGTAGGTATCGCCCTGTCGGGCCATAACCGGGTCGTGAACCCTGTAGCTGCCGGTCAACTCTTCGTACTTTGCCTCGACCGGCCCGGCTATCAGCGCTAATAGAACAACAATGGCGTAAGCCAAGCTATGCACCGAAAACGTAAAAAGAGGTTTAATGCTCACCGTTTCAGCCTCCGTTGGAACAAAATCCATCTACATAACACGTACATAATATTATAACAGTTTCAAGAATTGCACAAAGTGTTAAAATATTTCTTATGGGAAAAGCTGCTTGTAATATCCGAATAGGCACATCAGGTTGGCATTACAGCCACTGGACGGGGCCTTTTTATCCAGCAGAATTGCCAAAAAATAAGTGGTTAGAGTATTATACGCAGCATTTCGATACGGTTGAAATAAATAACACTTTCTATCATCAACCAAAACAGCAAACCTTCAAAAACTGGCGGAAACAAGCCCCTAAAAATTTTCTCTTTACGGTAAAGGCCCATCGATTTATCACTCACATTAAAAGGCTCAAAGACCCACAAGAGCCGCTTGAAAGATTCTTCGCCGGTGCCCAACTCTTAAAAAGTAACCTTGGGCCTATTCTTTATCAGTTGCCGCCGAGCATGCACAAAGACCTTTCTCGGCTGGAAAGTTTTATCAAGTCCCTTCCCAAAAGAAAAACCAGTATTTTTGAGTTTAGACACACCAGCTGGTTTTCAGACGACACTTACGAGCTGCTTAATAAATTTAGCATCGGCTTTTGCACTCACGATTTGGTCGGTGTCCCTACACCTCGCGTAATAACAGGCGGCGTAATTTACCTGCGCTTTCACGGCCCAACCGGAAAATACCAAGGCAATTACACTAAGGCTATGCTAAAAAACTGGGCCGACTGGATAAAAAAGCATATCAAAGAAGTCCACAATATCTACGCTTATTTTAACAATGATATCGATGGCCACGCTATCGAAAATGCGAAGACATTAAAAGAACAATTGGGTATCTTGTGAAGTATGAATTGTACAGTGAATGCAATGTAACCTTTGCTCAACGAACGACAAAGTAGCTCCTTCAAACTCGTTTTGAGATGATTTTTATATGAAATTCAACTATTAAAGTAAGTTCAATTCTTTTTCGATTGCATACTGGCGGACACTGCCAATTTCTTCAAGTGTAGGTCTGCGATTTATTTTGGGGTGCGAAGAAGCCTTGTAGCAGGGACGATACTGATCCATCACGTTGATGGTAGTTTTTGGACTAACCTGCTCCGCTAAAAAGTCTATAATCTCGAAGCTGCCAGCAAAGTTGTCCGGCAAAACTAAATGTCTTACTAAAAGGCCGCGTGTCGCCAAGCCTTTTTCTACCTGAAGGTCACCAACCTGGCGGTGCATCTCTTTGACAGCTTCTCGGTTTACCTCTGGATAGTCCGGCGCAGCAGAAAGCTGCTGGGCAACTTTAGAATCTGAATATTTCATATCCGGCATATAAATATCAATGTAGCCCTCAAGTAACCTGAGCGTTTCAACCGAATCATAGCCGCCGGTATTATAGACCGTAGGCAGTGACAAGCCGTTCTTTCTGGCTAATTCAATCGCTGCTACAATAGCAGGGACAACGTGGGTAGGAGTGACAAAATTTATATTACAGCAGCCGTAGCTTTGCAGCTCGAGCATAGATTTAGCTAACTTCTCAATAGTCACTTTGCGTCCGTGACAATGATGACTAATATCGAAATTCTGGCAGAAGATACAGCCTAAGTTGCAGCCGGCAAAAAAAATAGTGCCCGAGCCGCCCGTGCCGACAAGCACGCTTTCCTCGCCGAAATGTGGTCCTACAGAGCTAACTACCGGTAAACGAGCGATGCCGCAAAAACCAACCTCGCCCTTGCTGCGATAGACTTTGCAGTTACGCGGACAAAGCGTGCATGGATTTATCCGCTGCCACAAATGCTTAACGGTTTGGCTAAAAGAATCAAGGTCGGTCGGCAGAGATGTCATATTCAACCCTTTGTTTGATCAAAACCCCCAAATAAACCTGTCCTGAGCTAAGCCGAAGGATTTGGGGGCTAAACAACCAAGCATCAATCGGCAAGCAACTCCGGTGTCACCACCCAATCGATTTGCCATTTATCTGCTTCGGAACAATTCAGGCACACAATGCCGGCGTTCTTAAAAGTCACTATGTTGGTCAATTCGCAATCGGTCAAAAGCACCGAAGCCAGCCCGCCGAGAAAAGGCAGATGCCCAACAATCATAATATCATTAGCAGCAAAGGCAAGCTCGGTTCTTAATGCCGTGACATCATCGGTCGGGCCAAGACCTTCGTGCACGGTTGGTGTTTTATTTACCTTGATAACTTTAGCCAAAACCTCAGCAGTCTGGACAGCCCGTTTCTTTCCACTGTGCCATAAATAATCAACACATAAATTCAAAGGTTTAATGAACCGGGCTATTTTCTGCATGTCCCGCAGACCTTCTTCGGTCAGTGACCTTTCTGGGTCTAATTCTTTTGGAGCTGCCTTTGCATGTTGGACCAGGTATAGTTTCACTCTTCAATCTCCCATATAGAAAAATCGTTTAACTTTATTATAGCACTATCCTTCACTTTAACAATCTTGCGGACGGCTGCAGGTAATCTTAAGGCCTTTTGATATTGTGTGAATGCCAAATTTAATGTATATTGATATGTACAGAAAGATGGTTAAAAAATAATGGCAAAAAATCCCAAATTGACAGAACAGAACACGGATTTGGCGCATCCGGAAAATCAGCCGAAAACCTCTAAACAGATGCTATCGCACTCAGAAAGCAAGCAGGATTCGCTTGCAGCCCGCCTTAGGGCCGGCGAGCATGCAGCCGCAATCGAGCTTGTTGATAAAAACTACCAACAGATATATGTGTTTATGAGGAGGCTCGGTCATAGTTCTCAGGTAAGTGAAGATCTGACCCAAGAGACATTCTTACAGGCCTGGCACCATATAGGCCAACTAAGAGACAGCAAGGCGCTGAGCAGCTGGCTATATCGTATTGCCAGCAATGTATCAAAGCTTTATTGGCGTAAGCATAAAGGCAAGGAAATAACCGAAATAGAATTAACTGTTCCGCTGGTTAGCGGTATCACTGAACATCACAGAGTTGAATATAATGAAAACTTGAGCCGGTTGAAAATTGCTGTTGACAAACTTCCCTGGAAGCTGAAACAGACTATAATCTTACATTATATACAGCATTTAAGTATCGCCGAAGCCGCCGAGGCAGCAGATATAAGGCAAGGCACTTTCAAAAGCAGACTTAACAGAGCATTAAAAATTCTGAGAAAGCACATTGCCGATTAAACAGCAGGTCAGAGATGAGAGAAGAGCAATTAAAAAAATCGCTAAATGAATTGGCAAAAGCCACTGCAGAGCCTGTTCGTCCCAACCTCGCTGAGGATATAAAGAATCACATCCCAGGCACACTTAATCCACATAGACACGGTATGGATACCATCAATATTATTATAGACTTAAGAATAAATAAATTAGCCGCGGCGGCAATAATAATTACGATGATGATTCTACTGGCGAGCTTCTTCAGCGGGCAGGATTCACTGGAAAACGGCATTTATCAAGACAGCAAGATGTTGTTAACATATATTCTGCGAAGCCGGATTGATAGAAGCGATTTATTGTCAATCAAGTCAAGATATAGTCACTTGCTTAGCAAAGGCGTGCAGGCAGAATATTATGGCGACAAAGAGTACTTGAACGATAGCAATGCGGTGCTATTGCAGTGGAAACTTCCCAACGGCAATTACACCATAATCACCGGAGATTTACGGGAAAGAACCGTCAGTCCCGAAGAACTAATAGAACTATTGGGCAAAATGCTGCAAGAGAAAATATAATCCCTCTAGAAATATATCTACATACTGCCTGAATTTCCGCACATTTTGTTGTAACATAATCATAGTAATTATTATTAATACAATTAACAAAAGGAGTAATAACTATAAGCAAAAGAAGAGGGTTTACACTTATTGAGCTTTTGGTGGTGATCTCAATCATTGCGCTGTTAATGGCGATATTAATGCCGACGTTACAGAGTGTGAAGAATCAAGCAAGAGCGGTAGCCTGTCAGGCAAACCTACGCCAATGGAGTCTCATCTGGTCGATGTACACAAACGATAATAACGGTTATTTTGATGTGGGTCTCGGCGGTGAGAGCCAAACGGGCAGGGACAGGTGGACTTATACTTTGCGGGACTACTATAAAGATCCTAAGATGGGTTTATGCCCTATGGCCACAAAACCTTTATCAGAGGGAGGTGTAAATCCATTCGCGGCCTGGGGCAAATTTAGCGATCATAGTTACGCCAGCTACGGTGAAAACGAGTGGCTTTGCAATCGAGGTTCAGGTGCTATAGGCGGCAACTTAGAAAACTACTGGAAGAATATTGACGTTAAACCCACTGAAAATATACCGCTTTTTCTTGATTGCTTTTGGTACGATGTTTGGCCGTTCGATATTGATATACCACCGGCTTATGATGGATCTACGGAAGGTTTCACCGGTAGTAATGAAATGAGGCGTGTCTGCCTTAACCGGCACAAAGCGGTGGTAAATAGCGCATTTTTGGATTGGTCTGTCAGAAAAGTCGGGCTGAAACAATTGTGGACACTCAAATGGCATCGTAACTTCAACGTAAACGGTCCTTGGACCCAAGTCGGTGGTGTCCAGCCGGAAGACTGGCCGGAATGGATGAGAGGTTTTAAAGATTATTAAAAAGAAAAACAGTATAAAAAAAAAGCTGGTCTTCCACACCAGCCTTTTATTAATTCACTGTTGAGAACAACTCTTTCCCACATCCATTAGGTCCAAGCCTAATTTAACCGGTGCGGGACTAATATATGATAGCGATGGCTTCTTCTATCTTCTTGATGACACCGGTGATATCCGAAAAGTCGGATATACAGCCATCGAAGCCCTTCTTTAACAATGCAGTGTACTCGGAATCGCTCAGATGATTCGCAAGGGCTATAACTTTAATGGTCTGTAAATCCTCATCGGTACGGATACTTCTGCAAATGCCTGCCGCATCTACATCATCAGCCAAGAGGTTTACCAGCAAAACGTGAGGAGCAAATCTATGAGCAATCGCACCAGTTTCAAAATCGCTCCGAACGGTTTGCACATCATAACCTGCTTTGGTTTTCAAAGTCTCGGCTAAAGCTGAAGATGCTTCCTCGTTGCTATCTACTATTAGGACCCGGATTTTGCCAACCGGCAAACCCCCTGTTGGCATATTATGCACCTTCATAAAGCGGATTAGCTCACTCAATGGTATTCTACGGTCTTTACTGCCGGGTATGCGATAACCCTTCAGCTGGCCGGTGTCAAACCATTTTGAAACTGTTCGAGCAGCAACGTTGCAAATCTTAGCCACATCACCCGTCGTTAGTACATTTTTTCCCTTTGCCATTTTTTTTAGCCCTATTACTTAGGGTATTTACATTGCTTTTTACTCGGCCTTAAAGCAAAGGCCGTTTACACAAAAAGCACATTTCTCAATCTTTTCCACAATAAACCGTTATCTTTGAGGCTCCACGTCCCATAAACGCTTCTCATTTCTTATATTTCGCTCGGATTGCCTACTTACCAAGCAGTGACGTTAATAAGCCTCTGAAAATGTTTTTGATTTATTAATTCCAAGCAGTAAAATTCAAACTTGAAGATTATGATGTTTAGCCCCCACCCTTGTGGTGGGGGTAATTGGTTCTTTTTAACAAGGATTTTATCATGCGGATATATTTGTCTCGTCCGGATATCACCGAAAAAGAAATCGAGGCGGTTTGTGCAGTGCTTCGCAGTCCGGATCTGTCACTTGGTCCAAAAGTAGGAGAATTTGAACAAGCCTTCGCTAAATATATCGGTACAAAACGGGCAGTTGCTGTCAATAGCGGCACCAGCGGTTTATTCCTGTGCATGTTGGCACTGGGCATTAGCCGGGGTGATGAAATCATTACTACGCCATTTACTTTTATTGCCTCTGCGACTTCTATTATGATGACCGGTGCCAAACCGGTCTTTGTTGACATTGACCCTGTGAGTCTGAATATTGACCCTGCAAAAATTGAATCCAAAATTACCAACAAGACGAAAGCTATTTTACCGGTAGAAGTCTTCGGTAATCCAGCCGGTTTCGATAAAATCTGTCAAATCGCTCAAAAACATAATCTCAAGGTAATTGAAGATAGTTGTGAAGCGCTTGGTTCTGAGCTGAATGGAAAAAAGGTTGGCACATTCGGCACAATGAGTGTGTTTGGCTTCTATCCTAATAAGCAAATAACCACCGGCGAGGGTGGAATGATTTTGACCGACGACAATGATTTGGCAGATATGTGTGTGTCGCTTCGCAATCAAGGCAGGGACAAGGATAATAATTGGCTGTGCCATAAACACTTAGGCTATAATTTTCGGCTTAGTGACATTAATTGCGCGCTCGGCATTGCGCAACTCGCAAGAATCGAGCAAATCAAAGCCAAACGCCGACAGGTTGCACAATGGTATCAAGAAATGCTTGCAGACGATGACAGACTAAAAGTACCCGCTGAGCCGGATGGCTGTGATATGAGCTGGTTCGTATTTGTTGTCCAGCTTGCGGATAGATTTTCAGCTCAACAGCGAGACAGGATTCTACAAGCAATAATAGACAGGGACATTCAGGTCGGAAACTATTTTCCGCCTGTGCATCTGCAGCCGTTAATGGTCGAGCAGTTCGGCTATAAACACGGCGATTTCCCCATCACCGAATCCGTCAGTGATCATACAATCGCCCTTCCGTTTTATAACAACCTGACAAAAGACGAAATCGCAATCGTCTGCAAGACACTAAAAGAGGTTCTCAATAAACAACTATCTACCGTATCTTTTATCTCATGATGCGTATTTCGTCGTTCGTATTTACCGGTGTGTGAATTATCTTCCACTCAGCCACTGTTCGCAGAAGATAATCAGATCACTAATTCCAACGGCGTTATCTTTATCCAAATCGGCTGGGTTATTGCCACCTTCCGGTATCATCCAG
>Ga0307421_1000155_pt1 | contig 44519 bp, 40 predicted proteins | sample SalMarWE160270MG_FD_202163 | JGI IMG/M metagenome (GOLD analysis project Ga0307421, IMG submission 202163) | Salt marsh sediment microbial communities from the Plum Island Ecosystem LTER, Massachusetts, United States - WE1602-70 | ecosystem: Environmental > Aquatic > Marine > Intertidal zone >... | reverse complement strand
ATTCGGGGGGCCGGCCAGGTCAACCTCTGTTCTGGTTTTTTATTTATATCAAAATGCCTTCAGGTATTTTAGGATGGGGTATGCAAGTGCTATAGCTTATGTAATATTTTTCATAATGTTAATTTTCTCTGTTGTTCAATTCTGGCTTCAGAAAAAAAGGATAATGTCTTAATGAAGAGGGAGTGAATAGTGAATAAAAAGAGTCCTTTAAAGATTATGATACTTTATATATTCCTAAGTCTGGGTGCATTAATTATAATAATTCCTTTTGTATGGATGGTTAGCACATCTCTTAAGTCGATAAATGAAGTATTTTCCTACCCACCTACTTTATTCGGGGATACTATTAGATGGGACAATTATTTAAGAATTGCCGACAGATTCCCATTTGGACGCTTTTTTTTAAATAGCACAATAGTGACTTCTGTTGTAGTAGTTGTTCAGCTATTTACAAGTTCACTGGCAGGTTATGTTTTTGCAAGGCTCAGGTTCAGATTTAGAGATATATTATTCTTAGTGTATTTAGCAACTATGATGATTCCAATTCATGTAACCCTGATACCAGTTTTTATAATTATGCGAAGCCTGGGTTTAATTGATAAGCTTCCTGCTCTAATGTTAACAGAACTTGCAACAGTATTTGGTACATTCCTGATGCGTCAATTTTATCTGAGTATACCAGATTCATTAGAAGATGCCGCAAAAATTGATGGTTGCAACCCATTTACAACCTATTGGAGAATATTTCTTCCATTATCAAAACCCGCTCTGGCAACTTTAGGAGTATTTATTTTTATGGGCATGTGGAATGATTTTATCAGGCCACTTATATTTATAAACAGCGTAGAGAATATGACTCTTACTCTAGGATTAGCAAATATGCAGGGTCTGTACTCGACTGACTGGCCAGTTTTGATGGCAGGTGCATTTATTAGCATGATTCCCATACTGGTTGTTTTCTTATTTGCCCAGGACTATTTTGTAAGGAGTATAACTTTAACAGGACTAAAAGAATAAAATATGAATAGCAATATATTGTGATTAATTATGTGAAGGAAGGATATTTTTATGGAATCAAAGAATCTTTTTAAAGCAAATGTGTCCCCAAAAAAGGTAATAGTAAATGATGGTTTTTTTGGTAAATACATTGAACTGATTAAGAAAGTAGCACTCCCATACCAGTGGGATGTATTGAATGACCGTATTAATAACGCAGAGCCAAGCCATGCTGTAAGAAACTTTAAAATTGCAGCAGGTTTATTAAAAGGGGATTTTTACGGGGTGGTTTTTCAGGATACAGATGTTTTTAAATGGCTGGAAGCCGTAGCATATATATTGATGGCTGGACCTGACGCTGAATTAGAGAATAAGGCTGACGAGGTAATTAATATTATTGAAAAAGCCCAGCAGGGTGATGGATATTTAAATACATATTTTACGATTAAGGAACCTGATAAAAGGTGGACAAATATTCGTGATGGCCATGAGCTTTATTGTGCGGGACATATGATAGAAGCTTCAGTGGCTTATTTTGAAGCTACAGGGAAAAGAAAGTTTCTTGATGTGGCATGCAGGTTTGCAGATTATATTGATACAGTATTTGGTGAAGGACCAGATAAAAAAAGAGGTTATCCCGGTCACCCCGGGATCGAGCTTGCTTTAGTTAGGCTATATAAGGCTACTGGTGAAAAAAAGTATCTCTATTTAAGCAAGTATTTTATTGATGAGCGAGGCAAGACCCCAAATTATTTTGAATTGGAAGTAGAAGCTGATCGAGAGGATAAAAATGAAATATGGAAAAAGTTAGGATTGAGATATTATCAGGCTCATTTGCCAGTGCGAAGCCAGACCACGGCTGAGGGACACAGTGTTAGAGCCATATATTTGTATTCAGGTATGGCAGATATTGCGATAGAAACAGGTGATAAATCGTTAATTGAATCGTGTAAAAAATTATGGAGAAATATTATAACAAAAAAGATGTACATCACTGGTGGAATAGGTTCTACTTCATTCGGAGAGTCATTTACATTTAACTATGATTTACCCAATGATACCATATATTCAGAAACCTGTGCATCGGTAGGTCTGATATTTTTTGCGCACAGGATGCTCCAGATAGACCCGAACAGTAATTATTCGGATATAATGGAAAAAGTATTGTATAATTCAGCTATAAGTGGAATATCTCTTGATGGAAAGAAATTTTTCTATGTAAATCCGCTTGAGGTCTGGCCCGAAGCAAGTGAAAAAATTAAGATCAGGGAACATGTAAAAATAACCAGACAATCCTGGCTCAGGTGCGCCTGCTGTCCAACGAATATCGCCAGGTTACTGGCATCCATTGGTAAGTATATATATTCAATAAGTGAAGATGAAATTTATACTCATCTATATATTGATAGTGAAACGGAATTAGATTTATCAGGGAGCAAAGTAAAGATAAAGCAGGAAACGAAATACCCCTGGAGTGAAAGAATAAATATAAGTGTTTATATTGATAAGGAGAAAGAGTTTTCACTTTTACTGCGCATTCCGGGATGGTGCGATAACGCAAAAATTTTTATTAACAACGAGGAAATTAATCTTTGTGATATCAAGGTAAAAGGTTATGCAAGATTAAAACGAATATGGAAAAATGGGGATGTAGTCGAGGTGGTTTTACCAATGGTGGTACAGCGTGTCAGGGCTCATCCTGGTGTTAGGGCAGATATAGGTAAAGTGGCGATTCAGCGGGGGCCAATTGTTTATTGTCTTGAAGAGGTTGACAATGGTCCTAATTTACATGAGATTATGTTACCTGTAAAATCTGAATTAAACGCAGATTTTGATAAAAACCTTCTTGGTGGTGTGATGGTTGTAAGCGTACAGGCAGAAAGATATAATTCTAAATGGACAGATGACGAGCTTTATAAATTTGAGGAAGAGTCAGAATACAGACCTGTAACCGTAAAATTTATACCATATTATGCCTGGGCAAACCGTGAACCCGGTGAAATGGTAGTATGGATTAATGAAAGATAGAACACAGGCATTTTAATAGCAGGTGGGTTAATTATTCGGGAGAATATTTAGGGTAAATATCATAATTAAAAAGAATGGGCAAAAGAGATTGACTGGTAGAGATGACTACTATTAAAGATATTGCGGAAAAAGCTGGAGTTTCGACAGCTACAATATCATATGTTTTAAATAATAAAGGGAAAATAAGCGAGGAGACCCGCGGTAGAGTTCTTAAGATTGTCAATGAAATGAACTATAGGAGAAATAGCATTGCCAAGAGCTTAAGGACAAGTAAAACAAATACTATCGGCATAATTGCAGAAGATATAACAGTTTTTAACACTTCAAGCATAATAGATGGGATTAATAAATTTGTTGAGGAAAAGGGCTTTCATCTTATATTAACAAACCTGAGACTTAATCAAAGACTCGGTCTAAACTATTCTGATATTAAAAGCTGTATTTCGGAGATATCGGAGAGTATAGAGGTTTTGTTAAGCAGACAGATCGAAGGAATAATATATATCGGGGTTCATCCCAGGGATGTAACCGGTATAATTAGGAAAATAAATAAGCCGGTGGTGTATACATATTGTTATACTTCAAGGGATGATTATTGTGTTAGTTATGATGATAAACTTGCTGCTTACGAGATTACTGATTATTTTTTAAAAATGGGCCATAAAAAAATAGCTGTTATAAGTGGACCAGTTGATTCTCTTGCTACTTCTGAAAGAATTCAGGGCTATAAAGAAGCTCTCAGGAATAGTAATCTATCATATAAACATGATTATATAGTGAGCGGAGAATGGGATTTTGAATCAGGGGTTAGAGCGTTTAAAAAAATCTTATCAAAACACAAGACTCCCCCAACAGCAATATTTGCCATGAACGATTTAATGGCAGCCGGGGCAATTGAAGCTGCGTTCAGTTTTGATTATTCAATTCCTGACGATTTTTCAATTATAGGTTTTGACAACAGGGAATTCAGCGGTTTTTATAGACCCAGGATTACTACTATGAGCTTACCGTTAAATGAGATGGGAAGAAAGTCTGCTGAGATATTGACTGATGTAATAAATGGGAAAAAGGTTAGCAAGAAATCATATAAGATTAAGTGTCGATTAATTAAAAGAGATTCAGTAAAAAAAATAAAAAGTAGGTAAAAATACTTAATTCCAATCTTATTCTTAGCTGATTTTCTTATTTTTTATATAGGATTGAATTCTCTATATTTTATAGTATGGGTATAACTATAAGGAGAATATTAGCATAAATGTGATATTATTAAAGAGATATATTCATCAGGTAATAATATTCTAAAATTTAGGCTGAAATAAAATCAAGTATAATGGAGGCAATATGCGATTTATTACTCTGGGCAAGACAGATATAAAAGTTTCGGCTATCGGTCTGGGCACCTGGGCCATAGGCGGATGGATGTGGGGAGGCACCGATGAGGAAAAGTCGGTCCATGCAATAGAGGCGGCAATAGATTCAGGAATAAATCTTATTGATACCGCACCTGCTTATGGACAGGGTCTTTCGGAAAGAATAGTTGGCAGGGCAATTAAAGGCAAAAGGGACAGGGTTGTTATTGCTACCAAATGCGGACTTGTATGGCATACTAAAAAAGGGGAACATTTTTTTGATTACCCTTCTGGCCAGCAGGTGCATAAATATTTAGCTCCTGAATCCATAAGGTATGAGGTGGAGGAAAGCTTAAAAAGGCTGGATATTGATTATATAGATATCTACCAGACTCACTGGCAGGATATTACCACTCCTATCGAAGATACCATGGGGGTGTTAATGGATTTAAAAAAAGAGGGCAAAATAAGGACTATTGGCGCCAGTAATGCTACTCTTGAACAGCTAAAACAATATGAGAAGTTCGGGCAATTGGACGTTGACCAGGAAAAGTATAGTCTTATAGATACAGAAGTAGAAGATGAAATACTGCCCTGGTGTAAAGAGAATAAGGTGACTATGCTGGCTTATAGCTCAATGGCCAAGGGTCTTTTAACGGGTAAGCTTGGGCCGGAAAGAGAATTTAAGGGTGATGATTTAAGAAAAAATAACCCCAGGTTTAGTGTGGCTAACAGGAAGCTTATGCAATCCATTTTAGAAAAGGATTTCAAACCTGTTGCGGAAAAATACGGGGTTTCTATTTTACAGCTTTCCGTAGCAGCATTGATTTCTAAAGGTGGAGTGGTGGCGTTGTGCGGCGCAAGAGATGCGTTGCAGGCAAAAGAAAACGCTAAAGCAGGAGACATTGCTCTGGATGAAGAGGATGTAGAGAAAATAAGGAAGTCTCTGCCTTCAGTTAATTTATAATTTTAATTAAGGTAATTTTTTATTTCCTAATTTTCTATCCTCGGGTTTACCCATACCGCCCAGTCCTGGCCAGAAGAAATACCTGACGTGACAATTATACGGATTTTTCCTGACAGGCCTTCAAGAGAACTTAAGTCAAGATTTAATTTATTCAGGGCTCCATCATAATTAGCATTAAAAATATAAAGATCATGATAAGTTGTTGATGAATCTATAAAATAAACGTAAATTCTTACACCGTCAGTTCCGGTAGCACCTTTAATAAAACCGACATCTGCTATAAATCTTGCTCCTTCAGGTATTTCTATTGTTTCACTATAATCACCTGTAATCCAGCCATTAGATATCCAGTCGGGATGTGTTTGAAGGACTTTGGAATAGGTTTTACCGTCCTCTAATGTTATGTTAGTTCTATAGCAGGCAAATCCACGGGAATCATCTAATCCCACATTCCATAAGCCGTGGTCGTCTCCATCTTTATTATACCAATCAGCACCCGGTGCTTTTTCAAGTAAGTCATAAAGAAAGTGAACGTATATATCTTCGGACCTGATGTCCTGCCCTCCTTTTCCGTCAGATACTGTAACTGAAACTTTATAGCTTCCACATGTTGAAGGAGTGGTCCAGTTAATATTCTGTGCATGGGCATTATCTATTGCTCCACCGGTAACAGTCCAGTTATATGTAAGGCTATCTCCATCCGGGTCGGAGGCGCTTACTCCCAGACCGTATGTTTTATTTATGTATTTAGTTCCCATTACAGTTATTTCAGAGATTTCAGGCGGGTTATTTGGTATGGGGCATCCCCATGGTATTACTATATAATCGGTTGCAGTCCCTTCGGTATTGGTAGCAGTGGCGGTAAGCTTGTAGGTCTCATCGGGGCTTGCAATATTGACCTGGGCTTTTTTAGTGCCCCAGGCTCCGCCGCTGTCATCCTTGCTCCAGTCAACTGTAGGTGGGGGATTTCCTGTAACGGTTGCTTTTATCCTGTAAAAGCAAATATTATCTGATGGCGAATAAGTGGGTCCTTCGTATATTTCAATGCTAATGGTGGGGGCTGTCTTTTCTTCTTCCTCCTTTGCTACTTCTTCCTCTGTAGCTTTATCCTCTTCTTCAGCAGTAGAAGCTTCTTCTTACTCCTCTGCCTCTTTAGTTTCTTCTTCTTCGGTTTCCTCTTCGGCTTTATCTGTATCTACTTCTTCTGTGGTTTCTTTTTCTTCCTCCTCCTCTTCTTCTTCTGCTACTTCTTCGGATTCTTTTTCTTCTGCAGCTTTCTTTTCAAAAAAGTTTGTTATTAAAGGCATGGCAAAAAGAAAGAAAGCTGCAACTGCTAAAATTACTATAAGGGCAGACAGTATGGTAATTACAGTATAGAGCTTTTTCTTATCCATTTTATACTTCCTTGAAGAAAGTTTTAAATATATTAAAACCTAAAACTACCAGGTCTGGATAATGTATCGTACTTTTATATAACTATCAGAAATAATTACAACTTATCAACAATTATCTAATAGAAATAAAGATTTATCAATATGTAGCATTTGTATCATATTAATTTTTTTAAAGTCTGTATTAAAATACAAAAATAAAATAATGGTTTTTCTTCAAAATCATCCGGGCTTTTAAAGTTTTACCTGATTCTATCATTTCCTGTTTCAATGGCTCTGACTATATTGACAGGGCCGGCCTCCTTTGTAACTACTATGGTAGAATTACTGGTTACGGGCTCTGATTTAACGGATAGAACCACTTTCTTTTTTAGTCCGATAAGCTCTTCTACCAGTACCCTGTCAAGAACAATTTCACTGGCATTATCACTTAAATATAAAATATTTGCGGTCTCATCCAGTGATTTTCTGAATTTTTTGTAATCATTAACTCCGATAACCTCCCGTGCTACAAAATAGGTAGTGTCAGACCTATAAGCAGGAGAAGAATAATAATCTAACTCAGATAGCATGTTATATAGAGCTTTATCTGGCTATACTATGATTATTCAGGGACTGAAGATTGTAACCGGAATTCTTATAGTTCTGCAAAAGGGTTAAGAAACCATGGAGATGCTAAGGTCATGAGGAAGAATACCTGAGCAAGGCCGGTGGGTTTATTCCTGAAAAAAGCAGGAAATTTTAAGATTGGGTTAAATGTTATGGTATAATACTAAGTTATGAAAAGGACTATTTACATATTTATTATAAAATACTATGGGCTTTAATTTTGAGTTTAATGTTGTTCTTGCTATTGGAATATTTCTGGTAATTGGTTTCTTTGGCGGGCTGGCAGCTCGAAAGGTTAACTTCCCGACTATAAGCGGATTTATTATAGTAGGCATAATTTTAAGTCTGTTAGATATTATCCCCGGAGAATTAATTGAAGGGGAATTAAACATAATTACAGAGATTAGCCTGGGGATAATTGGATACCTGGTAGGAGGGGGATTATATCTTAAAAGGCTAAAGCAGTTTGGTAAGAGTATTCCCATAATTACATTTTTCCAGGCAATAGGAGCGTGGATATTTGTCACTGCAATAATAGCTTTTCTCGGTCCGTTTTTAATAAGAGTTGATGTGGGCGGTACTCCTTCTTTTATTTCATGTTTGCCTATTGCTATAATTATTGGAGCCATATCCTGTGCCACTGCCCCTGCTGCAACTATAGCAGTTATTCATGAATATAGGGCAACCGGTCCGTTTACGACCACTCTTTTAGCAATAATTGTGCTGGATGATGCTATAGCAGTTATAGCTTATTCCATTGGTGCGAATATTGCTGATTCTTTAATAATCGGATTAAGAAATATCTCTCTTTATAAAATGTTACTGGCTCCTATTATTGATATATTTGGAGCAATAGCTCTGGGTACCATTTTAGGATTTGGGCTGACTTTTGTAGGCAAATTTATAAGAAAGGTGCCACAGATGATGGTTATAGTCCTGGGTACAGTTTTTTTATGCACCGGTCTGTCCAGTGCTCTGGGGCTGTCGAATATCCTGGCAAATATGGTTATGGGCTTTATTGTGGTAAACAGAATGGTTGATAGTGAAAAAATGTTTGAGGCAGTGCACAGCATTGAAGGGGTAATTTTCGCCATGTTTTTTACTTTAGCCGGTGCACATTTTGATTATACCATATTGAAAACTTCTGGAATCATAGCTGTAATTTTAGTTATTAGTAGATTTATAGGAAAATTTATAGGGGTTAATATTGGAGTGTCAGTTTCTAAATCACCGGAAAGCTTTAAGAAATATTTGACCTTCGGTCTTTTTCCCAAAGCAGGTGTAACCATGGGTTTAGCCCTGCTGATAAAGGAGCATGTTCCTCTAATTGATGCTAATATCGCCAATGTATTCATAAATGGTATAATAGCATCTGTTATAATAAACGAGATGGTTTCTCCGCCATTAATTAAGTTTGCTCTGGTTAAGTCCGGTGAGGCTTATAAAAAAGATTAAATAATTATATGATGAATAGGTGAATTAAGGATAAATGAAAGAGCTTTTTGCAAAAGATATTATGACCAAAAAGGTAATCACCATAAACAGGGATTCTACAGTTGGCGACCTGGCAAAGCTTCTTATAAAGAAAAAGATTTCAGGAGTACCTGTTGTTGATGAGAAAAATGCTATTGTCGGTATCATTACAGAAGGGGATATCATATTAAAGGAATCAAGTCTGCCCCTGCCTATTTCTTTTAGTTTCAGTTTTATGAATAAGTATGACACTTATGCGAAAAGTACAGAAGAGTACTTAAAAACAAAAGTTGAAGAGGTAATGACCAGAACTGTAAGGACTGTTAGAGAAGATGAACCATTATCTAAAGTTGTAAATATTATGCTTAATAATAAAATTAACAGGGTACCGGTTCTGGATAAAGAAAATAAACTGGTAGGAATAATAACCCGGGCAAATATTATAGAATCTATACTGAAAAGCGAGAAAAAGTATAAATAGTATATTATGTCCCGGGGTGTTTAAGAAATCTTACCAGAGCATAATTTCTCTCTCTTCCAGCAAACTCTTTTTAATTGTGTCTTCATTTCTTCTCAGGATTATATCACCAGAATTTATTCAAAAGTGTTAACGTAACCTGCTAGCAATACAGAATATTATTTTAAAATCTCACATTTTCAGTATAATTTGATTTAGTTTATTTATGGATTTAGAAAGGTCGCCAATGATTAAGGCTGTTTTTTTTGATATGGATGGGACAATTGCAGATAGTGAAAAGATACTCTGGAAAGTTACAGGGGATTTTATGGCAAAAAGGAATATTATCTTAGCAACCTCAGAAGAAAAATTATTTTATGGGCTGATATGGAAAGAATCAATAAAAATAATACTGGAAAGCAGGGGTATTGAGTACAAACAAAGCATAAAAAACACATTAAAGGAACGATATGTCAGGACTTTAAGAAAAGAAGTAACCCCGGTACCTCATGTGCTCGATCTTCTTGGAAAGATAAAAGGGGAATTTAAAATAGGGCTTGCCACAAACAGCAGAATTAGGGAGGTTGAAATAATATTTGACAGATTAAACCTTGCCCCCTACTTTGACCTCAGGCTTTCCAGGAATGATATAAAAAAAGTAAAGCCTGACCCTGAAATTTACTTACTGGGTGCAAATATTTTTAACGTCAGACCCTCTGAATGTGTTGTTTTTGAAGATTCTATAGCAGGTGTAACAGCTGCAAAAAGTGCAGGCATGAATTGCATAGCAATAACAAATACCTATGCTGCAAAAGACCTGGGAATTGCCGATGCGGTAATCGGTAGCTATAAGGAAATAGACCTTGAAACAATTAAAAGGTTTGGTAAATCTTAAATTCAGCTTTCCTTCTTGCTCTGCCCGGCTCTTATAAGTTAGTATACTACATTCTGAAGCTATAATAATAATTTCGTTATTCTTTACTGCAGTAATAGCACCCGGCAGGCTTTTTCCACGGTCAATCAATATACTGACAGGCAGGGCTCTTAAAATCTAAAAAATCTAAAAAAGACTTGACTTTAAATAATTTTATATTATATTATCAATTATTGATATCAATAATTGATAATAGCAATAAACTGATATGAAAAAAAATATAGATTTAAAAAATTTTACCCGGGAATTAGAAAGAGGTTTGTTCTGTCTTTATATTCTCTGGAAAGCTGACGAGCAGCCCGTTAGTGGAATTGACCTCTCGGAACTCGAGCATGACCATGGCCATGAAGTAAGTGCTGGCAGGCTTTATCCAAAACTTCACGATTTGACCGAAAGAGGCTATCTCGTCATGGAGAAGGTTAATGAACATGGAAAGGTCCATAAATATTACAAGACAACCGAAGAAGGCAGGGAGCTTTTAAAAAAGGTCAGGGATGAACTGGGCGAACCCATGAAGGATTTTTTAACCGGCTGGATAGGAAGGCTCTTTTACAATATTGATATCGGGAAAAAGGAAGAGGAGCGTTTCAAGAAGTCCGAAGAGTCTATTCTCCAGATGGTTAGAGACGATATTTTACGAATATGCGGTGAAAATAAGGATACAAATGTTTCATTAAAATTGCTGGGGTCAAAAATTAAAGCTTCTGAGTCTTTTATTTCTAGAGCAAGAAAGCAGCTTGAGAAAGATGGTTTAATTCAGTTTCAGAAAGGTTCTATTGTATTGACCGAAAAAGGTAAAAGAAAAGCAGGTTATATAATTAAGAAATATTCTATCCTTGAAGATTATTTTAAAGAAAGAAGAGATAATAAAAATCCCTATAAAGAAATTGACTTTCTGGAGCATTATATTTCCGAAGGAGCTCTCAATAACATAAAAAAGCTATCAACGTTTAACGGGACAAGTGTTCCCCTTGAAGAACTTGGCCTGGACAGAGAAGGTTTGATTACCGATATTGAGTTTTATGTTGGCGGGTTGTTCGAGAGAATGGTAAGCATGGGGATATTCCCGGGAGAAAAAATCAGAATTATGCACAGGACCCCGGATGGTTTTGTTGTTTATGTAAGTAATAAAAAAATTGCTATAGGAAAAGATATAGCGAAAGGGGTTATGGTAGTAGAATATGAAAAATCTTAAAATACTCTTAATTGGTCAACCAAATGTAGGCAAGTCGAGTCTGCTCAATGCTTTAGTGGGTTCAAAGGTCATAGTGTCTAATTATCCCGGAACCACCGTAGAAGTTGTCAGGGCTAAAAAAACATTTGGAGAAACGAAAATAGAGTTTGAGGATACCCCGGGGATATATTCTATTTCTGATAGAAGTGAAGAAGAAAAAGTTACGGAGAGAGCTCTGTTCGAGGAAGATATAGACGGAGCGGTAATACTTGCCGATGCGGTATCTCTCGAAAGAAGTCTTTACCTGGTCTTTCAGGTGCTGGAAGCCAGGATTCCCGTTATTGTGGCTCTTAATTTTATTGAGAGTGCGGAAAAAAGGGGGATTATAATTGATTACAGAAAATTGTCTAAATTACTGAGTGTTCCCGTAATTCCCATCAATCCATTAAAAAAAACAGGACTAAGAGAACTTATAGATGCATTTTTAGAGTTAGAAGAAACTAAAAGGACGACCTTTAATGTTAAATATGATGATGATATCGAAAGGGCGATAGAGGAAATATCCGGTCAGGTAAATGGCAGGCTGCCCAAAAGATTTGTTTCATTAAGGACTCTGGAAGAAGACAAAGATTATTACGGGTATTTGAAGGATAAAAATGTAATTGAGAAGGCTAAAGAACACCTGAGAGAACATCCCAGAGTTGCATGTGATATATCCATAACCAGGTATGGAACGGCTGCGTTTATTGCAGAAAAAATTACCCGATTGTTCAAAGTAGAGGGAAAAACAGGGAGTATGGAAGATAAAATTGACCGGGTTCTTCTGCACCGGGTGTGGGGCCCGGTTTTAACTGTTGTTACCTTTGCGATAATATTTGGCATATTGCTTTATCTTGGAGGATGGATAGAAGAAACTCTTATGGGTCTGGCTGAAGAAACAATTTTACCTGCGCTTGACATGGGAAGCAGCTTTCCTGCCATGGCTTTAGAAGCAGGATTAACGGGAGTGATGGCCGGTGTTTCTATTGCCCTTCCATATGTTTTTTTATTTTATATAATTTTTACCCTGATTGAAGATAGCGGACTTCTTTCCAGATTTGTTATAAACGCCGAGAGGTTTTTGAGGAAATTAAGTCTACCCGGTAAAGCAATTATCCCGCTGGCTCTGGGTCTGGGCTGCACTGTACCCGCTACCAGCGCTACAAGAATATTATCTTCAGAAAAAGAAAGATTTTACACAGCGTCCCTTTTTACTGCGGTTCCGTGTTCTTCAAGGCTTGCTATAATAATGGGAATAGTCGGTCATTTTGGAGGTAAACTTCTGGCAGTTTATGTTCTGGCCTCTCTTGTGGTGGCTTTTTTAATCTTTGGTTTTATTATGAAAAAAGTAATGCGAATTGAAAAGAAGCCTATTTTTCATGAATTGCCCGAGCTGCCGACTTACCGGGCACCTTCGATAAAAAATATCCTTACCAAAAGCTGGATCAGAATGAAGTCCTTTATTTATATAGTCATACCTTTCCTTATTATAGGAGGTATGGTTTATTCGGGATTGGACGCTCTGGGTGTTACTAAAATGATGGTAAAACCTTTCTCTCCTATTACATGGTGGCTGGGATTACCTGATGTAACTGTTGTTCCATGGCTTTTTAGCTATCTGCAGAAGGACCTTTCTTCGGCGATGCTTTTCTCTGTCCTCGGGAGCAGAATAGCTGAAGTTTTAACACCTCTTCAGATTTATACATTTGGTATGGCAACTACCCTTGGAATACCATGTATGATTGCCACGGGTATGCTCTGGAAGGAATTTGGAGCAAAAAAAGCTATTATCCTGACCCTGGTCTCGGCAGCTTACGGCCTGTTATTTGCCGGTGTGGCCTTTAGAGTAGTTTCTCTTTTTTTGAAATAGTCTGCTTTAAGTAAAATAAAAATTACCTGAAATTAAAACCTTAAAAAATTTATTGGTTTAATAACTATTTTTTAAGTTCCTTCACCATTTAGCCATACCGGTTATATCTGGTATTTTTGCTTATTGACAATATATTGGGAGTATATTATTTTTATTAAAGAGGCCTTTTAAACTGTTTATTTTCTATATTTAAAATTAAATTAAACTTAACAGGAGGGAAATAAGATGGGAACAAGAGCAAAGGATATAGTTAAAATGGATGTAGAAAAAGTTATTGAAATGCTTAATAAGGCGTATGCAGATGAGTGGCTTGCATATTATCAATACTGGGTTGGTGCAAAAGTGGTAACCGGCTCACTGAGGGGTATTGCAGAAAGTGAGCTCATTGAACACGCTACTGAAGAACTGGGGCATGCAGAAATGATTGCCGAAAGGATAATCACCCTCGGCGGCACTCCAATTTTAAACCCGGATGACCTTGCTAAAATGTCTAATTGCGGTTATGATGCTCCGGAGGACCCATCGGTAAAGGCTATTGTACAGCAGAATGTAAAAGGTGAGCAGTGTGCGATTGATGTTTATAATAAAATGCTGGAGGTTTTAAAAGATAAAGATGAGGTTACTTATAAAATGATTCTGGACATACTGGAAGACGAACTGGAGCATGAACAGGATCTCCAGACAATAATGGAAGACCTGAAATCAATGGGTAAGTAGTTTTATAGTATTTATTTTTCTTTTTACAATATATTACAGGTCCGGGATTAAATTTCCTAATTTTCTATCCTCGGGTTTATCAGGACTGCCCAGTCCTGTGCAGAAGAAGAACAGGCTTTAATTTTTAGAACAACATTTCCGGATTCTCCTTCATATACACCGAGGTCGATATCTAAGTTATCTAAAACTCCATCATAAGTATGAGATGGCACAGGTGTCCCAATTGAAACAATAAGCCCACCTGTATAGATGTGTATACTAAAATCTACGCCATCGGTTCCAGTTGCCCCTTCTATAAAACCAATCTCTGCTTTAAATCTTGCTCCTTCTGGTATAGTAATTACATCCGAGTACAATCCTGATATAATCCCATAGCTTTTCCATTCAGGATGTGTTTGAAGGACTTTGGGATAAGTGTTACCATCCTCTAATTTTATGTTAGTCCTATAGCAGGCAAATCCACGGGAATCATCCAGTCCTACATTCCATAAACCACTATCCCCTGTTGAATTACTCCAATCAGCACCCGGTGCTTTTTCAAGTAAGTCATAAAGAAAGTGAACGTATATATCTTCGGACCTGATGTCCTGCCCTCCTTTTCCGTCAGATACTGTAACTGAAACTTTATAGCTTCCACATGTTGAAGGAGTGGTCCAGTTAATATTCTGTGCATGGGCATTATCTATTGCTCCACCGGTAACAGTCCAGTTATATGTAAGGCTATCTCCATCCGGGTCGGAGGCGCTTACTCCCAGACCGTATGTTTTATTTATGTATTTAGTTCCCATTACAGTTATTTCAGAGATTTCAGGCGGGTTATTTGGTATGGGGCATCCCCATGGTATTACTATATAATCGGTTGCAGTCCCTTCGGTATTGGTAGCAGTGGCGGTAAGCTTGTAGGTCTCATCGGGGCTTGCAATATTGACCTGGGCTTTTTTAGTGCCCCAGGCTCCGCCGCTGTCATCCCTGCTCCAATCAACATCCGGGGAAGGATTTCCCGTGGCAGTTGCTTTCACCCTGTAATAGCAAATGTTATCTGCCGGCGAATAAGTGGGTCCTTCGTATATTTCAATGCTAATGGTGGGAGCTATTTTTTCTTCTTCCTCTTCTACTGTGACTTTATCCTCTTCTTCAGAAGTTGCAGCTTCCTCTTCCTTATCATCTTCTTCTTTAGCTTCACCTGTATCTGCTTCTTCAGCTTCTACCGCTTCCTTTTCTTCTGCTTCTTCAGTTTCTGTAGATTCTTTTTCCTCTGCTGTTTTATTTTCAAAAAAATTTGATATTAAAGGCATGGCAAAAAGAAAGAAAGCTACAACTGCTAAAATAACTACCAGGGCAGAAATTATAATGATTATGATATTAAGCTTTTTCTTATCCATTTCTTGCTCCCCTGCAGTAAGTTATAAATGTACTAAAAACCTTAAACTACCGGTTCTGGATAATGTATCGTACTTTTATATAACTATCAGAAATAATTACAACTTATCAACAATTATCTAATAGAAATAAAGATTTATCAATATGTAGCATTTGTATCATATTAATTTTTTTAAAGTCTGTATTAAAATACAAAAATAGAATCAGGGAGTTTTTCTTCAAAATTATCCAGACTTTTAAAGTTTTACCTGATTCTATCATTTCCTGTTTCAATGGCTCTGACTATATTGACAGGGCCGGCCTCCTTTGTATTACCGGGAGCTAATAGATAATATGTTCGTTGACATCCTATTTGCCCTGTTGTTATTATAATTAACATTGAAAGAAAGACTGATTATAAAATTGTAAATAAAATAAGGAATAATAAAAAAGTGAAAAGTAAATCAGGAAATCAATTTTTTACCAGGAGAGATAGTGTTTTAGCGGTTATTGATGTTCAGGAAAGGCTTATAAAAGTAATGAATAATCGCGATAAGCTTATAGCTAATTTAGTTAAACTGGTTAAGTTTGCAAAAATCATCGACCTTCCGGTGATAATAACCGAGCAGGAGAATCTGGGGCCAACTATAAAAGAAATCACATCTGAAATATCAAATTTTGAACCCATAAAAAAGATTGAATTCAGTGCCTGCAAATGCAGTCAGTTTGCTGAAAAGCTAAGTAAATTATCAAGGAAAAATATCATTCTTGCCGGTATTGAGGCCCATATATGCATAACCCGGACTGCTCTGGATTTACTGGCTAATTATAATGTCAGTGTTGTAAGTGATGCCGTAACATCAAGAACACCGGAAAACCGGGATATTGCACTGCAGCGCATGATACAGAGTGGAGTAATGGTTACTTCTACAGAAATGATAATATACGAGCTTTTAGAAAAAGCCGGTACCGCTGAATTTAAAGAAACTCTGGGCCTGGTAAAATAGCTTTATATTACTCATACCTTAAGGCATCTATCGGGTTGAGCCTTGCGGCACGCATTGCGGGATAAATACCAAAGAAAAGCCCCACTACTGTAGAGAAGCTTAGGGCAATGACTATGGGCATCAGAGTAATGGATGTATCCAGGATAGTGAACCTGGTAAGTATCGCAGATACCAGAACTGCAAACAGTATGCCAAAAATACCTCCGGTTATACTTAAGACGGTACTTTCTACCAGAAATTGGATCAGTATATCTCTGTTTTTGGCTCCTATGGCTTTTCTTATACCTATTTCCCTGGTTCTTTCGGTAACGGAGACCAGCATTATATTCATTATTCCAATACCGCCGACAAGTAGCGATATGCTTGCTATACCTGCAATAACTACAGTAAAGATACCGGTTATTACACTGATAATTTCAAGTATCTGTGTCTGATTCCGGACACTGAAGTCATCTTTTTCTCCGAATCTGATATTTCTGTATTTTCTCAATATTGATTTTATTTCTTCGCTGGCTGCATCTATCTTGTCTTCACTTATACTCTGGGCCAGTATCATGTTATATGAATCTATTCCGTAAAGTTTACTCTGGGCAGTGGTTACCGGGATGCTGATAAAATCATCCTGGTCATTTCCGAACATATCGGTTCCTCTGGATTCAAGTGTCCCTATCACCTTAAAATTTTTGCCGTCAATTTTAATTATTTTTCCAATAGGGTCTATATTGCCGAATAATTTTATAATTGTTGTCTGTCCGATTACTGCGACATTTGAGGCATTTGAAACATCACTCCTGGTGTAAAACTTGCCTCTCTCTATATTCATGTTGTAGAGCTCATTTCCCTTTTCTGATGATGCGTACACCGTTGTACGGGTGCTCTTATTTGAATAGGAAACAATTGATGAACTAAAAACTACAGGTGCAGCTTCTGTTATAAGCGTTGCATCTCTTTTAATTACCTCGAGGTCTCCTGATTTTAATTCGGACTGCTGGCCGCTTAGCATCATTTCTACTTGACTGTCGCTTCCTTCCGGATTTCCGGGAGATATTATGATAAGGTTGGAGCCAATGCCCTGGACACTCTGCACCACGGACTGCTGGGCGCCGGTTCCAATGGACAGCATTGCTACAACAGCCCCCACTCCTATGATAATTCCCAGCATGGTAAGAAAAGACCTCATTTTATTTAAGAACAGAGCCTGGAAGGCAATTTTTATGTTTTCAAAGAATCTTTTCATTTTATGTTAACCTCAGTTTGCTTTTAGCTTCTCTTCAAGCTCTGGCATCTGGCTCAGTTTCTCTTCTGCGGATATCTGGTTTTTAACTTCTTCTTCCCCGTGAATAATGCCATCTCTTAAATAAATGATTCTATGGGTGTGCTTTGCTATATCCATTTCGTGGGTGACTAATATTATAGTTTTACCTCCGCGGTTTAATTTTTGGAATATGGCTATAATCTCTTCACCTGTTCTTGAATCCAGATTTCCCGTGGGTTCGTCTGCAAGTATTATGGAAGGTTGATTGACCAGGGCCCTTGCAATGGCCACTCTCTGTTTTTCTCCCCCCGAAATTTCATTGGGCCGGTGTTTTATAAGGCCTGTCAGCCCCACAGACTCTATAGAGTCCAGTATTTTCTTTTTTTTATTTACCACTCTTTCCGTAGAATAAATCATGGGAAGTTCAACATTTCCATAAATATTTGTTCTGGAAAGAAGATTAAATGTCTGGAAGACAAAGCCAACTTCCTTGTTTCTGATATTTGCCAGTTGATTATCATTAAGCTTACTTATATCCGTATTGTTCAGGTAATAGTGCCCGGAAGTGGGTATATCAAGGCATCCGATAATATTCATTAAAGTTGATTTTCCTGAACCGGAAGGTCCCATTACAGCAACAAATTCGCCCTTTTTTATTTCGAGATTTATTCCACGCAGAGCATTAACTCTAATGTCGCCTATTCTGTAAACTTTTGTAATTCCGGTTGTTTTTATAATAATGTCGCCGCTGTTATTTATCATCTTATCAGTAAATTTAAAAATTAAGATTACCGGCAGAGGTATAATTAATTGGGGAGACCAGTATTACATCTCCTTCGCTTAAACCTGATATTATTTCAACAAAATCATAATTAGATGCTCCGGTTGTAATCTGTCTTTTTTCTATATTTCCATCTTCGGTAACCAGGTCTATATATGTATTTCCATCCTCCTCATATACTGACTGTACGGGAACATACAGGACATCTTCAACTGCGGAAGTAGTTATATCCAGACTTGCAGAAAGTCCATAAAGGAGCCGGGGAGCATTTTCGCTTTCCGGTGTTACTGTCAGCTCAAAAGAAACCACCCCGCCTATATTGGTGGAGATGGGAGAAATCCCGGTTATCTCACCACTGAATTTGTTCTCATAGTAAGCATCCAGTGTTATATCCACATCCTGGCCCTCTTTAATATTAACCACATCAATTTCATTTATATCTGCTTTTATTACAAAATCATTATTTATTACAGAAATGGCGCTCATCCCAGGGCTGGCATACTGGCCTTCTTTATAGGTTGATGAAAATACCATACCATCGTAGGATGCATAAATTATATTATTATCCAAATCTAATTTAGCCATTTCCAGGTTTATTTCCGATAATTTTAGCTGTGATTCTGCCAGCGCTATATTTTTGGCAGCAAGGTCAATCTGTGTCCGGGCAGACCGGGTGCTGGAAAGGTTTGACCAGTAGGTAGTGGACTGGTTTAAGAGTGACTGGTCATAAGAGCCTTCTGCTGATTTTGATGAAGATGTACCCTGTGCTTTAGCAGATTCGTAACTTGCCCGTGCAGATTCCACATTAGCCTCATACTGGGCCAGCTGGGTATCGGAAATAACGATAAGGGTCTCGCCTTTAGCTTCTTGGAGCAATTTTTCAGCATTTTCTAAAGCAACCCTGGCGCTTTCCTTTGATTTATCTGCCATATTATTTGCATTTTCTAAAGCGGTAAAAGCATTTCTGGCAGATAACTCTGACTGCATGGCACTGGTTTCTGAAAGTTGTATTGCTATATGATTTGAATCAAGTGCCTGCTGGTAGTTTATCCTGGCAGTATCCAGGGAGTTTCTGGCTGAATTAAGATTCTCTTCAGCCTGGGCGATCAGCAGCTGCTGCTGGCTGTTATCTATTTCCAGTAAAATATCACCTTTATTGAAAATATCTCCCTGTCTTAGTGAGTATAAAACTTCACCTGAAACCGCAGGAGAATAATCGTTCCTATCGCTGCTGTCCACGTAACCGCTGGTGCTTATGGTCTGGACTATATCACCTCTGGTAACTTCAAAGGTACCCTGGCTTTTTAGGATATCAGCGGTATTGTTACAGGAATATAAGGTTAGTGAAGTAATTGAAACTATTGCTAATGCAATAATAACCATAAATAAAGAAAATTTATTTTTAATTTTTTCTTTCATTTTATCCTTTTTATATCATTATCAATTATTGATATCAGTTATTGATAATATAATACAATATTATCCAAAGTCAAGTTTTTTACCGGGATTTTTAACAGTCCCGGCCTGCTGGATAAAAAAAATTAATTTTTTTAACTCAGTAGCATTAAACCAGATTTTATATAATTTTTAAACAGGAATTTTAAGAATTGTAATTTTAAAATATAAAAAATATTAATATAATAGATTAACCGTGTTATTGTTATACAGAAGAAATAAATTGCCAGTGGTTGTAAGAATAAAAATAATTTGTTACCGGAAAAATGAAAGGAAGAGTAAACAATGAGTAATGGAACTGAAATTGTAGAAATCTTTGCCAGAGAGATTCTTGATTCAAGGGGGAATCCAACTGTTGAGGTTGAAACAGTTCTTGACTGTGGAGCAGCTGGAAGAGCGTCAGTGCCTTCCGGAGCTTCTACAGGAGCATTTGAAGCAATCGAGCTGAGGGATGGTGACAAGAAACGATATATGGGTAAGGGCACGCAGAAAGCGGTAGAGAATGTTAACTCACTTATTGCTCCTGAAATTGAGGGAATGGATGCTATTTATCAGCGTGAGATAGATATGACCATGATTGACCTGGACGGAACGGAAAATAAGTCCAGGTTGGGGGCCAATGCCATGCTTGGAGTATCCCTCTCTGTAGCAAAAGCTTCTGCAGCTGCATTTGAACTGCCTTTATATAAATATCTGGGAGGGGTAAATGCTTATATACTGCCTGCTCCGATGATGAATATATTAAATGGTGGAAAGCATGCTGATAATAGTGTTGATTTGCAGGAATTTATGATAATGCCTCTTGGCGCCCCTACTTTTAGTGACGCCTTAAGGATGGGTTCAGAAGTATTTCACAATCTTAAAAGTGTTTTGAGCCGGGAAGGACTGGGAACAGCTGTTGGTGATGAAGGAGGTTTTGCTCCTGATTTAAAATCTAATGAAGATGCCATAAAGTATATAATCCGGGCTATTGAAAAGGCAGGCTTTAAACCGGGTAAGGATATTTATATAGCTTTAGATCCTGCTGCCACTGAATTTTATGAGAAGGGTAAATATAACCTTAGAGGAGAGGGCAAGGTTTTCACTTCATCGGAGATGGTGAGCTATTATAAGGGACTGGTAGAAAAATATCCCATAATTTCAATTGAAGATGGAATGGCTGAAGAAGATTGGGATGGATGGAAAGAGCTGACAGAAGAAGCCGGTAAAAAGGTTCAAATTGTGGGAGATGACCTTTTTGTTACCAATACCCAAAGAATAAAAAGGGGGCTGAAACTGGGGGTGGCTAACTCTGTATTAATCAAGGTTAACCAGATAGGAACACTATCTGAGACACTGGATGCAATTGAGATGGCTAAAACATCCGGTTATACGGCTGTGGTCTCCCACCGTTCAGGAGAGACCGAGGATACCACTATCTCCGATATTGCAGTTGCAGTAAATGCCGGTCAGATAAAAACAGGTGCCCCATCAAGAACGGACAGGGTATGTAAATATAATCAGCTGCTCCGCATTGAAGAAGATCTGGGAGACGAAGCTAAATATCCAGGAATGGGAGCTTTTTATAATTTAAAAAAATAAGTTATGGAAGTTATTACCGGTGCAACTGGCTGTCTTGGCGGGGTACTGGCAAGACAATTGATAAGCAAGGGTAAAAAAGTAAGGGTCCTTATACGCAGCACGTCTAATTTATCTTTGCTGGATGGCCTTAAAGCTGAAAAAATTAAAGGTAACCTGCTTGATAAAAATTCTCTGGTTAGAGCCTTTAAGGGCGCTGATATTGTATATCATCTCGCGGGCCTGATCTCAATAATGCCCGGGGACAGAAAATTAATTCGCAGGAATAATCTTGATGGGACACGTAACGTCATAGAAGCATGCATAAGGTGTAAGGTAAAAAGGCTGGTATATACCAGCACCATAAGTGCCATAAAAGTGCCTCCGGATGGAACTGTTATCGATGAAAGTATGCCTTTTGATACTGACAGCAGAAGAGGAGAATATGACCGGTCAAAAGCCATAGCCAGCCTGGAAGTTATCAGGGCGGCTTCAAATGGGCTTGATTCAGTGGTAGTGTGCCCTACGGGTATAATGGGCCCCTATGATTTCAGGAAATCGCTCATGACACGGACTTTTATTGATTTTGTCAGGGGAAAAATGAATATAAATGTAAATGGGGCTTATGATTTTGTAGATGTCAGAGATGTTGCGGAGGGGATTATCCTTGCAGCCGAAAAAGGTAGAAAGAGCCATTTTTATATTTTATCCGGTGAAAGAATTACCATGGATGAAATGATAAAAGAACTGGCTGAAGTCAGCGGCGTGAATCCACCCGGATATATATTGCCTGCCTGGCTGGTAAAAACTGCCGGTCTGGTTACACCTCTATATTATAAAATATCGGGTAAAACCCCGAGATTTACTTATTATTCCATAGCCACTCTGCAATCCAATTCACATATAAGCCATAAAAAAGCAAGCAGTGAGCTGGGCTACAGTCCGAGACCGGTAAGGGAATCAATAAGAGATACTTTTTTCTGGCTTAAAGAGAATAATATGCTTTAAGCCGGGCTTCAGGCAATTTATAGGTAAATCAGTAAATAAAGGGGATGAGAGCCCTTCTATCTTCCGGGTAATCTGAGAAGTTATACCGGTACCACCTGTGGTTTGAAAGTGCCCGGGGCAGCAGGTTGGCAATGGTAAATACAGCAAAAGCCAGACCGGCAATTGACCAGGTGGCAATTGTCCAGCCAATCCATTCTATTATTTCTCCAAAATAATTAGGGCAGGAGATGTATTTAAATAGGCCGGCGGCAGGAACTTTATAACCGGAGCTGCCCGGTTTCCTGAGATTTCTTAAGATTCTATCAGATTGCATATTTATAATCATTCCGGAAGAAAACAATGTGAAGCCTAAAATAAAACGGGGATCGGCAAGCCAGTGTATGTCATAAATCGGGGAAATAAAGAAAATGTAATATCCATTGATATAACCGTTTATGGTATTAAAAAAGATGGCAAATATTATTAAAACAACGGGAAACTTTTTGTACCCTGACCTGATAAGAAAGGGATAGATAAAAGTGCGGTTAAAGTAATGTATGGTCCACATGAGAGTAAAAATTAGTAATACTATATTTGTTTTTCTGTCACTGAGGATAAATAGCAGGATCATTATAAAAAAAGCAGGAAACTCCATTATAAGCCATCCAATCCTGGATTTGATAGTCGGACCCCAGCCTTTTCTTATATATCGGCCGTATGGAGCGGTTACCGCAAATAGAGTGGCTAAAACCATTGATGCCGCAATAAAGACAGTAATAAGAAAAATATTATAAATTAATTGTCCTGTCATCTATAGCTATAAATTAATTTAATAATCCATAAAGTCGTGTTTAAAGGCTTATAATTACCTTACTCCCTGTAAATATAAACGGGAATATTAAATGCAGGTTTCATATCTTTTTAATATCTTAATTGTTTTTAAAATAGTTGCAATTTTAAATCAGTATATAGTATATTATAAATCAGGATAAATATGTTTTTTTGAAAAATGGATATCAATTACATAATGGGTATATTGTTAACCAGTTGATATAGTTAATAATTCTTAATCAGGGAATCCAGTTAGAATCTGGAGTGGTCCCGCCACTGTGATAGGGTGTGTGCTCTCAATAGTAAAGCCACTGGTAAAATTACCGGGAAGGCAGAGAGTAAAGTCCCTTAAGCCAGGATACCTGAATATTATTAAGTTTTCTCTCTTCGGCAGAAAGAGGGGGCTTTTCATTTTTAAAGAAAACTCCCGGCTGAAGAGACCGGGAGTTTTTTATTTAATAAAAAAGAAGAAGGAGAAAAAATGGTGAAAAAAATTTTTACCGCTGTCAGTGTAATCCTGATCCCCATGCTTGCAGTAGCATTGCTTTCTTTTGCCGGCTGCAAGAGCGATATGGATGCGGGGGCAGATTCCGGACCGATAGAGGTAGTGGATGGTGCGGGGGAAACGGTTGTCCTGTCTTTACCCGCTGAAAAAGTTGTGGTTATCTCACCCAGCGCGCTGGAAATAATCAGTGGCCTTGGAGCCATGGACAGGGTGGTTGAAGTTGATAGTTACAGCGTAACGAGTGGCGACCCACTGGCTGAAGGATTTGAGGGTGCCGGGGATTCCTACGGGTTGAATATAGAAAAAATTGCCGAACTTGACCCCGTTCTCCTGATAGCGGTAGCCGGGGGTTCCGATGACGATTACCGGAGAGTAGAAGAACTTGGAATTGAGATTTACAGGGTTATAAGTATTAGTGGTATTGAAGGTGTTTATGAAGAAATAACCAATATAAGTAAATTGGTCGGCTTTGAGGAAAAAGGAGAGGAACTTGTAGAAGAACTTAAAAAAAGTGCGGACGGGATTTATAATGAGGTTAAAGATTTAAAAAATGAAGATAAGCCAGAAGTTTTTTACGAGGTATGGAACGACCCTTTAATGAGTGCGGGGAAGGATACTTTTATTAACGACTTGATTGAAAAAGCCGGGGGAATAAATATATTAGCGGAAGATGATATAACCGGCTGGCCGGAGTATAGCGTTGAAACGTTAATAGAGAAGAACCCGGATATTATAATTGCCCCCATGAGCCTGGCCGGGGACCCTTCTGTGATATTAAATGATGAGAGATTTTCAAGTATTGATGCTGTAACTTCGGGGAGAGTCTATAGTGTTCCCGATAACCCGGTGTCCCGTCCAAGTCAGAATTTAATTAAGGCACTCCAGATGTTATCAAAAGCATTTCATCCGGAAATTTTTGGAGAATTTGAAATAATAGAATAAAATATTTTTTGTTATTTAAGTTTTTATAATTCGTCATAACTATTTATCTGTGGATACGATACTATAATGATGGGAACCGGAAAAAGGACAATAAAATATATTCTGGTGTTACTGGCAGTTCTTGTGTTGTTAATAATAGTTTCCGCATCCATAGGTGCAGCCAGGATTAGTTTAAAGGATACCGCACTTATAATTTCCAGTTTTATACCGGGAATTAAAAATCTTATAAGCACCGGCTCTATTACTGACCAGGACACAGTCATAATTTCTCAAATAAGGCTTCCCAGGATATTTCTCTCTATATTTGTCGGGATAGCACTTGCAGGCTCGGGGGTTATCTTCCAGGGTTTATTTAGAAATCCTATGGCAGACCCTTTTGTAATTGGTGTTTCGGCGGGGGCTGCTTTTGGGGCGACGATAGGCCTGGTATTTGTCAGGGGTGCCGGATTGCTCGGTATTTCGGCCACAACCATTTCTGCTCTGTTTGGAGCTATAGCGACAACATTTCTGGTCTATTATATCGCCAGGATCAGGGGCAAAGTTTCAGTTGTCACCCTGCTTCTCTCCGGAATTGCTCTGAGTGCCATGTTGAGTGCAATGACTTACCTGATAATGCTTTTAAGGGTCCAGGATATGGCCAAAATAGTGTTCTGGGTTATGGGAAGTTTTACTTCCGCCTCCTGGGATAATTTTATTATACTGGCCCCGGTGGTTACTGTTCTGGTTTCTGTTTCAGCTTTTTTTATGAGGGATTTAAATATATTATCTCTGGGAGATGAAAGGGCAATCCAGCTGGGTGTACAGGCTGAAAGAGTTAAAAAGATATTACTGGTAATGGCGTCGCTTATAGCTGCTGTAGCTGTATCAATGAGCGGGATTATTGGGTTTGTGGGTCTGGTAACACCACACATTCTGAGGATGATGGTGGGGCCCGATCATAAGATTTTGTACCCTACATCTGCAGTTGCAGGCGGGATAGTCCTTCTTTTATCAGATACTCTGGCAAGAACGATGCTTATGCCCAGGGAAATTCCTGTGGGGATTATAACTTCCATTATAGGCGTGCCATTCTTTTTATATTTATTATTAAAATCAAAAAGAAATGTTTTTTAAACTCTGAATTTAATTTATTTTATATAGTATGGAACCGGTATAAGATGAAAAAAAACAAAAACATACTTTCTGCAAGGAATCTGAGCTTTTCCTATAATCAGGAAAAAGTGCTGGACGATATAAACTTTGATGTTGAAGAGGGAAGTTTCATTTCAATCCTTGGCCCCAATGGGGCAGGAAAAAGCACTCTGGTAAACCTTATAAGCAGGGTTATTGATGGTTATAGAGGCAAAATTCAGATCGGGGGAAGGGATGTAAGGAATCTAAGTTCAAGAGAGATTGCAAGAATAGTGGGAGTTGTGCCCCAGTATACTAATCCCGGTTTTAATTTTACGGTAGCTGAAATGGTTATGATGGGAAGGCATGCCTACATTTCAAGATTTGAATTAGAAAAAAAGGAAGATTTTGATAAGGTTAATGAAGTTATGGAAAAAGTAAAAATACTGTCCTTTGCAGAAAGGAAATTTAATGAACTCTCCGGTGGTGAAAAGCAGAGGGTAATTGTGGCCCAGGCTCTGGCCCAGGATAGTCCTGTATTGCTTCTTGACGAGCCGACTTCTCACCTTGATATTAATTTTCAGATTGAATTTATGAATTTATTTATGGACCTGAATCAGAAAGAGGATAAAACCATAATAGGGATTTTTCATGACATAAACCTCGCCCTTCAGAGCAGTAGCAAAATAATGCTCTTAAAAGAAGGCAGAATTTTTGGATTTGGCGGTGCAGAGGATATATTAAACAGGGTAAATATAAAAAATGTATTCGGAAGTGATGTTTTCGTGGGCAGGAATCCGGTGACCGGGAAACTCTATATCAGCCCCAATTTCAATCCGGAGATAGATTGGGGTATCAGTGGTAAGCCGGGAAGCAGAGACCTCAGGATACATGTTATAGGAGGCGGGGGTGCAGCTTCACCAATAATAAGCCTGCTTTATAATAATGGTTATAAAGTGTCCTGCGGGGTGGTGAACACCCTTGATACCGATACAGACACTGCCCGGATGCTGGAAGTTCCCTATGTGGCCGAAGCCCCTTTCTCACCCGTAAGCATAAGTTCCCAGAAAAAAAATCTACAGTTTATAAAAGCAAGCGATATAGTTATCCTTCCTGGAGTGGAATTCGGGTCCGGTAACTTTTCAAATCTGGTTTCAGTTAAAAAAGCGCTGGATTTAAATAAAAAAGTAGTGGTCATAGATGAGAAAAACATTGAGGATAGGGACCATACCGGCGGGAAAGCGGTAAAACTTTACAGGGAAATAATAAGGCAGGGAGCAGTGGTAGCAAAGACTGCAAATCAGGTGCTAAAATATTTATCATAAGGTGTAATATGGGGAGAAAAATACCAAAATCTATTATGATACAGGGTACCGGCTCGCATGTAGGGAAAAGCGTGGCTGTTACCGCCATATGCCGGATTCTCAAACAGGATGGATACAGCGTTTGTCCCTTTAAATCTCAGAATATGGCCCTGAATTCGTACGTAACTGCTTCGGGGGGAGAGATGGGCCGGGCGCAGGTGGTTCAGGCGGAAGCATGCGGACTGGAGCCGGATGTCTATATGAACCCTGTGCTCATAAAACCTGTTGCTGATTCCAGGGCACAGGTAATATTTATGGGAGAGGTAGTTAAAAATATGAGCGCGGTTGAATACAGCGAAAAGAAGTTTCTTTATTTAAATAAAATAAGAGAAATTCTGAATAATTTGAAAAAAAAGTTTGATTATATTGTCATAGAAGGAGCCGGCAGCCCTGCCGAAGTAAACCTTATGGAAAATGATATTGTAAACATGCGTATAGCGGAGATTGCTTCTTCAAATGTGATACTGGTAGGAGATGTGGATAAAGGAGGAGTGTTTGCCAGTTTTTATGGTACAGTGAAGCTTCTTCCTTACAGATACAGGAAATATATAAAAGCCTTTCTGGTAAATAAGTTTAGAGGGGACATAAGTCTTTTAAAACCTGGCAATGATTATATAGCTAAAAAATTAAGCATCCCGGTGCTGGGGACTATTCCCTTTTTTAAAGACATATATATTGAAGAGGAAGATTCGGTAAATATAGAGCAGGAAAAAGGAAAGAAAGATATTCTAAAAAATGACAGGCCATACAATAAAGAAAAAAAAATAATAATTTCTGTTATATATCTTCCGCATATTTCTAATTTCACCGATTTTAATGCTTTTGAGCTGGAAAAGGAAGTTGAACTGGTGTATATAAAAGACAGGGAGGAGCTAAGAAATTTAAAATCTCACATGATTATTATACCAGGCAGCAAGAGCACCATAAACGATTTGTTATATTTAAGAAAATCAGGGCTCGAAGAAGAGATAAAAGAACAATACCGCAGGGGGGTTGCGGTCCTGGGTATTTGCGGAGGGTTCCAGATGCTGGGCAGAAAGATAACCGACAGATTTGGTAGTGAATCAAAAGATACCGGCAGCATAAAAAGTATTGGACTGATGGATATAGATACAGATTTCCTGCGGGATAAAATCACCAATCAGGTAGAATTTAAGATTAATGAGGATGTTATGTTTCACCCTGATTTTAAAAAAATATCCGGGGGGCTGACCAAAAATAAAACCGACATCATGAAGGGCTATGAAATACATATGGGAAAGTCCGGCGCCCTTACAGGAAATTTCCAGAAGCTGGTCCCTCTTTTCAGGGTTTTATCAAGAGGAAATAAGAGCACGGATTTCTATGACGGGTTCATGGCCTTTGATAGCAATAAAAATAGCATGGTACTGGGAACTTATATTCATGGTATTTTTGATAATGATGGTGTGAGAAAGTTCTTTTTATATATGCTGGGGCAGAAAAATAATATATTATCTGGTGGCAGTGCCGGGGAAACCCTGGAATATGGAGATTTTAAAGAGAAGCAATACAACAGGGTGGCAGATATATTCAGGGAGAATATGGATATGGATTTATTTTATAGCATACTGGATAATAAATTATAAGATATTAAAATAATAAAAGATTAAAAAAGGATCTGACAGAAGATGGATAAAAGAGATGACAGAGACGAAAAAAGCCCCAGGGGTCTTATACTGGTAAATACCGGTAACGGCAAGGGCAAAACTACTGCGGCCCTGGGGCTGGCTTTAAGAGCGGCCGGGAGCAACCTGAGAGTTCTGATTCTGCAATTCATAAAAGGTCCCTGGAAATCAAGCGAGGTCAGGATAATAGAAAAATTAAAACCCCTTATTGAAATAGAACAGCTGGGACTGGGATTTATAAGGTTCAGGGACGGAAAACCGGTGGATGAAGAAAAACAATTTAAGAATGCGGCGGAGTCCTTTAAATACGCCTGTGATAAGATTAACAGCGGGAAGTATGATATGGTTATACTGGATGAAATAAACAATCTGGTCAGTTACGGTTTATTAGAAGTAAAAGAGGTAATGGATGTTTTAAAAAACAAACCTGAAGGACTCTATATAGTTCTGACCGGAAGGAATGCCCCGGAAGAGTTCATAGAAATCGCTGATACAGTTACCGAAATGAAGGAAATAAAGCATGCTTACAATAAGGGAATAAAAGCGAGAGCAGGTATTGAATATTAATAAAAAGACAGAGCAGCTTTTATGATAGTTTTTTTTAATGATTCCGGATTTTTAACCTTTACTGGAAAATTTTATTATTTATGGAGAAAAGAAGACGGAAAAATTATAATTCTGTATCTGGGGAATAATAAAAGCGATTTTAAAAATTTCCTGGATAATATCAGAAAAGTTTACAGAAGACGGCAGAAGATTACTTTTATTCATAAAAAATCTAGAGATATCGAAAAAGCGATTGGCGATTATCTTGATGGAAAAATCAGCAAAATCAATTTTAGAGTAGAATTCTTAATCGGAACCGATTTTCAAAAAAATGTCTGGGAAAAATTAATTTCAATACCCAGAGGTGAGACCATAAGCTACAGGAAACTATCGGATATTGCCGGTTATAAAAAAGCCTGGAGAGCAGTGGGCTCTGCATTGAGGAATAATCCTGTAATGCTGGTTGTTCCCTGCCACAGGGTAATAAAAAGCGACGGCAGCCGGGGGGAATTCAGGGGAGGAAGTAAACTAAAAAGTTTCCTGCTTGACCTGGAGAAAAGTTAAAAATCATTTAAAGAATCAGCCCGGTTGGGTTAAAATATATAATTGGAAGGGTTTTGTAATTAGCGGAAAGGAAAATTAAATGGGCGGCTTTTTAGAAAATTTAAAAAATTTTTTTTCCCCGGCTGCAGGTGACTATGATACAGACTTTATTACTTTTAAAATCAGGTGCAACAAATGTGGCGAAGAGATTACTGTCAGGGTAAGAAAGAACAGCGATATATCCAGAGTTTACGAGGGTGAGGGTAAAGATAATGCGGAATATTTTTTAAGGAAAGAAGTGCTGGGTAAGAAATGCAGCAATCTTATATATACAGAGGTATATTTTGGACCGGACTTTAATATTATTTCAAAGGATATTAGAGGCGGAGAATTTATAGAGTAATGCTTAGATAAATACGTTTTTTATGTTACAATCTAAGTATAATTTAATAACAATTTTTCTTATAGAAATCTATTAAAGATGGACTTTTCTAAAGATTTAAGTGTGGTTGTTCTGGCTGCAGGCGAAGGCAAGAGGATGAAGTCAGAAATTCCCAAGGTCTTACATTATATCTCAGGGAAACCAATTTTATACTATGTATTATCTACAATAGAAAAGTTAAATCCCGTAAACACCTTTGTAGTTGTGGGGTATAAAAAAGAAGCTGTTATTGATTATATAAAAAATCATTTTAAACAGGTAAAGGTAATTATACAGGAAAGGCAGCTTGGAACTGCTAATGCTGTTTATATGGCAAAAGATAAAAGAAGCAGCTTTGGCAAGTACACTTTAGTCCTTTCGGCCGATACTCCTATGGTTAGCCCGGCAACTTTAAAGAGATTATTGGAAAGTAAGGACAGGTCGGAAAGCGGGGCAAGCATCATCACTTCACTTGTTCCCGAACCCGGAGGTTATGGAAGGATAATAAAGGACGGGCAGGGGAATATAGCAAAAATTATAGAAGAGGCAGATGCTACACGCGAAGAAAAAAAGATAAATGAGATAAACTCGTCTATTTATTGTTTTGATACCTGGGCTCTGTTTGAAAATATCGGAAAGGTGAAGGCCGGCAATGCGCAGAAAGAATACTATCTCACTGATATTATTGGGATGCTGGTAAAAGAAGGTAAAAAAGTTAGCTGCTTGAGAATTTCTGATTACGTGGAGGTTATGGGGGTAAATAACCGGCTTCAGCTTTCCAGCGTAGAAAATTTTATGAAGAAGAGAATTAACGAAGAACTTATGGAAAACGGGGTTACTATAAGGAATCCGGAATCATGTTATATTGAGAGCACAGTAGTTATAGAAAAAGATGTAATTATTGAACCATACTGTTTTATTAAAGGGGAAACCAGGATAGGAAAAAATTCGGTTATAGGCCCCTTTTGCCAGATTACTGATTCTATAATAGGTAAAGGAACCAGAATAAATTATTCGGTAATAATTGGTTCGCATATTGGAAATAATAATAATATAGGACCATATAGCTACATGCGATTTGAAACGCTGGCAGAAAATGATATTAAAATAGAAAGAGAAGCTGTTAAAGAAAAAGAATATAAAAGATACTGATACTAAAATTTGCAGAGGAAAAACAAAATAAATAATTTATAGTGGGGGATAAAAGATATATGAGAAAAGGAATAGACAATAAGAGAATGATGCTTTTTTCAGGCTCAGCTTACCCTGCTCTGGCGGACAGGATTGCAGAAGAGCTGGGTATAAGTGCGGGTAAAGTTACCAGAACTAAATTTAAAAATGGTGAGATATATGTAAAATTTGATGAAAGTGTAAGGGGAGCCGATGTTTTTGTGGTACAGACCTGCTGTAAGCCGGTAAATGACACTATAATGGAATTACTGATAATGATAGATGCTTTAAAAAGAGCTTCCGCGGGTATGATAAATGCTGTTATCCCCCATTATGGATATGCAAGACAGGATAAGAAAGCCGAAGGAAGAGAGCCAATAACTGCAAAATTGTTTGCAGATTTACTTTCTATAGCAGGGATGGACAGGGCAATTCTTGTTGATTTACATTCCGCAACCATTCAGGGATTTTTTGATGTTCCGGTGGACCATGTAACTGCCATACCTATAATAGCCAGGTATTTTAAAGAAAAGAATATAAAGAATGGAGTGGTAGTAAGTCCTGATGTCGGTGGTGTAAAAAGGGCAAGTATTTTTGGTAAAAGGCTCCATTTTCCACTGGCAATACTGGATAAGAGGAGACCTGCTCCGAACATGGCTGAAATAGAACATATTGTGGGGGATGTGGAAGACAGAGATGCTATAATATTTGATGACATGATTGATACGGGCGGAACACTTTTTAAGGCTATTGATATGTTATTCAGGCATAATGCCAGGAAGGTTTATGTTGGCGCTACTCACCCTATCTTTTCCGGTGATATTATTGAAAAACTTGAAAGTTCAAGAGTGGAAGAAATTGTTGTCGCCAACACTATCCCGATAAAAAAGGAATGCAAAAAAATAAAAGTGCTTTCTATTGCCCCACTGCTTGCAAAAACAATAAAAAAAGTTTATCATTGCAAATCTGTAAGCGAATTATTTAAGGGCGAAAATTTAGTTTAATTTTTAAATAAAATGTAGGAGTGGAAAATAAATGGATAATATTGTTCTTGAAGTGGAGAGAAGAAGCGAGAAAGAAGTTAAAAATAAAGTATCAGGGAAATTAAAAAGTCAGAACTATATCCCTGCGGTCGTATATGGTTTGAAGAAGGAGCCGGTCAGTATTAAGGTAAAAGAAAAAGAGTTTAAAGATATTTTAAAAGGTAAGAGTATATACAGCTTAATTTTTAATCTACAGTTAGATGGAAAGAAGAAAAAAGAAAATGAGATAGCCCTGATAAAAGAATTCCAGAGGGACCCGATTACCAGGGAGTTTTTGCACCTGGATTTTTTGAGAATACAGATGGAAAAGGAGATTGAAACCACTGTACCGGTACATATTATTAATGAAGAAATAGCTGTGGGTATAAAAGAAAAAGGCGGTGTTCTTCAGCATGGTCTGAGGGAGCTCCACATCTCCTGCATGCCAGCGGATATTCCGGAATATATTGAGTACGATATAAAAGAACTTGATATGGGCGATGCTATAAGAGTTTCCGAAATCAGTATTTCAGATAAGATAAAAATATTAAATGACCCTGATGAAGTAATTGTTTCAATAATTCACCCAACCCAGCTTAAAGAAGAAGAAGAAGAAGTAGTTTCAGAAGAAGAGATTGAAGAAGAAGTTACTGAGCCCGAAGTGATTGGCAGGGGCAAAGAAGAGCCTGAAGAGGAAAAAGAACGTCCGGAAGGTAAAGGCTCCAGAGAAAAATAACTACTATGATTTTAATTGTCGGTCTTGGTAATCCCGGTAAAAAATATGAGTTAACCAGACATAACATAGGCTTTAAAATTATCGATAGATTTGTTGACAGCCTTGATGAAAAGAACTGTTACCGCAGGTTTATATCAGTAGTTACAGAATCATCGTATGGAAATAATAAGATAATAATCTTAAAGCCGCAGACATTTATGAACAAAAGTGGAGATGCGGTAGCCCTCTGTTTTAATTATTTCAAAAATAAAAAAAGTTCTGTACTGATAGTCCATGATGATATTGATATTAATCTGGGTGAAATCAGGATTAAAAAGGGCGGGAGCACAGCGGGACATAAAGGACTGGAATCAATAGCAGCCAGTCTCGGCAGTTATGATTTTGACCGGCTCCGGTTTGGAGTGAGCAGGCCTCCCGGAAGAAAGGATGCAGCTGATTATGTACTTGAAGAATTTAAGAGAAGTGAAAGGCAGGAAGTTAAAGCCGGCATAGAGAAATCTATTGATATTATAAGAAATTACATATCAGAAGGCATTGAATATACAATGAATAAATATAACCAGTAGTTTCTCTAAGGTAGATTTTTAACTCCTTAGAATCAGGGCTGTATTGAAAGTTCAGGACGATAATAAATATAATCCTTTTTTAAAAAATTATTCTGTACTCTAAATCAATCCTGAAAGCGCCGGGAAATTGTTAGTTTTCTCCTGTATAATCATTTTTAACGGCCTGTTAAAATATTGAGGGTGAAATGTTTATAGATATTTTCTCAAAGGAGAGCCAGTGGAAGAGCTTTATAGAAAAATATAAAGGGTCACATGCTGAAGAAAAAAAAGTTACAAAAAAAACTGTTGACACCTTGATATCAGATGAAGACATCTGGTCCTTTGTGATAGGAGCGATTTACAGGGATTTTAACTTACCTCTTCTGGTAGTTACATCTACACCGGAAAGTTCTCTGGAGCTAATGCAGGAAATAAAATGTATTGCTCCGGGGGCGGAGGTGCATGTCTTTCCCGGTCTGGGGAACGGTATTTTTTATAAAAACAAGAATGTCCCTTCAGAAAATATAATAAAAAGGCTTAAAGTTATCAAAATTCTTCTGGATTACAGAAAACACGGCAGCCCGCCGTTGATTATTGCTACCAGCAATTCTTTGCTCAATCTAATGGATGCTTCGGGGATAAGTGAAATAAAAAATAATATCAAAATATCAACCGGGATGGAGTATAACAGGGACAAATTAATTACCGAACTGGTTAAAAATGGTTATGAAAGAGTACATAACGTTTATGACTGTGGAGAATATAGCGTCAGGGGAGAGGTGGTTGATATTTATGATATAACCGGAGAGCATCCCTTAAGAATTGATTTTTTTGGAGATGAAGTGGAAAAGATTTTTACCTACGATATTCAGAACCGGAAAATTGCCAGGCACTTAAATAATGTGTCCATATTTCCAAACATAAATCCATGGGAAATAAAGGAAGTCAGTGGGAGCGGGCCGGATAGAAAGTTTGTTTCTTTTATTGATTTATTGAGTGAAAATGTTCCCGGTTTTTTTATGCTGCTCTGTGACCCTGTAGAGGTTTATCTAAAAATAAGAAGTGATATTGATATTCTTAATAAAATCTTTGGAAGGGACAGGGATTTACTTATAGCCGATAGTAAGATTATTAAGAATTTTTACCTTGTAAAAGAAAATTTTCTTGAGAGAACAGGCTGTCGCCATAAGCTGAATCTGGCTTCTACGGGAATGGAAACATCCAGCAGGGGTGAATTTATCTTAAGTAAAATAACCGGGCAGAAAAAAAGTTCCGGCAGCTCGATTGATTTCATCGGCAACCTTAAGAATAACATAAGAAAGAAAAGAAGGATTATAGTTTCGATTGGCGGAAAGGTAAGAAGGAAGAAAATAGAAGAGCTTCTTTTAAATAATTCAATATCATATAGCTATATAAATAGTGATAATGGCTTCAGTGCTGATTTATCCGGGCCGGGCGTGGTGAATATATCGGGAGAGCGTCTGTACAGGGGCTATGAGTCCGGTGATATCTCATTATATGGTGAGCTTGATATCTATGAACAGATGCAGCAGCAAGTTTCTGAAAGCGGAGCTATCAGAGTAAATGAATTTGAATCTTTTAAGCCCGGAGAATATGTAGTGCATAAAACCCATGGCGTGGGAAGGTATATTGATATTACTTCAAAACAGGTAGAGGGCTGCAAGAGAGAGTATTTCTTAATAGAATATGCCGGTAATGATAGATTGTATGTCCCTACATGGCAGGCTGACCGTATCACGAGGTATATAGGGGCGAATAAACCCCTGGTAACGTCGCTTACTTCAAAGCAATGGGAGAATATTAAAAAAAGAGTAAGAAAGTCGGTGCACAGGCTTGCCGTTGACCTTGCAAGATTATATGCCGAAAGAAATTCAATAAGCGGTTATGCTTTTCCTCCTGATAGCCCGTGGCAAAAAGAAATAGAAGATTTATTTCCTTTCAGGGAAACTCCTGACCAGATTAAAGCAATAGGACAGGTAAAAAAAGCTATGAGCCGGCCGGAGCCAATGGATGTTTTAGTGGTAGGAGATGTGGGATTCGGTAAAACAGAGGTAGCGGTAAGGGCAGCTTTTAAATCAATAGAAAGCGGAAAGCAGGTTTTAATGCTGGTTCCAACCACAATTCTTGCGGACCAGCACTACAACACTTTTAGTGAGAGGTATAAGGATTATCCTGTTATACTCGAAGTTTTAAGTAGATTTAAAACAAGAAAAGAGCAGATGGATATAGTAAAAAACTTTAATGAAGGAAGGGTTGATATGCTAATTGGCACACACCGTATCCTGCAGGAGGACATTAAACCCGGAGACCTCGGTCTTGTAATAGTAGATGAGGAACAGAGATTCGGGGTCAATAGCAAAGAAAAGATAAAGTTATTAAAAACAAAAGTAGATGTACTGACTTTAAGTGCTACTCCTATACCGCGAACTTTGTATATGTCGCTTGCGGGAATCAGGGATATGGTATTGATTGAGACGCATCCGGAAGGCAGGAACCCGATTAAAACTTTTGTGGGCGAAACTGATTACAGGGTTATCGCCAAAGCTGTGGATAGAGAGCTGGCAAGAGGAGGGCAGGTATACTACGTATATAATAAAATATCCGGCATAGAAAATAAGAAAATTCAGCTGGAGAAGCTTATGTCACAGGCAAAAATTGCTCTTACCCACGGCCAGATGGAAGGAGAGAAGATAGAGAAGATAATGAGAGAGTTTATAGGCAGGAAATACGATATACTGCTGACTACATCTATAATAGAATCAGGGATGGATATTGGAAATGTGAATACATTAATTGTTGAAAATTCACATCTTTTCGGGCTGTCACAATTATACCAGTTAAGGGGAAGAGTGGGCAGGTCAAATGAAACGGCCTATGCATATTTCTTTTACCCCGGCAGGAAAAGTATGAGTTTCCAGGCTTTTCAGAGGCTTAAGACACTGTCTGAATATACCGAGCTGGGTTCAGGTTATAATATAGCAATGAGGGACCTTGAAATAAGAGGAGCAGGAGAAATTTTAGGTGCCAGGCAGCACGGTCATATAAATAGTGTTGGTTTTAATATGTACTGTCAGATAATAAGAGAAGAAATAGAAAAGCTTAAAGGCATGGAAGTAAGAGAGGATATTGATGTACAGATAGACCTTCCGGTCAGTGCGTATATTCCCAAAAGTTATATAAGGAGCGAGAAAGATAGAATAAATATTTACAGGGTTCTGGGTAATGCGAAGAGTCTTGATGAGATAAATGAAATTAAGAAAGAGATGGTCTCAAGATATAAAAATACACCGCGGGTTGTGGATAATCTGGTAAATATTGCCAGAATAAAATACTTGCTAAAGAACGCGGGAATTGAAAAACTTGTATTTTTAGATGGAGGGGGAATTTACTTAAAGAAAGTAAATATGTCGCCGGGCAGGGCAAGAGCAATGACTGAAAAAAACAAAAATCTATCATACGAACCGGTTCTCAAAAAAGTGGTAATAAAAAAAGTTGACAAAAATGTAGATTTGGATTTAGTCTTAGGAGACCTGAATGATATAATAAGATTTATGTAATAATTTATTAATAGAAAGAGGTAACATTTGAAAATAAGATTAAGGAAGAGTTACATCTACGTAATAATATCCGTCGCGGTTATCCTGATTGCGATATCTGTTTATTTTTTTGTTTTTTACAGTAAAACAGTAGCAGTAGTGGATGGAATGAAAATAAAACAAAAGGAAGTGGACACTTATGTTGATTTTTTAAAAAGCCAGGATGCAACCGGGCAGGTAGCTTCAGATAAGGAGCAGCTAAAAATATTAGAAGCAAATATAATTGACTCATTAATTGTAGTCAGGGTGATTGAAAAATATGCAGACGAGAATGACCTTGCTGTCACCGGTGAGGAAGTAAATGAACAGATGAAATCAATAATAGATACCTATGAATCGGAAAAAGATTTTGAGGAGGCGCTGGAGGAGCTGGGCGTAAATAAAAAGTTTCTTGAGGACGAGTTAAGGAGCCAGATATTAAGGAGCAGGATTTATGATAAAGTAACCTATAATGTCGCTGTAACCGATGAAGAAGTGGAACAATATTACGAGGATAATAAAGATACGTTATTTCTGGTCCCCAGAAGTGTAAAGGCAGCTCATATTCTGGCTATGTTCCCCTGGGTTCTTGATAATTCTGAAGAGACCGGGGAGGGAAGAGAAGAAGCCAGGAAGAAAATAGAGCTGGTGGAGACAGAGCTAAAAAGTGGTTCAGATTTTGAAGAGCTGGCCGGTGAGTATTCTGACGATGAAAGCACTGCTGAAAACGGGGGAGACCTGGGTTATGTAAGTGAGGGCCAGATGGTTGAAGAGTTTGAGGAGGCATTATTTTCACTGGGTATAGGAGAAGTAAGTGATATTGTGGAAACAGATTACGGGTTCCATATTATAAAAGTTTATGATATTGAAGAGGAGCATATCCAGGAATTTGAAGAGGTTAAGGAATCGGTTAGCATCTATTTGCTTAACCTTTATAAAGGGAGCAAATGGGAGGATTTCATTTTTTCTTTAATAGAAGAAGCAGATATTAAATATTTAACCGGGGTAGAGGGTACTTTAAATGACACTGATACCGGAAAAGAGGACGAATGAATTTTCAATTGGATGCCGATGATCTTAAAAACATAGATAAAATAGATGATAGCGAAAAGCTTTTTTCTATCTTGCTGGGTGTAATGAAAAAGCTGAGGTCACCTGAGGGATGCATATGGGACAGGGAGCAAAATCATAAAACCATAAAAAGGAATTTGATTGAGGAGACATATGAAGCTGTTGAAAGTATAGACAACGATGATTTCGAAGGACTAAAAGAAGAGCTGGGCGATCTGATGCTTCAGGTAGTTTTTCACAGCCAGATTGCAGCTGAAAGTAAAAAATTTGACATAAGCGAAGTCCTTCGTGGTGTAATAAATAAGTTAGTAAGAAGACATCCTCATGTATTTAAGGGACTTGTTTTAAAAGACAGTAAGGAGATACTGGCCAGCTGGGAAGAAATCAAAAAGAAAGAGAAAAAGAAGAAATCAGGTAAACCCGTTTCTGTATTTAGCGGGATACCGAAATCATTGCCTTCACTTCATTTTGCCAGTGAGATCCAGACCAGAGCATCAAGGCTGGGGTTTGACTGGAACGATAAAATGAGCGTGTTTAAAAAATTAGAGGAAGAAATCGCCGAGATGAAACAGGAAGTTAAGGAAGGCAGTAAAAATAATGTTTCCAGTGAAATAGGAGATGTTGTTTTTACTATAGTAAATTTTTCAAGGCATACCGGCATTGATTGCGAAGAAAGTTTATATGAGGCCAGCAGGAGGTTCATAAAAAGATTTGATTTTATGGAAAAATATGCCGAAGAAAAGAATTTGAATTTTAAAAAGTTATCTCTTGAAGAAAAAGATAAAATCTGGGAGATTGCAAAGAAAGAAATAATATGAGAAAAACCAAGATAGTCTGTACCATTGGTCCGGCAACCAGGGATAAAAAGATTCTAAAACGTATGATAACCCGCGGGATGGATATAGCCCGCATTAATGCTTCTCATAGTGATTCTAAAGAAGTTATCGAAATTGTGAGAGGAATAAGGGAAATTTCACAGGAATTCAAAAAAAATACCGCAATAATGTTAGACCTTCAGGGTCCAAAAATAAGAATTGGCAGGCTGGAAAATAATTTAAATTTATGCAGGGGGCAGAAGATAATTTTTACCACGGGTGATAATTATTCTCCGGGCTACCCCGGGATTGATAAGGAGATAGTCACCATAGTAAAGGTTACTTACGGTAGTTTTATTGATGATATTAAAGAAGGTTCCAGCATTTTTATTGACGACGGCCTCATTGAGTGTGAAGTACTTGAAATTAAAAAACAGGAGAATATTGCTATTTGCGAGGTTGTAACAGGGGGGTTGCTTAGATCATATAAAGGTATTAATTTACCCGGGGTTACCATCAGCGCAGATTCGGTTACCGAAAAAGATATAGAATTCCTGAATCTGGGCATAAAGCTGGGAGTAGATTTCATAGCACAGTCTTTTGTCAGGGATGCCGGTGATGTTGAAAAAATCAGGGAGATAATGCACAAAAAGAACGGGCATGCGATGATTATAGCCAAGATTGAGAAGCATGAAGCGGTTAAAAATTTTAATTATATATTAAATTCAGCGGATGCTATTATGGTGGCGAGAGGGGATCTCGGCATTGAAATTGATGCTGAAGATATTCCCAATCTTCAAAAATGTTTTATAAAGAAAGCAAATATGGCGGGCAAGCCGGTGATAACCGCCACACAGATGCTGGATTCCATGATAAGAAATCCCAGGCCAACCAGAGCTGAAGTAAGTGACGTGGCCAATGCAATAATAGATGGTTCGGATGCAGTTATGCTTTCAGGTGAAACTGCCATAGGTAAGTATCCACTGGAATCTCTGGAAATGATGGTCAAAATAATAAATAAAACCGAAGTCTCGCTGGATTATGAGGTACTGGCACGAAATAGTGCCATTGAGAGAAAGAAAACAGGAATTTACCGTAAAACTATTACAGATGCGATAAGTTTTGCCGCTGTAGAAGTTGCAAGAATATTAAACGCAAGGGCCATTATCTCATCTACCGAATCAGGGCATACAGCTAGACAGGTTTCTAAAAATAAGCCGAAAAGTATGATAATCGGGGCGAGCGCCAACGATTGGATAGTGAGACAGCTAATGATAAGCTGGGGTGTTATACCGGTAAAAACAGAGAAAGCAAAAAATATTGACACCATGATTAAGAAATCCATAGACGTATCAAAAAAGCTTAAGTATGTGGATACCGGAGATAAAGTTGTTATCACAGGCGGGGTAATGGTAAATAAACCGGGGAGCACAAACTTTATAAATGTTATAGAAGTGGAATAAAGTTTTACCGGATAGGGATATATTTATTATTTTATTTAATGTTTTCTTAATCTTCTGTAAATCTTAGTTTTCTCAGGAGTTTATCTTCACCTATTAATGTCAGGACGTCGTCTTTTTGAAATCTGTAGTTAATGTCAGGGGGAGCTATAATTTCATTATTTTTCTTTTTTATACTTATTATGGTAACCCCGTATTTATTTCTCAAATTTAATTCTATCAGTGTTTTTCCTACCATCAGCTCGGGTGTGGGTATCTCAATTATACTTACGTCAGAGCTTACCCTCAGAAAGTCAATAATATTGGTGCTGACCAGGCTCCTTGCGACTCTCTCTCCCATATCTTTTTCCGGGTATACTATAATATCCGCACCAACTTTTGAAAGTACTCTTCCCTGTGTTCTGGTACCCGCCTTGGCAATTATTTTTTTTGCTCCTTTCTCTTTGAGAAGCAGAGTTACCAGTATTGAATTTTGAATGTATTTTTCTCCAATACAGACAATTACTGCTTCATAATCGGGAATACCCATTGACTCCAGTATGTCTGCGTCTGTGGCGTCACATTTTATAACATCCGCTATTTGTTCGGAAACTCTCTGAATTCTGTCTTCAGACTGGTCTATCCCTACCACGCTGTGCCCGGATTCAGTTAATGTTCCGGCAACGCTTACGCCAAACCTTCCAAGACCTATTACTAAAAATTGTTTTTTCATTTTTTTATCCGATAGTTATATTTTCTTCCGGGTATGTCATTTTATTTACCACACCCCTGATAGCAATAGCTACTGATAAAGTACTGATACCAATTCTACCAATAAACATGGTCACTATCAATATTATCTTGCTGGGCATAGAAAGTGCTGATGTAATTCCGGTACTCAGGCCCACGGTACCGAATGCCGATACTACTTCAAATAACACTTCTTTTAAGGAATAATTTTCAAATGCCAGTATCCCGATAGTTGATATTATAATTAATACTATTGCCGCAATGGTAAGGGTCAGGGCTCTGTAAATCAAACTTGCAGGAAGTTTTCTTTTGAATATGGTAACTTCATTTCTTCTCCTGATAGACCTCAAGCCTGCTGCGGCAACAGTAACGAAGGTTGTAGTTTTAATCCCGCCACCTGTGCCACCCGGCGAAGCTCCTATAAACATCAGAAGGATGATGACCAGGGCGGTAGCAGGGTTTAAACTGGCAATATCCATGGTATTAAAGCCGGCTGTCCTGGATGTGATTGACTGAAAAAAGCTGGCCAGAATCCTGGTTGACACTGATTTATTTGCAATAGATTCCGGATTATTAAATTCAAGAATTAAAAACATAGCTGTTCCTGTTAAAATAAGAATTGCAGTAGCAGATAACACCACTTTAGCGTGCAGTGAAAGATGTCTTACTTTTTTTAAGGTGATTAATTCTGAGATTACGGGAAAACCCAATCCTCCCAGTACTATTAATAACATGAATATAAGGTTAAGCGGGACATCAGAGCTGAAACTCTTCAGGCTGTTAGAATATAAAGAAAAACCTGCATTATTGAACGCACTTACAGTATGGAACAGGCTGAAAGTCATTGATGTTTTAAAGGTATACAGGTGTTTAAAGTAAAAGATAGCGGTCATAATAATAAATCCAATAAATTCTATGGTAAAAGTTGTTCCGGCTATTACCATAAAAAATTTAGATGCGCTGAATGATTGACTGGAACCAAAGCTGGTATTTATATAGAATTTATCTCTGATATGTATTTTTCTTCCCAGAATTAATCCAAAGATGGACCCGACGGTCATAATTCCCAGTCCGCCAATCTGTATCAAAATAAGTAAGACAATTTTTCCCAGGTCAGTAAAGAAAGTAGGCGTATCCTGAACAATCAGACCTGTCACACAAATAGCAGAAGTTGAAGTAAAGAGAGCATCTATGTAACTGATTGCTCCACCCGTGGTCATCTGGGGAATCAGGAGAACAAGTGAGCCAGTAAGTATAGCTGTAGCAAAACCAAGTAGAACCTGTCTGGCGATTTTATTTTGAGTCCTGGAAGAAAATAAGGGTATTTCTTTCATTGTATTCTTAAATTAAATTATAGAATAAAATTAATATATATATAAAACATATAACCTGATATTTTAGTGGAATTGGGAATTAAAGACAACAACTTAATTTTTTTTGGGTTAATTTATAAAATATTAACAAAATTTACAAATACTGATATTATTTTATAATATGTTATATTTATATAAATATAAAATTAATTTCAGGTGGCTGTACTGCTGTTATAAAGATTATTTAAAGTGATATCAGACAATAAAAAAGTAGCAAGAAATATAAAAAATGAGTAATAACGTAAAAATAGTCAGTAGACTCTCAAGAAAAGCTAAGGTAAATATTTCAATAATCATCTTTCTGGTTTTTATAGCTGTTGCAGTCTTAACCTCGATTAATCAGATAAAAGAAATTGTTGAAAAGAGAGAAAAACTTGTGGAACTGGAAGAAAAATTGAACTGGTATAGAAATGAAAATATTGAACTTTTAGCCCTTGAGAAAAGTTTGTATGAGGAAGAGGCTATAGAGCTCGAGGCAAGGAAGCAATTTAATATGACTACCGGTAATGAGACCAATGTTTCTGTAGTTACAGAAGATGATGTATCAAAAATGGAGTCTGAAAGCAACAGCCAATCATCCGGTGGAGTAGAATATTCTGGTTATGACCTGTGGGAGAATATTAAGCTTTTTTACAATAATGAAATAAAAGGTGATTGATTGAAGTTCTGAAAATTAGTGCTCGATCGCTGATTATAAAGAATATTAAATAATAATTATATTAGATGAAACTGGCAGCTATTGATATAGGCACCAATTCCACCAGGTTGCTGATAGAAGATTATCGTAAGAATAATTTCTTTCCCCTGGAAAGAAAAATGGAAATAACGCGTCTGGGTAGAGGACTTAACGATAATAATACTATTTCTGAAGATTCAGCTAAAAAAACTCTGGATACTCTTATAACCTACATTAAGCTAATGAAAAAAAATGGTGTAAAAAAATACAGGGCTGTTGGGACCAGTGCTTTAAGGAGAGCATCAAACAGTAGAGAGTTTGTATCAATGGTGAAAGAAAATTCGGGAATAAGTGTTGATATTGCGGGGGAGAGTGAAGAAGCCCGCCTGAGCTTCTATGGCGCTGTTAAGGGTATGGGTCTGGATAGCGGGCGCAGTAATTATAAGTCAGAATCAAAAATTTTAGTTGTGGATATTGGAGGAGGAAGCAGCGAGTTTATACTGGGTGATATGAACTGTAACACGGACCTTATTGAGAGTGTGGATATAGGTTGTGTGAATCTTAGTGAGAAATATATTGATTCAGATGTGCCTGATGCAGGAAGATTAAATAAGATGAATTATTATATCAGGGGAAAGGTCAATGGCACTATCAATAAAATAAAAAATTTCAATATCAGTACTATAATAGGAGTGGCAGGGACCATAACCACTCTTGCTGCAATTGACCTGGAATTAGATAAATATAACAGTGATTTGATACACGGGCATGTATTGAGCCTCAAAAGGATTGATGAAATATATAAATTTCTTTGCGGTCTAAATCTTGAAGATAGGAAAAAAGTGGCCGGGGTTGATGTCGGAAGAGCGGATGTAATAATTGGTGGCGTATCAATAATTATAGAGGTGCTGGAACTGCTGGGTTATAAATATATTAATGTTAGTGAGAAAGATATTTTAGACGGGATTATTTACACCCTGGTTGATTTCTGATAATATAATTCAGCAAATTTA
>Ga0307421_1000151_pt1 | contig 45053 bp, 35 predicted proteins | sample SalMarWE160270MG_FD_202163 | JGI IMG/M metagenome (GOLD analysis project Ga0307421, IMG submission 202163) | Salt marsh sediment microbial communities from the Plum Island Ecosystem LTER, Massachusetts, United States - WE1602-70 | ecosystem: Environmental > Aquatic > Marine > Intertidal zone >... | reverse complement strand
TTTTGCCGAGACGATTCCCACCGATACCGACAGGGAGGTGGCATCGAGGGCGAGAGCGTTGCCGATGGCGACAACCGGATCTCCAACCTCCATGGCATCACTGTCGCCCAGCGGAAGCGGTTCCAGGCCTTCGGAGTCCTCAACCCTGAGCACTGCCAGGTCACGACCCGGGTGGCCGAAGATGACCTCGGCACTCCGCTCCCGGCCGTCCTCGGCGAGGACCACGAGGGTGTCGGCGCCTGCGATGACGTGGTAGTTGGTGAGGATGTGGCCCTCGTCGTCGATGACGATGCCGGTGCCGGACCCAGTCAGTGCCACCGGCCTCATGAGAGCGTCGAGGGTGATGGTCTCCTGGGTCACCGCCACGACCCCGGCCCGCACCTGATGCACCAGCTCGGAGACATCGTTGAGCACGACTCCCGGCACCTCGGACGGCTCCGCGGCGGCTGTTGTCACCGCCGCGTCATCCGAACATGCAGCAGCGAGCAAGGTAATGGAGAGTAGGACGGCGATGATTGTGGTGCTGCGCCTCATGTTCTGGAAGTCTAGGAATCGGCCCCTCGGCCGCGGGGGCTCTTCGGAGAGAGCCGACAGGGGGGTGTAGCCTCGGCAGGCAACGGCCGGCAACAGCCCAAGGGTCTGCTCGTGTACACAACAGCAGGTTTCCTCCGCCGCAGGCTGATCCAGATGGTGATCACCCTGTTCGGAGGCATCTTTGTCATGTTCCTGTTCAGCCGTCTGCTGCCGGGCGATCCCATTCGTGGAATGTTCGGCTGGGCCCCTCCGCCTCCGGACGTGTACGACGCGCTGCAGGAGCGGTACGGGCTCAACAAGCCCTTCTTTGAGCAGTTCTTTGTGTACTTCAGGAATCTGTTTCAGGGGGATTTCGGGTACAGCCTCAGAGGAGATCCGATCCGGGACCTGCTGTTGCAGGGCCTCCCCATATCGATGCGGCTGCTCGGAGTCGCTCTGCTGGCTCAGGTGGTTCTCGGCATATCGGCAGGAGTCGTGTCGGCGGTCCGTGGTTCGCTTTTCACTCGGACCCTCATCCGGTTTGCCACCGTGGTGTTGGTCTCCATTCCCGTCTTTCTGGCCGCCGCGATGTTGTTCTCCCTGATGGGGCACCGCGCCGCCCCGCTGTCGGTGGCGTGGTTCCACAGCGGATGGCGGAGCTACATACTCCCTACGCTGGCGCTGTCGGCTGCAGTCACCGCCTACGTGGTCCGATTGCTCGAGGCGCAGCTCTCCGATGCCATGCGGGAGCCGTTCATCAAGACGGCTTGGGCCAAGGGATTGAGCCAGCACCGAGTGGTCTGGGTTCATGCCGTTCGGGTGGCGATAGCACCGGTGACGACGTTGATCCTGGCCAGTGTCTCACAGCTCCTGATGGGACTGATCTTTGTGGAGCAGATATTCCACATGCCCGGGCTGGGGTGGATGACCTACGAGGGCATCCGTGAGCGCGACTACAACCTCATGCTCGCGGCCCTCACCGTGGCCGTACTCATCATGATCGTGGCCAGCTTCCTGGCCGATGTGCTGCAGGCGGTGCTCGATCCGCGCGTCAGGTTGGGCCGGGCCGCCAAGCCGGCACCCTCCTAGCTGCCGAGAGCCTGATCCAGGTCGGCGATTATGTCGTCGATGTTCTCGAGGCCGACCGAGATTCGGACCATGCCGTCGTCGATGCCGGCCCGCTCCCGATCCTCGGGCGGCACCTGCTGGTGGGTGGTGCTCACCGGGTGGATGACGAGAGTCTTGGCATCGCCGACGTTGGCCAGATGGCTGCACAGTTCGACGCTCTCGATGAAACGCACCGCGGCATCGAAACCCTCGACTAGGCCGAACGTAAACACGGCTCCGGGCCCGGCCGGCAGGTAACGCTCGGCCAGCGCTGTGTACGGATTGTCCTCGAAGATGGGGTAGGCCACCCAATCCACCTTCTTGTGCGCGGCCAGGAACTCGGCGACGGCACGAGAGTTGATCACGTGCCGGTCCATACGCAGTGACAGCGTCTCGAGCCCCAACAGCAGGAGGAAGGAGCTGAAGGGCGACAGCGCCGCTCCGATGTCGCGCAGCAGCTCCACCCGCAGCCTGGTCAGGTAGGCAGCCTCCCGGAACCTCTCCCAAAAGCGGGTGTTGTGGTAGGCGGGTGAAGGCTCTGTGAGCAGGGGGAACTTCCCGCTGCCGAAGGGGAACTTGCCGCCGTCCACGACCACGCCGGCTATCACCGTTCCGTGCCCGCTGATGAATTTGGTGGCCGAGTGCACGACGACGTCGGCGCCGTGCTCCAGCGGCCGGCACAGGTAGGGGGTGGCGAAGGTGTTGTCCACGACGAGGGGCAGCCCGTTGTGGTGGGCGACCTCGGCGACGGTGGCGATGTCGAGCACGTCTGCGCGGGGATTACCGATGGTTTCCCCATAGATGAGTTTGGTCTTCGGCGTGATGGCGGCGGCAACGGCGTCGAGATCATGGATATCGACGAAGTTGACGTCGATGCCCAGACGCCGCAGCGTGACGTCGAAGAGGGTGAAGGTGCCGCCGTAGAGCGATCTTGACGAGACGATCTCATCACCGGCCCGGCACAGATTGAGAGCGGCGTAGAACTCGGCGGCCTGCCCTGAGGCAGTGGCCACCGCCCCCAGGCCCCCTTCCAGGCTGGCAATTCGCTCTTCGAAGGCGGCCGTGGTGGGGTTCATGATGCGGGTGTAGATGTTGCCCGTCTCTTCCAGGGCGAAGAGGCCGGCCGCATGTTTGGTGTCCTCGAACACATACGACGTCGTGGCGTAGATGGGCATGGCCCGGGCTCCGGTGGTCGGATCGGGCTGCTGCCCGGCGTGGATGGCTCGAGTGTCGAATCCCAAGGTGTCTTTTTCCACGGATCCCCCTTCAGGAGGCGGGCGAGTATAAAGGCCGATCTTCTTTCTGCCGATCATACGGGCGCCGGAGGCAGGGTTGCGCAGTGACCTTGACCGATGCGGTGCAGCCGTCTACCGTTTCATGCCACATGTTGGGTAGCAAGCAGATGCTCATGATGACCGGCTCTCGGGTGGCAAACCCGAGCGCAGCATCTGCCCTGCGCTCCTAAGACGCCACCACCCGAGAGCGGGACCCGGCGGCGTCTTTCCCCCACTCGCCAAGAGCGAACGTGTGTGCACAAGGAGCGTGAAGACATGACCCAACAAGCCCCGAATCCCCTCGGTTCTCCCGCGGCCGAGGTGCCGGTGCGGAGATGGGGGAAGCTGTGATCTCTTCCTCCGACTCCCGACGATCCCGCCCGGGCGCCAAGGTGAGCGGCGGCATCACCTACGGCCCGGATGAACTCACCCAGGCCTGGGACGCCGGGCCGTTCACCCTGGAGTGCGGAGCCGAACTGGACGTCGAAGTCGCCTACCGCACCTGGGGAAAGCTCAGCGCCGACGCGGACAACGCTGTTGTGGTGTGCCATGCACTCACCGGTGACGCCAATGTGGACCGCTGGTGGGCCGCGGCAGTGGGCCCGGGACGGGGCATCGACACCGACCGCTACCTTGTTGTTGCCTCCAATGTGATCGGCGGCTGCTACGGGACCACCGGGCCGACTTCTCTGAACCCGGCGACGGGTCAGCCCTGGGGCCTCGATTTTCCGCCGGTCACCATCAGGGACATGGTGCGTCTGCAGCGAGGGCTGCTCGATGAATTGGGGGTGCGGCGCGTGGCCACGGTGATCGGCGGATCCATGGGAGGCATGCAGGTTCTCGAGTGGGCCGCGATGTACCCGGAGATGGTTTCTTCGATCGTGCCCATCGCCGTGGGCGCCGATCACTCACCTTGGTGTATCGGGCTCAGCGAGGCGCAGCGGAATGCCATCTTCGCCGATCCTCACTGGGCCGGTGGCCGCTACCCCGCTGATGCCCCACCGCGGCAAGGGCTCGCCGTGGCGCGTCAGATCGGCATGATCTCGTATCGGAGCCCGGAGGCGTTCGGGGCCAAGTTTGGGCGGGAGGGCGACGGGCAGACGTACTCGGTGGAGTCGTGGCTGCGTTATCACGGGGAGGACTTGGTGCAACGATTTGACGCCAACACCTACGTTCTCCTCTCCCGAGCCATGGACTCTCACGACGTCGCCCGAGACCGCGATTCAAAGGCGACAGCGCTCGGCGCCATCATCTGCCCGGCCCTGGTGGTGGGCATCACCTCCGATGTGCTCTATCCCCTTGAGGAGCAGCATGAGCTGGTTCGATTGATCCCCAACGCCGAGCTTTCGGTGCTCGATGTGCCTCACGGGCACGACGGGTTCCTCATCGACGCGGGGACGGTGGCCACTCGTATCGGGGCGTTTCTCGCCCGGCGCGCCGGTGTGAAGGTGGCGTGACGGGCATGGGTGTATCACTCAAGGACGTGTTTCCGCTTACTTGGGAGGTGAAGGAGAACCGTGCCGAGGTCGGGGGCATCGCCCTGGGCGACCTCGCCGCCGAGCATGGGACTCCGCTGTACGTGGTCGACGTGGCCCACGTGCGGAACCGTATTGCCGAGTACCGGGAGGCGTTCGGCGGCGACGTCGTGCTGGCCTATGCAGCCAAGGCGTTCATCTGCCCCACTTTTGCCGCCCTGATCGCGGCCGAAGGCTGGTGGGTCGACGTCGTGTCTCTGGGTGAAGTCATGACGGCCCGCGCCGGCGGAGTGCCCGCCGAGAGGCTCATCCTTCACGGCAACAACAAGAGCAAGGCTGAGCTGCAGATTGCCGCTGAGCACGGCGTCGGCCGGCTGGTGCTGGATCACCTCGAGGAGGTGGATGCCTGCGCCGCCGCGGCCGCCGAGAGCGGCACCGTGCTGCGTGTGCTCGTTCGCCTCGATCTCGAGGTTGGCGTCACCACCCACCCCAAAGTCCGCACCTCAGGGTACGAATCCCATTTTGGTATGAGCCCTGCTCTCGCCGCTGAGGCTCTGGCGCGCATCAAAGCCTCTAGCCATCTCGAGCTGACCGGCGTGCACAGCCACATCGGCAGTCAGATCACCGACCTCGATTCGTTCCGTGCGGTCGCCGGGCAGCTCGTCGCCTTTGTTGCCGAAAACCGGGACGCCTTTCCCGGCGTCGTTGAGATAGATGTGGGAGGAGGCCTGGCGGCGCCTTACCTGCGGCACGATCGCCCCATCCCCGTCGTCGACTACTGCGCCGCCGTCTCGGGAGCCGTCGCGGAGGCGGCGAACCGGGACGGTGTTGATGCCTACAGGTTGATCGCGGAGCCAGGCCGGTCCATCGTGGCAAACGCCGGTGTCACCCTGTATCGAATCGGGGTGCGCAAAGAGAATAGGGGGCACCCCATCCTGGCCGTCGATGGAGGAATGTCGGACAATCCCCGCCCGGTCATCTACGGCTCGGCCTACGAGGTGGTCCTCCCTGAACGTATCTGCGACGTGGCCGACACGCTGTTTCGTGTGGTGGGTCGCCATTGTGAAGCCGGAGACGTTGTCACCGCGGCGGCGCCGCTGTCGTCCCACGCGGGTCCGGGCGATCTCCTTGCCGTGCTCGCCACCGGCGCTTACACGTTTGCCATGTCCAGCCGGTACAACATGGTGCCTCGAGCCGCCGTCGTCTTTGTGGAGAATGGTGCGGCGGAGGTCGTCGTTGGCCGTGAGGATATAGCCGCGTTGGTGGGAGGGCCGGCAACGGGCGCCATCTAGATCGCCAAACCACCGCGGTTTGGCACGGGTTCTTGTCTGCGGCTGCGCCGGTCTATTCGGCTGGCGGCGACGCCAGCGGCGATTTATCCCCCGGGGTCGAGGCCAGCGCATCGACGTCGCCTATGTCCTGGTGGAAACGGAGGTGGATTCTCAGGACCTCACTAAGCACTTCGATGCGATACCAGACCGGACCGGAAACCGGCCCGATGCGTGTCGGGCGCGGCAGCACCCGCAGGAGCGGCTTGGGGGTGCCCATAGTCAGCCTGCCGGCGTCGAGCACGAGGATGCGCCGGTCGGTGGCCACCACACACCGGTAGCTGTTGACGGTGAAGAATGCCGCGGCTCCGAGAAGGCCCAGGAAAGGGAAGATGAGATCTGCGGTCCTCTCCGCCGGGACGAGGACAAGAGCGAGGGGTGGTTCCACAGCCAGCAAGAGATACCAAGGGCTCGCGGTTTCGCGGAAAAAACGGCCTGGGTCTGTTCACTGGGTTCCAGGAACCGCCGCGAGTTCTCTCGGATCTTCGGCCTGATTGCCATGGCGGGCTCCTCCTCGAGAATGGGGGCGGATGTCAGAGGGCCGGACCGAGCCTGAAGCCTGGCTGCCGCGGGCTCAGCCCGAATACCCCGGAGGAGGAGGAGGAGGCGGCGGCAGGCTGCCCGTCGGCGGCTGAGTCCAGGCCAATGCGTCGGCCTGGGCAATGTCGTCCTGGAACCGCTTGTGAATCCGCAGCACCTCGCCAAGCGTATTGGAGAGATACCAGATCAGACCAGAGGCCGGCCCGATACGTGTGGAGCGGGGCAGCACCCGCACCACAGACTTGGGGTTGCCCAATGTCCATTTGCCGGCGTCGAGCACGAGGATACGACGGTCGGTGACTACCACACAGCGGTAGCGGTTGACGATGAAGAAGATGATGAACGCGAGAAAGACCAGCCACTGACTCGCCGTCTGCGCGGAAAAGACGGCTTGGATCTGCTCGCCGGGTTCCAGAAACCGTTGAGAGTTGCTGGCGATCTTCGGCCTGATGGCCATTCTGACTCCTTGGCGATACCAAGACGCATGTTAGGAAAGCCGTACCGAGGCTGTTGCCTTGTTGCCGTTGCCGCCTCGCCGGACCGTGCCGGCGCTGACATTGACTCGCCTGGATTGATCGGCCATACTCGGCGGCCAGATGGCAGTAACGACCACCTGCATGATTACCTAGGCGCACACGCCCCCGGCGTGTGCTCAGCGACCTCCGCCCCGGCGGAGGTCTTTCAGTTGGCGAACAGTGAGCAAGCCATGAAGACGCTGGAGATATACGACACAACACTCAGGGACGGCACACAGCAAGAAGGGCTCTCGCTCACCGTGAGCGACACCCTCCAAGTGGCCCGGCTCATCGACGAGTTTGGTGTCCACTACATCGAGGGCGGATGGCCCGGGGCCAATCCCAAACACGATGAGTTCTTCGCCAGGGCCCCCGTCGAGCTCGAGCTAACGAACGCGGCGCTGGTGGCTTTCGGCTCAACGCGCCGGGCCGGCGAGGACGCCGCCTCGGACCCCCAGCTGACGGCGCTGCTGGAGGCCGGCACCACGATCATCTGTATCGTCGGCAAGACCTGGGACTACCACGTGACCGAGGCCTTGCGTATCGACCTGGATGAGGGCGAGCGTATGGTGGCCGATTCGATCGCTCTGCTGCGGGCAGAGGGCCGGCGTGTGTTTTTCGACGCCGAGCACTTTTTCGACGGCTATCGGGCCAATCGGGGTTTTGCCCTGGATGTTCTCCGTGCCGCCCAAGCTGCCGGGGCCGAACGCCTGGTGCTCTGCGACACCAACGGCGGCGTTCTGCCCGCCGAGGCGGCCACGGTGGTCGCCGCGGTCGCCGCCGCCATCCCCGATGCCGCTCTCGGTGCTCACTTCCACAACGACGCCGGATGTGCCGTGGCCAACACGCTCGCCGCGGTGGATGCGGGTGTGGTCCAGGTGCAGGGTTGTGTCAACGGGTACGGGGAGCGCACCGGCAACGCCGACCTGTGCACGATCATCCCCAACCTCGTGCTGAAGATGGGCCGGGACGTGGTGAGTCGTGAACAGCTCGCATCTCTGGCTCCCGTTGCTCATCACATCGCCGAGATCACCAACACCACCATCGACGCCCACCATCCCTACGTGGGTGGCGCGGCATTTGCCCACAAGGCCGGGCTCCACACCTCGGCGCTGCGCCGCAGGCCCGATGCCTACGAGCACATCGATCCCTCCACCGTGGGCAATACCACCTCGATGGTGGTCTCCGAGCTTATGGGACGGGCCACCGTGCTCGCCCGGGCAGAGGAGAAGGGCTGGGACCTGGACCCGGAGACGGCCGGCCTGGTGGTCGAGCAGGTGAAGGAACTCGAGCACCAGGGCTACCTGTTCGAGGCCGCCGATGCTTCGTTCGAGCTGCTGGTGCGCCGGGCCACGGGCTGGGAGCAGAGTTTCTTCAGTGTTGACTCTTTTCATATCTCCTCGGAGCGCAACCAGCAAGGGGTGGAGGTAGTCGAGGCCGAGGTTGTGGTGTCGGTTGAGGGCCAGCGGTTTGTCGTGTCCGAACAGGGCGACGGGCCGGTGCACGCCCTGGACAAGGCGCTGCGGGCGGCCCTGACCCCCTCATACCCGGAGATCGAGCACATTCGGCTCACCGACTACCGGGTGCGCGACCTCGACTCCTCCGACGGCACTGCAGCCCGGGTCCGGGTGCTGGTGGAGACTTCCAACAGCACAGACAGCTGGAACACGGTCGGCCTCCATCGCAACATCATCGCCGCTTCCCTGGAGGCGGTCGAGGAGGGGATCATCATCGGGCTCCTGCGTGCCGGGAGAGGATGAGGAGGGCGGCGGTGAGTCACTCTCAGCCGGCTCTCACCGATCGCCGCCCGGTCTCGGAAGTGCGACGGTGAACGACTTTGTCGCCGCCGCCAAAGAGCGTGTTGTCATCTACGACGGCGCCGCCGGCACTGCACTGAATGCCGCCGGTCTCGGTCCCGACGACTACGGCGGCGCGGCGTACGAAGGCTGCCCCGAGATCCTCAACGTCACCAGGCCCGATGTTGTCGCTGCTCTGCACTCCTCGTTCCTGGAGCTGGGCGTCGATGTTGTGGAGACGAATACTCTGGGCGCCTTCGCCGTTCCACTGGCCGAATACGGCCTCGCCGACAGGGCTTTTGAATTGTCCAGGGCGGCAGCTGCCATCGCCAAGGACGTGGCCACCGATTTCGCCACCAACGAGCATCCTCGTTGGGTGGCCGGCTCGATGGGGCCCGGCACCAAGCTCCCCTCGTTGGGCCAGATCGGTTTCGGGAATCTCAGGGACGCCTACGAGGTCATGGCCGCGGGATTGCTCGACGGCGGAGCCGACCTGCTGATCATCGAGACGCAGTTCGACCTTCTCGGGCTCAAGGCGGCAGTCATCGGGGCGCGTCGGGCCATAGCGGCTGCGGATCGTGTTGTGCCCATCCAGGTGCAGGTCACCATCGAGACGACCGGGCGGATGCTCCCCGGCACCGACATCGAGGCAGCCCTGGCCGCCGTCGAAGCTTTGCGGCCCGAAGTCGTTGGGATCAACTGTGGAACGGGTCCCGCCGAGATGTTCACTCCGCTGCAGCACCTCTGCCGCCGGTCTCGTGTCCCGGTGGCGTGCCAGCCCAATGCCGGTTTACCCGAGGTGGTTGAGGGCAAGGTTCACTTCGGCCTCGGCGCCGAGGAGTTGGCTGCTCACCTCGCCACATTCGTGAGCGGTCTGGGAGTCAGTGTGGTGGGCGGTTGCTGCGGTACCACCGTCGATCATCTGCGCGCCGTCATCGAGCGCTGCCGGAATCTCGATCCGGCGCCGCGCCGGGCTGATCCCGAGCCGGGAGCGACTTCCACCTATACCTTTGTGCCCTTCAAGCAGGACACTTCGATTCTTCTCATCGGTGAGCGGACCAACGTCAACGGGTCGAAGCAGTTCCGTGAAGCCATACTGGCCGGCGATTGGGACACCTGCGTGAAGATGGGCCGCGACCAGGTTGCCGAATCGGCACACCTGCTCGACGTGTGTGTCGACTACGTGGGCCGGGATGGCGCCGCCGACATGGATGCGCTCCTGTCCCGCTTCGGCACCGCCGTCGATTCACCTCTTGTCATCGACTCCACCGAACCCGAGGTGATGAAGGCCGGCTTGGAGCGACTGGGAGGAAGGTCGGTGCTGAACTCCGCCAATCTGGAGGAGGGCGACGGGCCCGGCTCCCGGTTCGATCGGGTGCTCTCGCTGGCGCGGGAGCACGGGGCGGCGGTGGTTTGCCTTCTCATCGATGAGGAGGGCCAGGCCCGGGACGTCGAGAGGAAGCTGCAGATCGCCCATCGCATCTTCGATCTGGCTACGACGAGGTACGGTCTGGAGCCGTCGGATCTCTTTTTTGACGCTCTCACCTTCCCACTTTCCACCGGCGGCGACGAGCTGCGCGGCGATGCCGTGGCCACCATCGAGGCGGTCCGACGCATCAAAGAGGAGCTGCCCGGGGCCTACACCGTGCTCGGCGTGTCCAACGTGTCGTTCGGCCTGAAGCCGGCCGCCCGCCACACTCTCAACTCGGTGTTTCTCCACGAGTGTGTTGAGGCGGGCCTGGACGCCGCCATCGTTGATGCCGGGCGGATCAGGCCGCTCCACCAGATCCCCGCGGAGCAGACCAAAACCTGTCTCGACCTCATCTACGACCGGCGACGGCCTGGCTACGACCCGCTGGAGCGAGTCATAGAGATGCTGGCCGAGACGGAAACGGCTCCGAGCACCATCGAAGACCGGGCCGGATTACCGCTGGAGGAGCGTCTTTCCCGGCGCATCGTGGACGGCGATCGAGACGGCCTCGAAGGCGACCTCAACGAGGCGCTGGAGGCGGGTTGGGACCCGCTGGGCCTGGTGAATGAAGTGCTGCTCGATGGCATGAAGACCGTGGGCGAGCTTTTTGCGTCGGGAGACATGCAGCTGCCTTTTGTGCTGCAGTCGGCGGAGGCTATGCGGGCGGCGGTGGCGCTGCTGGAGCCTCATATGGAGAAGGAGGAGGGCTCGGGACGGGGATCCATCGTGCTCGCCACCGTCAAGGGCGACGTGCACGATATCGGCAAGAACCTCGTGGACATCATCCTGCGCAACAACGGCTACGAGGTGCACAATCTGGGCATCAAGGTCGATATCGCCACCATCGTCGAGAAGGCACTCGAGGTCGGCGCCGACGCCATCGGTATGAGCGGCCTGCTGGTGAAAAGTACCCTGATCATGCGGGGCAACCTCGAGGAGTTGACACGTCGTGATCTCGATCATCTGCCGGTACTGCTGGGGGGTGCCGCTCTCACCCGCAGGTACGTCGAGGAGGATCTGCGGCAGGTCTACCCGGGGCCGCTCTTCCACGGCAAGGACGCCTTTGCCGCTCTCGATGTGATGTCCCGCCTGGGTGAGCTGAAGAGGCTCGGCGAGAGCGACCCCGGCTTCGGCCGGGAACGAGAGTCCTCGGCCCGCCGGAGGCCGGCCGAGGCGGCAGCCGGTGCACCGCCGGCGCGCTCTCCCGAGGTCGAGACCGACAATCCCGTCTATGAGCCGCCTTTTCTCGGGTCGCAGATCGTCACCGATATCCCGCTGCATGAGGTGGCCGCCTACGTGAACGAGACGACGCTTTTTCGCAACCAATGGAGATTCCGTCCCGAGGGAGGAGAGAGTGACGATGATTTCCGTGCCCGCCTGCGCCCTCTGGTGGAAGAGCAGCGCTCCGCCCTGGAGCCGTATATCGATGCCCGGGTGGTCTACGGCTACTTCGCCGTAAACGCCGATGGCGACGAGCTCATCGTGTGGGAGGACGCCGGCCGCCGCCGTGAGCTGGCCCGGTTTCGTTTCCCTCGTCAGCAGGAGGCTCCCTACCTGTGTATCGCCGACTTCTTTCGTGCTGCCGACGAGGTGGATTACGCCGCGTTCCACATCGTCACCTTGGGGCCGGGCCCTTCGGAGGCCGCTGCCGGACTCTTCGCCGCCGATCGCTACACCGATTACTTGCTGCAGCACGGGCTTGGGGTGGAGATGGCCGAGGCGCTCGCCGAGTACTGGCATCGGCATGTTCGCGCCGAGTGGGGTTTTGGCGACGAGGATGGGCCCACGGTGGCAAGCCTGTTCCGTCAGCGATACCGGGGGGCTCGCTTCTCCTGGGGCTATCCGGCGTGCCCCGATCTCGAGGACAACGCCACCGTCGCTGCGCTGCTCGATACGGGCAGGATCGGTGTGCGCGTAGGGCCGGAGACTGGGTACCAATATCACCCGGAGCAGACGACATCGGCGCTCATCTGCCACCATCCGGGTGCTGTGTACTTCGCGGCGGGAAACTGAGGATGGGCAATGCTCATTGCCAGCCACGGCTGGATCGACATTGCCGAGGTGAACCCTCCGAGCCTGCCTGACCCATCGCTCGTTTGAAGGGCAGTGGGGCCATGTGCTCGTCACCGACAACGTGTTCGGGAAGATCCGGGTGTCGCCCTACGCCTACGCCGCCCGTGTTGCCCTTGAGGCGCCCTCGGTGCACCCGACCGTTGTCGTATCCACCCGGGACCGCAACATCCTTGCCATCGAAAGCGAAGTACGCGGGGCCGTGGGCAACGGCGTCGATTCCTTCCTGGTGGTGGTCGGGGACACCGTTCCCGCCGTCGATCACCTGGCCGATCACTACGAGATCGTGGGGCACTTGAGGCAGCTCCAGGAGCATCTGACGCGGTTTGAGGTGGGTATGCCGACGCGCTTTCACGAATGGCGATCTCGCCGGCGCGTCGAGTGTGGTGCTCAATTCTTTATGGCCGGGCCGGTAGTCGATCCCGGGACCGTTGAGGAGCAGGTGAATCGTCTGCGGCTACGGGTGGGGGATTCTCCTGTGTTTCTCATGGCCATTCCGTCTTTCAGCCCGGCGTGGGTGGAGAGGGTTGTTGCCTTTGGCTCCATCGAACCCTCCGCCGCCTGCAAGGAGCGTATGGCCTCGCTGGAACCGGGTGAGCAGCGGGCATTCGGATGGGATCAGCTGGAGGCGGTTGCCCGCCGCGCCGCCGATGCCGGCTGCGGCGGCCTGATCATCATGGGCCTCAAGCGGGACACTGTGGTTGGGGAAGCTTCCGCCGAGTGGAGACGCCGCTTTCCCGACCACTTGGCCGGTTCCGGGTAGCGGGCCTCGGACCGGGCCCAAACTGCGGCGTCACCGGCCGGCTGTAGGCCCATGCAACCCGATGACCCGGTGGCCGGTCCATGAGTGGCGGGTACGGGCCGTCAACACGATCTTGGAGGCTCGGTGGCGGCTGGTGCAACGACGAAGAACCTCTACGCGGAGGCGTCGGTGCCGGCACCTTCGAATAATGCCTCAATCCTTACCTTGACAAGCCGATTCTTTTTACGCATACTGCGCGTCCACATGAAGACACCAAACCCCGCCATCGTTCTGCTTCTCGTATAGCGCACGCGCACATAGCCGCGTGCGCACCCTCCAGCCCGAAAAGCCGGAGGGTTTTTTGTTACCGGGATAGAAGGAACAGAAGAGATAGGACGGAAATGAGCAAATTGAGGGGAGCCGAAGCGGTCATCAAGGCCCTGGAACGTGAAGGGGTCGAGGTCGTCTTTGGTGTGCCCGGCGGGGCAACGCTGCCTCTCTACGACGCTCTTTTCGACAGCTCGATCCGTCACATCTTGGCCCGGCACGAACAGGGGGCGGGCCACATGGCCGAGGGTTATGCCAAAGCCACGGGCCGGGTTGGTGTGGCTTTTGCCACTTCGGGGCCCGGTTCCACCAACCTCGTGACGCCGCTGCAGGACGCGCTTATGGATTCGGTTCCGATCGTGGCCATCACCGGGCAGGTGGCGCGCGCATCCATCGGCAACGACGCCTTTCAGGAGGCCGACACCAGCGGCATTGCTATGCATTGCACCAAACACTCTTATCTGGTTACCGAACCCGACGAGCTGGTGGACACGGTGCACGAGGCTTTTTACCTAGCCTCCTCGGGGCGGCCGGGCCCGGTGCTCGTCGATGTTCCTAAAGACGTGCAGGTCGCCGAAGTCGATTGGCACCGCACCAAACATGTGAATCTTCCCGGTTTTCGTCCCACCGAAGAGGGGCACGTGCTGCAGGTGCGCCGAGCCATCGAACTCTTGAAGGAATCCGAGCAACCGGTTCTCTATGTGGGTGGTGGCGTTATCAAGGCGGAGGCGCACGCCGAGCTTCTCCGTTTTGCCGAGACGGCGAACGCCCCGGTGGTGACAACGCTGATGGCCCGCGGTGCGTTTCCTGACGATCACACTCTCGCTCTCGGCATGCCGGGCATGCACGGCACATACTCGGCGATCATCGCGATGCAGAAGGCCGATCTGTTGGTGGCACTTGGCGCCCGGTTCGACGACCGTGTGACCGGCGATCCGACTCGATTCGCCCCCAAGGCCAAGGTCATTCACGTCGACATCGACCCGGCCGAGATATCCAAGGTGCGCCGGGCCGACGTGCCCATCGTGGGTGACGTGCGCAGGGTTCTCGAGCAGATGCTCACCGAGATTGAGAAGAAGGGCATTGCCCTGGGGTCGCACGCCGATTGGCTGGAGACGGTGAAGGGTTGGCAGGTGGAGCATCCGCTGCACTATGAGCAATCCGCAGACGGTCTTATCAAGCCGCAGTACGTGATAGAGCGGTTTTGGGCGGCCACCGGCGGCGAGGCGGTCGTCGTCTCCGGTGTCGGGCAGCATCAGATGTGGCTGTCCCAGTTCTGGAGGTACTCCCGGCCCCGGTCGCTCGTCACCTCGGGCGGGCTGGGGACCATGGGCTTCGGGTTGCCCGCCGCCATCGGTGCCAAGGTGGCCCGGCCCGACGAGACGGTGATTGTCTTCGATGGTGACGGCAGCTTCCAGATGACGTGCCAGGAGTTGATCACCGCTTCCACCCACGGTATCCCCATCAAGGTGGCGGTGATTAACAACACAAATCTCGGGATGGTGCGCCAGTGGCAGAAGTTGTTCTACAACAAGCGCTACTCGGCTACCGATCTCAACGAGCACACACCGGACTTCGTGATGCTCGCCGAGGCTATGGGCTGTGCCGGCTTGCGTGCCACGACGCCGGATGAGGTGGACGGTGTCATCGAGAAGGCGTTGTCCATCGATGACCGCCCGGTGGTGGCCGAGTTCCGGGTCGATCCGGAGGAGTCCGTGTTCCCCATGGTGCCGACCGGCGCCTCCAACGACGAAGTGGCCTTGGGCTCGGAGGATCTGCGATGAAACACACCCTTTCGGTTCTTGTGGAAGACAAGCCGGGCGTGCTGGCCCGGGTGGCAGCCCTCTTTGCCCGGCGAGGCTTCAACATCCACTCGCTGGCCGTCGGCCCCATCCATGAGACGGGCCGCTCCCGGATCACCCTCGTCGTCGATGCCAACCAGACGGAACAGATAACCAAACAGCTGCACAAGCTCGTCAACATCCTCAAGGTGACCGAGTTCGGCTCAGATGAGTCGGTGGAGCGCGAGATCATGCTGGTTCGTATCAACGCCGACGCCACGAAGAGGCGCCAAGCAATCGATGCGGCACAGGCCTTCGGCTGTCGCACGGTGGACGTCGGTGTCAACTCGATCACCTTCGAGGTTGTCGGGCACCCTGGCAAGCTGGCCGCATTCCTCAACGTCATGCGCCCCTTTGGTGTCATTGATCTGGTGAAGTCGGGCCGAGTCGCTATGGCGCGTGACGCCAAGGCCGAGTCGCAGAGTGCCTAGGAGGCAGCCGTGAGTGTTTCCATCTACTACGACGCAGACGCCGACCCGGCCTTGGTGCAGGCGCGCAAGGTCGCCATCCTGGGCTACGGAAGCCAGGGCCACGCCCATGCCCTCAATCTGAGGGACTCGGGCGTCGAGGTTGTTGTGGGAGAGCTGGAAGGCACCCCGGCCTGGGAACGGGCGGAGGCGGCGGGCCTCACCGTTCTTGCCGCCGACGAGGCGTGCCGTCGGGCAAACCTCCTGGTGGTGCTGGTTCCAGACCCGATTCAGCCCCGCCTGTACGAGGAGTCGATTGCTCCCAACCTGGAGGAGGGTGACGCCCTCTTCTTCGCCCACGGCTTCAACATCCACTTTGGCCAGATCGAGCCCCCGGCGACGGTTGATGTAGCCATGGTGGCCCCCAAAAGCCCGGGACACCTGGTGCGTCGCATGTACGAGGAGGGCGGAGGCACCCCGGCGCTCGTCGCCGTGGCACAGGACGCCACCGGGCAGGCTCATGCCCTGGCTCTCTCCTACGCATGGGCCATCGGGGCGACAAAGGCGGGGGTGCTCGAGACCACATTCCGTGAGGAGACCGAGACCGATCTGTTTGGCGAGCAGGTCATCCTCTGCGGTGGTGTCTCGGAGCTCATCAAGGCCTCGTTCGACACGTTGGTCGAGGCTGGCTACGCACCGGAATCCGCCTATTTCGAGTGCCTCCATGAACTGAAGCTCATCGTCGATCTTCTTTATGAGGGGGGCCTCACCTGGATGCGCCATTCGGTCTCCGACACCGCCGAGTACGGCGACTACACCCGAGGCCCGCGGATCATCACCGAGCAGACACGCGAGACGATGCGCCAGATCCTCGCCGAGGTGCAGTCGGGCGAGTTTGCCAACGAATGGATCGCCGAGAGCGCCAGCGGCGCCCAGAAGCTGACCGAGTGCCGTCGGCGCGATCGTGCCCACCCCATCGAGGAGGTCGGCGCCCGCCTGCGATCGATGATGCCGTTTTTGACACCAAAAACACCGGAAGACTGAACATGAACGCGATGCTCCTCAATCCGACGCGGAGCCGTCTGACACTTACCGGGCCGGCGGCCCTATAGGCCGGCCGGCCCCCGGGCAGGTGCAGCGGTTTCTTGAGCCGCCCCACGCGGACAGGAGTTTGAGGAGTAAAGCCATGTCAAACCGAGTAAGGATCTTCGACACAACGTTGAGAGACGGGGAGCAATCCCCGGGGATTGTTCTCAACGATGAGGAGAAGATCACGATCGCACAGCAGTTGGCCAGGCTCGGCGTGGATGTGATCGAAGCCGGCTTCCCGGCGTCGTCCAAAGCGGATGCCGATGCCGTGGCCAAGGTGGCCGCGGTGGTGAGAGGGCCCGTCGTGGCAGCCCTGGCCCGTGCCGTGCCCGACGACGTCGACAGAGCGTGGGAGGCGGTGCGCGGCGCAGAGCATCCCCGAATCCATGTCTTCATCGCCACATCATCCATCCATATGGAGCATCAGCTCTGTATGAGCCCCGATGAGGTGATGGCGGCGGCAAAGGAGAATGTGGCCCGGGCTCGCGGCTACTGCGACGACATCGAGTTCTCGCCGATGGATGCCACTCGTTCGGACGTTGATTTCATGATCGCCGTGTGCAGAGCGGCCGTGGAGGCCGGTGCCACCACGATCAATATCCCCGACACCGTCGGATATGCCACTCCTGAAGAGTTTGGTGCCCTGATACGGCAGGTGGCGGACGAGGTGGCAGAGGGCCGTGAAGATGTGGTGATCTCGGCACACTGCCACAACGACCTGGGCATGGCAGTCGCCAATTCTCTCGCCGCCATAGCGAATGGAGCCCGTCAGATCGAGGGGACCATCAACGGGATCGGCGAGCGCGCCGGCAATACCGCCATCGAGGAGATCGCCATGGCCCTGAAGGTGAGGGCTGACCACTACGGGGTCGACATTGGGATCGACACCAAGGAGATTTTCGCGACGTCGCGCCTGGTGGCGGAGCTGACCGAGTGCCCCGTGCAATACAACAAGGCGGTGGTGGGACGGAACGCCTTCTCTCACGAAGCGGGTATCCATCAGCACGGCATGCTCAGGAACCCGAGCACCTACGAGATCATGGACCCCGAGGCAGTCGGCCAGCAAGGCTCGCGGATCGTGCTGGGCAAACACTCGGGACGAGCTGCCTTCGGGCATCTGCTGGGCAAGATGAGGATCCAGCTGGAAGGCGACGACTTCGAGGAGGCCTTCGTCGGCTTCAAGGACGTGGCCTCACGCCGGGGCCGCCTGGACGAGAGCGAGATGCGGGCAGTGGCATACGACGCAGCCGCTGCCGAGCGCACCGCCCGCATGATCGCCGTACAGGCCGCCGGACGAGTCGGGGAGGTAGGACCGTCGGGAGTACCGGCGGCCGCCGCCGGCCACAACGGCCGGGCGGAGGCCGACCCTGCAGTGACGGCCTGCTTCGACGCGGCACGCCAGGCTTTTGGGGTACATGCAACCCTTCTGGGCTACGACGTACGGGCGGCGGAAGGTGAAAGTGTGAATGAAGTGCGGGTGATCGTGCGTATCGGCGGCAGCGAGGTTGGCGGATCCGGCGTCTCCGAAGATCTGGTGACGGCATCAGCCAAGGCGTTCACCGCCGCTTTTGGGGGAGTGGCGACGAGTTCGAGCGATACCGTGGCGTCAGGAGCAAGTTGATGCGCATTGCTGTGATCCCCGGGGATGGAACCGGCCCTGAGGTGACCGACGAGGCCATGAAGGCGCTCGGCGCCGTCGTCGAGCGTTTTGGCATCGCAGTAGATCTCGAGCACTACGACGTTGGCGGTGAGCGCTACAAACGCACGGGGGAGGTGCTCCCGGACAGCGTCGTGGAGGAGATTGCGTTGGCCGACGCCATCTATCTGGGCGCCATCGGCCACCCCGAGGTCAAGCCCGGCATCCTGGAGCAAGGCATCATCCTGCGGCTGCGCCGTGAGTTCGACCAGTACATCAACCTGCGCCCGGTGAGGCTATACCCGGGGGTGGAGACGCCCATAAGGGGCAAAGGGCCCGAGGACATCGATTTTGTCGTGGTGCGCGAGAACACCGAGGGTCTTTACGTCGGCGCCGGGGGCTTCTCCGCCAAAGGCACCGAGCGCGAGGTGGCGATTGAGACCTCCATCAACACTCGCCATGCCGTGGAACGGTGTGTCCGCTACGCCTTCGAGCTGGCCGAGACCCGGCCCGATCGGCACATCACGTTCTGCGGCAAGACAAACGTGCTGGTGCACTCGCACGATCTGTGGGATCGTGTCTTCAACGAGGTCGCGGCCGAGCACCCGGATCTCACCTGCGACTACGCCAACGTTGATGCTCTCTGCCTCTGGATGGTCGATGCTCCGGAGCGGTTCGACGTGATCGTCACCGAGAACATGTTTGGCGACATCATCACCGATCTCGGGGCGGTGCTCCAGGGAGGTCTGGGCATCGCCGCCGGCGCCAATCTGAACCCCGAAGGCATCTCGATGTTTGAGCCCATCGGAGGGTCCGCGCCAAAATACACCGGCACCGGCAAGATCAATCCATTGGCCGCCATCGCCGCAGCTGCGTTTCTGCTGGAGTACACCGGCCACCCCGAGGCGGGGGCGGCGCTGGAGGCGGCCGTGGCCGAGGTGGCCGGCTCGTTGGATTCGATGCGGGCGGGACGCATGGGGGCGAGCACATCAGAGGTCGGAGACCTTGTGGTCGCTGCCTTGACCGCTGCGCGATCACAATGAAACCAGCGCCGGCCGCGAAGCGGCATCAAGGCCGCTCGCTTTTCGACAAGGTTTGGGAGGATCACGTCGTGGCCCGGGTGCCCGGCGAGCCCGATCTTCTCTACATCGACCTGCACCTCGTGCACGAGGTGACATCGCCGCAGGCCTTCGAGGCGCTGCGTGATGCGGGGCGTCCGGTGAGGCGCCCCGATCTCACCGTTGCCACCGCAGACCACGGCGTACCCACCGTCGACCGCGGTCGGGGCATTACCGACGCCCTCTCCAGACAGCAGGTGGAGACCCTGATGGCCAACTGCAAGGCGAACGGCATCACGGTGTTCGGGATGGACGACCCGCGTCAGGGAATCGTGCATGTGGTCGGTCCCGAGCAAGGTTTGGTGCAGCCCGGGATGACCATCGTCTGCGGCGACAGCCACACCTCGACTCACGGGGCCTTGGGGGCGTTGGCCCTGGGCATCGGCACCTCCGAAGTCGAGCACGTGCTCGCCACGCAGACCCTCCCCCAGCAAAAACCCCGCTCGATGGCCATCACGGTCGACGGTCGGCTGTCACCGGGAGCGACCGCCAAGGACCTGATACTCGGTGTCATAGCCCGCATCGGCGTAGACGGCGGCACCGGCCATGTGATCGAGTACCGTGGCGCGGCCATCCGGTCCCTTTCGATGGAGGGCCGGATGACGGTGTGCAATATGTCCATCGAAGCAGGCGCTCGGGCCGGCATGGTCGGACCCGACGACACCACCGCCGACTATATCAATGGGCGCCCTTTTGCCCCCAAAGACAAGGGGTGGGACCAGGCGCTGGAGTACTGGGGCTCGCTGGCCAGCGACGAGGCGGCGGCATTCGACACCGAGCATCGTTTCGACGGTGCCAGCTTTGAGCCCTACGTCACTTGGGGCACAAACCCGTCGCAGGCGGTTCCGATCGGCGGCTCGGTGCCCTCGCCGGATGAGTTCGATGATGTACAGGAGCGCCAGGCCGTGGCCCGCGCTCTCGAATACATGGCTCTGGAGCCGGGCACACCGATGACCGAGATCGGCATCGACCGGGTGTTCATCGGGTCCTGCACCAACGGCAGGATCGAAGACCTGCGCGCCGCCGCCGCCGCCGCCGCCGGCCGCAAGGTGCATCCCGGGGTGAGCGTCATGGTTGTGCCCGGGTCCGGGCTGGTGAAGGCGCAGGCCGAGGCAGAGGGCCTCGACCGGGTGTTCAGCGATGCCGGCTTTGAGTGGCGAGATGCCGGATGCTCGATGTGCCTGGCCATGAACGGCGATTCGCTCTACCCGGGCGAGCGCTGTGCCTCCACCTCGAACCGGAACTTCGAAGGGCGTCAGGGCCCGGCGGGCCGCACCCATCTGGTGAGCCCGGCCATGGCCGCAGCAGCGGCGATCAGCGGCCGTTTTGTCGACGTGAGGGTCTGGGGGCAGTGATGGAGAAGATGGTGACCCACACCGGACGTATGGCACCTCTCGTGCGCCCGAACATCGATACCGACCAGATCATCCCACAGCGTTTCCTCAAGCGCATCGAGCGCGCCGGCTTTGGGCGCTTCCTCTTCGCCGATTGGGCAGAGGACGAGGAGGGTGAGCCCATCGCATCTTTTGTGCTCAACCGTCCTGAATACCGCCAGGCAAGCGTCTTGATCACCGGCCGCAATTTCGGCTCCGGCTCATCCCGCGAACATGCCCCTTGGTCGCTGCAGGATCGGGGATTCCGGGTGATCATCGCCCCGTCCTTTGCCGACATCTTCCGGGCCAACTGCTGCAAGATCGGGTTGCTCGCCGTCGAACTGGCGCCGGATCAGGTGGAGGCCTTGGCCGCCCTCGCCGAGGACGATCCGGCTGCAATCGTGACCGTTGACCTCGAGGCACAGACTGTTTCGGCACCCGGTGTCGATGCCGATTTCAATATCGACCCCTTTGTCAAGCATTCGCTCATCAATGGCATCGATGGCATTGCCGCGACACTGGAGCGAGCGCATATGATCACTGAGTACGAGGAGCTTCGCCCTGGGTTCAGGCCATCGCTGCGGGGTTCAGGAGCAACCAACAACGGGGAGAGACATGGTTAGCGGGAAGTCGATCTGGGTCAATGGGGAGCTGGTGCCGTGGGAGAACGCTTCCACCCACGTGCTTACCCACGCTCTCCACTACGGAACCGGCATCTTCGAGGGGATTCGCTCGTACGACACCGCCGAGGGTCCGGCCGTATTCCGGTCGTCCGAACACTTCGAGAGGCTTCATCACTCGGCCGACGCAATTGGCCTGCCCCTGGAGTGGACGGTCGACGAGCTTCGGCAGGCGACCAAGGACGTACTGCTCGCCAATGGGCTCGGGGCCGGGTACATCCGCCCCATCGCCTATTTTGATGGAGTCATGGGCCTGGCCACGACCGATGCGGAAGTGTCTACCGCCATCGCCGCCTGGGAGTGGGGGAGATACCTGGGCGAAGAGGGTGTTCGCAACGGGATTCGGGCCAAGGTCTCCTCGTGGCGGCGCTATTCCTCTGCATCGATTCCCAACGTCAAGGTCACCGGGGTCTACATCAACAGTGTGCTCGCCAAGATGGAGGTCGTGCGAGCCGGCTACGACGAAGCGGTGATGCTGAACGGTGATGGTCTGGTTTCGGAGGGCACGGGCGAGAACATCTTCGCGGTCAAAGACGGTGTGGCGTTGACGCCGCCGCTGTCGGTGGGATGTCTCGAAGGCATTACGAGAGACACGCTGCTGACCCTTTTTGGTGAAGCCGATGTGGAGGTGCGGGAGGTCGATCTCACCCAGGAGCAGCTGTACAAGGCCGATGAGCTGTTTCTGACCGGCACGGCCGCCGAGGTGACCCCCATCAGAGAACTCGATGACCGCGCCATCGGCTCCGGCAAGCCGGGTCCGGTGACCCGCCTCGCTCAACGCCTCTACGAGGATGCCATCACCGGAAAACTGGCGGAACACCACGATTGGCTCGATCTGGTGTAGCGCCCGCCGGCCGCGGTGCGATGCGAGGTTCCGGTCAGGGTTTGGCCCCTGGCGACCGAAGACTGTATTCTCGGAAACAGCTATGAGCACTGCCTACGAGTTCAGCTTCGCCTTTACCGGGCCTCGGGCCCGGGCTAGGGGAACGCGCTGAGCATCAAGGCAGCTAGGAAACCGAACCCGGAGCCGCGGCTCCGGGTTTTCTTTTTCCCGGAGCCCTGTGAGAGAGGACTCAGCCGGTGAGCGAACAATCCACACCCAAGAGCCTGCATCGAGGGGATTGTGGCGCCGTTGTAGAGGTGGGGCCGGTTCGTTTTGGCGACGGCTCCTATCCGGTCATTGCCGGTCCCTGCTCCGTCGAGAGCGACGAGCAGGTTTTTGAGGCTGCCCGCATCGTGGCCGAGGGCGGTGCCTCGATGTTGCGCGGCGGCGCTTTCAAGCCGAGGACGTCGCCCTACTCGTTCCAGGGACTGGGTGCAGAGGGACTGCGATTGCTGGCGGAGGCCGGCCGCCGCAGCGGTCTGCCTACGGTGACCGAGGTCCTGGAGCCGGACCAGGTGGAACTCGTCGCGGCCCACGCCGACATGCTCCAACTGGGGGCTCGCAACATGTACAACTCTCCGTTGCTGCGCGCCGTCGGTCGGAGTCAGAAACCGGTCCTGCTGAAGCGGGGACCGGCCGCCACCATCGAGGAGTGGCTGCTCGCCGCCGAGTTTGTGCTGGCCGAAGGCAACGAGAGGGTGGTGCTCTGTGAGCGCGGCATACGCACTTTCGAAACCGAGACCCGCAACACACTCGACATCAGCGCGGTGCCCGTAGTGAAGGCGTTGACTCACCTTCCCGTGATCGTCGACCCCAGTCATGCCAGCGGGCGCCGGGACCTCATCGCGCCACTCGGCCTGGCCGGCCGCGCCGGCGGCGCCGACGGCATGATGGTTGAGGTGCACCCTGATCCCAGCCAGGCCCTCTCCGATGGGCCGCAGCAGCTCGATGCGGCCGGGTTCCAGGATCTTATGCACCGGCTCGGTGTCCTCACTGTGCGCGATGACATTGATCGTGTCGATCGGGAGATCCTCGGCCTTATCTCCCGGCGTCTGGGTTACTCCGTCGAGGTCGGCTTGAACAAGGCGGCCCGGGGGATGCCTCTGTACTCGTCGCGACGCGAGAGAGAGCTTCTCGATACGTTGGCGGCGGAGGCCGAGCAGTGGAGCATCGATGAGAGTTGGGTGAGGGAAATCTTCGAGCTGATCCTCACGCACTCTCGTCAGGCCCAGCGGCGGGCTTTGGCGAACGGCAGGCCCGCCGGCGAGCCTGCCGCGGCGAACAGCTAGGAGGGGATGATCATGCTTGTCGGCTATCAAGGCGAGGAGGGCTCCTACAGCCATCGAACCGTGAGGGAGCTGTATCCCGACGCCAAACCCGTGGGCCTGCCGAGCTTTGCCGCTGCCTTCACCGCCCTGGCCGACCAGGCGGTAGACCGGCTGGTGCTGCCCATCGAGAACTCGACCACAGGGAGCGTTTTGGAGGTTCTGGACCGGCTGACCGGTGCCGATGCCTCGATAGTGGCCGAGCACCTTGTCGAGGTGCGTCATGCCCTTCTGGCTTTGCCCGGGGCCCAGTTGGACGGCATCAAGAGGGTGTTGTCACACACCGAGGCCCTCGCCCAGGCGAAGGAGACCTTGGCAGCAAGGGGCTGGGAGCCGGTGTCGGTCGACGACACCGCAGGAGCGGTGAGAGAGGTGGCGCAGCGGGGTGATCTCAATGAGGCCGCCCTGGCCCCACCGGCGGCAGGCGAAGCGCACGGTCTGGTGACCCTGCTATCCGATGTTGTCGATCGCGCTCACAACACCACCCGCTTTGTGGTCCTTGCGCCCGGGCATCCTGATCCGGGACCGGAGGACAATAAGAGCTCGATTGCCTTCTCCACCGGGCATCGCCCCGGCGCTCTGGCGCTCGTGCTCACCGAGCTGGGCTTGCGGGGGGCAAACCTCACCAGGATCGAGTCGCGACCCGACACATCTGCGTGGTCGTACCGCTTCTACGTCGATCTCCTCCACGAACCGGGTCCCGAAGGCGTGGAGAAGGCTCTTGTGCCGCCGCCATCGGCAGTGGGGGATCTATACCACCTCGGCACCTACCGGGCGGCGAACGGCTAGCGGCGTATACCCGTTACCGTCTGAATGGTCATCGCCCCCACCTTCTCCAGCACCGCGGCCGCTTCGACCCCGACGGCCGTGGCGGCGAGGGGTTCCACCACGGAGCCCCGGTCGAGTGTGATCAGCTCGGGCTCATCGATGAGGCGGTCTTCCTCGTCGATAACCAGGACCGCTCCAGGCATGCCGTCGGGCTCCTGGGCGGGATGGGTGATCATGGCGATCTTGCCGCTGGTCAGCCTGAGGAAGGATCCGGGCGGGTAGACGCCCATCAGGTGGATGAAGGCGAGTACAAAATCGGGGTCGTAGGAGGTGCCCGAACCTTGCAGCAGCACGTGGAGGGCACGACTGGGGGGCTCAGCCCGTCGATATGAGCGCCGAGTGGTGATGGCGTCGTATGTATCGGTCACGGCCACGAGCCGGCTGAAGAAGTGCTGGGGGCCCTTGTGGCCGCCCTGGGTGTGGTCGTTGTAGATCAGACGTGGGTAGCCGGATCCGTCGTAGCGGGCGTGGTGCTCGAAGGCGATGGCCGCGGTCACTTCCTGGCCCGCTCCGGCGGCGGCGAGTATGGCTTCGGCACCGATTTGGGGGTGCCGCCTGATCTCGTTCCATTGTTCCGGGCTGAGACGTCCGGGATGCTGCAGCACCGCGGTGGAGACTCCGACCTTGCCGATGTCATGAAGCAGGGCGCCGGTGCCCATGAGCAGCAGACCACGCTCGGGAATGCCTACGAGCCGGCCCAGCGCCAGCGAGAGGATGCAGGTGTTGACGGAGTGATAGAAGGTGTATTCGTGGTGGCTCTTCACATTGGAGAGCAGCAGCGCCGCGCTGGGCTGGGCGAACGTCTGATCGAGCAGAGCGCTCACCGCGGTAGAGGCCCCGTCGAGGTCGAGGCCTTGTCCGGCGTTCAGCGCCACGCCCACCGAACGGAGCACGTCGAGTGACGCCGTGTAGGAGCTGCGCAGCCCTGCGGTCTCCGAGCCGGCCAGCTCGGCCTGGCTCCAGGGTTTCTCGTTGAGGACGACCGTCCCGCCGGGGGAGGCGGTCTCGGTGCCGACGATCATCTCGATCAGCTCGCCGATGTCGCCTTCGGCCGTCGGCTTGCGGAAGGTGATCGACTCGATGCCGCGATCCTCCATCTCCCGGATCAGGCCGTTGAATTCGAGCGAGGTGTTGGCCAGCACGTTCTGGTTCAGATAGAGCGAGTCATCGAGGATCGTAAGCACGACCTGGTCGTCCTCTCCGGCAAGACGGCTGGCCGCTTTGTGAACCTCGGCACGGCCCATCTGGGCCAGCCGATGCTCGCTGCCGTAGAGGCGCCGATGGCTCAGGGCCCGGCGCAGGGCCGTCATCGTCGCCTGCGCCATCTGCTCATTCATGGTTTCCTTCCCAGTGCGTGGCGGGCAGCACCCCGAAGCGCACGTGACTGAGAGGCGATGGCAAACGGCCTGGAGGCGATTCGCGAGAGGATGCTGCGTGCCTGCGAGGTGGGACGTTGCGCCAGAGTGGAGATGACCTGCAGCTTCTCCTCAGTGCCGATCTTCGCCTTGAGCCGATCCGCCAATGCGGCGTCCACCTTGGTGTCGGGAGCATCACGCAGAAGCAGCAGCGCTTGGCGCCGGACTGCGTCATTGGCATCGGTGAGAGCGGAGAGCACCACGTCCACGATGTCGTTTCCAAGGAGATGGTGAAGCGCGCGGAGGGCCTCGCGGCGGATACGGTGGTCGCCGTGGGAACGCAGCGGCCGTAGGCGGTCGGCAACCTCGGGATGTCGGGAGCGCCCGAGGATGAGGATGATGTTGCGCACCACGTACCATCGGGCATCGTCGAGGTGCCGGACCAGGGGTGCTACGTTGAATTGGGCCACCGCGACGAGTGCCTCGATCAGCTTGCGGCGGCGGACCTGATCTTCCTCGAGGCCGAGCTGCTCGACGAGCCCGTCCACGGCGAATAGGGGCGCCGCTCTGCGCACGGTGGCTCCGGGCCCCGACGTCTCGCCGTCCGTCAGGAGTTCGGCAAGTCGCATGGCCACATCCGAGTCGACTTGGGTACTCAGCACCTGAAGCAGAGTCTTCCGGCGCTCTGCGCTGTGTTCTGCCGCCGCAGTGACGGCCTCAAACCAGTCGTCGGCGAGTTCGAGACGGTCGAGGCGGATGGCGCCGGTGACACGTGCCGACCAGACTCGGGCGAGGCGGCGGAAAGCATCCTCGTCGTCGACGACGGCGAGAAGCCCGGCGAGCACATCGAAACCTTTGAGCAGATGTTCCTCGACGCCGGGGCAGGCCTCACGGAGCCGGGTGATCGCTCCCACGGCGTTCTGTTCGGAGTCGTCCGCGCCGCGGAGGACGCTTTCGATACGCTCGAAGACGGCTTCCTGCGTGCTGCTCGGCGTCTTGGCCTCCTCGACGAACTTGAGTAGGTCCTCCTGTCGCTGGCCCCCGGCCTGGTCGGCGGCGACGCGGCAGTACTCGAGCAGTAGCGGGTGGGCATCGGGAGTCAGCTGTTTAACCATGTCGGTCAGCTCTTGGTTGCTGAATTGGTCCAGGAAGAGCAGGAACTCCTCACGGTCGGGTTGGCTGAGCAGGTCCTGGAGAAGCTGGGCCTGGTGGTCTTGAGGCAAGTAGAAGAATGCGTCGACAAAGGCATGCACCACTTCTTCACGCCCCCAGTGATCCCCCGCCTCGATAAGGCTGTACACCTTCGAGTACTCCTCGGCGAATTCGGAAGCGAGCTTCTCGGTGTCGTCACGGGATTCCTCGAGCATGCGGTTGACAAACGGCTCCGGATCGCCGTCGTAGCCCAGGAACCACTCGGAGGAGCGTTCCCGCAGGCCCGGGTGACCGCTACGCTCGATGAGAACATCCTGCAGGGGCAGTGCCATTGCTTTCACGCGCCGGCGTTCCAGTGCTGCCTCTACGCCTCCGGTGGCCTCCAGGGCCTCGACGCCTGTGGAAATCACATCGAAGATGTGCATGAGATCATCGCCGTCCGGAGGTGCATTGATCACGATGGCGCCGATGCCATGAGAGAAGATGCGTTTGGCAAGACGTTCGGTGGCTTGGCGAGTGGAGGGGACCTCGAGCCCGTTCAGGGTGAACCCGTTCGGGCCCACGTCGGCTCGCCACGGGTAACGCGGTGTCTTTGCCAGCATGGCGATGCAGCGACGGAAGATTTCGAGATGGCGCGGGTCCTCGTAGAGGGTGAAAGCCCTCCAGGCGGTGCCGAGGGCATCGACAAGCTGGAACTCATCGATCTCGGGCATCGGCGCGCCGGGATACCCCACCTTTGGGAGCTGGCGTTCGCTCGATGCGTCGCCCTGCCCTGTGGCAAGGACTACGTCGTTTGAGGGCACTGCGGTCTCCTTGTCCGCTGTGCGGGGTCTCACGTTCTCATCGGACGATTCGACGGGTACGTTGATGGAAATACGAAACTCCGAACCCGCCGGTGTCGGCCTCTAGCCGGACCATTGCCGGGGGCCGAGTCGCCGGGGTGGAAACAGCCCACCTCCGGGTGGATCAGGAGCCTTCATCGCCGGCATTACGTCGATGGGCCCGTTGGGTCGGTCTTCGGCAAAGGCGTCGCGGAAGCGTCTGAAATTGTCCCGGAGCTGGGCTTCCGAGAAGACGAACAGAGGCGATCCAAGACGCTCTAGCAGCGCAACGGTGTCGCACTCCTCAATGAACAGGCGGGCCGTCCCGGGGGTCGGGCGGTCGGGTGGATGAGGCGTCGTGCGTGCCATCGTGGTTCGCCCTCGCGGCCCGTGGGCATGCTATCGGGGGTGGGACCTGCTCTGCAGGCCGATCGGGTGGCGGCGGAGGCAAAAGGGCGGCGGGGACCGTCCATTTTCCACCGGGTGTAGGGCCGTATCGGCTTGGCCGACGGGCGTCCCGGAACTGAGGCGAGGGGCCCAGGGATGATCCAAGTATTACCCCGTCCCACTGATAATGTGGCCGGGGGTCAGGAGGTGATCAGGTTGAGCCTCAATCAAGAGAGTGCAGGCGGTGCCGGGCCGGGTGCCGAGGCGCTCGGCTGGCTCCGGCCGTTGCTGAGCGGCCTGCTCTCGGTGGTGCTTCCCGGCGCCGGGCAGTGGTTTGCCGGCCGGAGGCGCCGTGCCCTGTTCTTCCTCGGTCTGGCCGGCGCCGGCTACGGCGCCGTGCTCTGGCTGTCGACTCTCGACAAGTTTGATCTGCTCAGGCTGCTGGTGCGTCCTCACTGGCTGTGGACCCTGCTGGTGGGCAACCTTCTGGTCTTTTTGGTGCGGCTGGCCGCCGCCGGCGACGCCTATTGGCTGGAACGACGCCGCCGGCCTGCGTCGGGGCGCCGTATCTGGGCGGATATCGTCGCCGTCGCCCTGGGGATGGCGCTGCTGGCGGCGCCACACGCCTATGTTGCCGACCAAGCTGTGGCCGCCCTCGATCTGCATTCCATCTACGAAGGCCCGGTCTCGGCCGAGGAACACGCGGCGCGTCTGGAGGAAGCGGAAGCGGCGGGTGTCGATACGGGGCCCACGATCGAGACGACGACAACAACAACCACGATGGCGGCGCCGCTTCCCAACACCAGCAACAACTTCACCGAAGACGGCGACAGTTGGGATCCGGGCATGTTCTCCGAGACGACCATGATCAATCTTCCCGACATCCCGCTGGCCCAGCACCTGGGCAAGAGCCGTGTCACCATCCTGCTGGTCGGGGGCGATGCCGGGCCGGAGCGGTCCGGCCTGCGCACCGATGTCATGATCGTGGCCACCATCAACCTGGAGACCAACAAGGCGGTTCTGTTCAGCGTGTTCAGGCACCTGGTGGGATTCCCCTTGCCCTCGGGTTGGGATGACGCCTTCATCGAGCAGGCCTACAGGGTGGCGGTGGACGTGGCGGAACGGGAGGGGGAGGAGCGGCCGGATGAGGAGACCTACGAAGGCTGCAACTGCTACCCGTATCCCATCAACTGGCTGTGGAGTGAGACTCACAACTGGATCAACACGTTTCCCACGGCCCCCGACCCGGGGATGGAGGCGCTGAGCCAGACTCTGAGCATCGCCCTCGGGCTGGAGATCGACTACTACGTGCTGGTCAACATGGCCGGCTTTGTCGATCTCGTCGACGCCCTCGGCGGTATCGACATCTACGCCTGGGAGGTGATGGACGTCGAGTATTCGCCGGCTCGGCCGGGCGAAGATCCGGTGGCGGTCGTGATTCCCGAACCCGGCTATTACCACCTCAACGGCCACCAGGCCCTCGCCTATATGCGCAACCGCGAGGTCGGCCAGGATTCGGCCCGTATGCGGCGGGCGCGCTGCACTATTCGCAGCCTTGCCGCCCAGGCCGACATGGCCACTCTGATGACACGTTTCCCCAAGATCGTTGAGGCGCTCCGGAACAGCACCACCACCAACATGCCTCTCATCTACCTGCCCGATCTGATGGAGGCCCTCGCCTCGCTGGATGCCGAGGACATCGCCACCGTGGTGTTTGCCGAGGCGTACGGCACGGAGCTTGGTTATCAGTACAAGACGATCGTCGACCCGGAGCTGATGCAGGCCAAGGTGCGCAGCACTCTGGCCGCGGTGGAGGAAGGGGCTCCGGAGGGCGAATCGCTGGCAGCCGAGTGCGGATGAGGAAGGCGGCGGCGCTGCCGCTGCTGGCAGTGGCGTTCGCAGCCTGTAGCACGGCCGGGTCGGGCGTCATCGTCGAAGAGCAGCGTTTTGTGGCCGAGTTCAACTGCATCGACGTCTCCGACGGGCTGTCCGTGGAGCTGCGCGTCGACTCGACCACCGCCGGCGAAGTGATCGTGAGGTTCGACGACAACCTGCTCGACCACGTCCGCACCGAGGTAGAGGGACAGACACTTTTTGTCGATGCTGCCAAGAGTTTCAAGGTCGGCGGTGCTGGGCGCAGTGTCTCTGTTGTCGTCTCCGGGCTCACCGAGCTGAACGTCGGCAGCGGGGCGCAGGTTCACGGCGAGGGTGCCACAGTTGAGTTGCGCGTCGTCGCAACGGGGGGTGCCTCCGTCGACCTGCAGGGATTGGTGGTGGATCGTGCCGACGTCAGCGTCGATGGGGGCTCTGCCGTCGTCATAACCGCCATCGGCGAGATCACCGGCTGGGTGGGCGGCGGCTCTTCGGTCCGTGTGTTCGGCGATCCCCTTTTTGTTGATGTGCTGAGTGAGAGCGGGGCACTTTTTGAGCTGATGGACTAGCGGCGGGGCCACCACCCCATAACGTTACCGACCGCTCCTGCGCCCTCTGAAAAACCGCCGCCGCAGACGCACCCGGAGCGGCCAGGTTGCCGTAGCGGCAACCTGGCCGGTCACCGCCAATTCGGCGCAGTCGAGAGCGTCCTCCATGAGGGCATCGTGGAGGGTGCGAATCATCGGCCACTTGAGAAGGATGCGGCCGCGGGCCTCCGCATCGATGATGTGACGCAGGCGGCATCCGGCGACGGCCTCATCGACGATGAATTCATGGATGCCGGTAAGCCCGCGTGGGCCGCTGAAGCGGAAGCGGATCCGGCCCGGCTCGAGCTCTTCGACGTGATGGCGGATCGGTCCGTGCCCTCCGGCGGCGCCGACGGCCAGGGGACGATCGAGGAGCAGGGGGGGCCAGCGATCTTTGGGCCACAGCCGGTCCCGGCCGCTGCCCAGGCCGTCGAGCAGGGCTGCCACCTCGTCGACGGGCGCGGCCAGGCGTTGATGCAGGCTATGGATCCTCATGCCCTACTCCCGGGATTAGGACCCCCGGTGACCCTCCGGCCACCGGGGGCTCAGCTGAAGGGATTCCCCTTGCAGGGCCCCTCACTCCGCTGGCGCGACCTTACTCCTCGCGACCGGCGCTTGCGGCGGCGTTGACCCGCCGTTCAGGCGGGCCGGTAGGGCAGATAGGCCGGGTACCACATGGTCTGGCCGATCAGTCCTTCGATGTCGACGATGGGGTCGGCCACTCCGTCGGAAACCGCCTGTTCGGCAACGGCATGGGCCACCTCTTGTGACACGTCACGAACCGTCGACATCGGTGGGTACAAGGCGCCTTCGGCGAGAGACCGGTCGTCGAGTGAGCAGGCGAGGGCTTTTGCCGCGGCGAGGAACATGCCTTGGGTCACCTTGCGTGCTCGTGAGGCGAGAACGCCGAGCCCGATTCCGGGGAAGGCGAACACATTGTTGGCCTGGCCGATGCGGTGGCGCTTGCCCTGGTAGACCACGCTGGGGAATGGGCTGCCGGTGGCGACGAGGGCCCGGCCTCCGGACCATACGATTATGTCCGCAGGCACGGCCTCGGCGTTGGAGGTGGGGTTCGACATGGGCATGATGATGGGGGTCTCGGTATTGGCCGCCATGACTCTGATCACGGGCTCGGTGAACTGACAGGGCTTGCCGCATACGCCGATCAGCACACTGGGGCCGGCGTGTTTGATGACCTCCTCCAGCGGGATCTGATCTCCGCGTACCTTCCAGCGTTTCACCGCCTCTTTCTTGACGGCGAGGCGCTGCATGCGCTCGTCCACGTCCTTGTCTCCCTGCACCAGAAGCCCCTTGGCGTCGACGACAAAAATGTGTTCCTTGGCCTGCCTATTGCTGAGCCCCTCCTCGGCCATGGCGGCGACGAGAAGGTCGTAGATGCCGTTCCCGGCCGAGCCGCCGCCCACGATGACGTAGGTCTGCTCGGCGAGGGCTCTGCCGGTACGCTGGGATGCGGCAAGGAGTCCCCCCACCACCATGGCGGCGGTGCCCTCGATATCGTCGTTGAACGAGGGAACCACATCGCGGTACGTCTCCAGATTGCGGAACGAGGTTATGTTGGCAAAGTCTTCCCACTGAAGCAGGGCGTTGGGAAACACCTCCTTGACCGCATTCACGAACTCGTCGACAAGAGACCAGTACTCATCGCCCCGCAGACGCGGCTGGCGCCATCCCAAGTAGAGCGGATCCTCGAGCAGCTCGTTGTTGTTGGTTCCCACGTCGAGAGAGACCGGCACACACAGTGACGGGTGGATACCGGCGGCGACGGTGTACAGGGCCAGCTTCCCGATGGGGATGCCCATCCCGCCGGCCCCTTGGTCTCCGATACCGAGAATCCGCTCGTTGTCGGTGACAACGATGATCGCCGCCTCCAGGATGCCCCGGCTGCGCAGCACACGGGTGATCTGGCCCCGGTCGGCGGGGGTGATGTAGATGCCCCTGGCTTGGCGGAAGATGCGGCTCCAGTGGCGGCAGGCCTCGGCAACCACGGGGGTGTACACGACGGGCACGGTCTCCTCGAGGTTCTCGAGCAGGAAACGAAAGAAGAGCGTCTCGTTACGATCGTGCAGCGATGCCAGGTAGATGTGCCGCTCGATCTCGTTGGGCTTGCTGTCGTATTGGAGGCGGACCCGCTGCAGCTGTTCCTCTATGGTGCTTGTCTGTGCCGGGAGAAGCCCGCGCAGCTCCAGGGATTCGCGCTCGTCGGCGGTGAAGGCGCAGCCCTTGTTGAGCAAAGGCTCTTCAAGCAGCTGCCTGCCGCGCTCGGCCACCGGGAGATACATCTCGCCGGTGGCGGCATCTATAGATGCACGGAACTGCATCATCTCGGCCTTTCTCGGTGGGCACCGTCACCGTACGTCGGGTGTGCCGACATGTGATAGGGGCGTTGTGCCCGCGGTGCCGGGGCGAAAAGGCGCCGGCAGCGTCGGGTGTTCCCCCGGGGTGGGCCCGGCCGACGCTGCCTCAGAAGCCTTGGTCGCTGCCTAGCGAGATTTGACGGCCTCGGCTTGCACCAGGAGGCCAAACCCGGCCAGCAGCATCACCAGCGCGGCGATCCCAAGGGGGACCGCCGGGGTCGAAGTACTACCGGTGTAGGGCAGCTCCGGTTCCGTCGTGGTGGGGCCGCCCAGGGTTGTAGACGGGCCCTCGACCACGGTGGTGGTGGTCACGGACGTCGACGGGCCGCCGACCGTAGTGGTGGTCTGCGCGGGCACCGTCGTTGTGGTTCCCTCACATCCGGTGCAGACATCGGTCAGGTAGATCCAGCCGGTCCATTGCTGAGTGTTGGCTCCATGGGTCATCCCGATGAAGTCCTGCTCGGAGTAGGCCCGGAGACGGACTCTGTGCCCGGCGTAAGCCGATGCGTCGAGAGTCCCGCTGAACGCGTAGCCGTTGCCCGCATTGAACTCACCACGACCGATCTCGACCCAAGGATTGCTGAGCGCATCGACCTGGAGATCGATACGGATTGAATCGTCGATGGTGCTGTGAGGAGGACCGTCCTCATTCCAGGCAAACGAGGTCCAGCTGATCATCGGTACGCAGTCGTCGCTGCAGTACGCCGACGCGCTTATGTTGCCGGAAGTGGCGTGTGCCATCGGCGCCAACAGCATCGACATTCCGGCGGTCAGTGCCAGCACGAGTCCGAACACGATCAGCACTGACGCCGTTCTTGGACGGGCCACCTTGAACACCATGGTGGCACCCCCTTTTCCCTTCCTAGGCGGGTCGCTGAGGGCGACCCGCATCCGACTCCCTTTGTGTCAACAGAGAGTAGTGGCGGCGGCTCCGTGGTGGCAACCCGGTACACGGACTAATTCAGGGAAGACCAAAGTAACTACTCTCAGTAGTCGTTAGCTGCGGCTGCCGTTCGGTCTCAGGCAGTCGGGTTGGGTCTCTTGATCGAATCGAAGAATTCCTCTCGGGTCTTCTCATTCTCTAGGAAGGTGCCCATCAGGTACGACGTGCGCATGTGGGCGTTGGCCTTCTTGGCGCCGCGCATGGACATGCACAGGTGGGTGGCCTGGATGACAACTCCAACACCCTGAGGGCTGATGAGCTCCCAGATCAGCTCGGCGATCTGGCGCGTCATACGTTCCTGCACTTGAAGGCGTCGGGCAAATGCGTCAACAACCCGGGGGATTTTGGAGAGACCGACCACCTTGGCGCCGGGGACATAGCCGACGTGGGCGTGCCCGAAGATGGGGAGCAGGTGGTGCTCACACATGCTCCAGAAATCGATGTCACCCACGATCACCATCTCTGCGTAGTCGACGTCGAAAAGGGCATCGTTTAGCAGCGCCGTCGGGTCCGCGTTGTAGCCGGCCAGGATCTCGTCGTACATCCGGGCCACACGATCTGGGGTTCCGGTGAGCCCTTCACGGCTTGGATCCTCTCCGACGGCACGCAAGATGTGGGCCACCGCGTTGGCCACTTCGGCTTTGCAGTTCTTGGAGAGCACGGCCCCGTCCTCGAAGCCGTCCACCATCTCTTGGGGTATCAGTAGTTCCCGGGCCATCGCGCTCCTCATTGTGTGGCCTAGAGCCTGGCACACCCGCGCCTGGTACGCCTACCGCTGCAGGCTCCTCAGCACCTCGCTCAGGGCGGCGTGGAGACCGGCCACGGCCTGGGGCGGCCACTCCTCCGGTTCGGCCCGGAGGAAGGATGTGCGGTCCACCCGGTTGTCGAGGCAGGCCGCGGGCACGTGGAAGGTTCTCTCTACGGTTGTCACCGTCACCGTACCCGGTTGCTCGGAGTGGTCGAGCAGCCAGGCGAAATCATCACAGTCGTATTCGAGATACATCGTCTTTTCGGGGACGTGGTGGTGGAGTATGGAGGCGGCGCCGCCCGAGCGGGCCCTCTCTCGGTTACGGTGCCTGCTCTCTTCAGGTGTCACCCAGATGTAGAGGATGGCGGCCTGCTCCAGGATGTCAGGCCGCAGCAGGCTCAGCGAGTGGCGGTATCCCCGGGGGGCCAGCGTCTCGAAGTCGGCTCCCTCAGAACCACCGCGGGCGAATTCGAAAATGACGGTCGCATCAGGTGGGGGAGGAGCGATGACGCGGGTCTGAGCGAACGTGGTGGCCGGTTCCTCAAGCGCATCGATGAGCCGGGCCAGCACTTCGGGCTCAAACCGGAAGAGACCGGGAGGAGCACCCACCGCGGCACCGGCCGCCTCGATCCGGGCAAGTAGGTCGCGGGCACTGCAGCCGGGTGCCCGTGCCGTCCCGAGAGTGAGGAAATCCTCATTGAGTAGCTCGATCAGCATTCCCCAGAACCGCGGGTCGGCCGGAGGCACTTCGTCGGCGGCAAAGAACACGGGATCGGCTCCGAGGCGGCGCAACTCCTGCGACACCCGCTTCATGAAGAACACGTAGGGGAAGTCGTCGAGGAAGACCAACGGGCCCAGGCCCATGTCGGCGGCACGGACCTCGTCGTCGAGGTGGCTGAGGTAGCGGCATATCTCCGATTTGCCCGATGCCGGGAGGGCCAGGAGAAGCAGATTCGACAGCACGTGGAGCCTCCCGGTCGGCTAGCCGGGGAGGGCGGCGATCTCGGCGCCGGTCACGGTGTCGCGGGCATTGTCATGCAAAATGTTGTCTCCGATGTCGGGCTGGGCGCCTTCAGCGATTCCGATGCCGATGTCGTTGTTGTGGACCTCGTTTCCCTGGGCGCGGCCCCCCGCCGTGCCCACATAGGCGATGCCGATTCCCTCGACGTCGTCGCCGGGGCTGTTGTGGCCGCGGGTTTCATTGTTTTCAAGGAGCGGCGCCGCAGCCTCACCCACCTCGAATCCGTGGAGGCCGTTGTCGGCGGCCATGTTGTCGCGAGCCGTGCTGGTGGTGGTGCCGTAGAAGGCGAAGCCCGACATGGTGTTGTTGGATGCCGAGTTGCCTTCGAGCAGATGGGCGGCTTCGCCGCCGATGCCAAATCCATTGAGCTGATTGCGGCGTGAGTTGTTCCCGGTGAGGGTGGCCGCGGCATCGCCGAACAGGGAGAAGCCGTCTTGGCCGTTGTTCCGCGCCGTGTTGTCGGTGAGATCGGGATGAGCCAGCTCGCTAACGGCGAATCCGCTGAGACCGCTGCGGCGGGCGGCGTTGCCCTCGGCGACCCCGGTGGCCTGGCCGGTCCAGAGGTAGCCGACATCGGTGTTGTCGACGGCATCGTTCCCGATCAGGCCGGGGCAGGCATCGCCGCCGATGACGAACCCGTGGGAGCCGTTGGCCGATGCGGTATTGCTTTCTGCGGTGCCGGCGGATTGGTCCCACCAGGAGAACCCGGCTTGCTGATTCATGGACGCCGAGTTGCCCGTGAGCGAGGGAGCCGCCGCGTCTTCGACGGTGAAACCGTACTCGGTGTTGTTGTCCGCGGAGCTGTTGCTGGTGACCACTCGGCCGGTGCCGGCGAAGGCGAATCCGGAGCGAAGATTGTTGGCAGCTGTGTTGTTGTTAAGGGCGGGCCCGGCCGAATCGTTGACCCAGAAGCCGTGCTGGCCATTCTCGTGCGCACCGTTGCCGTTGGCGAGGCCTCCGCTGGTGCCGAACCAGGCGAAGCCGCTGAGGCCGTTGTTGACCGCCGTGCTTCTGGTGAGCCGGGCGTAGGCCTGCTCGACCATCTGAAATCCGTGGGCGCCGTTGCTCTCGGAGCGCGCCTGATCGACAACGGCGGTGGCTTCTCCTCTGATGAGGAATCCCGAGCCGCCGACGGCTTCGCCGTCCCATACGCCTCCGGTGGCGGCAACATCGGTCATGGTGACTGCGCCCTCGACGACCACTACGTGGGCCGGCTCGGTGCCTTCGTAGTGAAAAGTGATGCCGGTGATGTTCACGTTGCGGCTTCGAACGAGCACCACGTGGTCGGGCCCGGCACCAGTGACGAATGTGTCGGCGGAGCCGGCGCCGACGATGCTGAACAGGTCCAGGTCTTCGATGATCAGTGGTTCGCTGAGGAAGAACTCGCCGGGTCCCAGGGTGATGGTCGAACCGGGACCCGCATCCGCCAGTGCATCGCCAAGGCTGGAGTAGTCCCCGCTGCCATCCAGGGCGACGCTGATATCGATGGCAGGGGTGGTCGTTGCCGGAAAATCGGCCATCGTGGTGTCCGAAGGTGTCGCCAGGGAAGTCGTTGTGAGCGCGGTGCCGCCGCCGCTGCAGGCGGATGCCGCCAGCGACACGACGGCGCAGAGAAAAAGACCTCGGCTGTTGTGCATGATCACCATTGTGGGCCGCACCCGGCCCACAGGCAAGGTTCGGCGCCTGCAAGGCGCAGCTCCTGGGGCGGTTTCGGCGCCGTCGTCTAACCTGCCGCCGATGTTGCGACGAGTGGTGCTGCGGCTGTCCCTGCTCGTTCTTGGGGTGGGCGCGCTGCGCCTTGCCGTGGTTCCTGCCGAAGTGTGTCCGGCCGTCACCGTGGAGCAGGTACGGACGGCCGTGGACGAGGCTGTGGCCTGGATCGAACGCGGCATGGCATCCGATGGCCGCTACACCTACGGCTACAGCCGGGACGACGATGTGGTGAATCCCGGCTACAACGGCGCTCGCCACGCCGGTGTCACGATGTCCCTCTACCAGGTGGCGCTGCGTCACGATCCGGATGTGCTCGATATCGCCGACAGGGGCTTGGGCTACATGCTGGATCGTCTGGTTGCCGGTGACGGGTGGAGGGCATGGCAGTCTTCGGCCCCTGAGGTGCAGCTGGGGGACAACGGCCTATTCCTGGCGGCGCTGGCCCTCCGGCGTGAAGTTACCGGCGATACCCGGTACGACGGCCTGATGAGGGATGTGGGCCGGTTTGTCCTAGCCCTGCAGCAGCCCGACGGCCGCATGTACGGTGCCTGGCATGCCGGGGAGGGGCGTGAGATCGCCTTCTATGGGACGTACGCCACGGGCGAGGCGGCCTGGGCGCTTACTTTGCTCGACGAGGCGTTTCCCGGTGAGGGCTGGGGCCGGGCTGCCCTGCGGACGCTGGACTACATGGCAACGGACCGGCTCCGGGTGGAGGGAGGGCTGGCCCCGATACCCGACCACTGGGCGGCGTACACGCTCGAATCTCTGTCGGCCGAACTCCACCATGAGGGCACGATCGACTATGCCCGGCGGCTGGCCGGCTATTTCGGCATCCGGCTCCGGTTCGAATCGCAGCGGCAGGGAACCGGCATCAACCTGTGGCTGCGCTGGTACCCGGGGCCGCCGGCCGGCGTGGGCACGGCCGGAGAAGGTTTGGGCGCCCTGTGGCGCCTGTCGCGGGCCGAGCCCGAGCTCGCCGACCTGGGCGCCAACATGGAGGAGCGCCTGGTGTGCACGGCGGGCACAATGGTGTCCCGGCAGGCGACTGCCGAGGAGGCGCAAGCATATGGACGGCCCGACCTTGTGCAAGGAGCTTGGTTCTACCGGGAGTATTCACAGTTGGACGATGAGCAGCACGTGATCTCGGCGCTGTTGGCAGCACTGGAGATTCTCGAGAAGGAAACGCCATGACCGCCGCACTCCTTGTCTTGGCCTATGTGAGTGGGCTGAATCCTCCACGAACTCGCCTGGGCATGCCCGAGACGTCTCGCCAGAGAGCAGCGGCGCTGCCGCTAGGTGGTGGGTCGCTGCTGGCGCTGGGAGCCGTGGCCGGGCTCGCCTGGGTCTCCGGGCCGCTTCTGGAAACGCTCGAGATAACCCCGGAGACCTTCCGCATTGCCGCCGGCTTCACCTTGGCGCTCTGCGGCTTCTACGTTCTGACCCGGCCCCGTCCTCCCAAGGAGCCGGTGCCGGGCGGGTGGTGGCCGGCACTGTGGCCGGTCGCGTTCCCGCGGCTGCTCGGTCCGGAGTTCCTGGCGCTCTCCGTGACCACGGGCAGCCAGGAGGGCGTGGGGGCCACGGTGGTGGCAGCGGCCGTCTCGCTGGCCCTGCTGGGGCTGCTGGGATCGTTGCCACGGCGGGATATGACCGATCGGGTGCTTCTGCATTTGGGCCGGATGGTGGCCGTCGCGCTCCTTGCGGTGGCGGTGTGGCTGCTGATCGAGGGTATTCGAGATGTGTGATGGGTGATCCAGCCATCGGCGCAGCCGTTGCCGCCGCCCGGCTGGCCCAGGAGCAGTGGGGCCGGCGCTCCCTTGCGGATCGACAGCGGGCGATCGGAAGCCTGAAGCGCTCCCTCATCGCCTCTGCCGAACATGTCGTTGAGAGTGTGGTCGCGGAGACCGGCAAGAGCCCTTCCGATGTCATCACCGGCGAGCTGATGCCGGCGGCGATCCATGCCCGCTACCTGGCTCGGAACACGGCCAAGCACCTCAGGCTCCGACGAGTGTCGGCCTACCCGGCGCTGCACAAGCGCGCCTGGATTCGGTACGAGCCGTTGGGGGTGGCTGCGGTCATTTCGCCCTGGAATTTCCCCTTTTTCCTCTCCTTCCAGCCGACGATGACCGCCCTCGCCGCCGGCTGTGGAGTGGTGTTGAAGCCGTCGAGTACAACGCCTCGCTCGGGAGCCCTGGTTGCCGAGATCGCCGAAGCCGCCGGCTTGACCCCAGGGTTGATTGGAGTGGTTCAGGGTGGTGCTGATGCGGGGAAGGCACTCGTCGATGCCGACATCGACGTCATCGCCTTCACCGGCTCGTCCGAGGTGGGGCGGGAGATCGCGGCTCGGGCCGGTGAACGGCTCATTCCCACTCTCCTGGAATTGGGCGGCAAACACCCAATGATCGTGCTGGAGGACGCCAATCTGGTGCGGGCCGCTCGAGGGGCGGTGTGGGGGCGGTTCTTCAACGCCGGGCAGATGTGTGTCGCCGTGGAGAGGGTCTATGTGGTCGCCGCCGCCTACGACGCCTTCATCAGAGAGCTTGTCCGCGCCCTTGGCGACGTTGAGGGATCCGACGAACGGCGCCGGGGTATCGGGCCCCTCATTGGGCCGGGACAGATGGAAGTGGTCGAGCGGCATGTCGCTGATGCGGTTGCCGCCGGAGCCAGCGTGCTCTCCGGTGGGCGGCGCCGTGGGAAGCGGCACTATGAGCCCACGGTTCTCGTCGACGTCGATCATTCCATGCTGGTCATGACCGAGGAGACCTTTGGCCCGGTACTGCCGGTTATGCGGGTTGCCGATGAGGACGAGGCGGTTGCTCGCGCCAACGATTCGCCTTTTGGCCTGCACGCTTCGGTGTGGACCGGGGACACGGTGCGGGCGCGAAGGGTGGCGGCTCGAATCCGGGCGGGCACGGTTGCGGTCAACGACGGCCTGGTCAATTACGGCATGCCGGCGCTCCCATTCGGTGGTGTGGCCGCGTCTGGATGGGGTCGAACCGGCTCCTCCGACGGGCTGCGGGGGTTTTCATACGCCAAATCGGTGGCGGAGAGCCGGATCAGGCTTCGTCGCGAATATCAGTGGTTTCCACGACGCGGCGGCGAGAAGCGGCGCATGAGGCTCATGAAATTCCTGGCCGGCCGCTAGCGGCAGAACCAGCGCGTCGGGTATCCCGCGGCCTACGCTGTCCGGCCATGCCTCGGGATTTTGTTGTGCTGGTCGGTCCAATGGGGTCTGGAAAGACGACGGTGGGGCGGCTCGTCGCCGATCGGCTGGATCGGCGTTTTGTTGATTCCGATGCTGAGGTCGAAGAGCGTTTCGGGAAGAACGGACGTGGGCTTGCCGAAGAGCACGGGGTCGAATGGCTGCATCAGGTCGAGGCCGAGATCCTGCTCGCTGCCCTCGGTGGTCCCGGCACCGCGGTGGTGGCCGCGGCGGCCACCACCGCCGACCGGCCCGACCTGCTCCAGCGGCTGCAAGATCCCGGGGTGGCGCTGGTGGTGCTCGACGGCGACGCGGAGGTGCTGTGGCATCGGGCCGGTGGGGGAGACCACCGCCGCTCTCTCGACCTGGAGTCGGCGCGTCGGCTTGCCCGCCGCCGACGCGAGACGACGGCGCCGATCGCCGACATGGTCATCGATGTTGGCGGCTTGCCGCCGGAAGAGGTGGTCGATCGGCTGGTGGGCTTGGGCGCGGAGTGACCGCTCCGAGACCGGACGATTCCGGCGCGAGGAGGATGCTGCGGAGGATATCCTTTCGGCACTCCGCGGTCCGTCGACACGGCTGGAGGCGAGTGGAGCCTTTGAGAATCCGTCGACCAAGGTGAAGAAGCATGCCTGATGCCTCCGACCGTATCGAGGGACTGCTGGCCCGGTTGGATCTCGATGAGAAGATCTCGTTGCTCGCGGGGAGAGATCTCTGGCATACCGTGCCCGTCGAGCGGCTCGGTATCCCCGCTCTCAAGGTCACGGATGGGCCCAGCGGGGCCCGGGGCTCCGAGTGGAACCACGGCCCCAGCTCGGCCAGCTTTCCGGTGAGCGTGGCCCTCGCCTCCACCTGGGACACCGAGCTGGTGGCCCAGGTGGCCAAGGCGCTGGCCGCCGAAACCCGCTCCAAGGGTGCCTCCGTGCTGCTCGGCCCCACCGTGAATATCCAGCGCTATCCGCGGGCCGGGCGCAACTTCGAGTGTTTCTCCGAAGATCCCCATCTCAGCAGCCGCATGGCGGTGGCCTACATCGGGGCGATTCAGTCGGAGGGTGTCGGCGCCTGCATCAAACACTTCTTCTGCAACGACGCCGAGCAGGAACGTTTCACCATCAGCTCCGACGTCGACGAACGGTCGCTCCATGAGGTGTACCTGGCTCCATTCCGGGCTGCTGTGGCCGAGGCGGGGCCCTGGTCGCTCATGACCGCCTACAACCGCATCAACGGCATCTACGCCGCCGAGCACCCGTTTGTCGTCGATCTATTGAAGGGCGAGTGGGGTTTTGACGGTCTGGTCATGTCTGATTGGTGGGGAACCTACGGGGAAGTCACTCCAGCCGGTGGTCTCGACCTGGAGATGCCGGGCCCGGCGCGGTGGATGTCTTGTGAGCACGTCAGGGCTGCTCTTGAGAAGGGCTCTCTGTCGGCAGAGCAGCTCGATGACAAGGCGCGCCGGATGCTCCGCCTCCTGGATCGGGCCGGACTGCTGGAAGGTGAGGCCCCATCCGACGAGCATGCCGAGGACCGCCCCGAACACCGTGCCCTGGCGAGGAAGGTGGCCGCCGAGTCCATCGTTCTGCTCGAGAATCGCAACGGTCTTCTTCCGCTCGACCTGTCGGTCGGCAAGATTGTGGTGCTGGGCGAGTTCGCCGCGGCAACGCCGATCTCGGGAGGCGGCAGTGCCAGGGTCGAGCCGCATTACCAGGCCTCGGTGCTGGAGGGCATCATCTCAGGGGCCGGTGCGGGCACCCGGGTCTGCTACCGCCGTGGGTGTGTGGTACATCCGTATCCTCAGGCAATCGAAGCCGGCATCGTTGCCGCCCCGGATGGATCACCGGGTCTGCGCATCGAGTACTTCCACAACGGCGAGCTGGCCGGCGATCCCGCTCATACGTTCACCACGACACGGTCGCAGTTTCACTGGCCCAGCACTGGCGACCACCACCTGGTCTACGGCGACTGTTCTGTTCGTCTCTCCGGAACGCTGAAGACCGCCCGGGGTGGAGTGCACACCTTGGCCCTGCGCTGCCGCGGCGGGCACGGGCGCGTGGCGCTCGATGGCAAGGTGGTGCTCTTTGTAGAGCGGGATCCCGCCGCGGAGGTGGCAACCGTCGAGATCGGATTGCCCGCCGGCGAGTCTCACGAATTGGTGGTGGAATACTTCACCGTGGAGGGAACAGGCGGCAGGGAGCTGCAGGTGGGGTGCAGTCCGACCCCGGGGCCGGAGATGATCGAAGAGGCGGTGACTGTGGCCGGCTCGGCCGACGTGGTCGTGGTTGTTGTTGGGCTCGGACCGTTCTTCGAGTCGGAGGGTTTTGACCGTCCCGACCTGCGTCTTCCCGGCTCCCAGGAAGAGTTGATCACCGCAGTGACCGCAGCCAATCCCAACACGGTTGTTCTTGTCGCCTCCGGCTCCCCGGTGGAGATGCCCTGGGCAGGCGACGCCGCCGCGTTGGCCCAAATCTGGTACGGCGGCCAGGAGGTGGGCAACGCGGTGGCCGATGTTCTGTTCGGTGCCTGTGAGCCCGGTGGCAGGCTTCCCACCACCTTTTCGCTGGTTCTCGGAGAGGCGCCGGTAGCGCAGGTAGGGGTAGAGCGACCGGGCCACATCGACTACCACGATGGCGTTTTTGTCGGGTACCGGTTCTATGACCGTTCCGGTGTTGAGCCCCGCTACTGCTTCGGCCACGGCCTCTCCTACACGGGATTCGACTACCGCGACCTGGCAACCCAATGGGACGGGGACGCTTTGGAGGTGTCGGCAACCGTGGTGAACGTCGGCGACCGGCCGGGGTCCGACGTTGTGCAACTCTATGTGGCTCCGTTGTCACGGCGGGGCGACCATCCGGAACAGGAGCTAAAGGGCTTCTCCAAGGTCCGGCTCGGGCCAGGTGAAGCGACGAAGGTGCATTTCCGGCTGGAGAGGGAGGATCTCTCCTGGTTCGACCCGGGACGCGGCGGCTGGGTTCTTGATCCTGGGGAGGTGGAGGTCCGGGTGGGGCGTTCCTCCCGCGATCTTCGGCTCACCGGCCGGGTGGAGATACCCGAATCGGAGGCCTGAGGGCATTGCTGAGCGGGGGCGGGGGGAGCTGAGTGCAGCTGCGGCAAAACACACCGGTGCCGGAGTACAAGCAGATTGAGCTTGTCTCTCTCGGTCCCTTATGGCGGCTCGGGTTCGGGGGGGCAGGCGTCGTCCCCGTCCCGGTGACAGGGGTTCATTCTGGTGACCTCGACGGCCCCGGTGTAGTGCCAGGTCCACATCTCTTCGGTGGTGGTGCCGTCGGGATAGGTGATGTAGCGGTAGACGTCCACCGACCAGCCGGGCGAGCCCGCCGTCACCAGCGTCACCTCGGGATCCAGCGCGGCGTCGTACTCGGTGCGGCTCTGCGGGCTGGAGTAGTTGTAGCGGTTGGAGAGGCCCGCCTCCACCACAATCCCGCCGTTGTCTCCGTACACCTTGGCCGTGACCGAGGTGTCGGTATGTGACGTCATGATGATCACCGCGTGCTCGGTGTTGTTGCGGAAGGCCAGATCGGGTTCCGGATAGCCCAAGGTGGCCTCTCGCCCCTCCGGGTAGCGGGAGAAGTAGATGGAGTGGGGCGTATGGGAGACGTCTTCGAGACCGGCAAAAAAGAAGGCGTTGTAGAGCGTGGTGGTCCACTGGCTGGTCCCGCCCCCGATGTTGATGTCCAGGTCGCAGCACACCAGCTCTCCCTTCCAGATAGCTCCGGCGCGAACGTAGCCCTGGGCGACCGTGCGTAGTCCCACGTGCTCATTCAGCGACCAGGTCTCGCCGGGCATGACGAGAGCGCCTTCGGTGGCGTCGGCGATGAGCTGGATGTTGATGACGCGGTTCTCGCAGCAGTTGTGGTAGGTGGTGAACTCGCCGATGAGTTCTTTGATACCCAGCGCTTCGATGTCGGCGGTGGTGACCTCGGGATCGGCACCGGAGCGGTAGGGGATCTCGGCGGTGCGGGTAACCGACAGGACAGCCGTGGCCGCGGCGTCGTCGAGTGCCTCGGTGTCGAGCTCCAGTGCGGGGCTGCTGGGGAAGATCCTGACCACGTCGCGCAGGTCGTCGATATACAGCTCGGCATCCACCGGATCGGAGGCAATAGCATCTACGGCCGATCCGAGGTGGTCGAGAAGGATCTCTGCATCGAAGGTGTAGGAAAAGGTGGGTGTCGCCGAGCCGTCGTCGCGCTCAACGATGAGAGCCTCGGCAAGCGCGTCTGCAGGTATGGTCAGCTCGGTCCCCGTGCGACTGTCAACGAGACGAATATCGGTGGAGACGATCTGCTGCGCCTCGGCGATCGCGGCGTCGATGTCGGCATCGCTCAGGGGTGGGTCGAGCACCCGAAGCGGAAGATCGATCGGAGCCCGCTCCGGGTCGACCAGCCCAGCCTGCAAGAGCGCCAGCGCCTCATCGACATCTATGCCGGTGCCGACGGCCGGGTATTGGGGCAGCAACTCACCGTTCTCCACGCTCACGGCGCCCGGAAACGCGGGATCGCCGATTCCGTCGATCTCCCACCCGGCAAC
>Ga0307421_1000149_pt1 | contig 45220 bp, 36 predicted proteins | sample SalMarWE160270MG_FD_202163 | JGI IMG/M metagenome (GOLD analysis project Ga0307421, IMG submission 202163) | Salt marsh sediment microbial communities from the Plum Island Ecosystem LTER, Massachusetts, United States - WE1602-70 | ecosystem: Environmental > Aquatic > Marine > Intertidal zone >... | reverse complement strand
CGGGAGAGCTCGTGAACACCATTTAAAATAAACAACAGGTGAACAACCGATCCCGCCTTAGCGGGAGAGCTCGTGAACACCATTTAAAATAAACAACAGGTGAACAAATACCACCAACTTTGATTAAGTGAAATAACAAATTAATTACTAATAACTTAACTAGGGCCTGCTGAAAAACAGAAATAGATTAATAGTCAGAACAATACAGCAACTTATTGTATGTTAAGTGCAAGGGTTTTAACATATATTAATAAAATCCCGTGCATTTATTAAGGGTAATATTTCGTTAGTCTGTAGCATATCATCTACCGCGTTGGCTGCAGCACCCGGTATTCTTATACAGCTTCGCTTTTCCGCCTTGTATCTGATGCACTACAGACTTTTTCAGCAGGCCCTAACTAAAATATCTTCGTGTAAAAAATTATGACTATGACAAAATTTCTGAATCTTAGAGTCCTTTTTCGTGCTTGTTTATTAATACCTTTAATAGTAGCAACTATGATGACGTATTCACAAGCATTTGAAAAAGATGTGATCAAAACCGACAATGATGATCTGGTGATAACATTTATTGGTCACGGAACGCTGATGTTTGAATACAATAATCAAATTATTCATGTTGATCCGACAATGCATGAGGCTGATTATTCCGGCCTGCCGGAGGCTGATCTTATTCTGATTACCCATGAGCATGGTGATCATTTTGATAAGGATGCAATTGAGAAGATTTTAAAAGATGAGACTATGATCATTATGACCCGAAAATGTTCGGAGAGAATGGAAGATCAACAGAAGGCCAGGGTGATGAATAATGGTGATGAATATGAATGGAACGGATTAAAAATCAAGGCGGTACCAGCCTACAATATTGTTCATAAGCGGCCTGACAACAATCCCTATCATCCAAAGGGTGATGGCAACGGTTATATACTGACGATAGGAGGTAAACATATTTATGTTGCCGGAGACACTGAGAATACTCCTGAAATGAAATCCCTTGAGAATATTGACATTGCGTTTCTGCCTATGAACCTGCCATATACAATGACCCCGGAGATGGTAGCCGATGCAGCAAGAGCCTTACGCCCGGAAATTTTGTATCCCTATCATTTTGGCGATACGGATACTCAGCAACTGATCGGCCTGCTTCAGGATGAAGAAGATATCGAAGTTCGCGTACGAAAAATGGAGTGAGAAGAAGAGGGATACAAACTATACCTAAACTATTTACATCATACTACCATCCGGCAGGATTGGTTTTAATAGTTTTGTTGCATATGACAAGTTCATAAAGGATGTGATACAGCAAAAAACATAAACGCCATAGGATTTAAAGCAATTAATGATTTTACTAATGACACACAACAGGTTTTTTATTTCAGTATTTATTCTATTTTGTATTCTGGCTGTTAATGGGCAGATACCTCCCAAAGCTCGCCCGGTATACCTGGTAAATGAACCTATAGATATAAGCGGTGACTTCCGGGATTTTTCAAATACATATTATCTGGCTGACCGTCTTACAGATTTCGATCCTGCTACCGGATCAGGAAAGATAATATACGAAAGATACGAGTATTCCACACGCATGGCTTTTAATAATATGCTGGCTGTACTTCAGCCTGTGGGGCCTAATGAGTTCCCGACAGTTGAGTATGAAGCTTCACCATCAATGCCCTTTTCTGTAGAATTTGTTTCACCGCGCACAGTCAGGATAAAAACCGGTACAGGATTGCAGGTTAATCCGGATGAAGAATCCCTGATGATTGAAGGAGGGAAAGCACCTGTCGATAATACCTGGAAGTATACAAAAATAGAGGAAGGTCACCGGTATGCCAGTCCGTACGGTAAAGTGATCATACATGAATCACCCTGGCATATAGAGATCTATGATGATAAAAATAAGTTACTGACAAAAACAATTCATTATGATGATGTGGCAACCACTACTTATACACCGGTTTTACCTTTTTCCTTTGTCCGCCGTGCATCGGATTATTCACGTAGCATGTCAGCTGTTTTTTCCCTGTCACCTCATGAAAAGATCTTCGGTTGCGGCGAATCAAATACAGAATTTAATAAACGCGGGCAAAAAGTAGTGTTGTGGGTTGACGATGCCAACGGTGTGCAGAATGAAACTATGTACAAGCCCATACCTTTTTTTATGAGTAGTCGCGGCTACGGTATGTTTATGCATACTTCAACACCCGTAACATGCGATTTCGGCAAATATTTTAGCGCCGTGAATTCCCTGATGATCGGGGAAGACAAGCTTGACCTTTTTGTTTTTCTCGGAAAGCCCAGGGATATTCTTGACGAGTATACAGACCTGACAGGCAAAGCGGGAATGCCCCCTTTATGGTCGTTTGGTTTCTGGATGAGCCGTATCACTTATTTCTCGGAAGAGGAAGGCCGGGCAGTGGCTGATAAGCTAAGGGTGAACAAAATTCCGTGTGATGTGATCCATTTTGATACGGGTTGGTTCGAGACTGACTGGCGGTGTGATTACAAATTTGCCCCCGGCAGGTTTAATAATGCAGAAAAAATGATCACCGATCTGAAGGATCAGGGATTTCATATTTCCTTGTGGCAATTACCTTATTTTGTCCCGAAAAACAAATTGTTTCCCGAGATTATAGAAAAAGGACTGGCTGTAAAAGACCGTGGTGGTAATATTCCTTATGAGGATGCCGTGCTCGATTTTTCAAATCCGAAAACTGTTGAATGGTACCAGGAAAAGATTGCCGGTCTGCTGGAGCTGGGTGTCGGGGCTATCAAAGTTGATTTTGGTGAAGCTGCACCCCACACTGGATTATATTATTCCGGAAAGACAGGTTTTTATGAGCATAACCTGTATCCTTTACGCTACAATAAGGCAGTGGCTGATATCACAAAGGAGGTGACAGGTGAAAATATTATCTGGGCGCGCGGTACATGGGCGGGTAGTCAGCGTTATCCCCTGCACTGGGGAGGCGACCCCGCCAATACCAATACTGCGATGGCTGCATCACTGAGGGGCGGATTATCATTAGGCCTGTCTGGTTTCACTTTCTGGAGCCATGATATAGGAGGATTTGTATTAAAAGTACCCGAGGATATTTACCGTCGCTGGACCCCTTTTGGAATGCTTACATCCCATACCCGGAGTCACGGTGCCCCGCCAAAAGAACCATGGGAGTTCGGGGCGGATTTTCTTAACGGCTTCCGCACGGCCACGGAAATGCGTTACAGGTTGATGCCTTACATATATGCTCAGGCGAAACATAGCGTGGAGAACGGATTACCCATGGTCAGGGCGTTGTTTATTGAATTTCCCGATGATCCGGGTTCATGGCTTATCGATGATCAATACCTGTTTGGTTCGGATATTCTCGTTGCTCCCATGTTTGAGAATACCGAAGAACGTGATGTTTACCTTCCTCCGGGAAAGTGGATAGATTACCAGAGTGGTGAGGTATATGAAAATGGATGGCATAAGATTAGCCCCGGTGAAATACCTGTTATTATGCTTGTGCGTTCAGGAAGTGTAATACCCCATATCAAACTGGCACAGTCGACTATGGACATGGACTGGTCAGAGATCGAACTGGCAGTGTTTGCTGATGGTGACAATGCCGAAGGAAAGGTATGCCTGCCGGAAGATAATATTTTGCACAGGATTGTAGTGAAAGAAAGTGATAATACATATAATATTGAAAATAATCCCCTAAAGGAAAGGGTTTTTTTCATAGTGAGACGTTTTTGATTAATGTTAAAATGCAGGCTTTTTCAACAAAAGATGGCCCTTAAGGGCCATCTTTTTTATGGAGCATATGTTCCTGATAATAATCCTGTTAAAGAAAGAGGCGGATGTTATTCAAGAATATACAAAACTATTCTTATCTTTAAATTTATGATCAACAGAATGATTTTATTCCTGAGATATTCATTAAGCTTGTTGGCAGGGACGATTTTATTATCCTGTGTCGATCGTGAATCCGGTAAAACGGCTGCATTACGATTATGGTATGAACAACCTGCCGAAGCGTGGGAAGAAGCCCTGCCCGTCGGGAACGGCAGGTTGGGGGCGATGGTATTTGGGGGTATACATCAGGAAAGGATACAGTTGAATGAAGAAAGCATCTGGACAGGCGAAATGGTCAGTCGTGAAAAACCCGGGGCCGCGCAAACACTGCCGTAAGTAAGGCAGTTATTGTTTGAAGGCAGGTATCACCAAGCCCAGGAAATGGTTAAACAGGAAATGATGGGTGAATATATATGGAACTCCTATCAGATGCTGGGTAACATTTGGCCGCGTTTTACACATGAGGGTGAAATAACAGATTATGTTCGTGAGCTCGATTTGGAAAAGACCATTGCCAGGGTATCCTAACGGACAGATGTGGTTGAGTTTAATACGGGAAAGGGTAAAGTATACCGGATCGGTACGGGTCTGGATATTTTTGGGGAACGGTGAGGAGAAGGGGAGGATTCAATTTTAAGCGCTGACCGGTATTCGTTAATCACCTGGTAAAGGGTGAACGGATAAGGGACAGGATGATAACTGGTAAATTGTAATCAATAATTATTAATAAAACCTTACATAATGAAAAAAAATGTATTTCTTGTTTTAATTATTTTAATGGCGGATGTGGTAGTTTTTGGTAAATATCCGCTGATAACGAATACACTTAACCGGACTACCACTACACTGAATGGACAGTGGCATATTATAGTTGATCCTTATGAAACCGGTTATCTTGATTACCGGAATACGCCGTATGATGAAGCGGAAAATCCATGGGGAGGATATTTTCTTAACCAGAAGGCCAGGAATAAAAGCGACCTGGTAGAGTATGATTTTGACCGGTCTCAGACGATGATGGTTCCCGGAGACTGGAACACACGGGATGATAAGCTTTTTTATTACGAAGGAACAATATGGTATAAAAGATCTTTTGATTATAAGAAAGAAAAGACTGATAACAGGTTGTTCGTGTATTTTGGTGCGGCAAATTATGAGGCGGATGTCTATCTGAACGGGAATAAGCTGGGAAGGCACATCGGTGGTTTTACCCCATTCAATTTTGAAATTACCGATGATGTGAAAGAAAAGGACAACCACCTGATAATAAAGGTGGATAATAAGAGGAAAAAGGAGGCTGTACCTACGGTAAATACCGACTGGTGGAACTATGGCGGACTTACCCGTGATGTAAAGATCATCGAAGTACCCCCTACATTTATTCTTGATTACAAGATACAGTTGAAAGGGACCAATGAAAATGTAATTGCCGGCTTCATAGAACTTGACGGGACGGAAAAATCAAACAGGAAAGTTATTATTGACATTCCCTCAGCAGACATTCATCACGAGATGACAACCGACGGATCCGGGCTTGCAGGGGTGAATATCAATGCCAGTGATCTGGAATTATGGTCGCCGGGCAATCCAAAGCTTTATGATCTTACCATTCAGACAGAGGGGCACCAGGTGAAGGATAAGATAGGTTTCAGGACTATTGAAACAAGAGGAAGGGATATTCTTTTGAACGGGCAACCGGTGTTTTTAAGAGGAATATGCCTGCATGAAGTCAATGTACTGCGCGGTAACAGGGCTTATTGTAAAGAAGATGCAGAAATGCTTCTGGGATGGGTGAATGAATTAAATGCCAATTTTGTGCGGCTCGCTCATTACCCTCATAATGAATATATGGCACAGAAAGCAGATGAGATGGGTATCTTACTTTGGGAAGAGATACCGGTGTACTGGACAATTGACTGGGAAAATGAATCCACGCTTGAAAATGCAAAGAATCAACTTAACGAGTTAATAACGCGTGATAAGAACAGGGCTTCAGTAATTATCTGGAGTGTAGGCAATGAAACACCTGTTATTCCGGTACGGCTGAAGTTTATGACATCACTGATTGAAACAGCCCGAAAATTGGATAACACCAGGCTGGTAAGCGCTGCTCTTGAACAACACGGGAGTAAGGAGGATAATTTGTTAAGGTTGATAACTGATCCCCTGGCGGCTTATGTGGATGTTTTGAGCTTTAATGAATACATTGGCTGGTATGATGGGCTTCCCGAAAAATGTGACCGGGTTAATTGGCATATCGATTATGACAAGCCGGTTATTATTACAGAGTTTGGGGCCGGAGCCCTTCAGGGTTATCATGGAGATTCCCTTACAAGGTGGACAGAAGAATACCAGGTCAGCCTTTATGAACATACCCTGAATATGTTACGGAAAATACCACAGTGGAGGGGTGTGACCCCATGGATACTGACCGATTTCAGGTCACCGAGAAGGGTGCTTCCGGATATTCAGGACGGATGGAACCGGAAAGGGTTGATTGCTCCGACAGGCGAGCGCAAAAAGGCTTTTTATATTTTGCAGAACTATTACCGGGGCATGGAGGATTAAACCGGGTGATTAGGAGTACGGGCTTTCAACCCGCCACAATCATTAGGGATAGAGGGTTTCCAGACCGTCAGTGAGCGGGTTTTTAACAATTTCTCCTCAATGCTCTAATATAGAATATTACTGTTTTTATATTACCCCCCTACAGGCTGTGGTTTCGAACTGCCTGCAAGGCAGTTCGACCTACTTCTTTGTCTTCCACACAAAAAAGTAGGCAAAAAAGGTCACCGTTCCACAAAAATTGCTTGATTTACTACGAAAGGTTTTCTCCCCGCGGAACCCAAACTCACTCCTCCTTCGTTGTCGCTCAAACAGGGTTCCTCCAGGACCCCGCAACGAAAACCTTCCTTGAAATCTATGCGATTTTTCTGAGACGGATCCTGCTACTGCATAACTTTATGCTGGTTTTAAAGGAAATGGGTTTTACAACGGCGCCATCTGTCAGCGGCAGCATTTCTTTGTTTACTTTCTTTTTGCTGTTGAACGTAGCCGAAGGCGATCTCGCGATCCGGCAGGGGAGTATAAGAAAGTAAATCGAACCGCGGGGGAGCGGTTTGAAACAATTGGCAGCCTCAATGGAACAGCTTATCCAGTTCTTCGAAAGAAACTGAGTGATAAGGATCAAAATTACCTGATTGCATGTAGTTTATAAGGCTTTTGTACAATTGACGGGCGGCCGGGCGATCAGTGAGGGATGGCAGGGCGGACATGCAAACCAGTAAATTACCTTTTCCGGCTTTGAATTCGAAGATCAATCCAAGCTTATGGTTGCGGTTGATATTATCTATTACCTGTACAATGGGCAGGTAACCGGCATCGAGCCGGTCCAGAATAAGGGGGCGGCTGTTTTTCACGATTGACCACCATTGCCAGTTAGAATGATATTCAGTGGGGAAATTATTAAATACATGATGTAAGGAGTCCATTAACAAACCCAGGGTCCCGGGTGAAACCTTGCTGTTGTATTGCTCCGCAATAGATTTGAACATGGCATAATTCCAGAAGTCGGGTATGAACATTCCTGCAACCGTGTTTTCTGTAGTGCTCGTCAGATCGGGGAAAAATAATACGTTTCTGCCTTTTTCAAGCTCTGATTGTATCCGGGAATTAAGCACTTCTGTTACTATAATATTTTCGGGAATCACTGGAATATCCTCTGAAGGGTATATCCATAAGGGATATTCCTTCGAATTTGATTCGTTCATGCTCAGGCGCACAAAAGCTTTAGATGCAGTTTGTACGCTATTCAGGTCCAGTGTGATTTTACCTAATGTTGTTACCTCACCCTGCGGGATATCCCGTGATTCAGTACTTCCTGATCCTATTTTGTTACCGTCCTCAGTTATAACTGTCCAGTTAACATTCGTACGGTTCAGACCGGCAGGACCGTAATTGGCTACCCTGATCTCAGCGGTATATTTTTCATTGTTTTCCCAGCAGTATTTATCAGATACTAACAGCACTACCACTTCATTACAAAAACCGCGAAATTCCTGTTTGCTGATAAGTCCCTTACTTTCCATAAAGGCATCAAGAATTCCAACCAAAGCCGTACCCTGACCCGGAAAATCCTGAAGATCAAGTAACTGAAATCCGCCAAAGCCGGGCGTTCGTATGGCCATTTCAATTTCAGCCTGATAACATATAACTGCCAGGGCTCCTGAAGATTTATGAAAATCATCTGCCAGGGCAAGCATATTTTTATCTTTTAGTTTCTGCCGGAAAACATCAAAATTCCAGGGTTTTAATACCCCGGTGTATTTTTTCATTTCGTTGTAGTCAGGATAGATCTGGTATTGTCCTATCTCATGTCCGATAACAGGTATGGTGGAATTTTCAATAGCTTTTGAATAGTCTCTGTTAAGAGAAGGATACAGGGAATTAATAATTCCACCTTCTCCGTTGTGTGAATCATGAAACGACATGGACCCCCTGACATCTGTACTGAAATCAGGTTTACCGGTTCCTGTCCTGAAGCTCGTCCAGTAATCATCACCTTTGGCTTGATACGGGTCGGACAACCAGTTATTTGAACCCTGGGCGTACAGGTGCCTGTTGTCATAGTTTCTTAGACTGTCCACCATTTTTTTCAGGATTGTGCGATCCTGAAATATCTCATTTCCAAGTGCGAACATTGCAAAAGACGCGTAGTTTCCATAATGATCCATGATGTTACGTCCTTCGTTCATCATAAATTTCACCTGTTCGGGGTCATTCGCGTTGAATCCCCACCAAATGGGCAGTTCGGGTTGCAGATATAATCCAGCCTTATCGGCTGCAAGAAAAGCAGCCCCGGGGGGTGTCCAGCTATGAAAGCGGTAATGATTTATACCATATGATTTGGCTATACGAAAGACGCGGCCCCAGCCGGCAGTATCCATCGGAGGGTAACCTGTAAGAGGAAAAACAGCTGCATCTTGCTTTCCGCGTAAAAAGGTGGTGTGTTCATTAATTGTAAATCGGGTTCCGGATGTCCCGAAATTTCGCATCCCGAAATTTACCGAGGTCTCGTCGAGCAAACGGTTATCATTATCATGTAAACGGATATTCAAACGGTACAGGGCAGGTTCAAATTCATTCCATAAATGTATATCGTCCCCCATATCATAGACCAGGTCAACATCTGCATATGAACCGGACAAAGAAATGGAATATTCTTCTTCGGGGACACTCTGTCTGTCATCATGGTTCCACAGCTTGGCATTAATAAATAATTTTGCTTCTTTCAGTTCAAAGGCGGGGTTAATGATATTTACATGGACGTTTATCTGTTTGTTTTCCGGGTCAGGATAGATGCTGATTTTTCGAAGATTAACCGGATTACGTTTTTCCAGTCCTAAGCGTCCAATTATACCGTTCCAGTTTGTTTGTGTATGTTCCTCGCAGGCATGCGATCCGGCAACAGGAACAAGTTCGAGAGTGTTATCCACCATAATGGTGAGCGTATGTGATCCCGGTGTGATATAATCGGACAGATCATATTCCTGTTGAGTAAAGAGTGTATTATTTGTACCGATATATATCGAGTCAAACCATACCCGCGTAACCTTTGTTCTCTCCATTATCAGCTTTACCTGTGAGCCTGTCCAGGAATCAGGAATATCAACCGTTTTTTTAAACCATGCCGGGCCATGCCACATGTATTCACGGTTAAGATGAAGGTCAGTAGTATCGGTATTTTTCAGTCCTTTTTTGTTTTCGCATAGCGTGCCGGGTAAAGTAATCTTTTCATCGAATGGTTTATTCAACAGCTTATTAATTGACCCGGGTTCTTCCTTGTTTATACTGAACTGCCATTCTCCACCCAGGTTGATAAATTCCCTTGAATGTTCGTTGTTACCGGTTTTGCATGAAAACATCAGAAGGGCAAGGCCGAAGGCGACAGGGATGATAAAGTGACCGCGGCGTTTCATATTAATGTGGATTTGTTTATTATTTCAGCAATTTAGCGGATAATTTCGTGAGAAACAAATTTGTGATTTGTGATGCTGATGATCGCTTAATCTTATCCATTATTTTTTGCCGGCCGGCAGGGTAAAACTAAAGGTACTGCCTTTTTCATATTGGCTGGAAACTGATATTTTACCTTTGTTGCGTTCGATAAATTCTTTACATAAAACAAGTCCGATTCCCGATCCTTTTTCACCGTTGGTACCCAGGGTAGATTTGTTATCATCAATTTTAAACAGATTTTTCAGTTGTTTCTTGTGTATTCCTATCCCGGTATCAGTAATTGAAACAGTCACCTTATCTTTCACATATTCACAGGTAATACTTATTTCACCTTTAATCGGGGTAAATTTAATGGCATTGCTAAGCAAATTCCGGACTACAGTCTTAATCATATCTTCATCGGCAAATGCATATATTTCATTGGAGATGGAAGCAGATAAATGGATATGCTTTTCTTTAATATTTGCTTTTAACAGGGAAATATTTTCATTTATCAGCAGTGGTATATTCACATCAACAGGCTGATATTTTATTTCATTGGTTTGTGTCCGTGCCCATTTCAAAAGGTTTTCAAGCAGGTCATAAACACGCTGAGAAGCGACATTTATGGAATCCGCCATGTTTTGTTTTTCCTCGTCATTCATTTGTACATAATCCATTGATAACAGATTGGAAAACCCAAGTATTGTATTAAAAGGGTTACGCAGATCGTGTGCAATGATAGAAAATAATTTATCTTTCGTGTTATTAAGAAGCTTAAGCTCCGCGTTGGCTTTTTGCAGAAAATCTCTTTGCAATTCAAGTTCTTCCGATTGTTCTTCAATTTTTTGTTGCCTTTCTTCAAGCTGAGTATTTGTATCGTTCAGATCATTGGCCTGCTTTCCGAGTGTTTTATTTTTCTCGATTAACTCAATGGTTTGCTGTTCAACTTGTTGGGCCAGTTTCTTTTTTTTCTTACGAATTTGAGATGTACGCAACTGGTAGAATGATGCAAAAAGTATCAGAATGAATAAAGCGACCAGGAGATTGAACCACCAGGTTGCATAAAATGGAGACAGAATTGTAATATATAAAGTTGCTCCTTCCTCATTCCAATAACCGTCGTTATTGGATGCTTTTACCCTGAATATGTAATCCCCAGGATCAAGATTGGTATAGAAAGCCTCCCTCTTATGTCCCGCGTGGATCCATGACTTATCAAATCCTTCCATTTTGTACGCGTACCGGTTTTTTTCCGCATGGATCATATTTAAAGCTATAAATTCAAAGCTTATAACATTTTGTGAATGTGTAAGTGTTATCTTTTTTGTCAGGCTGATATGTTTATCCAGGATGGAATGTTCTCCGTAGTCAGTTATTTCCTCGTTGAACAACCTGAATGAACTGATCAGTACTTTTGGGGGCACTGTATTGTAGACCAGTTCGTCGGGGTTAAAAAATTCCGCCCCTTTAATGCTTCCGAAAAACAGGGTGTTCGAGTTATTTTTAAATACCGAACGTGGGTTGAATTCATTTGACAGTAATCCGTCGGCAACATCGAATCTCCGGTATGTTTTTTTTACGGGGTCAATCTTCATTAATCCCTTGTATGTGCTTATCCATATATTCCCCTTATTATCGCCGGTTATGGCAGAGACATACATATCTCCTGTGCTTTTTTCATATCTGCTGAAGTTATCTGTATCGTAATTGTAACGATTCAGTCCCTTTGCAGTGCCAATCCATAATTGATCCTGCCTATCTTCATACAGGCATACAATCTCATTATTACTGATCGTCGTGGTATCATTAACAACAGTATGATAGTTATTGAAATTGTTTTCACCTGTTTTCAATACACTAAGGCCCCATACAGTAGCTACCCATATGTTGCCCCGCTGATCATGAAGGACCTGAAAGGCCCAGTCGTTTGAAAGATTGTTCTTTTCATGGGTATAATGATGAAACACCTTGTTTTTTCGGTCAAATTTATCTATTCCCTTACCGTGTGTTACAAGCCACAGATTTCCTTTATCATCTTCAGTGATGGAACGGACGTCATTATTAGCTATGCTTTCCGGGCGTTCATCATCATGCGTGTATGATATAAACCGTTTGTTTTTCTCATCATAGTATTGCAATCCGCCCATATTGGTGCCGATCCACATTTTATTGTTATTATCCCGGAATATTTCAAAGGTTGCACCGTTACCCAGGCTGTGCGGATCATCCGGATCATGGATGTAACGGATGATTTTAGCTTCGGACCAGTTGAATATATCTATCCCGTTAAAGGGATTGGCCAGCCACAGGTTACCTTTTACGTCCTCATTTATTGCAGAAATATTATTATATAATGTATGCCAGAATTTGGAGGGATTGGTATTGAAATAATGAAAACTTTTTGGCAATGTCCTTAATCCCACGCCACCCGGAGAATGCAGTGTCCAGTAATTACCCTGCATATCCTGAAAGATCGCGTTTGGGGATTTTTTTATACAGAATTCATCTTCTTCGTTGTAATAGTAACCATAGAAAGTGCCGGTTTCATCATTAAATAGTTTTAGTCCTGTCATATCACAGCTCCATATTCTTCCGTCGTTATCTTTATATATATAGTTAACAAAACCTTCATGGGTTACAGTATAAGGATATCTTTTGAATACTCCTTTATCCGTATCATACCTGTTTACACCCTCGCCTGCAGTTGCAATCCAGAGATAATTGTCATCCAGTTCGATCATGCTTATGGCATTACTGCTCAAGCTATTAGTGTCATTCTTTTTATGAACAAAACGTGTAAATGTATTGCTTGTCCTGTCGTAATATTGTAATCCGCCGCCACGTATAAAACTAATCCAGATATTGTTTTTTTCATCGAATAAAAAGTGACTTATTATCCCGGTGTCACATGCCAGGAATTCTTTGAATGTCTGATCTTTTTCATCCAGTAAAAATATCCCCGCGCCATTTGTCGCGTATATTTTACCTTCACGGTCACCGGTAATAAAGTCGATATTCATCATTTCATATATATCAGGATTGAAACTGAACGGAATTCTTTCAAAATTATCATGAACAGCGTTATACCTGCATACGCCATTGTTCATGGCAATCCATACCCTGCCACGCGTATCCGAATATAAGCTTTGGATATGATCAGATAATAAACATGCAGAATCACCGAACACCGGCAAATATACCCGTATATCGTAGCCATCATAGCGGTTAAGCCCGTCTCTTGTTCCAATCCAGATAAACCCGCTGGTATCCTGAGTAATGCATGTGACAAAGCTGCTTGAGAGTTTTTCTTTATTGGAAATGTCCATGAATTTCATATCAAGCAACTGACCATTTATGCTCAGGGACAGGCAGACAAGAGTGAGAAAGTATAATAATATGCTTTTCATTTTATTCTGTTAGTATGCTTGTTTGTTGCAGGGGTTATAGTTAGAGTCTGTCAACAAACACTAGTTAGCCTGTCAGGCCGGTGTGATAAAGATAATAGTTATATGTAACAGTACTATTTACGAAAATAACGGTAATAGGTTGTGAAAACCCCCATCTGAATTATATATTAATATTATCAGATGCACAATAGTTTCGATATGGCGATGATGAATATTATTTTGCCCTGTTTTTGACAAAATAAGCTACCTTTTCAATAGAGGTCACCATATCATATTGTTCAAGATAAACATCATCCGGCACATAAAAAGTGACACCGGTAAAATTAAGGATACCTTTTATTCCGGAACTGATCAAAGCCTTTGCCATTTCCTGTGCTGCTGAGGGAGGGACGGTAAGCATACCTATTGAGATATCCTTTTCATTCACTATTTCCCGTAATCTGTCGATGGAATAACAATTTATGCCCGCGGTAACGGTTCCAATACGTTTTGGATCGATATCAAAAGTAGCAACGAGATTCAGGTTGGGCCGTTTTCCGACAAAATAGGAAGTAATAGCCTTACCCAAATGCCCAAGGCCTACAACGGCAACGTTCATTGCATCACGGCCGTCAATAATCCTTCCAATGACCCTTATAAGGTCGGTTATGTTATATCCTTTACGTTGCGGGCTGGTATGGCCGATAAACATCATATCACGTCTCACTTGTACTGCAGTTATGTTATGAATATTGGCTAATTCATGTGAAAAGATATGTGTTTTTCCTTCTTCAAGGCAGTTGTAAAGTGTACGACGGTATTCGCTTAAACGTTCTACAGTTCTTTCAGGTAGAATTTTCATGATGTGTGCCTGTTTAAAGTTACCTTTTTGGAGAGCATGCTACTGTTAAATAAGAGTACAATTATGCAAATATAAAATAATGTATGTAAGTTGCGCGAACTTTTATTATATTGGAAATGGATTTTTATCCGCAGATCATAATTATTATTCATAAATTCGGTTCTGTTAATAGTTATACAATATACTTAAGAATATGATTTCGTGTATTGGAGTTTTTGCAATTTTTATAATATGGGATATAAAAGAGAAGTAATAATATGCTTGGGAAGTTCTTGTTATGCCCGGGGAAACAGTTCGCTTCTGGATCCTGTCCGGGAGTTTTTAAGAAAGAACAAGCTGGTGGATAAAGTCAATTTTCATGGTGACAGATGTTTCGGGGAATGCTGTGAAGGGCCTAATTTAAGGATTGGAACGAAGCTATATAATAATGTGACAAGTGATAATGTTTATGGTATACTTCATAATGCACTGGCTGATCTAATTGAAATGAATGATGGAGAATGAACATTTAATACAACTTAATAAAAAAAAGTGTACCAACTGTTATGCATGCATAAGGGTATGTCCGGTTAAAGCTATACAAGTAAGGTACGGTAATTCAAGTCCTGTAATAAATCATGACAGGTGTATTAACTGTGGATCGTGCATTGAAATGTGTCAGTCCGGTGCTATTACCTATAGAAGTTCTACGCGTGAAGTGAAAGAGTTGCTGGAGTCAGGCAGCACCAATGTAGCAATTTTATCACCTGCTATTTCTGCCGAGTTTGTTGACATTACTGATTACCGGAAGTTTGTAAGCATGATCAGGGAACTGGGTTTCTCACGGGTAAATGAGGTGTCATTCGGTGTTGATGTAATAGCCTATAAATATGTTGATCTGTTTAATAATTCCAAAGGTAAGTATTATATTACAAGTACCGACCAGGTAGTTGTTTCCTATATTGAGAAATTTCATCCCAACCTGGTCAGTAATCTGGCTCCGCTTGTTTCACCCAAAATAGCAACGGCAAAAATAGTGCGCGGGATTTATGGTGATGATATTAATGTAATTTATATCGGTCCTGATATTTCGGCCAAAGATGAGATTAAACAGTTTACAGGTGATGGTAAGATCGATGCTGCTATTACATTTGTTGAATTACGTGAACTGCTAAGGGAATACCGCATAGATGAGAGCACTCTTGAGTATTCGGAGTTTGATCCGCCCATAGCATACAAGGGTTCCTTATACCCATTGTCAAATGGTCTTTTGCAGGCTGCCGACATGGATGAGAATCTTCTTACAACCAATGTATTCTGTATCCAGGGAAAGCGTGCCATGCTCGAATCGGTTGCTGAATTTGAAAAAAACATAAAAGTGATTAAGAGGAATTTGCATATTACATATGGAAATACCCTGGTGGGACCCGGAACATCAAGTGCAGGAAATAACTTTTTAAGCAGCCATCATATAATTAAATTTGCCAACAAACGCCTTAAAAATTTCTTTCGTCATGAATGGCATTCCAACCTGCAGGATTATTCATCAATTGGTTTTAACCGCGAGTTTGTGATTGATGACCAGCGTTTGCCAATGCCTTCACAGGAAAAGATCGATGAGGTGCTAAAGCTGCTTGACAGGAAAGTTTCGGATAAATTCGGTTGCGAAGAGTGCGGATATCCAAGTTGTGAGGATTTTGCAGTTGCTGTTGCCCAGGGGTTGGCTACACCGGAAATGTGTTCAGTATATACCTTGCGTCATACTATCGATTCCGGTAGTGAGGCCAAAGCCATCTCTGACCGGCTGAAAATGACCCAGATCGAGCTGGAACAGATCAGGGAGAATGCCCGTGAGGAACGCCTGATTGCCGAGCAGGCATCTGAGTTGAATGATTTTATTTTTGATAAGCTACGTGCAGGTGTTGTGCTCGTGGATAAACGCCTGAAAGTAATTAAAGCAAATCAGAGTTTTATCAGAATATTGGGTGATGAAGCCGGAGAGATCAATGGTGTTATACCAGGATTGGTAGGAGCTGACCTGAATAAATTGGTACCCATGAATTTGTCCAATCTTTTTTCTTTTGTATTAGAAGATAATCAACAGGTTGATGGCAAGGATATGACCCTGGGCGATGTCCTGATCAATGTATCCATTTTTCCGGTACGTGAAAATAAAATTGCAGGGGGTATTATTCGTGATATGCGGGCACCCGAGGTACAGAAGGCGGAAGTTGTAACCCGTATATCCGACGTGATTGGAAAAAATCTGGAAATGGTTCAGCAGATAGGTTTTCTTCTGGGTGAGGGTGCATCGGATATCGAGCGTATGCTGAATTCAATTGTTGAATTTTACGAGAAAGAGCAGAAAGAAGAAAGCAGGGAAAAGAAGAAAAAAAACTGAAAACCCGAATCATATACTGGCACGGGGCTTCCACCTTATGATCGGAGGGAGATAAGGAGAGATGAGGAAACTGTATAATTTTATTTGAATGAGCGATAAGTTTTTTATAGAAGTTGATTGTGAGCAGAAGAATCATGAAGGAGAACGTATTTGCGGAGATGTGTTTGTAACCGGCAAGGTACAGGAAGAAAACCGTATCGTGGTAGTACTGTCCGATGGAATGGGACATGGAGTAAAAGCATCTGTACTGGCCACGCTTACTGCCACCATGGGTCTGAATTTTACAAAGGAACACAAACAGCCTGAAAAAACCGCGGAGATCATAATGAAAACACTTCCGGAATGTAGTGTTAGGAAGATCAGCTATTCCACATTTACGATTATAGATATTGAATACGACGGGAAAACGACAATACTGGAATATGATAATCCGGAATGTATTATTATCCGGGATAATAATCTTTTTCATCCGCAATGGAAAACATTAGCACTTGATAATGAACCCAATGCCGGAAAAAAAATAAAAATATGCATGTTCTACCCCCGAAAAGGGGATCGAATTGTTTTTTGTTCTGATGGCGTTACCCAATCCGGGATGGGAACACCCCGTTTCCCTTTTGGATGGGGAAATGATAATGTTGCCCGGTATGCCCTGGGAATATTGAAGAATGAGCCCCGTATTTCTGCACGTTCATTGGCTACCCGTATTGTTAATATGGCTTACCGGAATGACGGCTTTCATGCACAGGATGATACTTCCTGCGGAACAATATATTATCGTGATCCCAGGGAACTGTTAATTTGCACAGGCCCCCCTTATGAAAAGGAAAATGACAGTAAACTGGCTGAGATTGTAAAGGATTTTCATGGCAAAAAGATTATTATGGGAGCCACGACAGGAGAAATAATTTCGCGGGAGTTAGACCTGGAGACGAAAAATGAAATTGAATTTAAGGATGCTGATTTACCTCCTGTATCTTATATGGAAGGCATCGATCTTTTTACCGAGGGAATACTTACATTAAATAAGCTTGAAAATATACTGAAACGATATAACAGCAGTTTTACATTGGGGAAGGGACCTGCAGACGAGATTGTAAAACTGATAAGGGAGAGTGATGAGATACAATTTATTATAGGCACACGCATTAATATTGCCCACCAGGACCCCAACCTGCCTGTTGAACTGGAAATTCGCCGTACGGTGGTAAAAAGGATAGCAAAGATACTGGAAGATAAATTTTTAAAAAAGGTGAAGATTACGTATATATGATAAGCAGGAAGCCGGAAGGGGGGAGTCGAAAGTTGAAAGTCGAAAGTTGAAAGCTTAAAGAGGCGAAAGCTGGAAGCCGGAAGCCGAAAGCTTAAAGAGGCGAAAGCCGGAAGCCGGAAGCCGGAAGCCGGAAGGGAAAAAACATTCAAAATACTGCTGACATTTATTAGCAAAGGACTTGCAGGACTGCAGGACTGGCAAGACCGGCAAGACTGGCAGGACCTGCAAGACTTATTCCTATAAACAAATCAACAAATAAACTTATTGGCCCACCCCTACCCCTCCAGGAGGGGGAATACTCAACTCCTCAACTTCAATTACTCTTCCTTCTCCCTGTATTCCTGAATAATGTCCTGCACCATTTCCGGTGCTACCCTGCCATAGGTTTTATCACCAACTATTACCACGGGAGCCAGCCCGCATGCCCCCACGCAGCGCAGGCAGCTAATGGAGAACATTCCGTCGGCGGTGGTTTCTCCCACATCGATATCAAGCACTTTTTTGAATTCTTCCAGCACATTTTCGGCTCCTCTCACATAACATGCCGTGCCGGTACAGATGGATACAGGGTATTTCCCTTTTGGTAACATGGAAAAAAATGAATAAAATGTTACTACACCATATACTTTGGCGACCGGCACATTCAGTTCCCGGGCCACCACTTCCTGCACTTCTGCAGGAAGATAGCCAAATGTTCCCTGAATTTTATGCAAAACATTAATCAATTCACCGGAACGGTTATCGAATGATTTGCATATCGCTTTGATCTTATCGACATGTGATTTTTTTAATTCAACTTTTATATTGGACATTGTCTTATATATTTTATTATGATTGTTACGATTCGATGTAGATGATTTTTTTGCTTCTGTCTACATAATGCGTATGCAATAGTTTATGTGCTTTATCGCTCATTGGTTTTCCGAGATATTCCTCGTATAGTTTTATAATATAAGGATTTTCGTGCGATTTTCGCAGTGTTTTGTTTTTATCCTCTTTATAAATAGCTTCCATTCGTTTTTTCAGAATGTTAAAATCTCCATGATGTATAGGCTGGCCACCACCCCCGATACACCCCCCGGGGCATGCCATGATCTCAATGGCATGAAAATCAGATTTTCCGTTACGAATATCCTCAAGCATTTGTCTTGCCTTGCCCAATCCGTGAGCGATACCGATATTAATAGGCAATCCGTCAAAATCGATTGTAGCATGGCGGATACCATCCATTCCGCGTAATTCATTAAAATCGATAGCATTTAGTTTTTTTCCGGTATGCAATTCATAAGCAGTTCTTACCGCGGCTTCGATAACACCGCCTGTTGTTCCGAATATCACACCGGCACCTGTTGATTCACCCAGCGGCGCATCAAAGTCATCGTCCGGCAGGGAATTGAAATCAATGTTTGCCCGTTTAATTAATTGGGCCAGTTCACGGGTGGTGATCGAATAGTCCACATCAGGATTGCCATTAACCTTGAATTCATCACGCTGGCATTCGTATTTTTTAGCCAGGCAGGGCATGATGGATACGACAATAAGGTCCTCCCGCGGTGTAGTGATCTTATCAGCAAAATAGGTTTTGGCTATTGAGCCGAACATTTGTTGGGGAGACCGGGCTGTTGACGGGATATCGAGCATATCGATAAACTGGGATTCAAAAAAATTCACCCATGCCGGGCAGCATGATGTCAGGATCGGCAATTTAACCGATTTATCGCCGTTCAGATGGCGGGTAAGCCTGTCAAGCAGTTCGGTGCCCTCTTCCATGATCGTTAAGTCAGCAGCAAAATCAGTATCAAATACATAGTGAAATCCCAGTTGTCGTAAGGCCGATACCATTTTACCCGTTACCAGGGTACCGGGCTCCAGACCAAATTCTTCACCCAGCGCAGCACGCACTGCCGGAGCAGTCTGTACGACCACTTTTTTGGAAGGATTGGACAGGTCCCTGATCAGCTGGTTGGTGTGATTGACCTCGGTCAGGGCTCCCGTGGGACAAACAGCCACACATTGTCCGCAATAGGTACATGTAGAATCTTCCAGGTCCATTTCAAAAGCAGGAGCCACCACGGATGAGAACCCCCTGTTCACAGCCGAAAGTGCGCCGACGGTCTGAAACTCATTACACATGGTTTCGCATCTCCTGCACATGATGCATTTATCCATCTCACGGATAATGCTTGGCGAAAAGTCAGTCCGGTAAGTCGACATTTCAGAAATATCCTGGTTGGGTATTTCCCGGATACCCAGTTTAATTGCCATATCCTGCAGTTCACAATTGCCGGATTTCGGGCATACCAGGCAATCTTTGGGATGATCGGACAGGATCAGCTCCATAACGATCCTTCGGGCATTTAAGACCCGCGTGGTATTGGTCCTTACAACCATTCCTTCAAAGACTTCAGTAGAGCAGGAGGGTGCAAGATTTCTCCTGCCTTCCACCTCAACCGAACAAATACGGCATCCACCGGGTTTATTTTCAATACCCAGGTCACCCAGATCCATATAACATAATACCGGGATATCAATCCCGATTTTTTTGGCGGCTTTGTAAATAGTGGTTCCCTTTTTTACTTCAACCGTTTTATTATCTATTGTGAGTTTTACTTTTTCCATATTTTTCAAATTAATTTGAAATTTGTCAATATACTAATTGATTACCACTGCATTGAATTTACACCGTTCCATACATGCCCCGCATTTAATACATAATTCGGGATTGATCGTATGGACTTCTTTCCGTTCGCCGGTTATTGCACCTACCGGACAGGCCCTGGCACATGCTGTACAGCCAACACAGTTTTCAGCAATAATTTCGTATTTCATTAATGCTTTACATACACCTGCCGGACAACGTTTATCGTCAATATGAGCAATATATTCGTCCCTGAAATTGGCAATGGTTGATAATACAGGATTGGGCGAACTCTGGCCGAGCCCGCACAGCGCAGTATCCTTAATAACATTACCCAGGTTGATCAGCCGGTCAATATCCTGGCGGGTGCCATTTCCTTTCGTAATTTTGTCCAGTAATTCATACAGGCGTTTATTTCCGATCCTGCATGGGGCGCATTTGCCACATGACTCGTCGACTGTAAAGTCAAGAAAGAATTTCGCCACATCAACCATACAATCATCTTCGTCCATCACAACCATTCCTCCCGAACCCATCATCGATCCTGCAGCAATCAGGTTATCATAGTCGATAGGAGTATCCAGGTGCTTTTCCGTGAGACACCCCCCGGATGGCCCTCCGGTCTGTACTGCTTTGAATTTTTTGTTGTTTTTGATTCCTCCGCCGATCTCGAAAATCACTTCGCGTAACGTGATGCCCATAGGCACTTCAATTAATCCGACATTATTGATCTTGCCGGTAAGGGCAAATACTTTTGTCCCTTTCGACTTTTCAGTGCCTATATTACTGAACCATTGGGGACCTTTATTGATGATTACCGGGATGTTCGCCAGGGTTTCCACGTTATTTACCGTAGTTGGCTTACCGAGGTATCCCGATTGGGCCGGGAAGGGGGGCTTGAGAGTGGGCTCCCCGCGGTTTCCTTCCATCGAGTGGATCAGCGCGGTTTCTTCTCCGCATACAAACGCACCGGCACCATACCGCAGGTCAATATCAAATTTAAATCCCGAATTAAGGATATTATTACCCAGTAGTCCATATTTCCTTGCCTGGTCAATAGCTGTTTTTAACCTTTCAATGGCCAGTGGATATTCGGCCCTGATATAAACCAGTCCTTTATTGGCACCAATACAATAAGCACAAATAGTCATGGCTTCTACAACCGAGTTTGGGTCACCTTCCAGTATCGACCGGTCCATGAAGGCTCCCGGATCACCTTCATCGGCATTACAAACCACATATTTTTCGTCACTTTCATTTTTAAAGGCAAGTTCCAGCTTTAGTCCTGTAGGAAATCCCCCGCCCCCGCGTCCGCGCAGGCCTGAATCTTTTAACATCTGAATGGTTTCTTCCGGGGTTTTGGTAGTAAGCACGGTACCCAGCGCTTCATAACCATCCCGTGCAATATATTCATCAATATTCTCGGGATTGATAATACCGCAATTACGCAAGGCAATCCGAACCTGTTTTTTATAAATGTTCATCCCTTTCGAATCGCTTATTTTTTTATGGGTTTCCGGATCCGTAAATAGCAGCCTCTCTACTTTCCTGCCTTTCAGGACATGTTCCTCAACAATAGTTGCTGCATCTTCCGGTTTTACCTGCACGTAAAAGGTATTATCAGGAATAATTTTAACAACAGGCCCTTTTTCACAAAAACCGAAACAACCGGTCATAACAACCTGGGCATAATCATCCAGCCCCTGTTTACTGATCTCCCTGTTCAGATTTTCAGCAATGGTATTGCTTTCGGAAGCTTTACATCCCGCGCCTCCACAAACCAGTAAATGGATTTTATATTCTGACATATTATTTTTCTTTATTATTTCGTTTCGTCAATATTTTGGTAATTCACGGGTATGATCCCTTCAATAAGCTCTCCGTTTTTGATATATCGTTCGATGATCTCATCGGCCTTTTTGGCATCAACATAACCGAATACAACAGGTTCTTTTCCCGGAAGGGTAACTTCCACGGTCGGTTCGGCATAGCAATATCCCATACAACCGGTCTGCGTAACGATTGCTTCGATATTTCTTTTCTCCAGCTCATCCACAATATAGTTCATCGTTTCCTTTGAACCGGATGCTATACAGCAGGTAGCCATGGCAACTTTAATTTGTATTAAATCGCCGGGATGTTTGCTTTTATCGTTCAATTTATCCCGCGTTTTATGCAGGTCATTCAATGTTTTGATTTTTCCCATGTTTACTCTTTATTATAATCTGGTTATTGGGTTATTCTTGAAGTTATGTAATTATTTCCTGACAGAAAAACATCATAAAACCACTTTTTTGATATTTGCATCCTTTTCAGCGATTTTTGTTTATAAAAAAGCATAAATAAAGGATGAAATAGTTTTAATTGTATTGTTGATAATATGTTCCGAATATCACTACGCAAAATTAAGCATTTTGTTGTTATTAAAATAACAATAAATTCTGAAATGCTTAATATGTAATGGTTCTAAATAAATGATAAGGGTAGGAGGTTGAGAGGTTGAGAAGTTGAGAGGTTGAGGAGTTGAGAAGAGAAAGTTGATTTGTTTATCTGTTGATTTGTTTATAAGATAAAACTTTCCTTTCAGCAGTTATTCCCCTCCTCCGGAGGGGGGCAGGGGTGGGTCAATAATAAGTTGAGAAGTTGAGAAGTTGAGGAGAAAAAGTTGATTTGTTGATTTGTTTATAAAGAAAGTCCTGCCGGTCTTGCAAGTCATGCCAGTCCTGCAAGTCATGCCAGTCCTGCCGGTCCCAAAACCAGCAAGAGTTTGAGTATTGAGTAAGAAACCGGTTAATTCACCGATTACCGAATACTTTTTTACTTTCAGCTTTCAGCTTCGAGCTTTTTTCCTTTCGGCTTTCGGCTTTCGGCTTTCGGCTTTCGACTTTCGGCTTTCGCCTTCCGGCTTCCGGCTATTAGGTTTGTTGATTTGTTTATAGGATAAATTTTTTTACTGGTTCGCGGCCTGCTGCTCCCGCAGCCAGTTTATCCATTGATCAAGACCTTCGCCTGTTTTGGCTGAAAGTTCGATGAATTGCAAACCGGGATTGATGCGAAGTGCATATTCACGGGTTTTATTGATATCGAAATCTACATAAGGAAGCAGATCAGTTTTATTAATGATGCAGAGCCGCGATCCGTAAAACATGTCGGGGTATTTCAGAGGTTTGTCATCTCCTTCGGTAACACTGATTATAACTACACGCGATTTTTCACCCAGGTCGAAAAGTGCAGGGCAAACCAGGTTGCCGACGTTTTCGATAAGCAGGAATGAATCATTTTTCGGATTAAGCTCTTTGACGGCACGATTTACCATTTCCGCATCCAGATGGCAGCCTGACCCGGTATTGACCTGGATTACAGGAATTCCGGTTTTTTCAATCCTGTTTGCATCATTCATGCTTTGCTGGTCGCCTTCAATAACAACAAAATCATCCTGATCTTTCATTGCTGTGAGGGTGGTTTCAAGAATGGTTGTTTTGCCTGACCCGGGTGAACTAACAAGGTTTACGGCCGTAATATTCTTCGCTTCAAAAAATCCCCTGTTCCTTTCTGCAACAAGATTGTTTCTTGAAAGCGCGTCCTGCTCAATTGCAATGGTCTTTGATTGATGCTCATCAGCTCCTGAATTATGGGAATGTGAGTGGGAATGCGTATGGTTATGGCTATGCCCGTGGTCATGATTATGGTCATGATCGTGGTGGTGACTGAGTACTGTTCCGTCCCCATGAACATGGGTATGTTCTTCACCGGGTTTTGCCAGGGTATAACCCGTACCGTTTTCTCCGCAACCGCAAGTATCGCACATATTTATTGTTTTATTTTAGTTATTTTACTAATTTATGAAAAAGGGAGGTATGGTGCAAGAAACAGGACTATAATTGTTGTGCTGTTTTATGATAAAGTAATAAAAACTGTTCATTTTTCACCCTTCGTCCCATATCTAACACTATCCGTCCTCCACCTCAATAGATTTAACCTGGAGCTGTTTTCCGCTGATTATTGCAAACTGAAAAGCCCCGCATCGGGGACAGGCATCAGCATAACTGTCTATGGTGAAATGTTTGTGACATTCAGCACATTCTGCCATAGCCGGGATGTCAGTGATAATCACTTCGGCGTTTTCAAGCATGGTACCTTTAGCGGCGGATTCCATGGCAAAATGAAGGGCATCATGTACAACACCCGACAGGGTACCGATCTCAATATCAATACGGTTGATCTTTTTCGCGCCTGCCTGCCGTGCATTCTTTTCGGCTAAGCCGACAATATCAACGGCAATTGAAAATTCGTGCATGACTTATAATCTAAATATCTGTTTAACAAATTCTCGGGAGTTGTTCACCGCTTAACATATTAATAATCCGTGTTCCCCCGGTAAGGGATTCGATCACTGCCCTTCCCGGTTTTTCACTGACCAGTTCACCAATTACAGCAGCATGTTTTCCCAGGGGATGTTGCCGCAGTATATAAAGGATCTCTTCCGCGTGTTCATTATCAACCACCATCATCACTTTGCCTTCATTAGCCAGGTAAAGAGGATCAAAGCCCAGAAGCTCACAAAAACCCAGCACTTCTTCCCTCATGGGAATATCTTTTTCAAGGATATAAACACCAAAATCGCGTTTCTGAACCAGTTCGGAGAGTATGGTGGCCAGTCCGCCGCGGGTTATATCCCTCATATAATGTATGGCACCGGTATTAGTTATACTTTTAATAAGTTGGTTCAGCGGTGCAACATCCGAGGTGACATTACTACTGATGTTCAATTCGTTTCGTGCACTTAGTACAGCCATGGCGTGGTCGCCCAGATATCCGCTGACAAAGATCTTATCTCCCGGGCCGGCCAATTTTCCGCCGGAGATATGACCTGCATTTTTTTCAATGATCCCGATGCCTGATGTATTTATAAAGATCTTATCGCATTGTCCTTTTCGTACTACTTTAGTATCTCCGGTAATGATTTGAATGTCTGCCCGTCCGGCCTCGTCACGCATGCTTGCTACTATCTCTTCGAGCTGTTCCATATCAAATCCTTCCTCTATGATAAAGGAAGCGCTCAAATACAAGGGTACAGCCCCGGATACTGCCAGGTCATTAACCGTGCCGCTTATAGCCAGATTGCCTATATTCCCGCCCGGAAAAAATACCGGGTCCACAACGTACGAGTCAGTAGTGAATGCCAGTTTACATTCAGGAAGATCTGCTATGGCTGAATCCGTAAGTTCATTCAGTTTATCGTTGCCGAAGTATCGCAGGAACAATGAGGTGATAAGCTCATGTGAGAGCTTTCCCCCGCTTCCGTGCCCCAATAATATCTTTTTACTCGTCATTTGCATATCTGTAATAAGCCTGGCAGGCACCTTCGCTGGATACCATGCAGGCGCCGACAGGATTTGAGGGTGTACAAACTTTTTTATAAAGGGTACATTCTTCGGGACTCTTCAGTCCTTTTAACACTTCACCGCAGAGACAGGCTGAGGGATCTTTTGCTATACGATTTTTGATATTAAAATGGTTCTCCGCGTCAAATAATTCATATTCTCCACGTATCTTCATGCCGCTATCCGGCAGATCACCCAGTCCCCGCCACCAGTCGCCGCGTGGCCCGAAAACCTGTTCAGTCAGCTCGCGTGCTTTTGGATTTCCCTGTGGCCTGACGATCCTTCTGTACTGGATCTCAACAGCAGGTTTATTTTTCTCAAACTGCCTGACCAGCATAAGTATCGATTGAAGTATATCCACAGGTTCAAATCCGGAGATCACTACCGACACACCGTATTTTTCAACCAGCGGCTTATACATGTCCGTACCCGTAATTGTGCTCACATGTCCGGGGCCTATATAGCCGTTTATAGGTATGCCTTCATTTATCAGTGCCTTCATGGCAGGGGGCATTACTTTATGGGCGCTGTAGATAAAAAAATTATCCACATTTTCTTTTGCTGCCTGGAGTATGGCTACCGCACTTGAGGGTGTGGTGGTTTCGAATCCTATACCAGCAAAAACAATTTTTTTATCCGGATTTTGCCGTGCCATTTCAAGGGCATCTAGGGTTGAATACACGATCCGTATATCGGCACCCGAAGCTTTGGCTTCTTCCATGGAGGAGGTGCTTCCGGGTACCCTTATCAGGTCTCCGTATGTTGTAAATATTACATCCGGCTGGTTGGCTATTGTTATGGCGTTATCAATATAAGCACGTGAGGTAACACAAACCGGGCAGCCCGGTCCGGATATAAGGTGTATGTTCGGGGGCAGGAGGGAGGGAATACCGTATTTCCGGATGGCCATAGTGTGCCCTCCGCATATTTCCATTATGCTTATTTCTTTTACGGAAATATTGTGGATCTGCCGGAGAAGACGGTCAATAATATCTTTATCCCGGAATTCATCAATAAATCTCATAGGCTTAACTGGTACTATTGTCTTTGCCGGGAGGTACAGAAACTTCTTCCAGTTCCTGCAGCAGCTTCAGGGTTTCCTGTGCTTCCTCCTCACTTATCTTTTCCAGTGCGAACCCGGTATGGACCAGCACGTAGTCTCCCTGCTTCACATTTTCTACCATCTGCAAGCCAATATTTACTACCGTCCCTCCGAGTGAAGCCTGTGCAGTTTCACCCTGGATTTTTATAATTTTAACCGGAATACCCAAACACATGTTTTATACTTTTTTTTTCGATAAAGTTAACTCTTTTCAGCGAATTTTCAGTAGACCCTTTTTGCTGCTATTACAAGTTGTCCGAGGGCGATCCCTCCGTCATTACAGGGGATTTTCTTATGTGTCAGCACCTTGTAACCCTCTTTGGTCAGCTGCTTTTCCAGCTTCTCAAGCAGATATTTGTTCTGGAACGTACCACCCGACAACGCCACTGTATGCAGGCCGGTCTCGCTGGCTATCATTTTTGTGGTTTCCAATACTGAACGGGTAATGGTATTATGAAATTTTGTAGCAATTACAGCCGGTGCCGTATTATTTTGCAGATCTTCAACTATTTGACGGATCATGGTTGAAAATGACAAAGTCTTATTAAGTTCAACCGTGTAAGCTTTACTTGTATTTTCGGTTGCCAGGTTTTCCAGTCTCATAGGTGCCTCAGCATGAAATGAAGTGACCGTGCAGCAATTTATCAGGGCGGCCACTGCATCGAATAGTCGGCCTGCGCTGTCACTTAGGGGACAATTGATATTTTTTTCCAGCATCCGCAGTATTATATCAAGCTTTTCCGGATCAAGGGTTTTCAGAAAGGGAAGATCAAGATCCGCAAGCTCTCTGTCATATATGGTGTAGAGACAGGAAACCGCCGTTCTCCATGGTTCCTCAACGACTTTATCTCCTCCGGGAAGCGGAATATAATCGAAATGGGTTACCCGGCGGTAGTTTGCCAGATCACAGATCATAAATTCGCTTCCCCAGGTATGCCCGTCATCACCATATCCCGTGCCATCGAAACATATTCCGATCACGGGCTCATCAATCTGATGTTCAGCCATGCAGGATGCAAGATGTGCATGATGGTGCTGAACCCGGATCACCGGTTTATCCAGCTCCTCTGCATAGCGGGTTGAGAAATAATCAGGGTGCATGTCAGCAGCCAGCCATTTGGTTTTAACACGGAAGAGTTTTATAAAGCTTTTTATCGATTCTTCATAAAAATCAAAGGATTTACTGTTTTTCAGATCTCCGATATGCTGACTGAGTATAGCATCATTTCCTTTTCCCACGCAGAAACAATTTACCAGTTCAGCACCCATGGCTAATATGTTGTCTACGCTGAACGGTAGTGATAAGGGTTCCGGCACGTAACCGCGTGATCTTCTGAAAACCCTTTCCTCCCGGTTCATGATCCGTACAACTGAATCATCGGTACGGTTAACAATATCCCGGTTGTTGGTAAGCACAGCATCTGATACCGGACCGAGCACTTCCATGGCTTCTTTGTTGGCTGTTACAATGGGGTCATCGGACAAATTGCCGCTTGTGAGCACTATTGCAGGTGTTTTTAATTGTTCGAAGAGCAAATGATGAAGGGGCATATATGGTAAAAAAGCCCCCAGGGTAGTAAAGCCCATATCTGTTTCAGGGGGCAGGTTGTTTTTTGAGTTCAACAGTACTATTGGTCGTCTCCACGAAAGCAATGAACTTTTTTCGTCAGGGGTAACCGAACTGTATTGTTTCACGGCGTCAATGTCCCGGAACATAACTGCAAATGGTTTGCCTTCACGTTGTTTTGCTTTACGCAGGCGGGATACTGCATGTTTATCAAGTGCATTGCATGCAAAGAAAAACCCTCCCAGTCCTTTAATGGCTACAATCATACCCTTGTCGATCAGGCTACCGGTAGTATATAGTATCTTTTGAAAATCGTTTACAGGCTTTCCGTTTATTATAAGTTCATATTCGGGCCCGCAATGATTGCAGGCTATCGGCTGGGCATGAAAACGGCGGTCCGCGATATCCGAATATTCATCATTGCAGATTTTACACATGAAAAAATCAGCCATTGAAGTGTTTTTTCTGTCGTAAGGATAATCTTTTATGATGGTGAAACGTGGCCCGCAATTGGTGCAGTTGATAAAAGGATAATTCAGCCGGTGGGTTTGATGCTTCATATCATTCAGACAATCATCACAAACGGCAATATCCGGACTGACCTCTGATAATATATCATTGACATCATGACTTGCCCTGATTGCGAAATCCCTGAAATTCCCGTTCGGCATGATGCTTATATCGATTGCAGAAATATTCATTGCAGGAGGCGCATTACCTGATAATTCACTGATGAATTGATCTGCCCTGGTATGTTCACCCTCGATCCTGATCATTACACCATCAGTTCTGTTATAAACATAACCCGTAATATGATGTTTGACTGCAAGGCGGTATACAAAGGGGCGAAATCCGACACCCTGGACACGGCCCTTCACAAACAGCTCTTTTGATATGATACGGTTTTCGTGTTGCATGCTGAATGTGCACTATTCTTCTGCAAAAATCATGAATTTTTATCGTGTCTAATTTAAGTATTATTTACCTAATATCTAATGAACGTAACTTCACGTACAATCGAACTTCTGAGCAGATACAGAAGATTACCCGGTAAATAAAAATATTTAAAGGGCATCCCTATTTTTCTCATGATACGGCCAGGCTCCTTAATCATACTATGGTACAGGTACTTAGGCGTGGGTGCTGAACGGTCTTTCTGTTAATCACAGAAGGGATACAGTGTAAGCGAATTAAAATATTATCATATGGTCGGAGGAGACCGGGTATTTTATCAGGCTGTGAACTGAATAAGGACTTTTACAACCATTTGTCAATCGAATCACAGGGAATGTCGAATGCCCCGGCAACATTTGGGTAAACGCATTTTCCTTTATAAGTATTAACCCCAAGCTTAACAGCTTTTGAATGTTTACATGCTCCTTCCAGTCCCATTTCAGCGATCATAATACCGTAGGGCAGTGTGGTACTGGTAAGTGCATTTGTTGAGCTCAGTGCCACTGCTCCCGGCATGTTGGCCACTCCGTAATGTACCACATCATCAACTACATATACCGGATCATCGTGTGTAGTGGGATGAATAGTTTCCACACATCCTCCCTGGTCTACGGCAACATCCACTATAACAGCTCCTTTTTTCATGATCTTAAGATGTTCACGGGTAACCAGCACGGGTGCTTTTGCACCGGGCAGCAGAACCGCACCGATAAGCAGGTCACATTTTTTCAGTATGAATTCAATATTGGCATCTGTGCTGTACAGTGTGGTGATACGTGAACCGAAAATATCGTCAAGATAAGATAAACGACTGGCGTTGATATCAATTATCGTCACATCGGCACCTATTCCAGTGGCAATTTTACAGGCATTGGTTCCTACAACACCGCCACCGATGATACCTATTATTCCCCGGCTCACTCCCGGAACACCTCCAAGCAGAACACCACGGCCGCCGAATGTCTTTTCAAGGTATTTGGCACCTTCCTGAACTGACAGTCTTCCGGCTATCTCACTCATGGGCTGCAGGCAGGGAAGATGACCTTCCTCTTCCTCGATAGTCTCATATGCCACTGCTTTAATACGTTTTTTCATCAGGATATTGGTTAGCCTGCGATTGGCTGCCAGATGAAGATATGTAAAAAGTATCTGGTCTTCATGGAATAAATCATATTCTTCAGGAAGGGGTTCTTTCACTTTGATGATCATATCGGAATTATCATAGATAGTCTTCACATCGGATACTATCTCGGCACCGGCTTCCTTGTATAAAATGTCTTCAAATCCGGCTTCCGTGCCGGCTTTTTGCTGGATCTTTACCTGATGGCCTCTTGAAACATATGCTTTCACATCGGAAGGGGTTAAGCCAACCCGGTATTCATGTGGTTTGATTTCTTTAACACAGCCAATTCTCATATTCAAAAAGGTTTAAATGTTTATCCTGCATGAATAATACAGGTTTATAAATTTACAATAAAAGAAAGGAATTATTCCTTCACTATTTATGATTTTGATCAGCTATCAATTCACAAATTATGAACAGATTTCAAGAATTAATTATTGAAAATGAAAAAATATTGTCGTATATTAATCCGGCATTGATATATTAAACAATAGTACTAAAGAATCTTGCAGTTCGTTTTTTAGTTTAATTTTTATTTAAGTATTGAACATTATAAATATCAGGAGGCTTGTTATGACAAAAAAATTAATATCCCTGAAGGTAGAGTGCCCCCACTGTAATAAATCCTTAATGGATTATACCCGGTTTCTGAATTCCAAGCCCAGTATTAAATTACACATTGTTCATGGGGGACAGGAAGGTACCATTAACTTGTGTTCTGCTTATGGATGCTATGACAAAGAAAGCAACATCGATCTTATAGATAATGAAATTGTAAATTTGACCTGCCCTTATTGTAAAAAAGATCTTGCCGGTTCTTCATTTTGCAGAAAATGTAATGCTCCGATCGTTGATTTTAACCTTAGTAAAGGAGGTATGGTACATGTTTGTTCACGTATAGGTTGTACAAATCATTATGTTTCATTTGATGATATCTATGATACATTAACCAATTTCTATCAGGAGTACGGTTATGGTGCTGATGAGCATGATTTTTAGAATTAATGCTTGAATACCAGGATACATTTAAGTAAGGAAGTACTTTTGTTTTTTTGTTATCTTTTTTACACTATACAGCTCTCCAATTTATAAAGTTACATGATCATTAACCTTTGATTTATACTTATAATCATTCTAAATATTTTGTTCGGTTTGTATATATTTATTTTTAGTTCTACTTTAGTTGTGAATGAATTAACAAATTGAAATATATCAATACCTGTTCATTATTTTTATTCTGACACCTTTTTTAATAAAACATTTCGGAATGAGAGACAGCATTATTAAGATCATTGAAAAATACGGTAAAGACAAAACAAGGCTGATGGATATCCTCATTGATATTCAGGCCGGATCCGGTTATATACCTGCTGAAGCCGTGACACAAATAGCAAATGATTTAAACATGTCGGAGGTGGATGTTGAACAAACATTATCGTTTTATCATTTTTTTTCAGTTAAACCCACCGGTAAATACGCTATATATTTAAATAACAGTGTTGTTGCCCATATGATGGGTATGGATGAGGTGGCCAAGACATTTAAACATGAATTGGGCATAGATTTCGGACAGGTGACCCCGGACGGTCAGGTGGGTTTATATGAGACTTCGTGTATAGGAATGAATGACCAGGAGCCCGCGGCTATAATCAATAACCTGATCTTTACACGCTTAACCCCCTTCCGGGCCAAGGAGATCATTCGTGACATCAAGGATGGAAAGGCGGTTGAGGAAATGTTTGCTGCAGGGTACGGTGACGGGGCCAATGCTTCGGATCTGGTCCGCTCTGTAGTGTCGAATAATATTCGAAAAAAGGGTCCTGTGCTTGATCCGGATTACAAAGTAGGACAGGCCATTAAGAAAATCATCAAGATGTCGCCCCAGCAGGTCATCGAAGAGGTGAAGCATTCCAATATCCGGGGCCGTGGTGGAGCCGGTTTTCCTACCGGACTTAAATGGGAGTTTTGCCGTAATGCTGAAGGCAGTGAGAAATATATATTTTGCAACGCGGATGAAGGAGAACCCGGAACTTTTAAAGACCGTGTGATCCTAACCGAGCGTCCCAGGCTGATTTTCGAAGGTATGGTTATCGCCGGGTATGCGGTTGGTGCGACTGAGGGTATTCTGTATATACGGTATGAATATAAATATCTGCAACAATATCTCGAGAAAATTTTGCAGAAAGCCAGGGAAAAGAATTACCTCGGGAAAAATATCGGCGGCAAAAAGGGATTTGATTTTGATATCCGCATACAGTTTGGGGCCGGAGCCTATGTTTGTGGTGAAGAATCCGCTCTTATTGAGTCTGCTGAAGGAAAACGCGGTGAACCGCGTGACAGGCCGCCTTTCCCTGTAGAAAAGGGATATCGTGATAAGCCTACAGTCGTGAATAACGTTGAAACACTCTGTTCTGTTGTTAAGGTTATGCTGAACGGTGGAGAGTGGTACAAATCATTTGGCACCAACGAATCTACCGGCACGAAATTACTTTGTATTTCGGGTGATTGCCGTTTCCCGGGTGTGTACGAAGTAGCCTGGGGATTTTCAGTCAGTGATATACTGGATATGGTAGGGGCTATGAGGGATGATGTGCAGGCTGTTCAGGTGGGTGGACCATCCGGGGCGCTTATTGCACCAAATGAATTTAACCGCACGCTGGGATATGAAGATCTGGCAACCGGGGGTTCTTTAATCATTTTCAGCAAGCATCGCGATTTGCTTCAGGATGTGGTATTGAATTTCACCGAATTTTTTATTGAAGAATCCTGTGGTAGTTGCTCTACATGCAGGATCATACCATCAATCCTGAGAAATACCCTGGTAAAAATACTTGATGCAAGAGGTGTTGCTCAGGATCTGGAAGATATGGCCGAATGGTCCAAAATTTTGAAAGCCAGTCGTTGCGGGCTGGGGCAGACCGCGGCCAACCCGGTATTGTCGAGCTTAAAGAATTTCAGACATTTATACGAGGAAAAGATTCAGAAAGATAAGATTTTTGACAGTGGATTCGACCTTAGTAGCGCTGTTAAAGAAGCTTGCGAGGTTACGAACAGGATCCCGAACATTTAGTACATAATTGGCTTTGCCGGGATAAAGGTTCGGTTTTCGGTGCCATGCATGTGCCTTAAACCTGACACATGAAAAAGGCAGGACAGGTAGTTAATAATATTAAATAAGAATTGGCAAGAATAACTTTTTATAAGATTTAATAGTTTATCCGATATGAACAAGATCGTAAAAATTACCATTGATGGTGTGGAGTGCATGTCAGAACGCGGCCAGCACATTATTGATGCAGCAAAAGAAAATGGTATATATATACCGTCTCTCTGTAACTTTCCGGGTGTTAGTCCCAAGGGCAGTTGCAGGATATGTACGGTAAGGGTGAACGGTAAATTAATGACTTCATGCACCACACCTGTTTCAGAGGGAATGCAGATTGAAAACAATGTGGATGATATTAATGAATTAAGAAAATCCATTATTGAATTATTGTTTGTAGAAGGAAATCATTTTTGCCCCGGCTGCGAAAAGAGCGGCAGTTGTGAATTACAGGCACTTGCCTACAGGTTCAGGATTGCTGTCCCACGCTATCCCTATTTCTTTCCCGTAAGAAAGGTGGATGCTTCCCATCCAAGGATCATTAAGGAGCAGAACCGGTGTATACTTTGCAAAAGGTGCATCCGCGGGATCAAAGATGACAAAGGAAGGAGTATTTTTGCATATCGAAGGCGCAGCAGCCGTGTTGAAGTAGGTGTCGATTCAAAGTTGGGAAAAGAGCTCACAAAGGAGCGGGCTGAGAAAGCAATGGAAATTTGCCCTGTCGGTTCCATACTGGTTAAAGAAAAAGGTTTCAGTACACCCATGGGCGCGCGTAAATTTGACCATAAACCCATCGGTAGTGATATAGAAGATTTATCGATTGTAAAATAGTATCATTATGAATTTGCTAATTAATGTCTGTCCATAAAGTCCCATTTGCCGCGTTACGCTTGTCCGAAAATTGCTCATTTACGACTGGTAAACTCCGCATTTTCGGACTGCGCAAGCCTTGCAAATGAAACTTTATGAACAGACACATGGCACATTAAACATTTTGTCAACTTTATAGACAGACTCAAATTAGAGTCTGTTCAAAGTTCGGATAACAGGACCGTTTAAATATAACACACTATGAGTAAACCGATTGTTGCGACTACATCACTGGCAGGATGCTTCGGCTGTCACATGTCATTACTTGATATTGACGACAGGATCCTCGAACTGATTGAACTGGTAGAGTTTAACAAATCTCCTATCGATGATATTAAAAAATTTTCGAAGGAATGTGATATAGGTTTTATTGAAGGAGGCTGTTGCAATAGTGAGAATGTGCATGTACTGAGAGATTTCAGGGAGCATTGCAAAATACTTGTTGCAGTTGGCGAATGCGCGATCATGGGAGGCTTGCCTGCCATGCGTAACGGTATATCAATCAAAGAATGCCTGGAGGAAGCCTATATTAATGGTACTACTGTTGTAGGAAATACAGCTAAGATTATTCCTGATGATCCGGAATTACCAATATTATTGGATAAGGTGTATCCCTGCCACGAAGTGGTGAAGATGGATTACTTTTTACCGGGTTGTCCGCCCCGTGCCGACCTGATATGGGAAGCACTTACCGCACTCATCAGTGGTGACGAAATGAAATTACCTTATGAAGTTTTTAAATACGATTAACAGGAAAATAAATGGGACAAAAGATAACGATTGAACCTGTAACCAGGGTTGAGGGTCATGGTAAAGTAACTATTCATATTGATAATGACGGGAATATTGAGCAAACCCGTTTGCATATAGTTGAATTCAGGGGTTTTGAACGATTTGTCCAGGGCAGGCCCTATTGGGAAGCACCTGTTGTGGTACAACGTTTATGTGGTATATGTCCGGTAAGCCATCACCTGGCCGCTGCCAAAGCTATGGACGTGATCGTTGGTGCAGGTACGGGAGACGGACTGACACCAACAGGTGAAAAAATGCGAAGGCTTATGCATTATGGCCAGGTATTTCAATCGCATTCATTGCACTTTTTCCATCTTGCCTCTCCCGACTTGTTATTCGGTGTTGATGGAGACCCTTTGACACGTAATATTATTGGAGTGGCTATGAAGAATAAGGACCTGGCTGTTCAGGGTGTTATGATGAGAAAGTTCGGACAGGAAGTTATAAGGGCCACTGCCGGAAAGAAGATTCATGGAACGGGAGCTATCCCGGGGGGTATTAACAAACATTTATCGGAAGAGGACAGGGACCTGTTACTGAATGGTGATGATCCTGTCAATATTAATAAGATGATCGAATGGTCCCGGGGAGCACTTGAATTTTTCCATGATTACCATAAAAAGAACAAGGATATCATTGACCGGTTTGTTGATTTTCCTTCCAGTCATTTAAGCCTTGTCAGGAAAGACGGTGCACTGGATCTTTATCATGGAGTATTGAGGGCAGTGAACAGTGAAGGTAAAAAGATCCTTCATGATGTGGATTACCAGGATTATAATAAATATATAGACGAGGAAGTGCGGTCGTGGAGTTACATGAAATTCCCCTATCTGAAGGAATATGGAATGTCTTCAGGCTGGTATACCGTGGGACCGCTGGCACGTATGAATACGGCCGACTTTATTGATACGCCATTGGCCCAGAAAGAATTTGAACGGTTCAGATCATACACGGAAGGCAGGATCAATAATATGCCCATGCATATGCACTGGGCACGTTTGATCGAGATATTACACTCGGCAGAAAAGATGAAGGAACTGTTACAGGATCCTGACCTCCTTAAAGGCGAACTGGTGAAGAAAGGTAATAAACAAAGGACAGGTGTAGGTTTGCTTGAAGCTCCCCGCGGCACTCTTTTCCATCATTATAAGATCAATGAGTTTGATCAGATTGTCATGGCAAACCTTATTGTATCAACTACCAATAATAACCAGCCAATGAACTTAGCTGTCAACCAGGTTGCCAGGGCACTTATGACCGGGAAAAAAGAGATAAGTGAAGGCATGATGAATGCGGTTGAAGTAGCTATACGCGCCTATGATCCCTGTTTAAGTTGTGCTACACATGCAATGGGACAAATGCCGCTTGAAATAGCGTTGTATGACAGTAATGATAAGCTTATTGATACAAAAAGAAGTATATAGTGTGTCTTAAACCCTCTATACTTGTATATGGATATGGCAATCCGGGCAGACAGGATGATGGCCTGGGTATCAGGCTTGCCGGTATGATCGAAAAATGGTCTGTACAAAGCGGATATTCTCATATTGTAACCGATACAAATTATCAGTTGAACATTGAAGATGCAGAACTTATCAGCATTTATGATATAGTGATCTTTGCCGATGCTTCAATTGACCCGGAAGGAGATATAGAGCTAACTACGGTTACTCCGGACCCAAAGACTGAGTTTACCATGCATGCAGTTTCCCCCGGATTTGTGGTTGACCTTTGTCACGCTATCTATAACAGGCATCCTGATGCATATCTTTTGCATATGAAAGGCTTTCAATGGGGGTTTATGGAAACAATGACAAAAGAAGCGCTTGAGAATCTGGATAAAGGATTTAATTTTATGAAAGCCTTTCTTGAACAAAAGTCAGGCAAACCGGATAAGGGAAGGCCTGTAAAATCAGTAGTACTATAATAACATCAATAAACCGATACATTATGGATCTGTCAACTAAATACATGGGCATTGATATAAAAAACCCTCTTGTTGTTAGTAGTTCAGGATTAACAAATACAATTGATAAAATAAAAGAACTTGAAGATAAGGGAGCCGCGGCTGTTGTTCTTAAATCGTTGTTTGAGGAGCAACTGATGGCTGACCATGACAGGTTGCATGAACAGGACGATATGTATTTCTGGTATCCCGAAGCAATGGATTACGTGGATACATTTACCAAAGAAGATGGTGTGGAAAACTATCTGCAATTGATAGGAAAAGCTAAGGATTCGGTTGATATCCCGGTAATCGCGAGTATTAATTGTATCACTCCCCTCGAGTGGCCTGTCTTTTCGAAAGAGATTGCAAAGGCAGGGGCTGACGGACTCGAGCTGAATATTTATATCCCGCCGGCTGAAATTGATATGACTCCCGGCAGGATTGAAGATACCTATATTGAGATAATCCGTGAAGTACAAAAAAATGTTAACCTGCCGATTGGTGTAAAAGTGGGGCATTTTTTTACTAATCTGATGCAGGCTTTATTAAAACTCAGCAATACCGAAATACAATCCCTTATTTTGTTTAACCGTTATTACCGTCCTGATATTGATATTCAGAAGATGCAGGTAATAACCGGTAACATATACAGCTCACCCGAAGAAATAACCCTATCATTGCGTTGGATAGCCCTGCTATCAGAAAAAATCAAATCAGAGCTTGTAGCAGCTACAGGTATTCACGATTATTCCGGTGTTATCAAACAATTGCTTGCCGGGGCCACGGCCGTACAATTATGTTCGGCACTTTACAGGAATGGTACAGGGCATTTATCTGTTATTCTGGAAGGTATCGAAAAGTGGATGACAGAGCATAAGTATGAAAATATTTCCAGATTTAAAGGAAAACTGGCACGTGCTGATGAGAATCGTCCGGCTTTTGAACGGCTTCAGTTTATGCAAAAAACAACAGGAAAACTATAACTGTTTTATCCTTCCCGTATTTTATCATATGCATCGGAAATCAGGGTTAAATCATAAACGGTTGAAAACTGTTGACTGATGTTCATTACATTACCATGAATAATTCTTGATCTTACAAAAAAATTAGTATTATTGTAATGGTAATAATGCATAAAATATCCTAAAACCATGAAGAATATTTACTTGAGTGTGTTTTTCCTGTCGTTGTTTCTGGTGGTAATGTCCGGTTGCAAATCGGGCAGTCAACGGGAAAAGGATATGGTTGAACTTAATGATGTTGATCTGGATGAACCTGAAAGCCTTATTTCGCCGGAAGATACTGCAGGAGAGGGACTCCCTATTTTTTATAACATGTATTTATCTGTTGAGATGTCGAGCCTTTTTCAGGCGATAGGCGCGGTGTATGAGCCGGAATTGCTTAACTCCACTGATAATATCTCTGATTATGCTACCAGTTCAAAAAAAGCCATAAATCTTGGTGTTTATGCCGTAGATTTGAGTTATGCCCGGATCCTGGAACAGGTTGAAGTTGCGGGAAGGTATTTTACTGCCATGCAGAAGTTATCTGAACAACTTGGCATTCCGGGTGAATTTTTTTACAATTCAGCCGAACGGTTTGAGAGAAATATCAGCGATAAGGATTCACTGATCATTATTGCTAATGAAGTATATACAAAAACGGATAATTATCTCAGGGAAAACGAACGATATAGTGCTGCCGCGCTGATTATTCTGGGAGGATGGACTGAAGCCTTATACCTGGCCTGCAATATTGCCGGTGACAGTGGTGATATTGATGTGCTTGAACGGCTGGCTGAGCAAAAATATTCGCTGGATAATCTGATCGAAATGTTGAAAGTCCATCAGGAGGATGAAATAGTTGCAGAATATCTAAACCGTTTGTTAAAGCTTAAACCGGTGTTTGATAGATTTAAAGTGGATGTTGAACCCGAGTTTGAAGCCGATTCTGAAGACGGTAAGCAACAAATTCAGGAATATTTGGGGGATGTCGAAAGGATCAAAGCACAAATCACGGAAATCCGGAATGCAATGATCTCCTGATAATTTTTTTAGCCTGCATTATCGGATTGACCGGGCCAAAGGTTTATGAAAAAGAATGAGAATTGCCCCAAACCTGGCACATTAATAATGCAGTTTAGTAGCCCGGGGTTTTTATAAATTTTTATCATCCGTGTATTTCCTGCTTGTTGAGATGTGATATAATTTCAGCATCATATTGACTCTCTTTCAATTCTTATATTTGCACACATCTGAGAATGCAGATTATATTTGCTTCAGGGATAAATTTTTATTTGTTGACCCACTCGCAGAGAAATTTCCATCTTGGTCTCCATTCGTTTACACACTTAATAATCCATTAAATTTAGTTGACCCTGACGGACAAGAGCCTATAAAGCTACAAGCAGGTACGGCAACAGGATTTGTGAATACTTTAAACACAACAGGTACAAGATTAGGAGTGAATACTGGCACTGCTGCACACAATGCGATGTTAGGGCTAGAAAAAACAGAATTAACATGGTCTAGTCCTCGTCCTATGCCTGCAAATACTGGAAGAATAAATACTTTTAGAGATAAGTATATTTACACCGAAAAAGGTGGATGGTTAGACATGGCTCATTTTATGTTCTATGCAGGTAAAGCATATGGTTATAAGCAAGAAAAACTAAGAGCTCAAGAGATGATAAACAGCAAAGGGTTTAATATGTTACCCGCTGAAACGCAAATGATTTATTTTCAAAAGGCGGGTATGAGTCCAGTTGGAGAAGCAGTACAAGATGGGTATGTACAAGAAATGTCTGATAGAGTTGTAGCAAAACACTCTGCTTATAGCTATGAAGATTTACCTAGTGATAAATTTGGTGCTGATTTTGGCGCAAATTATTTTGATGCTAATAGTGATTTAACTTTTGGAGAACAGCTACAAAATTACATGAATGACTTGGGTGCTACTAATCCACAGAATGCACCAAATTATAATTCATTACCCAATGTTGAACCTGATAAAACACCATCTCGAACTAATCATACAACAACTCCGGTTTATACAGATGAAAATCCTTAAATTATGAAGAAATACAACTATTTATTAACGGGAATAGGTTTTATATTACTTCTGATATTTTTTTGGATTATATTTTTAAAAGATGCAAGAGAAAATAGGCTTATGAAACAAAGCCAAATCCTAATTGAAAAGATTGAGGATTTTAGAAAGACAAAAGGAAGACTACCAAATTCATTATATGAAATCGGTATTAAAGAAGAAGAAGGGATAGACGTACTTTATTATGACAAAAGAGATAGTTTGCATTATACAATTTCATTTGGTACATCATTAGGTGAATCAATGTTTTTTTATTCAGATACTAAACAATGGGAAGACAAATATGGATTTGTACCTGTTTATCAGAAGGGCGTGAAAGGCCAATACCAGCTGGTGGTTGAGAAAAACCGGTGGAAGCAGCTCAAAGCCAAATTAAAAGAGGCAACCCGCAAAACCACTCCCATGAGCTTCGAAGAAAGGGTGCAAGAGATAAAACAAATACAACGAGGATGGATTAATAACTTTCGTTTGGCAAACATAAAAGGCAAACTCCTTGAGCTGGAAGGATGGTTACGTAATCGCCTAAGGTATTGTATCTGGTACCACTGGAACCGAGCTTGCGAGCTCACGACCGTAGGGAGTAACAAACGGGAGAGGAAGCAGAAAAACCTCATTAGGCTCGGTGTTTCCCATAAGGATGCATTCAGGTGGAGCAGGAGCAGGCTAGGGGGCTGGGCTATAGCCCAAAGCCCTATCCTTAATACTACGATCACGGTAGACCGCTTAATTAAGAGGGGTTACGAACCTTTGCTTTCGTGGTATAAAAAAGTTGCCCCGGACAAATTCACCCCAACGTTATTCCCCGTTGTTTGATGAACCGCCCGGTACGTGACCCGTACGCCGGGTGGTGTGAGAGGTTCTCCCCGTCAGCAACCGCTGGCGGGGCTGCCTACTCGATTGGGCGTAGTATTTAATAACTAATCCTTTTCTAGCAAGGATGAAATTAACGAAATTATATTTATCAATACAAATAATAACAATCCTGCTACTCTTTTTTAAGTAATATGAACCTCTTGATTATTTGTATAAAACAATTTGAGTATTTTTCCTACTTTTGAATTGTTGTAGAAATGCAACGACAATGATTAAATAAGCAGGCAATGGAGACGCACCAGTGCCTGCTATTTTTAAATTTTGAAAATAGTATTTGATTTATTTTTTTGTTGCCACCTGACTACGAATCTCTCTGTTATAAACACTAACCGTTTTCCCTAATCTTTTAGCTGGATACCAATCAGGAATTTGAGCCAAAACTTTGTTATAAGCAGCATTAATCTCAGGATAATTACAAGGTTTAGTCACATGACCTTCGCGGACTTTACCATTATCATCAATAATAAAAAAGTAATAAATGCGATATTCAACAGAATCATACTTATCACCCAGAATCTTAAATAACTCACTACCTAACCAGTCATTCCATTTCCCATTTTTAAATTTAGCCATTGAACTAACATCGCCTGCAAAATATACAAGTTCATCATATCCTGTAATTGATTCCACTATAAAATAGACATTTGCATTATGTAAGCCTTCTCGCACCTCGTCTACTTGTTTTTTATCAACAGCTTCGTCAATCTGTAGCAGGATCCAATCGTTACCGACATTGTTCCATTCTTTTCCGGTCTTAACAATTTCTTCCAGCGAACATTTTTTATTACCAATGTAAGTGCCATCACTTTTAATATGGATTACCTGCTCAGTCAACTTATTAGAGTTAACCTGTGGCACATCAGAGAACGAGTTGATTTGTTTGTTCTCACTATTGGCATTAAAACTTGCGGTTTCAATTATTTCTGCACTCTTTTTACTAAAAGACATTAGTAAAAGAGCAAGGATGGGAAGAAAGGTCGCCACCTTCCAACGCCATGCTTTGCTGATTTTTTGATTGTTCATCATAGTAATACGATTTTTAATTTGACAATGATTAAAACTATTAGCAAATGCAAACCTTTTGGGTCCTACACATTTTTCAATAAGCAATAATTGATAATTACTGGCATCTACACCAGAATAAAGAACTTCGGCATCTGCCTGAAATTCATGAATCTCTTTAATACTTCGAATTACTCCGTATATGGCAGGATTAAACCAATGGAATACCTTAACCAATTCAAGAAAAATAAGATCGTAAAAATGTTTTAAACGGATATGAGCTTTTTCATGTGAAAGTATTGTTACCCCATTTATATCAAAATCTCTTTTTGAAATAATAATTATATTCGCAAAGGCAAACGAATGAATATCCTGCTCGGAAATAATAACCTTAAATCCGTCCATTTTTATAACAGTCGATCTATATCGGAGTAAAAGAATTGTAATAATGTTTTTAATCAATACTAGAAACGCAATTAGCAAACCGGTTATGTAGATATATGTTATAATTGAAATAAGTGCTATAGATTGTCCATCTTTGCTATTTTCAGTTTGCGCCGAGTCTTGGGTTGTATTGCTGTAATCAGCAACAGACCTGCTTTCTAATTGAATATGATTTGAAGAAAATTCAGGAATTAATTCAACTTGAACCGGAACATGTAAATGTGAAAAATAAGCTTTCGGAATAAGTAGTGAGACAAAAATAATTGATAGCAATATCCATCTGTTAAGTGAAAAACAGGTTTCTTTACTCATCAAAATTCTGAATGTTATATACAGAACGCTAAAACATAATGTTGATTTTAGTATATAAAACAAAAAATTATCCATTTGTCTTGTTTTTATTTGATTTTGCTTGCTGAATTAATTTTTGAATTTCTTCGAACGAAATTTCCTCTTCCTGAACAAACATCGAAATTACCGAAGCATACGATTTATTGAAATATTTAGCAACCACATCCTTAATAGTGCCCTTGCTAAATTCTTGTCTAGATATTAACGCATGATAACGGTGAGTATTTCCATATTGTTCATGCCCGATAAAGCCTTTTTCTTCCATTATACGTACAATGGTTGAGATGGTATTGTAATGTGGTTTTTCATCAGCCCAAAGCCTTATAATATCCTTTACAAATAAAGGTCCATTATCCCAGATAAGCTCCATTATCTCTTCTTCACGGTTTGTAAGTTGCTTCATGATTTAATAATTTATACAAATATAACTAATATTTTTAGTTATGCAACTATTTATATTAGTTTTATAACTAATTATATTAGTAGAGAGTAAAACCAAACAAATTATTTATATAAATACCTGATAATAAGACATTTCAAGAATTTAGTTATTTATTCTGGATTTATTGTTAAAGACTTACCATCTATATATTTTAGGCTCATGGTGGTGGCTCATATTACGCCACCGGGTAGCTTACGCCCCCTAAGAATTTAAGTATCAACTATAAATGATACCACCTGAAAGATAAAAATGATACCGCCTTTTTTAATTTCATTGTTGATGGTACTTTCAGATACCAGGGATAAGTTACCAAAATGATTAATTTTTATAAACCGGAACCAGGTTTTAAAAATGCATTTGGCTATCGGGTAACGGGAGCTTGAGGGAAGTTCCTCGCCTGCTTTTAAACCGGTTCGATACCGGTTTAAAAGCAAAAAGGCGCCAGAAATTTTATCCTGACGCCTGTAAACGACCATCGGTACAACATATCGCTGTCGGTCGTTCCTCGCCGTTTTTTGTTTATGTATTGTATCTGTTCTGCAGTTGTTTTCCTTCATATTCCCGGTAGCTTGGGCCATGTATTTCAACCTTTATTGAACGGTGGAACACCCGGTCCAGGATAGCTTGTGTTGAGATCGGATCACCAAGGTATTCGGCCCAGTCTTGTTCCTCTACATTGGTTGTAAAAATCAATGATTTGTTTTGTTTGTATCGTTCGTCGATCACCTTAAACAGCAGGTGTGCCTCTCTTGTTACTTCTAATTCAAGCCGGTCATGTCCCATTTCATCGATCAGCAGGAGTTCAGGATTAATGTATTTTCTGATTCTTTTTACCAGTGTTTTTTCATACACACCCGTGTTTAAGTCATTCAACATATCGGCGCATGTGGTGTAATAGGTTCTGTATCCTTTTTCACAGGCTATCATTGCAAGGCTTCTGGCCAGGTGGCTTTTTCCTGTTCCGCAATTCCCGATGAACAATACCGATTCTTTTCGCCTTATAAAATCCATAGTGGCAAGATCCATGATCAGTTTCTTTTTCAGATTGGGCTGGAATGAAAAATCAAAATCCTGCAGCAGCTTAAAAGGCCGGGGAAGCTTACTGTTTGTTAAACGATAGGTAATGCTTCGCTCTTTCCTGGCATTTGCTTCATCACGGATCACACTGGTTATAAACTCATAGAAACCAATGTTTGATTTATTGGCTTTTTCTATGATGTTTTCATACTCAAGGGGTAGTTTTTTAAACCCAGGTAGTTGCAGTTTTCTATAAACGTATCGGGTTGATTATTTTTCATCATTTGAACTCTTTTTTGGGAACAGTTTTATTTCGTTTTTCTTTTGTGCATTGACCGAAAGAAAGTTTTCGATCGCTCCGCAGGAGTATACTTTATATTTCAGGGCTCGCCGTACCGCTATAATAATGTCATCCTGGTGATAGTTGACTTTCAGTGATAATATTTTTTTAAGATGATGTCGGTATGAACCAGGCTTGTGTTTTTTCATCTCTGCTATATATTCCTCCATAGCCGGCCCTATTGCATTAAGCCGCACGATAACTTCGTTGATTGAAGGATAAGTCATTGTTTTGCTGTGCCGGGGCCTGCGACCTATGTATTTGCTTTTTCTGCCCTTTTCTGCAAGCGGCAAACGAACAATCTCCCCATAGCCGGGCCCGTAGACGATAACCTGTCGGTTGCTCTCACGAACCAGGCAGGTTTCATACATGTAGCCCGGGGGTACTACATAAAAGTAACCGTGCCACTGTATACAT
>Ga0307421_1000144_pt1 | contig 45846 bp, 42 predicted proteins | sample SalMarWE160270MG_FD_202163 | JGI IMG/M metagenome (GOLD analysis project Ga0307421, IMG submission 202163) | Salt marsh sediment microbial communities from the Plum Island Ecosystem LTER, Massachusetts, United States - WE1602-70 | ecosystem: Environmental > Aquatic > Marine > Intertidal zone >... | reverse complement strand
AATGGTCAGATGCCGTAACTGCGGTCAAAAAACCGAGGGTGATTACTGCCAGTGGTGCGGTTACCCCATATTGAGGGGTCGCCGCCGAAGGCCACAAAAGCCAGCCCCCGAAGCCACCAAAAAGGCCGAGGAGACCAAGGAGAAGACCAGGACCGAAGCCGAGGAAGCTAAGCTAGCCAAAGAGGCCGAGGTTAAAGCAATAAGGGAAGCCGAGGAGGCCAAGGTCAGAGCCAGGATAGAAACCGAGGAAGCCCAGCGGGCTAAGGAGGCCGAGGCCAGGGCAATACGGGAGGCTGCGGAGGCCAGGAAAGAGGCTGAGGAGGCTAAGGAGAGGGCCAGGATAGAAACCGAGGAAGCCCAGCGGGCCAAGGAGGCCGAGGCCAGGGCAATACGGGAGGCTGCGGAGGCCAGAAAAGAGGCCGAGGAGGCTAAGGAGAGGGCTCGAATAGAAGCCGAGGAAGCCCAGAGGGCCAAGGAGGCCGAGGCCGGCGCTACCAGAGAGGCTGAGGAGACCAGAAAAGAGGCCGAGGAGGCTAAGGAGAGGGCCCGAATAGAAACCGAGGAAGCCAGGGTAGCCAAGGAGGCCGAGGCCAGGGCAATAAGACAGGCCGAAGCTGCCAAGAAAAAAGCTAAAGAGGCCATAGACACTAAAGGGGCCAAGGATAGAGCCCGGTTAGCCAAGGAGGGGTGGGAGAAAGTAAAGAGAGAGGCCGAAGAAGCCAGAAGAGAGGCCGAGGAGGCCAGGGAGAAAGCCAGGAAAGCCAAGGAGGGGTGGGAGAAGATAAGGAAAGAAGCCGAAGACGCCAGAATCGCCGCCGAAGAGGTCAAGGTAGCAAAGGAAACCGAAGAAAAAGCCAGAAAATCCAGGCAAGACTGGGAGAACGCTAAAAAGGAAGCCGAGGCCGAAGAGGTCAAAAAGGCCAAAGAGGCCGAAGATAAGGCTAAGAAATCCAGGGAAGAGTGGGAAAAGGCCAGAAAAGAGACCCTGGAAGGTTAGCCACTACGCAGGGAGGCAGGAGATATGCCAATTGTAGCGCTGGTTCTTATGTGTGTAGGCGGGGCTGGTCTTATAACCAGCCTGATACTCTTCTTCACCTCAGCCGCCTGGGAAGACCCACGTCTAGAACGCCAGATGATGGGGATCTTTCTTGTCGGGCAACTCATTCTCAGCGTCGGTATCGCCTACTGGCTGATACATCTGACCAACCTGCTGGGACAGTAAGTCAAAGCCCAGCTTTTATATTATTTCCCTGCTATGCAGAAGAGTAAAAATAGTAAGCTGCCTGTCTTAGCCATAGACCTTGGTGGCACCAAGATAGCCGCCGCGCTTATCTCGCCCGACAACCGGGTGACGGATAGAGCGCATTCCCCCACCCTGGCTGCCGAGGGCCTTCAGCCAGTGCTCAGCCGAATATTTGCCACCATTGACCGTCTCTTATCTCAAGGCGCTGCCAACCCGGCACAGCTTGGCGGCATAGCCATTGCCGCCGCCGGCGCCATAGATACAGATAAAGGACTGATAACATCGTCGCCGAACCTCCCCGGCTGGCTTGATGTCCCGCTGCGCGACATAGTGAGCAAGCGGTACGGGGCGGATACCTGCCTGCTCAACGACGCCAATGCCGCCGCCCTTGCCGAACACCGCCTGGGAGCGGGGAGGGGCACGACCAACCTTATCTATCTCACCGTAAGCACAGGAATCGGGGGCGGTATTATCATTAACGGTGAACTCTATTACGGAACATCGGGCTGTGCCGGCGAGCTGGGGCACATGACCATCGACGCTAACGGGCCGGAATGCAGCTGCGGTAACAGGGGCTGCCTGGAGGTATTAGCCTCCGGCAAAGCGGTGGCCGATGAGGCGAAAAGACGCATCAAAGAAGGGGAGCGCTCCCTGCTTGCCGATATTGTCTCCGATGACCTGGAAGACATTACCGCGGAGAAGGTTGCCACGGCGGCGCGGGAGGGCGACCAGTTAGCCAGGGAGGTAATCTCCAGAGCCGCTACATATCTCGGCGTGGGCATGGTAAACCTGGTCAATATCTTTAATCCCGAGATGATAATAGTCGGCGGGGGGCTATCAAAAATGGGGGAGCTTTTGCTCGAGCCGGCCAGAGAGATGGTAAGACAACGGGCTTTCCCGCTGTGCGCCGGCGCGGTGCGCATCGCTACCGACGAGTTGGGTGATGATGGCGGGGTGCTGGGGGCGGCCATCTATGCCCGCCAACTTTAGATAGCGCCCCAGCCGAAATAGAAAAGCAGGACGACGATAACCAGCAGAATCCAGTATAAACTGGGAACCGGCCCCCACCACCCCTTGTGCCACCATATTTTTTCCTTACGAAAGTTCTTAATCCCGTAATGGGGGTTAAAGACAAACCAGAAGAAGTCCTCCAGAAGCATCATCCCCGCGTAGAAGCCGAACAGCAGGCTTTCCAGCCGCCAGCTCCAGGGGACAAAGAAAAGGGGCAGGTGAACAATGGCAATCGTAAATGAAATCATGAAAAGGTGGTAGCCGGTGATGGGGCGACCTCCCATCAACCTTACCAGCCACCCCTTTTCCCACCGCCGGCAGGGCAGTTTGGCCGCCCAGCCATCCTTGCCCTCAATCTGGATTTCCCACTGGGCGAGGAGAAAAGCCAGGAAGACCATAAAGGCCAAAAACCCTATAATCACCAAAATCCTCCGCGGGTGGGGCGGTAAATCAAAGCTAAAGTGGTCGGGGTGGGCGGACTTGAACCGCCGGCCTCAGCGTCCCAAACGCTGCGCGCTGCCAACTGCGCTACACCCCGCATACCAGAGTATAGCAATGCTGTAGTTAAGGGTCAATCCAAAACTTAAAATGGGGGTTAATCCCGGCAATCGGGGCAGTTATCAAAAGTGCTTGCCGGCAGACCGGTCTGCTCAATCATATACTCAAGCTGCCTTTCCGGTATCCAGTAGCTGCCGCAGGTCTTGCACTTCTTCAGCTTGAATTCCATCTTGTTGTTGGGCCATTTTATGTACCTTGTATCGCCGACGTCCTTGAAATCTATGGCACCTACAGGACAGACGTAAGCGCAGGAGCCGCAGCCGATGCAAACATCAGAAGGCTCGTAATACGGGGTGCCCATCTGCCGGTCGACCCCCCGATTGACCAGGCTGATTGCCGAGACGCCGACCACCTCCTGGCACACCCTGACGCAGAGGGCGCAGAGGATGCACTGATTGTCGTCCTTCTGGAAGCTCGTCTCCTCAACACCCAGCTTACGGGCTAAATCCTGTATCTCCTTGTTGTTGGGACACCGGGCCAGCAGCAGCTCCATGAGCATCTTGCGGTTGCCGACCACCCTGTCCGAGCCGGTCTTTACCTCAAGCCCGTCCTCCACTTCATAAATGCAGGAAGCGACCAGCTTTTGCCTTCCCCGGCGGGTGATTTCTACCAGACAGAGACGGCAGGCGCCGTAGGGCTTAACCGCTTCGTTGTGGCACAGGGTGGGGATATAGATGTTATTGTCCTGGGCCACCTCAAGGATGGTCTGGCCCTCTTCGGCTTGAAACTTGCGACCGTCAATTGTCAGCGTAACCATATCTACTGCCTTTACTTCCTGATTACCGCGCCCAGCTTGCAGACATCGTAGCAGGCGCCGCACTTGATGCACTTTTCTTTGTCTAAAATTACCGGCTTCTTCTTGCCCATATCGGTTATCGCCTCCACCGGGCAGGCCTTAACACAGAGCCCGCAGCCGGGGCACTTTTCTTCATCAATGGAATATGCCACCAGCGCCTTGCAGACACCGGCGGGGCATTTTTTATCCTTAATATGGGCTTCATATTCGTCACGGAAATAGCGTAGCGTGGTCAGCACCGGGTTGGGGGCGGTTGAGCCCAGAGCGCACAGCGAGCAATCGACCAGTGTAGCCGACAGCCTCTCCAGTAAATCAATATCGCCCTCTTTGCCCCTGCCCTCGGTGATATCGGCCAGTATCTGGCTCATCCTCTTTAAGCCCTCGCGGCAGGGAAGGCACTTGCCGCAGGATTCGCCTTCCAGGAAGTTGATAAAATACTTGGCGATATCCACCATGCAGCTGTCCTCGTCCATAATAATCATGCCGCCGGAGCCCATCATTGAGCCGGCTTTATCAAGCTGGTCGAAGTCCACCGGCAGGTCAAGAAAGCTCTCCGGAATACAGCCGCCGGAGGGGCCGCCGGTCTGCACCGCCTTGAACTTTTTGCCATCGGGGATGCCGCCGCCGATGCCGTAGATAATCTCCCTTAAGGTGATACCCATGGGGACTTCAATCAGGCCGGTGTTGTTAATCTTGCCCACCAGCGAGAAAATCTTGGTTCCCCTGCCACCCTCGCTGCCTATCTTGGCGTACCAGTCGGCGCCGTTGTCGATTATCAGGGGGACGTTGGCCCAGGTTTCTACATTATTAAGATTGGTGGGCTGCTCCCACAGGCCCTTGTCCGAGGTATGGACATACTTGGCCCTCGGCTCGCCTACTTTACCTTCCAGCGAAGCCATCAGCGCCGTTGACTCACCGCAGACGAAGGCGCCGCCGCCCCGGCTGATTTTAACCGAGAAGTCAAAGCCGGAACCCAGTATATTCTTGCCCAGCAGGCCGTATTCCTCAGCCTGCTTAATGGCTATTTCGGCGTTTTTGACCGCCAGCGGGTACTCATTGCGGACATATATATAGCCTTCGTGGCTGCCGATGGCATAGGCGCCGATAATCATCCCCTCCAGAACGCTGTGGGGGTTGCCCTCCATTAAACTTCTATCCATGAAGGCGCCGGGGTCACCTTCGTCACAGTTACAGATGACATAGCGTTTTTCGCCCTCGGCCTTGCGGCAGGTCTCCCATTTAGCGCCGGTGGGGAAGCCACCGCCGCCCCGCCCCCGCAGGCCCGATCTCTTGACCTCGCTAATAACGCCCTCCGGGGTCATATTAGAAAGAACCTTGCCCAGAGCGGCATAGCCGCCCAGAGCCAGGTAGTCCTCAATTTTGGTGGGGTCAATGCTGCTATTGTCGCTAAGGAGCAGGCGCTTCTGTTTTTTATAGAATGGCACATCCGATTCATAGGTTGTTTTCTTACCGGTATCGGGGTCAACATAGAGCAACCGGTCAACAATGTTGCCCTTGACCGTCTCCGAGACTATTTCGGCGGCATCTGCGGCCTTTACCTGCTGATAGAGTATGTTCTCCGGCTTGATAACTACCAGCGGCCCCTTCTCACAGAAGCCGGGGCAGCCGGTTATCCTGAGAGCCAACTTCCCCTCCAGCCCGCCTTTTTCTATCCCCCGCTTGATACCGGCGATAACACCTTCAGCTCCCAGGGCCAGACATCCGGTGCCGCCGCATACCGTTATGCAGGGCTTATTCGGGTTTCTCTCGGCCAATATGGCGTTGCGGAGAGCCTCAAGCTTGACCACGGAATTCAGCCGGTTAGATGTTTGCTTGTTTGCCATTACTTATAGCTTTCCAGTAGCGGTTTTACCTTGCTGCCGGTCATCTCCCCTGTGTAGTTACCGTCAATAACGACTATCGGCCCCAGGGCGCAGGCCCCGACGCAGTTGACCGTCTCCAGGGTGTATTTCAGGTCTTTAGTGGTTTCGCCGGACTTTATGCCCAGCTTCCGCTCAACCTCGTCCAGGACCCTGCCCGCTCCCCGGACGTGGCAGGCGGTGCCCAGACAGACATTAATAAGGTGCCGTCCCCTCGGTTTGAGGCTGAAAGCCTTAAAAAAAGAGGCCACGCTGTAGACCTGGCTTAAGGGGATATCCAGACCCTCGCCGACCAGCACCAGGGCTTCCCTGGGCAGGTAGTTGTACTCCACCTGGACATCCTGCAAAATCGGCACCAGCATCCCGGGGTCGCTCTGGTGCCGTGCCAGTATCGACTTTATCTTCTGCCCGGTCGGTTTAACTTCAGCCTTCAACTGCCTTCTCCTTGAGTTCGGCGTAGTCAGCGGTCACCCGCTGCTGTATCTTTTCTATAATATCCTCGGACAGGTGCCGGAACCGCCCCTGCAGCTTCATGTAGGCGGTGACCGGCTTGAGTTTGGGGAAATCGAAGTTCAATGTATATTTGCCGTCTTCCACTTCATATAGTGGGAATATCCCTGTCTCCACCGCCAGGCGGCCCAGCTTGACCGACAAATCGGTGGGACACCTCCAGCCGGTGGGGCAAACCGACAGTATATGGACATAGGCCGGGCCCGGGGTTGCCGCCGCCTTCTCCACCTTTTCCATCAGGTCGAAGGGGTAGCTGGGACATGCCGTTGCCACGTAGGGGATATTGTGGGCGGCGGCAATTGCCGGCATGTTCTTCTTCCAGCTTACCTGCCCGATGCTAACCTTGCCCGCCGGCGAGGTGGTGGTGGCAGCGCCATAAGGAGTGGACGAAGAGCGCTGGATACCGGTATTCATATAGGCTTCGTTATCGAAGCAGATATAGACGAAGTTATGTCCCCGCTCCAGAGCCCCTGACAGCGCCTGAAGGCCGATATCACTGGTGCCGCCGTCGCCGGCCATGGCTATTACCTTGATATCCTGTTGGGCTATGCGGCCCTTCTTCATCATTATCTTTAAGCCTGACTCTATGCCCGAAGCCACCGCGGCAGAGTTTTCGAACAGGGTGTGAATCCAGGGCACCTTCCAGGAGGTGGTGGGCAGCGGGGAGGAGACTATCTCCATGCAGCCGGTGGCGTTGGCAATAATGACATTCTGCCCCAGCGCCTTGCAGGCCAGCCGCACCGCCAGTACTTCGCCGCAGCCGATGCAGGCCCGGTGGCCGGGGGCAAAGGGCTCTTTCTTAGTTACCAGTCTGGGGACATAGACGCCGTAGTTCTGCATTATTCCCTCACCCCGAATATCTCAAATTCGTTGGGGGAGCCTTTCTCAGATATGGTTATGCCCTTATTGATTATCGTTTCAAAATCATCCGGGCTGATATCACGCCCGCCGATGCCGGAAACAAAGCTGACGATTTTGGGCTTTTTGGCTTCGCCGTACAGCGCTGCCTTGACCTCGGAGCAGACCGGGCCGCCGGGGCCGCCGAAGGAAAGCGCCCTATCGACGACGATAAGCGTCTCGGCACCGGCTACCGCCTGGCGGAGCTCCTCAAAGGGGAAGGGTCGCCACAGGCGGAGCCTTACCAGCCCCACATCCCTGCCCGCTCCCCGCATCTTGTCTATGGCCGTCATGGCCGTTTCACTGAAACTGCCCATGGTCAAGAGCAGGGTTTTAGCCTTTTCCGCCTTGTAGCTTTCCACCGGCTGATATTTATGCCCGAAAATCTTACCAAACTCCTGCCAGCACTTGAGAACCGTCTCTTTAGACGCCCTTAAATTTACCTCCTGCGCCCACTTCGCCTCGGGGTAGATGATGGGCGGGGCGAAATCGCCCATGGTCACCGGTTTATCGGGGTGGAGGGGCAGGGGATATTTATTAATCGGCAAGAACTTATCAACCTTGCTCTGTTCGGGGAAGGTTATCGGCTCAATGACGTGCGAGAGGTGGAAGCCGTCCAGGTGAATCATCACCGGCAGCAGTACTTTATTGTCTTCGGCGATACGGAAGGCGCAGAATACGTGGTCAACGACTTCCTGCCCGTTTTCGGTAAATATCTGAATCCAGCCGGTATCGCGGACGGCCATGACATCGGAGTGGTCGCCCCAGACGCTTAAAGGTGATGACAGCGCCCGGTTAGCCACCGCCATTACTACGGGTAAGCGCATCGACGAGGCGACATAGAGCACCTCGTGCATCAGTTCCAGCCCCTGGCCGGCGGTAGCGGTAAAGGTCCTGGCACCGGCCGCCGCCGAGCCCAGGCAGGCGCTCATCGCCGAGTGCTCCGACTCAACGGGAATATAAGCCGCGTCCAGTTCGCCGTTGGCCACCAACTCGGCGAGGTGCTCCACGATGTGGGTCTGGGGAGTGATGGGGTAGGCGGCGACAACATCGACATTGGCCTGCTTGACCGCATCACCGAGGGCTACCGAGACCTCAATGCCCACTCTATCGGCCATTATTCCTCCTCCTCGACCATGGTTATCACCCCGGTGGGGCACTCCTTGGCGCAGATGCCGCAACCCTTGCAGTAGTACATATCAGCCTCAAAATTGCCGTCATCGTTGGGGAAAATACAGCCCTCGGGGCAGAAAATCTGGCAGAGGGCGCACTTGATGCACTTTTTGAAATCATAGGTGGGACGCTGCGAGCGCCAGTCGCCGGTCTTATACCGGCTGGCATTCCCCGGCTCGGTGACTATAGCACCGATTTCCAGATCCCTCCAGGTCATTTCAGCTTCCGACTTGGGTTTGCGCTTAGGCATAATACCCTATAGCTCCTTCACCTCGGTATCCTGGTAGGCCTTTTTCATGGCGTTGACGTTTCTTTCGGCGATGCGGCCAAAGCGTTTGTTTAGAGGCTCCACCACCGATTCCACATCAACCACGCCGGTTGCCTTGAGCAGGGCGCCGACCATAGTGGTATTGGTAATGGGCACCCCCAAAACCTCCCTGGCGATAGCGGTAGCGTCAACCTTGGCCATACGGCACTTGGTCTTAAAATTGGAGGCGATCTCCCCAAACGATTTTTTTGTGTTGATTATCAGCAGGCCGTTTTTCTTGAGGCCGGAGATAACATTGACAATACTGAGCAGTCCCGGGTCGAGCACCACCACCACATCGGGGCGGGTTATTTCCGCCCTTATCCGTATCGGCTGCCGGCTGTCTATCCGGACGAAAGCCAGCACCGGCGCGCCCCGTCTCTCCGGACCGAAGCTGGGGAAAGCCTGGGCGTACTTGCCTTCGCTGATGGCCGCCTGCGCCACCAGCTCCGCCGAGGTGACAGCGCCCTGTCCGCCCCGGCCGTGCCATCTGATTTCAATAAGTCCGTTTTCGCCTGCCAATTTAGCCTCTTAAAGCTAATACTTAAAACCGCCCCTGGAGCGACTCGAACGCTCGCACCCAGCTCCGGAGGCTGGTGCTCTATCCACCTGAGCTACAGGGGCAGGGGCTACAGAATATCAGAAAAATTACGCTCGTATGATAAGGTAACGTAATATGATAACCTATAAGCTAATTATAATGCAAATTTTTTCTAGACCTTTTGCCCCAGCGCCTTTGCCATCAGCACCGGCGCCTTGCTGCCCTGAACCACCTTATTGGCAATGCTGCCGAAGACCCATTTCTCGATGCCCGAGTGTCCGTGGCTGGACACGGCGATTAGATCGACCCTTTTCCCCTCGGCGAATTCGAGAATCTTCTGACCGACATCGCCCTCCACTACCTCGATGATAACCTTTACAGTGCCCTTGCGCCTCTTCAAGCGGCGGTAAACCCCGTCCAGATATTCCCGGGCTTCTTTCTTAAATATTTCCATCTGCTCCGGTGGGTAGCTGATATAGTCCAGGCCACCAACCGAGCGGATATGCTGTCCTGATGAAACCACCCCTAAGAGGGTGACCTCCGACTCCAGCCGGCTCATCAGCTCCCCGATATAAGACACCGCCGCCTCGCCGGCCTCGGAGCCGTCCAGGGGGAGCAGAATGCGGTTGAGCAGAACCTCACGTGTCACCTTACGCTTGGGCTTGGCCGCCCTGACCAGCAGCACCGGCATGGTAGCGGCCTGGAGCAGCTTGTTGGCGATGCTCCCCGTTGCCCACGACAGTATGCCGGAGCGTCCGTGGGAGGTCATGATGATGAGACCGACCTTGTTCTTATCAGCGTAGCTGATGATTTCGTCAGCCGGCTTGCCGGAGACGACCACCTGGCTGACCTTTTTGAAGCGCTCTTTTATCCTGTCCGCCACCTCTTTCACATAGAGCTCGTGCATGTGCTTGTAATGGCTTTCCGACGGCTCGCTGACATGGAGAAGGATAACCTCGGACTTGAAGGCGTTTGCCAGCTCTTCGGCGTAGGGTAAAGCCATCTCGGCCAGGTCGGAACCGTCCAGCGGGACCAGAATCTTCTTCCACATTTTTCCCACCTCCCTTAAGTATACCTAAGTATACCTTATTAATAAATACAGCCAGCAAAGGCCAACGACCATAAGCATAGCCGGGAAGGCGTATTTGCAGAACCTGCCCCAAGAGATAGGGTGTCCCTCTTTTTCGGCGATAGCAGTGCCGACTACGTTGGCCGAAGCGCCGATTGGGGTGGCGTTGCCGCCGATATCCGTCCCCAGCGCCAGCGTCCAGGCCAGGGTGGGCAGCTTAAGGCCGGCCGTCTTGGAGAGATTGACGATTACCGGCACCATGGTGGCGGCAAAGGGGATGTTATCGACGATGGCCGAGGCAAAGGCCGATATCCAGAGGATGAGGGGTATCACCAGCATGATATTGCCCCCGGAGACCCGGCCGATATACTGGGCCAGCATCTCCAGCACACCGGTCTCCTCCAGGCCGCCGACGCAGACAAACAGCCCGATAAAGAAGAGCAGGGTGCGCCAGTCCACCCGTCTAATGATATGCCCGGCCTTACGGCTGGACGCCACCAGGGTGAGAAAGGCGGCGATAACCCCTATTAAGGCCATGGACAGGCCGGTTTCGGCGTGGGTGACGATTAAGGCCACCACGGCAATAAAGATGCCGGCATTAATGCGGAAGTGAAGGGGGTCGGTGATGGCCTCGCTGGGCTGGGGATAGTGGGCGACGGGGGTAGCGTTATCGCCGTGGGGGGCGGCCAGAATCTTGCGGAAGGCGAAATAGAAGAAGGCTAAAGTGAACAGCATGCCCAGCCAGGCGACAGGGCCGGTGTTGGCGGCAAAATCGGCGAAGGTGTAGCCAAGTCCAGTGCCGATGATGATATTGGGCGGGTCGCCGGACATGGTGGCGCTGCCGCCGGTGTTGGCGGCAAAAATCTCGGCGATTATTACCGGCACGGGGTCGAATTTAAGCAGGCGGGACAGCTCGATGGTGACCATAGCCAAGAATAAAAGCACGGTGATGCTGTCGATGAACATGGAGAGGAAGCCGGAGAGCAGCATGAAAACAACCAGTATGGGAACGACCTTGTAGTTGACCAGCTTGGCCAGCAGCAGGCATATCCAGCGGAAAAAGCCGACCTCGCCCAGTCCTTCGACCATGACCATCATGCCGCCGATAAAGATAATGGTCTGCCAGTTGACGCCGTATGATTCTATATGCTCCTGCCCCGGCACCCAGAAGTTAAACTGGCTCAGCTGCCCCAGGTTCAGGACGCTGACGATTGAATCCGGGCTCCTCATCACCAGCAGGAAGACGACCCCCAGGGTGAGGGCGGCGCCGATGAGGGCGGGGATATAGCGGTGCACCTTGCCGTAGATGATGGCGGCGAACATGATAACGAAAACGGCGATGGCCAGAATCTGGCTTAATGTAAACATTTGTTCCGAAATCTCTTTTCTAGCGCAGAAAATGAGGCTAAAACTATGCTATTATAACAGAAGTCAGCCGGTAACGAAAAGAGCCTTTATTGACATTTAGGCACTACGCCCCTAAAGTGTTTCGGGGTCAGGTTTAAAAGGAGCAAGCCTTGGTCTGGTTGGTCTGGTTACAGTTTGCCTTCTGCGTTGCCGTTATCTTCTTTTCGGGGAGGGCGGTAGCCAAATACGGCGATATTATCGCCATCAGGACCGGACTGGGGAGGGTCTGGATAGGGGTTGTCCTCCTCGCCCTGGTTACCTCACTGCCCGAGCTATTCACCGGCATAAGCGCCGTTACCCTGGTCGGCGCCCCCGATTTAACCATCGGCAATCTCTTCGGCGCCAACGCCTTTAATCTCTTTAACCTTGCCCTGCTGGATATAACCTACCGCTACGGCTCCGTGTTCAGCATGGCTAACCCGGTGCAGCGGCTGACGGGGTGGTTCAGTATGGCGCTGGCGGCTATCGCCGCTATCTCTATCTTCATCAGCAGCCGCTTTTTCGATATGGGCATCGGCTGGATTGGCTGGTACACCCCGGTAATTATCTTATTGTACCTTTTCTTTATGTGGCGGATCTTCCGCTCCCAGCAGCGCCAGCCGGCCCGCCCGCTGATTGAGCAGCCGGACTACGGAGGAGCAACCATGAGCCGGGTCTATCTCTACTTTGTCATAGGGGCGGTGCTTATCATCGGCGCCGGCACCTGGCTGGCGGTTATCGGTGAGGAGATTGCCGCCATCACCGGCTGGGGGGAGAGTTTCGTCGGCACCCTGCTCATCGGCTTTTCCACCACCCTGCCCGAAATCACCGTCTCCTTTGCCGCCCTGAGGCTGGGAGCGGTGGATATGGCGGTAGCCAACATGATTGGCTCCAACCTGTTCAACATGGCCGTCATCCCCGTAGACGACCTGCTCTATACACAGGGGCCGGTGCTGAACGCGGTTTCAACCAGCCATATGATTACCGCCGGAATAGTGATAGTGATGACGGGGGTAGTTATCGCCGGGCTTCACCACAGGCCGAGGAGGTTCTTTAGAGTAAGCTGGTGCAGCCTGCTGCTGATAGCGCTGTTTCTAATACAGGCCTATTTGAGCTATACCATGGCCTGATATAGATGGTATAATTACCGAGTAATCAAAGAGGGAAATAATTTACCGGCCATAGCCCTTATGCCTATGACCACGGAGTAATTACAGCCTGCTTCTCTAACTGACCCTTCCTTATGCTAGAAAAGACAGCGTTTATGTCTTTCAGCGGAAAGCGCTGGATATCCGCCTTTATCTTGCCCGCAGCTGCCAGTGCCAGCACCTCTTCAAGTTCATTATAGGTGCCCCACACGCTATTGGTAAGAACACATTCGGCGGGCAACGCCAGGAACGAATAGGGCAATGTACCACCGGCCAAACCAAGGAGCATGATTATGGCTTTACGGCCCACCGCCGCAGATGCCAGCCCAAGAGTATCATTACTACACACGGTGTCTATCACCGCCTGAGCTCCTTCTCCACCGGTAATTTTCTTTATCTCATCCGCCGCCTTACCACGCCCATCTATTACCCAATCGGCACCTAGTTGTGAGGCCAGCTCTAACCTATCATCTCTAACATCTACAGCAATGACACTGGCCCCCGGGCTGATAGCTTTCATAATTTGCACAGCGAAATAGCCGATGTTCCCCACACCTATAATCACGGCTGCGCTTCCAGGATAAAGATGCGGTAGGGTTAACTTTACCGCCCTGTACGGCGTTAAGCCGATATCAAGTAAAGGTGCCGCGTCAACCGGCTCCAATTTATCCAGCTTTATCAGGTGGCGAGGTGAGGGCACATGCAGGTATTCAGCATAGCCGCCATCTACGCCAAACCCAACCCATCTAGTCAGGCTGCAAAGTTGTTCCTCGCCCTGCCGGCAGAAACGGCAGCTGCCACAGCCCCAGCCGCCAAAGACGGCTACCGCATCTCCTTTCTTGAAGTCAGGGACACCCTGACCAACCTGCTCCACATAACCAGCGTTGTTATGCCCCAGCGTCAGCGGTAGCTTGATTTCTGGTATGTGGCCACTGATAATATCAAGGTCAGAAGTGCAAACATACGCCCCGGTAACCTTCACCAGAACCTCACCACTCTTAACCTGGCGAGGTGTCACCTCCTCGATTTTTAGTGGCTCATTAAACTGATATAGGCGCGCTGCTTTCATTTTCTCTCTCCTCAAGATGAGTTTTAACGAGCTCCGCCAGCTTTAGTATTGGTGCCAAAGGGCCTGGTTGCAGAATTGGACTACTCTATAAAATCTCGGCAAAATAGGCCGAATCAAATTGCATTCTGACGCTTTTAATCAAGCCGTTTTCAAAATCGTAAAGATTAACACAGGGTATCTCGAATTTCTGAGGTCCCTCCCCGCTTATCAAGGTCCATTCAACAGCAACCTTGTCCCCTTCTCCAAATACATTGAGGACTTCTACTCCAACTGGAGGCAATCCGGCAAGCCAGGTAAAAAATTTCTTCACCTCTTCAAACCCGGATACCCAGTTGCTTTCGGAGTATTTGGTCACTCTAATAACCGAGTCCCAAACTGTTGAATTTTTGCCGTAGTAAGAGAGTTTCTCTTCCAATTTATCCATCCCCACACACCGTACATCGGCTTCGGCAATTTTCTTGTTCTTTTCTACGCTCATCTCAATTCCTCCCTTAAGTTTATAATATAACAGAGCCCGCTACTAAGGAATATATCGGAGCGGGTACTTGGTGCTGGGCAACGATACAGCGTCCATCAGGTCAATTAGTGACCAAGTAAAACTTTGGTTACCCTCCCAAGTAAGCCTTTTTTACATGTTCACTGCGCAGTAGTTCCTTTGCGCTTCCCTGTACCACGATAGTGCCTGTCTCTAACACGTAGCCTCTGTGAGCAAGTCCAAGAGCTAATCGGGCATTTTGTTCTACTAAAAGAATACTCGTGCCTCTTTGGTTAATGTCAGAGACGATTTTACCTATTTCTTTGACCATTATCGGGGAAAGCCCGGAAGAGGGTTCGTCCAGGAGAAGTAATCTTGAGTTACCCATTAAGGCGCAGGCAATTGCCAGCATTTGCTGCTCTCCACCACTCAACGTTCCCGCCTGTTGTCGGCTTCTTTCTTTCAACCTCGGGAAATACTCCAGTAGGTTTTCCAGGTCTTTCTTGATTTTGCCTCTGTCTCGCTGTAAAAACGCTCCCAGCTTTAGGTTTTCCAACACAGACATGTAGGGGAAGAGTTCTCTCCCTTGTGGGACGTGAATTATGCCTGCCTTGACTATATCTTGGGGTGATATTCGTTCGATTCTTCTACCTTCAAACCATATTTCCCCAGAGGTAGGTCTTTCCAACCCGGATATAGTTCTCAAGGTTGTTGTCTTGCCTGCCCCATTGCTGCCGATAAGGGTCACTATTTCACCTTCCTCCACATCCAGGGAAATACCCTTCAGTGCCTCTGCCCCTCCATAGCTAACCTTTAAATCCTTAATTTCAAACAGCATCTTCTTCCACTCCGAGGTAGGCTTCGATAACAGTTGGATTGTCAACTACCTCCTTGGGTGAGCCTTCAGCAATTTTTCTACCATAATCAAGAACAGCAGCCCGGTCACAGAGTCCTGCAACTGCTCTCATATTGTGCTCTACCACAATACTGGTAATTCCCCTTTCATCTCTGAGTGTCCTTATCAGGTCCATCATCGTTTTAATCTCTTCGTCATTCATGCCAGTAAGTGGCTCGTCCAGGAGGAGGAGCTGCGCTTGAGTAGCCATGGCTATAGCCAGGCATAAGGCACGCTGGTTTCCGTGAGGCAGATTTATTGCCATCTCATCTGCCTGTTGAGCCAGCCTGACAAACTGCAATATCTCCATGGCCTTTTCGCGCATGGCCTTTTCCTGGTTGCGAGCGGAAAGCCCCTTAAAAAATATTTCGATAAAACCCGCGCTGGAGCTCATGCTAAGACCGGCCAGCACGTTTTCTAGTACCGTAAAGCTGCGGAAAAGAACATCCCTCTGAAAAACTCGGGCTATTCCTCTCCGGGCTCTGCGGTAAGGCGGAAATCTGGTTACGTCTTGGTCATTAAATATTATTTTACCCCTGGTGGGGAAAAGAGTGCCCCCGACCATATTGAGAACCGTGCTCTTGCCAGCGCCATTAGGTCCGATGAGCCCGAATATCTCCCCTTTTCCAACGTCCAAGTCCAGCTCACTAACGGCTGCTAAGCCGCCAAAGCGCTTGCCCAGATTACGAATTTCGAGCAATGCCAATAGTGGCCTCCTCTACTTTCTTGTCTACCTTTTCGGTATTGGCTATCATGAACGCCGCACCCTCTTGGTCTGATTCAATAACTTTCTGTACACAAGTTTAACCCGTTTGGGCAAACCGATGAGCCCCTCAGGCATGAGGAGCATGACAAAAATCGCGATGCCTCCAATCATCATGGGCTGGTATTCTCCCAGTGCTCGACCAAACTCTGAAATTACTGTCAGGACGACTGTGCCGATGATTGGACCAGCGAACTTAGATTCCCCACCGACTACCATGTACACTACAAGGTAGATGGACATCAGCACTCCGAACCTGGAGGTGGCGTCGGGACTTAGCGAATGCTGGTAGTGGGCATATAGCGCGCCGGCGAGGCCAGCGAAGAAACAAGCAATAGCGAAGTTAAGCATCTTGTGCCACTTGACGTTTATTCCCACCGACTGGGCAAGAACTTCGGTGTCCTGTATGGCTATCCACTTGAAACCCAGATGGGAACGCTCCAGCCGGTATAGCACGAGAAGAGATAAAGCCACTATGACCGCGGTTAGGTAGTAGTAGTTGTTGACGTTAGCAAAGTTTATGGTGCCTATCAACGGAATGGTTATTGGGTCGGGAGAAGGAATTTGTAACAAACCCCAAAACCCGCCGGTTAAGCCCGGCCAGTACCGCACGATTAACCTGAAGGTCTCAGCGGTTAAAAGAGTCAGGAGAGCGAAGTATATGCCCTTTACTTTAAGGAACGGGTAAGCCAAGGCTAGCGCAACGACAGCGGCCATTAACCCGCCAAGAAATATGGCTATCCAGAAGGAAAAACCTAGCTTCATCACCAGGAGGGCTGAGCCATAGGCTCCAATTAATGAGAACCCAACGTGGCCTAATGAGATATGACCCAACAGTTTAATGGTGCGCAGGCTGCTAACTAGGAGGACGTTTACCCCCATTATAACCAAGATAGATGTCCAGTAAACGTTGTTAAGCGCCATGGGTAAAGTGATTATAATAGCAGCCAAAACTACAATACTGATGATGTTAATCAGCAGTTTCCTACTCATGTCCAAATAACCCCTGAGGCCTTGCTAACAAGATGAGAATCACGACAACCAGGGGCGCCACTGAGGTTAACCCCGGACTAAAGGCAACGGGAACAATGCCATCGACAAGACCAAGAAATATTCCTCCTACGGCGGCACCCAAGAGGCTACCCATACCTCCCAAGACTATGATAACCAGACCTTTCACAAGGGGAAGAGTACCCATAGATGGGGTGAGCATTAATATGGACCCCGCCAATGTGCCGCCGGCAGCTGCCAGGGCACAGCCGATTGCCATAGCCATGGACGACATCATGTTGGGGCTTATTCCTCGCAGAATAGCGCCTTCCCGGCTCTGGGCACTGGCGACCATCGCCTGCCCGTATTTAGATCTTTTGAGGAAGAGGTATACCAACAAAAGCAGGCCTACAGCGAAGCCCACAGCTATGATTCTATCTTTAGGAACGGCGCTACCTAGAAACACAAAGCTTCCTTGTGCCAGTCTCGGGATGCTCCGCTCGTAAAGGCCGAATCCTACCACGGCACTGCTCATCAGGATTAGCGTTAAGCCAAGGCTAATAACGATAGGGGGTAATATCTCAGCCCGAACTGGGCGGAAAAGGAACCTCTCCATAAGAAAACCGAAGCCTGCCATTATGGCCATGCTGATGAACATCGACGCATAAAGGTTGACCCCAAAAGACACACAGCAATAGTAGGTAACATAGGCCCCTATCATGTACACCTCGCCGTGAGCGAGCTGCAGGATGCCCATGATACTCAGTATGAGGGTCAAGCCCAGGGCCATCAAAACATATAGCCAGCCAAGGGCAAGCCCATTAGCTATAGCCTGTACCCATACTTGAACTGGTAAGTCCAATATACAGTTCCCTTTCCGCCCCGTTTTCTACAAGAGCAACCAGCCGCCCTTTCCCCTTCTCATGCCGTAAGGCTGGGACCTAAAAGGCGCCGAATCTCAAGCACCAGGCCAGAGCGCCACTACCCGGAGGACAGGGTACACTCTCCTGCCGGGCTAATCCCGCCCCCTTCATATCAGGAGGCAGGAGTGAACACTTGGTTCACCACTCCCAGCTCGCACGCAGGACACACGGGTTACTTTATTTCAATTGGCATAAACACCGTATCTACTACCTGGCCATCCATGAGAAGGCTGACGGGAATAGGTCTCTCCAGCACCAGGTTGGCCCCATAGGTCTCTATCCCTGCCATACGAGCCGGGCCAAAGCCCGTCTGGAGGCTCCCTGGCGCGGTCATGCTCTCAAGCGCGGCCAGGACCGCTTCCGGGTCAACGCTCTGGGCTTGTTGCATGGCCTGGACCAGTATCCAGCCCTCGTCCCAAGCGAACGATGCGTCAGATATGAATGGCTCTCCACCATAGACTGCCTGCCACCCGTCCACAACTTCTTTCAATACGCCTGTTGCACCCGCAGGGTCCCAACCGGCACAGATTACATTAGTGCAAGCATCAGGGCCGGCGACCGCAAGAAAGACATCGGGACCTAGCGGCGAGCTGGAAAGAAATGGCCCTTCAAAGCCCAGCTGTCGTGCTGACATCAACTGGTAATGAGCCTGCGCACTGGACAGGGCGACTATGGCATCAGCGTTATAGGCTAAAACCTTGGTATAGAGGGGGATGAAGTCTACTGTGCCAAACTCCCATATCTCCGTACCTACAACCTCAATGCCAAGCTCCGCAGCTATAGACCTGCAGTCTTCATCCAGTACCCCCACGGCAATGTCAGGAACACTGAGAACCAGGGTTTCCGTCTCCGGGTAAGCTTCCAACAGATATTCAAGAATAGGTCTATGCGAATCCTGCGGCGATATCATGGGTCGAGTACAAAGCGGTTTATCTGGGCTTATATCCGCTGGGTGAAAGGGAACATTAACCCAGCTAACTAGATGCAGTACTCCGTTAGGCGCACAGATGTCGTAAACCGCCTGTGTGCACTGCTCCAGAATACAGCCAAACACAAACGTTGCTCCATCCTGGAAAACAAGCTTCTGAGCGGCAGTACCGGCTGCTTCCGGATTCACCTGACTATCATCAGAGACGACATCAAACAGATAGGTAGTACCGCCAATCTGCACGCCGCCATCCGCATTGAGCTTGTCAAAGTATAACTCGTAGCCCCGTATCCAGGCCATGCCGATAGTGCTGATAGGTCCGGAAATCGGCATAACAACCCCGACCGTCAGATGCTCTTCGGCTGGTGGTGGTGTCGTTGTTTCTGGTGGTGTCGTTGTTTCTGGTGGTGTGGGGCAGCCGACGGTGAAGACCGCAGCAATCAATGCCACTAGCAAACAACCTACCACGAGCAGGTTAATTTTCTTCTTGTTATTCATTTTTGCTTCTCCTTTCGCAAAATAACTCTTCTTTACGCTGATATTTTTCACTCTATAGACTGCACCTCCCTTTTTATGGTGACACTTCACACGTTTCACAATTCTGCATCACCTGGCATCATAGACGATTTTTCCACCTATAATAGTCATAATAGTACGTATATCTTTAATCTTGTGAGGCTCAACGGTTAAAATATCTTCATCAAGAACACATAAATCGGCTAACTTGCCCGCCTCAATAGAGCCTTTAATATTATCCATATGGTCTTGCCAGGCGCCCTCGATAGTATAAGAACGGATGGCCTCTTCCCGAGAGATACATTGCTCTGGCCCGCTTACTTTCCCCGTGGCTTTAGATTCCCTTAAAACGGCCGCTTCAATTCCCTGTTTCCAGTTTGGATAGCTTACCGGAGAATCAGAGCCTCCAGATAGATGCACTCCAGCGTCAATGAGTGTTCTCAGAGGCCATTGCCATGCCGACCTCTTCTCACCGACTACGGTATCCATCAAATCCGAGATGGTCCACTTTATTCCCGATTGCACAGCAACACCTATGTTATATTTGGCCATGCGTTTGGCGCATTCGGGTGTTATAAAGTCACCATGTATTACATAGTGACGAGCATCCCAGGGGTATTCCTCCAGCGCTTTTATGTAACCATCCACACACGCATCAATCGCTCTACCACCGGTAGCATGAATGCCCAGCTGAAATCCTTGTTTATGGACATGGACAATCATGTTTATCAGCTCATTATAGCGCTCTTCATCCGTCTCACCCGGAATTACCAGACTTCCACTGCCGCCGCCAACGTATTCCTCATGCATCCAGGCCGTCTTACTTGGGGGGATGCCGTCAGCGAACAACTTTACTCCGGCTATCCTGAGCCATTCGCTGCCAAAGCCGGAATGTAACCCCAGATAAGATATGCCTTTCTGTAAGTCCTTTGAAGAAATTGCTCCGTACTCTCCAAAAAGCAGCATAATGCCGACCCTTAATGACAGCTTGCCCTCATTGTAAAGGTCATTGTACACACTGATGCACTCGGAGCCGAGTAGCCCTCCCTGGAAGTCGCCGCCACCGGGGCCCAGCGCTCCTTCGGTAATGCTGGTTATCCCTATAGAATTGAGTTCCTTAATGGCTGTAAGAACCGCTGCTCTCTTTTGCTTCCTGGTCAAAGGAGGAATCATCCTCATCACTAAACCCTCTGCCGGCAGTTCCTTTAGCAGGCCTACGGGTTCTCCTGTAGCCGGGTCTTTTGTAATATCGCCCCCTGAAGGAATAGGCGTGGTCTTGGTGACCCCTGCTATCTCAATGGCTTTACTGTTGACCAAGATAACATGCCCCGAGAAGTCGTTAAGGCAGACCGGGTTATTGGGGGATACGGGGTCTAAATCCTGTTTTGTAGGATGCCTTGCCGGGTCTTTCAGGCATTCCTGTAAATAACCTTCGTCCCATCCCCATCCCTGAATCCATTCGCCGGGTTTAACGGTCTTAACCTTATCGGCAACCGCCTTCACGATATCGCTAATAGATTTGACAGCTGGGTACCCTATTTCAACCGCCAGAGGAGGCCTTGTGCCCCAGTATGCAACAGCGTGGATATGAGAATCGTTTATTCCCGGAAGTACCGTTTTACCTTTAAGATCTAAAACTTTTGTGTTCTTACCGGCTAACTCTTTGATATCCTCATCTTTCCCTACCGCGATAACCTTGCCATCCTTAATAGCAACCGCCTGAGCAATGGAGAATTCTTTATCAACAGTGACTATTTTGCCGTTGATAATGACCAGATCAGCAGCTAGTAAATCCAATACGTTTTTTTTCACCATTACCCTCTACTCCCTTTTTATTTACAGAGTACCTATCTCAGTTGTTCCCTATCACGCATTAATCAGGCTTACCCAGCCTCTGGCCTCACTGTTACCCTTGCACAAAATAAAGGCGCTCACAAGCGCCGACTTGGCGGTTTTGATGCCCTTTTTTCATCCCGTTACTTTCTAAACCAATTTTCACATTACTTCTTAGGGCCACCTCGTGTCTTATAATGCAATGTAAGAAGTGTAAGAATAACAGGATTTCGGCTAGAGTGGAGCTCTTGTACTTCCTGCCCATAAGTCTTGAATTAGCTCTTAAAGCACCCTGCCTCCCAATCTTTTAACAAGGGCTCTTTAAAAAGGCATCTTCATTTATAATAAATAGAATTTAGCACGAAGTTCGTAAGCTGTCAACCCAATTCACGGTCATATTTTTACGAAAATCGTAATTATTAGGAGCCGCACGCCGGCAGAAATCTGAGTTCGCTGGCTTGAGCGGCTATTTGACCGCCTGTCGGCAAGCTCCGTTGCCCAAAGCAAAAAGCCGCTGGCCGAGGGCGCCAGAGCTTATGGTTAATTCTTTCAAGGTTAGTCTCCTAAATGAGCGTATTTCTCTCTTAATTTGGGCTTTTCTATCTTACCAGTGGGGTTACGGGGTACCTTATCAAATATAATGCGCCTCGGTCTCTTATACCGGGGCAGGTGCTGTTCGCAGAACTTGTTTATCTCTTCCTCACTCAGGGTGGTGCCGGGCTTGGCGTCAATGACGGCGGCGGCTATCTCACCGAGCCTGTCGTCGGGGAGGCCAAACACTCCGGCATCATAGACATTGGGATGGCGACGCAGGGTCTCTTCTACCTCCACCGGGAAAATGTTCTCGCCGCCGGTGATAACCAGGTCTTTCTTTCTATCAACAATATAGATAAAGCCCTCTTCATCCTGTCTGGCCATATCGCCGGTGTAGAGCCAGCCGTCTTTGAGGGTCTCTGCCGTCTTTTCCGGGTTACCGTAATATTCCTTCATCACCGCGTTGCCCCTGACAATCAGCTCGCCGACCCCGCCACGGGCGACATCTTCACCCGCAGCATCAACGATGCGGGTCTCCCAGTTAAATCCAGGCCTGCCGGTAGCCTCCAGCTTGTGATAGTTCTCTATACCCAGATTTACGCATCCCGGGCCGGTAGCTTCGCTGAGGCCGTAGCTGGTGTCATACTGCATATCGGGGAAGTATTGTTTCCAGTGCTTGATAAGGCTGGGAGGTATGGGCTGCGCCCCCATGTGCATCAGCCGCCAGGAACTGAGGTCATAGTCTTCTTTCTTTAGCTCCCCGTTATCCAGGGCCAGCAGAATATCCTGAGCCCAGGGCACCAGCAGCCAGACTATCGTCCCTCTCTCTTTATGGACAGCTTCTAAGATATACTTGGGGCTGACGTCGGTGAGCAGGGTGGCCCGCCCGCCTACAATGAGGCTGCCGAACCAGTGCATCTTGGCCCCGGTGTGGTACAGGGGGGGAATAAGGATAAAGTTATCCTGGCGAGTCTGGTGGTGGTGGCAGTTTTCGGTGATGGCGGCACACTCCATATTTTTGTGGGTGAGCAGTATCGGCTTGGGCGCCCCGGTGGTGCCCGAGGTGAAGTAGAGTCCGCACTCATCTTCTTCTGTCAGCCCCACCTCTACGGGCTGGGAGGAGGCCTCTTCTATCACCTTTTCAAAGCTCTCCATATCTTTGGGCAGGGGTTGCCCGACAAAGATGTAGTCCTTAACCGTAGGCAGCTGAGAGCGGGCAGCTTCTACCCGGTCAAGAAATTGCTCACCTAGAATCATTACCCTGGCTTCAGCTATATCGGCACAGTACTTGAGGTCATCAGCGGTAAAGCGGAAGTTGAGCGGCACTGCCCATGCCCCGGTTCTAAGAATACCGAAATAAGCCTCCAGCCAGTTAATGGAGTTGAGCATCCAGTGTAGTACCTTATCCCCTTTCCTAACCCCCCGGCTGATAAGGGCATTGGCTACCCTGTTTACCCTTTCATCAAACTCCTGCCAGGTAATTTCTTTTCTTAGCCCCTGGCTTTGTTTTAGTTCAATAAGCGCCGTATCACCGGGGTACATTCGTCTATTTCTGGCTAACATCTCTGTTATGGTCATTTGGTTTTCTCCTGATTATTATATAAAATTTTTAGATATTCAGTGATAGAAGCGTTCAATAAGCAGGTCTGCGATATGTTCGGCATCGCCTTTATCCGGGGGTTTGTTGAATTTCCTCTTGGGTGGAGAGGATGCAACCACAGGACGAGTCTGAATAAGGAAGATATTTTCGGGGAAGGGTAGCTCAGCGTCAACCGCCCACTCAATATCTTGAGGGATGCCTCCGTAGTGCAGTTCTACCTGCTTAGCCAGTTTTACCAGGTGGGTTAGCTCCTCATCGCTGAGGCAGGGAATAGCCTGTTTTTCTTCAGGCACCGCTTCAACCCTGGTTCCCTGCTCAATAGCTACCACCTGGCAGGTTTTCTGGCCGATATGCTTTTCCTTTACGCTCAGCGTCTCTTTACTCACGACGAATTTATCAGGGTTTACCTGCGCCTGAACCACGCCCTCACCCAGTCCCCAGTTAGCCTCGATGATAGCCAGTGAGGGGTCATTGCCGATGAGGTCGGCAGTGAACAGGACTCCAGCAGAGCGGGCGTGGATCATCTTTTGAACACCAACAGCTATAGGTTCAATTTGAGCCGCTAAGCCTTTTCGAGTCAGAGTAGCTATAGCCCTGGGGCTGAACATGCTAGCCCAGCAATATTTTATGCTGCGCAGCAAAGCCCGGTTTCCTTTGATATTAAGATAGGTGTCAAAGAGCCCGGGGTGACTCTGTCGCCCACTTGACCTTACTGAGACCGGTGCCTCGTCGGCCCCGAGCTGCTGCGACAGCTTCTGGTAACTGGCCTCTACCTGGCGGCGAATTTCCTGAGGGACTTCCCTTTTCCTGATGGCACGGTAGATACGCCTGCTGGCTGCTTCAGCCAGCTGAAGGTCGCCCGGTTTTTCTTTTAACTTGGACAGGTAACCTGATATCTCCTCCCTGACACTGGTCGTCTCCATGAAGCTATCAAAGGCTGACAGAGAAAGAACAAAGCCTGGAGGAACCGGTAGTCCTATCTGCGCCATCTCGGCAAGGAAGGCGCACTTTTGACCAACCCGAAGGACGTCTTCCCTGCCAAGTTCATTGAGCCAGAATATTACCCTGCTATCCATAGGCCTCCGCTTTAACCGTTTGGCAAAATCCAGACCGCTCCCTTTGTGCCATCTACCTTTATCCTTTGCCCGTTCTCCAACTTGCCGGTTGCTTCGCCTGTCTGCACCACCACAGGTATATTGTATTCACGGCCCACTATTGCTGCGTGAGACAGGCTGGCGCCTCTATCTAAAATAATTCCTTTGAGCAGGGGGAAAACAGGTGTCCAGCTAGGGTAGGTTGTTATTGCTACCAAAACCTCACCAGGCTTAATCTTCACAATATCTGTCTCTGATAATATTATTCTTGCCGGCCCTGTGGCTACCCCGGGAGATGCCGGATTGCCGTAAAGGTCAGCTTTCAGCTCTGGTCTGGCCCTGACCACGCGGCCTACGGTTATTTTGGCCATTACCTTATCTCCCGAGGCCATCATATGTTTCATGGCAGCCTCAGAGTCATTGGCCAGCTTACCAATCAGGGCCGGGCGCGGTAACCTCTGGCAGTACTGGTGATAATATTTTTTTCGCTTGGATACCAGCCCCCGATAATCCGACCGAAGGGGAATGAGGTTTTTCTTTATCTCGTTCGGCAGTAGGTAGACAAAGTCTTCGGAGTCTTCTATCAAATTCCTGTCGGCCATCCGCTTACCACAGGCAAGCGCTGCCCGGCGCATAAGCGAATGAGAGGTCTGCTCAAAGTAGAAGGTGTGTTCCTCACTAAATGAGCCCGCCCTTTGCGCCGCTTTCATCAGCATGGTAACCCATCCCTGTTCAGATTGGGGGAATCTGGAGAGAACCTCCCGCTCTGCCTCCTCACGTTCTTTAATAAGCCGTTTCCTCCTCGCGTCCAGTTCAAAGTTTCCCCCTTTAGCCAGGTATTGTTTAATGAAGGATATGGCCGGAGAGGGGTCTTCAATCCAGGCTTTACAATTGAATTCCACCATTCGGGGTAATCTCCAGCCATGCTCCTGAAGAAACTCCCGGAAACCCTGGGGTTCGTCGTGCCATCGCCTTCCCGCCTCCGTCTCTTCCAGAGCTGGTAGCACCTGTTCATCCGGATTGTTTTTGAAGACGGAATCCAGGCCCAGCTCCACAGCCCGCTGATAAAGCCGCCACAGCCAGCGGTCAGCCTCAAATATCTTGTTGTCAAAACCGCGCATCAATCGGTGCCACTGCGGGCTGGTGTCGTCGATACCTAGCTGCTCCCGGCAAAGCTCCTCAAAAAATGAGTACAGCTCATACACCGAGTACATCATCAGAGAGTGTAATGCCCATACCCTGAGGTTAAAGTTGAAGACCTGCGCTAAGTGGTCATACAGCTTATAGGTGAGGGAGTTGTCAACATCAAAGGCTTTAAACTCATTATAATGAGTGGTGAGCTCTTGGACCACGTTTTGCCATATGCGGTCATAATCCTGGATGAAAAGCTGGAGATGCTCTCTGAACCTGGCTTCCCGTTGTCTCGCCTCCTGTTCATCGGTTATCAAGGCCGGGCTCACGTAGGCACAGCCGTCTATTTCTCTCCAGTCCGTCCCATGGCAGCGGGGCAGCCCGATTGATTCAGCCGCCCACAGGTCACCGTAGCGGTTCCCATGAACCCAGCTCCAGGCAAATAATGGCGTCCAGGGGGGAATGGAGTGAGCCTCATCCAGATACCAGCAGGGGTAATCTTCAAGGTCCTGCTCACTCATCACCAGTGAGTGGTTTACCTGACGTGGTTTCCACTCTGCCAGCCACTTCATCGCTGTTTAATCCCCCACTCCTTGCAGCTTTCTAGTCCAGGCGGAAGACCAGGCCTTCATCTGCTTTTATTCTGATCCGGTCGCCGTCGTTAAGCATCTGGGTGGCTTCTCCGGTATTGGTTATCACGGGGATATCATACTCCCGGCCTAAAATGCAGGTATGGTGAGCAATTCCAGCGCCGTCGGATACTATTCCTTTAAGTAGAGGGAAAATAGTGCTCCAGCTGGCATAGGTGGCGGGGCAAACTAAAATATCGCCCGGGAGTACCTTTCCGACGTCCCCCTCGGTGACCAGTACCCGAACAGTTCCTTCTGCCTCACCGGCATTTCCACAGTTGCCGAAGAGAATCGCTCCTGTTTCCGGACGAGGCTTTACCATTGTTCCTATACTAACCAAAGCGACCACCGGGTCTTTGGCATCTATGACATATTTTACTGTATCCTCAGGCTTCATCGGCTCTCTGGAGATGTAATTGGGCCGGCTACGGTATTCCTTTTGCGCCTGCCATAGCTGTCTTCTCTCCTCAGCGATGTCGCCCACTGCATAGTTTTCTGGCAGGACAATGAATGACTCTATCTCTTCAGGAATGAAGAAGAAGAGGTCTTCCGGGCTGGAGATAGTACCGTATTTCAGCAACCTTTTTCCAATTTCTAGCACGCAGTAGCGGAAGGAGGTAAAGCACTGGCACTCGCAAATCCAGTCATGGCTTTCACTGAGGGAGCTGGTCCTTTGAGCCAGTTTCATTACATCTAAAAACCAGTCCATATCAGGACAGCCAGCAGCTTTAACTCTGCTCAAAATCTCCTTTTCTACTACCTTTCTCTCTTTCTCCAGGCGGGGCCTTATGGCCTCCAGCGGGAAGGCGGCTTTGGGCCCACCCGGCAGCATAAGGTATTTCTGGACGAACACGATAACCGATGTCGGGTCCTCCCACCAGGCCGGAGTGATGAACTCCATCATCCGCGGCTGCCGCCAGCCATACCCTTTCACCAGCAGGAAATCATGGAGGTCTTTTTCCACCCATTCCTTACCGGCGGCGATTTTCTTTAAGGCAGGTATGACCTCAGCGGCGGGAGTGTTGCGGAATACATCGTCTATTCCAAGCTCAAGGGTCCGATTGCGTAAGTCCCATATTGCCCGGTCCATCACGAAGAGCTGATTATCGTATCCCCTTGTCAGCTTATGTAGCAGGGGGTCGTTTTCCTTGAGCCCGGCGTATTCTTTGAGCAGGTCATTGAATTCCCAGTAGGCGCCGTATATGCCGTACAGCATATAGAAGTGCAGCTCCCACATCTTCTCGACCACCCCCATGGCATACTTGAATTGCTTGTATAGTTCCCAGACGGTGGCTTTTTCGTAATCGTAATCCCTTATCTTCTGGTAATAGCCCTCAAGTTCTTCTTTGATATCTGTCCATATCTGGTCCCAGTTGGGGGCTAGTTCCTTGCTGATAATTTCCCGGAAGCGTTTCTCCCTCTCTTTAATCTCATTTTCATCGCCAATTCTAATCCCACCTTCCAGGCTACAGCCATCAATATCGGCCATGGCATGTCCCCGGGTGGCAGGAATACTGGTCTCATTGACGCCGTACCAAACCCCGCGCGTTTCGCTAAAACACCAGGTCCACATGAATAGCGGGGTGAAGGCAGGAAAGGTATGGGCTCTGTTCAAGAACCAGACCGGGTATTTTTTAAGGTCCCTCTTTGGCCAGAATTCTCTAGTGTGTAATCTCCAACTCCACGGCATATCTCACCTCCTAAACTGTGATTAAGTTATTTAACGAGCCAGCCTGAGCCGGCTTTTATCATAAAGCTTAAATTTTGAGATTAGACTCCGCTGCCGCGAGATAGTTGGCCTCCGTCTATATACAGAGTCTGTCCTGTCATGTAATCGGAAGCCTCTGAAGCCAGATAGACCACCAGAAGCGCGATTTCCCGCGTTTTGCCCAGCCTGCCCAAGGGGATAGATTCCAGCATAAACCTTTTCATCTCAGGGTCAGCAAGTACCGGTTCAGTCATTTCAGTAATCACATCGCCAGGACCAACGGCATTTACACAGATATTAAACGGAGCCCATTCTGTCGCCAGGCATCGGGTGAACATGCTTAATCCCGCTTTACTGACACAGTAGGAGGAAAAATAGGCTGGAGCTAGGTCGGCGCTATTAGAGCTGACGCTAATTACTTTGCCACTCTTTTGTTTTAGGAGGTAAGGGGCCACCGCCTGAGCAAACAGGAAGGCGCTGGTCAGGTTGGTATTGAGAACAGCGTGCCAGTCCTCCTCAGTGAGTGGGGTATCCCAACTATCTGCTACCTGCCATCCGGTAAATTTGAGCCCGGGGACAAAAGCAACCGGTTTTAGAATGCCGATACCCGCATTGTTGACCAGTATATCAATCTTGCCAAACTGTTTCACAGTTTGGCTGACCACATTTTCTACCTGTGCTTTCTTGGTTATATCGGCTGGCACAGCCAGGGCTTTCCGCCCCAGCTTGCGAATTTCCTCAGCTGTCTTCTCTATCTGCTCTACGGTACGGGCAACCACGGTAACATCTGCCCCAGCCTCGGCAAGAGTTAAGGCAATAGCTTTGCCTATACCCCTTCCCGCCCCGGTTACAATCGCTGTCTTACCTTTGAGACTGTATTCCTTAAGCATGGCTTACCTCCGCAATTTCAGCTTCTGGTCAGCTTTATTGCCGTTATGCCATATTTCCTCTCGCAGAGCTCGCTGGTAACCCCAGCTGGTTTATTCCCTAATTGTCCATCTCACATAGAGCTTTAACCAGTTTAAACCTCTTATTTACTAATTGTTGAAGCTCGGCCAGATCTTCTTCTTTCAAATGGGAGAATCGGCCCATCAACCTGGTAAATTCCCCAATGGGTCTTGGATTTTCCACCTGATGGGTGAAGCGGAACTTTCCGTCCTCGGCTTCCCACAACGGGAAGTAATTGGTTTCCACTGCCAGGCGGCAGATTTCAATAGAGTCTTCAGTCCTTGCCCGCCAGCCAGTAATACAGGGGGAGAAAAGGTGGATGTAAGATAAGCCATCCTTTACCGCCATGGCCTTGGTTAATTTGCGGGCGTAATCCTCAGGGTCGCTAATAGTGGCTGTAGCTACATATGGAATCTGGTGAGAAGCCATAATAAGCGGCATATACTTGGGAGCCTGCGGCTTTCCCCGCCATTTGCCGCCTACCGGAGTAGTGGCCGTTTTGCCGAACAAAGATGTGGTGCCGCTGCGCTGATTGCCGGTGGCCTGGAAACCCTCGTTGTCACAGCAGATAACAATAAGATTTTCCCCCCGCTCAGCAGCACCGGATAACGGTTGAAAGCCAACATCGCTGGCAGCGCCATCGCCAATAAAGGCCACGGTCTTAACATCCTTGCCAATGTGCCGGTAATACCTCTTTACTCCTGTAGCGGTGGATGGCACATTGGTCATACAGCATATGTAGGCGGGGATAGCGCAGATAGCCTCGGTGCTTACCCCCCTGGTCAGATATATGCTGCAACCCTCGGCGGCGAAGACGAAGGTATCCTTGCCTAGAATCCTGAAGGTCCACCTCATGCTTAATTCTATGGGGCAACCAGCACAGTTGGGAACTCCGGGGCTAAACACGTCTTCACCCCGGAAATGACTGATTATATCACGGCTTTTAAGCAGGGAAATAAGCCCGTTGGGACAGGCATCAAGGCACTTTGGGCTGCCATCGCACAGGTCGCACTTGAAGGCCTTCCGTTCATCCAGGTTATAACTCATCCCGGCATAAGGGCAGGCTAAGGTGCATAACCCGCAACCAATGCACTTATTCTCATCGATTCTGACAATGCCGTCAACCTCGCTCTTGGATATGGCCCCTGTGGGGCATATCGCCAGGCAGGGAGGCTCACTGCACTGGTTGCACTTGACCGCAGTATGGAAGTCCACCTCCGGTGCGTGGATGGCAGTTATTCCTGAGCACCCCTCCCTGCCAGTTCTCTCTTTAACACAAGCCGCCTCACAATCGGAACAATCCGGAGGGCACCTGCCATACTCAACCTTTAAGACATCATAAAAGCCTTTCATCCTGCTCTCCTATACCTCTAAAGACAAGGTTTCCTTCCTCTCTGCCTCCAGCATTAGCCAGGTGCTTATCTCCTTGGGCTTCTGGAAGAGAAGCTCAGCGTGCTGCCCCAGGTTTATCTTCTTCCTGATGAGATACTGGAAGACCCCGGGGAAAAGGTCAACATCCATAAAGCTGGCACCCACCAGTTTATCATCCTTACAGGCTAATTTCTTGTACTGCTTTTTCTGGGCATCGCTGTCCTTTAGTATCTGATACTCATCGCCGTCGAGCGTTCCGATGGAAAAGGCTCTGTGGCCGAAGAAGCACAAAATATTCATCGGCAGCCAACCCTCATATTCCATCTTTTCCCCGGCCATATTGCTCCCGGCAACCTTACCCCCTTCAATGGCACTGGGCAGGATGGGGTTTAAGCCGGGGTTGCCGGTGAGGAAGTCGGGGCTCTCAGCCACATCGCCGGCAGCATAGATGCCCTCCAGATTAGTCATCATCTGGCGGTTAACCAATACCCCTTTTCCCGTCTTGACTCCGCTTCCTTCAAGAAAGGGAGCCGATGGCCTGACCCCCAGGGCGATAGCTATAATATCTGCCTCCACAGAACTGCCGCTGGACAGAGCAATCTCAACCCTGTTCCGGCTCTTTTTTAACTCCTCAATGGTGCTGCCCTTGTAGATTTGTGCCCCGTGACCGGTGAGGATATCCTCAATCATGTCTCCAGCCTGCTGGTCAAAATAGCCACGCAGGATCCGGCTTCTTACTATCAGCTTAACACCGTAGCCGGCTTCCAGCAGGGCTATGGCTAACTCTATGGCAACCAGCCCGCCGCCATAAATAGCTACATCTTTTTTACCGGTTAGCTGCTGCTCGAGCCCCCGGTAATCGTCAAGGGTGTGGAAGGTGGCAAAGCCCACTTCCTCCAGCCCCTTTATGCTCAGGCTGGTTGGCTTTGAGCCTGAAGCTATGAGCAGGTTATCATAGCTCTCCTGCCCGCCATCTTTATAGCTAACTTGCCTGCGCTGAGGGTGAACCCCGGTTACCTCTTTGCCCTTGACCAGAGAGCATTTCATCTTCCCCAGGTAGTCCTCATCAGCCAGCCATAGGTCGGCCTCTTTTATTTTACCGGAGACGAGGTAGGGCAGGGCTGCCAGGCTATAGGGCAAATGGCTCTCCCTGGTCACCATTACCACCTCATCCTCTTGGGACAGGCTCCGTATCTTCTGCACAGCAGCCAAGGCAGCTGCACCGCAACCTATTATCAAATGTTTACGTTTTGCCATTGCTTAATTCTTTCCTTATCTATTCCAGGGCTAACCAGGTAGTTTCCTTAACCGGTTTGCCCTTGGCAGCAGCGTCAATCATATCTACTGCCCGTTCAAGATGCTCTTTAGTAATATCGGCGCCGCCCATGCCGTCAATAAAGCCTACCAGCGGCACCGGCGCTTCCAGGTCGCTGAGGAGGGCCTTTAATTCGATAAAGCACTGGCCGCAGTCCCAGCCGAAGGAGACATGGCGGTCAATAACCCCTATTGCCTTTTTGCCTTTAAGGGCTTCAATCAATTTCTCCCTGGGGAATGGGCGGAACAGCCTTATCTTGATCAGCCCCACCTTAAGCCCCTCATCGCGTTTGCTGTCAACAACTACCCTGGCGGTGCCGGTGGTACTTTCCATGGTTACCAGTATTATCTCGGCATCCTCGGTCCGGTATTGTTCAATCTGCCCACCATAGCTCCGGCCAAAGGCAGCTCCAAACGCCTTATCTATCTCGTCCAGCTTCTGCTTGGCCCGCCCCAGGGCAGCACAGTGCTTATAACGATACTCGGCGAAAACCGGGTCGGCGGGGGCAATCTCGGCGGGGAAGGTCATTGGCTCTTCCAGGCATAACTTGGTCCGCTCCATCTTTTTTAGCGGGGCTAAAAAGGCGTCTACCTCCTCCTGAGACGGGATTTCCACCCGCTGGGATAGATAAGAGAGGTAGAAACCGAGGTAACATATATTGACCGGAAGAAGGATGTCGGTGTCCTCAGCCAGCCGGTAGGCCATAATTAGAGAGTCCAGAATCTCCTGGCAGGACTCTACATATATCTGTATCCACCCTCCGTCCTTAACCGTGAAGGCATCCGATGTCCCGGCGGCAAGGGTCATGGGCATGGGTTGTTCCCTCATAGCCAAGGGCATTACCACCGGGAGCCTACTTCCAGATACGGCAAGATAGACGTCAAACATAAATGCCAGCCCCATGGAAGAGGTTGCGGTGAAAGTGCGCGCCCCGGCTGCCGAGGCGCCCATTACTGCGCTGAGGGCCGAGTTCTCCCCCTCCACCTCTATCAGCTCTGCATCCAGAAGTCCCTGGGCGCTAAAACTGTATAGATACTCCAGAACCGATGTTGCCGGCGTAATGGGGAAGGCGGCAATAACGTCCGGCCGGCACAACATGGCACCATAGGCTACGGCGGCATTTCCCTCAAGTACCTTTGTTTCAGCTTTAATTTTAGGCAATTACCGTATCTCCTCCCGTACCATCCTGATTGCATCTACAGGACATACTTTGGCACAAATGCTGCAGCCCTTGCAATAGTCCAAATTTGCCTCAAAATAGGTTCCCCTGTCCTCGATGCAGCCGACGGGACAGAAAATATAGCACCAGCCACACTGACAGCACTTTTCAGCTTTTATCACCGGCCTCTGGAACCTCCACTCTCCGGTGGGAAGGATATGCATTGTCTTCGGGTCCGCCCAAGAGCTTTCAAAACGGCTTTTAAACTTTATCATTTACCTGCTCCAAATGTAGTAACCTTGGTCTGTTCAAATCCCTGCCGCACCGAGTTGACATTTCTCTCCAGTTGGTCGCCGGAAAAATGCTGCTCCAGGCCAAACAGTATAGAATCCACCGTCACCCATCCGGTAGTCTTGGCAAAGACACCCAGCATACAGGTATTGACTATGGCTCTGCCGATTTCCTTAAGGGCGATAGCCGTAGCATCGGCAAAGCCGGCAAGTTCAATATTCTGGTGAGGTTGTTCTATTTCCGGCGTTGAAACGTTCAGGACGGCAATGCCGCCCTGTTTTATTCCCCGAAAAGTATCCGGCTTTATCTGAGCCGGGTCTATGATTACCACACAGTCTGGCTGGTATATCTGGGTGGTTTCCCTCACCGGCTTGTCATCAAAGCGGAGAAAGGCAACCACCGGCGCCCCTCTCCTTTCGGCACCGAACATAGGAAATGCCGAAACATATTTCCCTTCATGGACAAGGGCTTCTGCCAGTATCTCGGAGGCCATGCGTGCCCCCTGCCCGGCTCTACCGTGAAATCTTATCTCCCTCATTCTTCACCGTCCTACAATGTAAGCAGGCTATTTCTCTATCCGCCGGTACTTTTTAATCTTACAGTCTCCGGCGCAATACCCTTTTTGCAATTCAGCGGCGGCCCTGCTCCAGAGTGTCCTCTATAGATTGAGCTGCAGCCTTGAGGATATCCGCCGCACGCTTTAGCCCCTCCTGTTCATCAGGGGCCAGCTCCCACTCCAGAATTTGCTTAACACCCTCTCGCCCTAGAATGACCGGCACACTCATGCTCAGTCCGCTGTAGCCGTATTCTCCAGTCAATACTACAGAGCAGGGCAAGACCTGCCCGGTATCCCCAGTGATAGCTGAAACCACGGCAGCTAACCCTACCGCCGATGTCCAACCGGCCGTACGTCCTGTCCCCAGGCTTTCGTACGACCGCAAGATATTTGGAATTTCTTGCCGGATATTCTGCTTGAAATCTTCATCTACAGTTACAGGCTTACCATCCACCCGAAGAGAGCTGAACAGTAACACCTGGTTTTCACCATGCTCCCCAATGGCTATACCTTCCACCTGGGTGGATTTAACCCCTAGAGCCCTGGCAACCATCATGCGAAAACGAATAGAGTCGTTAAAAGGATAACCGATTAACTTTTTCCGGTCTAAGCCGGAATAAAGCTGCATAGCATAGTTGAGCGGGTCTATCGGGTTAGTAGCGGTGATAACCACAGCATCGGGGCAATATCGCTTTATCTTTTTGGCCGTATCCTGAATTATAGGCAGGTTATCACCCAGTAATTCCATGCGAGATTTGATAAACCTGTAGGGTGCGCTTGCCGTCATGATTACTACATCGGAGCCGGCCAAATCCTCATCTTTGCCACTTCGAACTACTGTGTTACGTGTGAGCGTGGCTGCGGTCCCGATGTCCATGACATGACTCTCAACCATATTCTGGTTGATATCCATCATTACAAGCTCATCAGCCTGACACTGGGTAGCAATGGCAAAGGCGGTACAAGAACCCACAGTGCCGGCAGCACCTATGATGCTAACCTTCATTAAGTTATCTCCCTTATGCTATATAGAAGTCAAGGCATCGCTAAGGCAGGCTATGACGCACTGGGGCTCTCCCTGGCAATGGTCACAGTTTATAACATCTACGTCAGGCTTGTTGAAGAGAGTTATTATTCGTGATTTTTTGGGGTTAACCGTGTTTTCACTATATTGTAACGAACAAGTCGTCTCGCACAGGTAGCATTCACAGCATTTATCACGGTCTATCTTTATCTCCGCCACTATCTGCCTCCTTCTCTGGCCAACCCCAGTTCAGCTAGCTTCTTAGGAGTGGGGATACCGTTTTTATCCCAGCCCCTGACCCCGTAGTAATCAGGCATCATTTCGCCAAGCCTGACTACCTGCCCTTCGCTGGGGCCTGCCGGCATAGGCTCCTTAAGTATCCTCTCGGGAAGGGTGTCATCTTGGGCGGTAAGTCCTGCCTTTAAGTTGAACAGCCGCTCAATATTCCAGATTCTATCACCGGCCAGCAGCATGCTTTCTTTAGTATAGCCGGCGCCGGTAACCGCCTCCAACAGCAGCGGCGCTATCTCTTCTCTCCATAGCATGAAGTCGCGGACATACATAGCCTGGCATAGCCCGCTGGAATCTATCACCGCGGTGTAGTCCTGGTCTATTTTGGCTATGGGCGCCTGCCCTTCCGTCTGGAACCGGGTATCATCGTAATAGGCATTATTCTTAAGATGGCAGGCTCCCCTATTGCTGGTGGCATAGCCCAGTCCGAGGATTTGGAATCCTTGAGGGTGAAAACCGGGGAACTCCTGCTTCTTCGCCCCCATGAAAAACTCAGGGTGGCCATACTTTTCCGCTAAACGGTAGCCCCCTTCAGCCAATATGTCCCCAAAGCCCTGGCGCCGCCCCATCTTTTCGACCAGGTCAACCACTGCTTTTGCATCACCAAAGTGCAGCGGGTAGCCTACATCCTCTTCTTTCAGGAATCCCCTCTCATACAGTTCCATGGCACAGGCAATGGTGCCCCCTGCCGATATGGTATCTATTCCCATCTCGTTGCAGATGTAATTGGCCTTAACTATGGCGGAGAAGTTAGTGACGCCACAGTCAGGGCCGAGCAGACCGAAGCTTTCCCACTCCGGCCCTTCACCCTCACCCTGGAAATCGGGGTCGGTTACTCTGGTGGTCGAGAATTCCTGGAAGGGGCAGTTAAAGCAGGTGTGGGATTTTACCCAGAACTCTTCTCGTAAGACCTTTTCCCCACCGTTCACCCCCTCAATTTGGCCAGCCTGGAAGTTCCTGGTACCTAACACGCCAAATTTATAAGCCCTCGATATCCCGGTCCACGTACCATAGAGAGGCCTTTTCTCCAGTAATGGGGATTTTCTGATCTGGTCTGAAAGATTGGCGATGATCTTTTTGAAACCTTCCGCATCGGCTAAAGTAACCCCTTGTGTGCCTCTGACGGTAATGGCCTTGAGGTTCTTGGACCCCATTACCGCACCTACCCCGGAGCGGCCGGAAGCATGACCGGCATGCATAACACAGGCTATCCTTACCAGGTTTTCACCGCCGGGGCCGATACAGGCTATCTGGGTCTGTTTGGCTTTCTGAGCATCCCCAATCTCGGACCTTATCATGGGCTCAGTTTCGATAGTGGTTTTTCCCCAAAGGTGCTGCGCCGGCTTAATTTGCACATCACCGTCATTAATCAATAAGTAAACTGGCTTTGGTGATTTGCCTTCTAAAATGAGTATGTCATAGCCGGCAAACTTCAATTCGGGGCCGAAGTAACCACCAATATTGGAGCAGGCAGCAGCGCCGGTTAATGGCGATTTAGTCACCACCATCAATCTGCTACCGCCGATGGCACCACTTCCAGTTAAGGGTCCGGTGGCAAAGAGTAATTTGTTATCGGGGCTAAACGGGTCAATCGTGGGGTCAATCTCATCAAACAGGAGCTTTGTGGCCAGGCCCCGACCTCCAATGAAGTTTTTTGCCAAATCTGGATCTAAATCATCGACTGAGTGGCTACCCCGGGTTAAATCAACTCTTAAAATTTTACCTGTCCAACCATCCATTTGAATCTGTCCTCCATACCATTATTGACTGTAGTCGTACGCGAGCTAAGAGGCGTGGTTAGTCAACAGCCAAGTAGTGACGATAACTTGTTTTGCCCCCCCCCACGTCATCCCATCACATTGCCCATTCTAAGGTTAAAGCTCAGCCACAATCGGTTTAATTATATCCATTATCTTATTAATATCAGCCTCGGTGGCTATTAGTGGTGGGGCTACTTGTATTGCCGTCCCGGCGACACGAAGGATTAAGCCTCGATCTTTAGCATCAGCCACCAGCTTCTTTGCCATTTTGCCATCGGCAGCCCGAGTCTTTTTGTCCTGCACTATCTCAAAAGCGGCAAATAAGCCTAATCCACGCACCTCGCCAACGTGGGGATACTCTTCCAGTTCCTTGAGACGCTCAAGCATGTACTTGCCTACCTTGGCTGAGTTCTCCACCAATTTCTTCTTGATTAAAATCTCCAGGTTCTTCATGGCTACGGCACAGGACACCGGGTGACCACCGCAGGTGTACAGGTGGTAAAAGGCGTTGGGCCCACGCATCCCCTCGAATACCTTTTCAGTTATAGCTACCGCCGAAAATGGTAAGGCGGCGCTTATTATCCCTTTTGACATCAGCATCATGTCGGGGACGAAATTCCAATGCTCGCAGGCGAAGTTTTTACCAGTTCGGCCGAAGCCAGTCATAACCTCGTCAAGAACTAAGAGGATATTGCGCTCTTTACATATCTGGGCTACCCGGGGCCAATACTCTGGCGGCGGGATAATGGTGCCCGAAGTCCCGTGGATTGGCTCAGCAAAAAAGGCAGCTATGGTGTCCTCACCCTCCCGGTCAATCGTCTCCGCCAGCACCTCAGCACATTCCAGCTTACAATCGGGATAATTCTTGCCAAATGGACAGCGATAGCAATAAGCCGTAGGTATTCTAATAAACCCGGGGACCAAGGGGCCAAATCTCTCGTGGAATCTTTCCATACCGGTTGCCGACATGGAAGCAAGGTTAAGCCCGTGGTAGGAGTTCTGCCGGCTTATAATTTTGGTCTTACTCTCTTTGCCCTGGTTTGTCCAGTAAAAGCGGGCAATCTTATAAGCACTCTCATTAGCCTCAGAACCGCTGTTGGCGAAGAAGAAGCGGCCCAGCCCATCGGGAGTGAATTCAGCCAGCTTGCTGGCATACTCAATGGCTGCGGTATTGGCAAAGCCTGACCAGTTCACAAGGTAACTCAACTTAGCCATCTGAGCCATGGCTGCCTCAGGTAGCTCCTCGCATCCGTAGCCGAGATTGACACAAATTGCGCCCGACAGGGCATCAATATATTCTTTGCCATGAACATCCTTGAGAATCAGGCCATGCCCCTCGCTTATGATCATGGCACTACCCTTCTCGGCGAAAGCATCCAGCGGCACCCCACCATGGAGCTGGTGTTTTCTGTCCTTATCTGCCCAATCTGGTTTAAGTGATTTCTTTCCCATCTACATAACCTCCTAAAATAGTATTTACCGCAGCTTATTTTGCCTTAAAGCATCATATCCGGAAGCCATAGAGCTAGCTGGGGAATTACCATGATAAGGATAAGGACTAATACTTGCATGGCGGCAAACGGCGGGACTGAGCGCCAGATATCCCCAGTAGAAACTTCTGGTGGAGCTATTCCTCTCATGAGTATAAGCGCCCAGCCAAAAGGTGGTGACAGATAGGCCACCTGCATGTTAAGGATAAAGACTATGCCAAACCATATCGGGTCAAAGCCCAGGGAAATGGCTATGGGCATGAATATGGGAGTACAGATGGTTATAATAGCATAGTCATCCAGGAACATACCAAATATCAGCAGCATTACCTGCATACCGATTAAGATTACCCAGCGACTGACCGGCAGGCTCTGTACTATATTCATTATCATGCCCTGCGCTCCGGCTGTTGTATAAAAAACAGCAAAAAGCGTGGCAGCTATCAATATCCACAGGGCCATGCTGCTTATCTTTATCGTCTCCGTGCAGGAATTGATCAGCATCTTCCAGCTAAATTGGCGATATATGAAGCAAATTACAAAAGCGCCAAAGGCGCCCACGGCAGCAGCCTCAGTGGGAGTAGCTAAACCAGCAAATATGGAACCTAGAACCGTGAGCACTAACAGTGCGGGTAAAATAACTTCTTTAAGTGAGCTCCATCTCATTGACCAGGTAACTTTTTCAGGTAAAGGTGGTGCTAGATGCGGTTGAAGCCGACATCTTATCAGTATATATAGGATGAATAAGGTAGCAAGTATAAAGCCTGGAATGACTCCGCCCATAAACAGTTTGCCAATGGAAACACGTGCAATATAGCCAAAGATAATCATAATTATGCTGGGAGGTATCAGGTCGCCCAGGACCCCGCCTGCCATGACACTGCCAAGTGCCAAGTTTTTATCATAGTTATATTTCAGCATTGCCGGCACAGCGATAAGTCCCATCGTTAATATACCAGGACCGAATCCACTGCACATGGCAAGGACCACACAAACACCTATCACTACTATGGCTAAACCGCCTCTAATATCGGATAACCAGTAATTTAATGCTTTAAAGAGTCGGTCTGATATCCCGGAGTGGACTAAAAAATTGCCCATTAATAAAAATAACGGGATTGTTACCAATCCCGCGTCAGTCAGTTCCCTGTAGGCCGTTATTGCCGCCGTATATAGCCCGGTATCACCAAACATCACCCAGGTTAAAATTACGGCCATGCCGCCAATTCCAAAAGCCACCGGGACACCCAGCGCCAACACGACCAGAAGCCCGCTAAATAGAATTACAGTAACTAATTCAGTACTCAAATATATTCCTTCCGGTTAATGCAGGTTATTGTCTTATTTATATTTTAGATATGATCTCTATTCAGCCTTTTTCCGTCGTTTTTCCATTGTCCCGATTAAGAAATTTATTATTCCCTGTATGAAGAATATAGCAAAACATATCGGGAACAGCGTCTTTAGGGGATAAACTGGCATCTTAAAAACGCCTATAGTCCGTTCTCCAAGTGTCCATGACTGTGTAGCCATTATTACACCTTGCCATACCAGGACTCCTAAAAACAGAGCGAACAATATAAAAGCGAATACATTGGCAGCCCTTTTCATTCTAGGTGAGAAGCGCACATAGAGCATCTCTACTCGTATATGTGCACCATATAATAGAGCAAGGGTACCACCAAAAAGAGTAAATACCGCGAAAAGCTGCCTGGTAATAGGCCAGGCCCACTCGGTAGGGCTGTTGAAGAAATACCTGAGAAGGGTTTCAATGGTAATTATGAACATGATCAAGATAATAATGAGGCTTGCGTATTTCCCAAGCTTCTCGTTCATGTTCTCGACAAAGTTCACTATAGATGTAGTTTTTTTATTCATTGAGAGCGCTTCTCTTGATATTATTCACCAGCCTACCCGAATAACCGCTAATTTCTGTCACCGGTCAATCAAAACCGCACCGTGCACTACTCACAGGCACACTCATAGACGAGGCGCTCATCCCAATGCATATAGACCTCGTGCCTGCCGGGATATGCGGCACGGAGCTTTCCACTCCGTGCCGCTGGAAAAAACCCAGTTCCTCTATTATATGAGCTTCTTATTTATTGAAAGAAGTATGGCCCTCTCCATTCCTTGAACATCTCGATTGCTTGAGCACTAGTCTCATCCTCTTGAGCCAGTGCATCCCATACTGTAAAAGCATCTTCGGCTAATCTTTCTTGACATTCGGGGGTAAGCTCAGAAACTTCTAACTCTCCCGCTGCGACCATATCGAGTATAACCTGCTCCTCAGAACAATAAGCGTCAAGGCATATGTCGAAGTATTCGGCAGCGCTCTCCTCAACCACTTGTTTAAGGTCAGCAGGAAGTGAGTTCCATACGTCCATATTGAACATTATATGGCCAACGGCGTGGTCGCTCTCATAGCCTTTGACCCAGTATGGGGCTACCTCATTCCACTTAAGACCAGTAACCGCACTAGTATCCCACTGAGCGCCGTCCAGGGTGCCCGTTTTCAAAGCCAGGTATGTATCACCAGGTCCGATGTCGGCAGTTCCGATGGCGCCCTGCAATTTCTGCCATTCTGTAAACGCCCCTTCACTCCTAAGCTTGAAACCGTTAAAATCTTCATAATTGACGATCGGTCTTGTAGACATTAGGAAGGGTACCCAGCCATAACAGTGGATATCCACGTAATAAAGCCCACGCGTGGCAAATTCATCACGTAATAAGTCAATAAATCCGTCCTCGAAGAAGAAGTCACGAATAATAGCTGCTGCCTGGTGACAATCACCATTGGCTTCAACTATTTTGTAACTATAAGGAATACCGAACTCAATATAGCTCACAGGAGCTATTGAGCCAGTTATTGCTCCACCGCCGTGCATTATATCGATGGCACCGGCAATTGTAGCATCGGTAACCTGCTCCATAGGTACAATTTCTGGCTCAGCAAAAACATCGATTATCAGCCTGCCGTTACTTTTTTGCTCACAAAGGTCGGCAAAGTGGGACAGATTCTCCATTGAAATGTCGCCGCGTGGCCATTGAGATTGCATTTTCAATTCATACACTTCTTCTTCCGCCGCCGGGCAACCGGAAAACACTAGCCCACCGACTAGCATCACTGCCAGCAAAACTGAAACCAGGAGAGCCACTTTTTTGCCTTTCATATTCTCCTCCTTGCAAAAATTTAGGCTTTATCCCTAGCTATACTGCCATATATCACCTCCCCATATACAATTAAAATAGTTCAAAGGTAGGTGTTACGTTTTTCTTAGCCTTCTCATATACCAGTTTAGCACAGATTATGTCCTGAATAGCCAGCCCGGTGGAATCGAAGATGGTTATCTCCTCGTCGTTTTCTCGCCCTTTCTTTATGTTTGTCACCACCTCCCCCAGCGTGCCATATATATCCTCAGCTTTTATTATCCCCTCTGATAGCGGGACATTAATCTCACCGGAATGAGAGGCTTGCTCAATGTCATCAATTATAATCTTTGCCCCCGTTAACAGGTCTGCCTCTAGCTCCTGCTTCCCCTTGGCATCAGCGCCAATGGCATTTATGTGAGTCCCCGGGCGAATATGCTGCTTTTTGACAATTGGTGTTCTTGACGGAGTAGTGGTAACTACAATATCGGCTTCCGTCGCCTCCTCGATAGTTTCCACCGGCCTGATGTTTAAGTTTAGTCTTGCTCCCATATCTTTTGCGTATTTTAGGCCAGCATCCTGGTGCAAGTCAAATACCTTTACCTCTTTAATCCGGGGGAGCATTTCGCTTATGGCCAGTAGCTGCGTCTTGGCCTGCATACCAGCACCTATGAACCCGATAACCGACGAATCTCTCCTAGCCAGGTATTTGACGGCTACCCCTCCTGCGGCCCCTGTTCTTACGCTGGTAATATATGTGCCGTCCATGAGGGCAAGGGGGTAGCCAGTGTTGGGGTCACATAAGATGATGGTAGCCACTATGCTCGGTAAGTTCTGCCTCCAGTTATTGGGATACACGCTTACCCATTTCACCCCAGCGCTTCCATCAATGTAGACTGGCATAGCTCTAAAATCCCCTTGGTATTGGGGAAGGTTCAAATATAACTTGGGGGGCATAACAGTCCCGCCCTCAGTTTTGAGCCTAAAGGAATGTTCGACTGCTTTTAGTGCTTCATCCATGCTAAGAAGTCCTTCAATTTCGCTTCTACCCAACAATAATACTTCAGGTGCAGTAAAGTCTTCATTCATCTCGCCTACTAAATGCAAATCATGTCTCAAAACAGTATACCTCCATAAACCTTCATTCGATTGTTCCTCTAACGAGCATCCTCAATTGTGATAACCAGAACCCGAAATGCTGCTGCAAGCGAACCAATAATCTATAAGAATTTAACAGTAAATTCGTATGCTGTCAAGGCTAGTGGTGGTAAATTTTTTACGAAAATCGTAATTATTAGGAGCAGCGCGCCAGCAGAAATTTGAATTAGCTGGTATTTGTTTCTTGACACCATTTCTAAAAAAGCGAGAATGTGCTAAACTTACCATTAAAACTTTCCTGCGAGGTTAAGATGATAGATGAGTTTGACCGAAGATTGATACAGGAGCTGCAAAAGAGCGGAAGGCGGGGATATGTTGATCTGGCCAAAGTGCTGGGGGTAGTTGAGGGCACGGTGCGCAAGAGGGTAAAGAGCCTTCAGGGCAGGAACATCATGAAAATAGCCGCCGTGCCAAACCCGCGTGCGCTGGGTTACAATGTTTTATGCATTATGGGACTGCAGGTCAGGATGTTGGATCTAAGAAAGGTAGCGGAGCAACTGGCTCAGAAGCCAAATATATGCTACCTGGCCTTTGTCACTGGCAGATATGACCTTATGGCGATGATGATGGCCCAGTCAACAGAAGAGCTTTCTCAGTTCATTGAAAAGGAAATCTCCGCTCTCCCCGGCGTTTCGAGAAGCGAAACCTTTGTTAACCTGGACGTAATCAAAGGGGGATGGCCAGGGCTGGATACTACCCAACTCATCGCTAATCTAAACGTTACTCCACCCAAGAAGGGTAGAATAACACGCTAACGGATGCTCGTTATTATCTTAAGGACCGAGATACCCAGGTAATCCCTTGTCTCGGAAATACCTGTCGCAATACCACGCAATGATTGTCATGTTAGCAAGCTTGTCTTTCCGGGAGATTTTGGGGTAAAATTCTCCAAGCCAGGAGAGGTGTCCGAGTGGTTTATGGTGCCGCTCTCGAAAAGCGGTCTCCGGTTATACCGGAGCGTGGGTTCGAATCCCACCCTCTCCGCCAGGTATAACGGAGAGGTGCTGGAGTGGCCTAACAGGCACGCCTGGAAAGCGTGTGTAGCCGCAAGGCTACCGTGGGTTCGAATCCCACCCTCTCCGCCATAATATTGGTTGACTTTCAGAATACATAACTAGAAAGAAGTTCTTACCATCAAAAAGCCGAAATTTCTCAGCTATTTCTGGGGTATGGTGCCCCTCTTTATACTGGCCCACTTCAGCCATCACTTAACCGCCTCCCTCTTCCAGCCACTCACCCCCTTTATCCGCGATGAGTTCAGCCTTGACTACACCCAGATAGGCTGGATGATGTCCGCCTACACCCTCGCCTACGGCTTAAGCCACCTGCCCGCCGGCTTGCTTTCCGACCGGCTGGGGCCCCGCCTGATGATTACCATAGGTATTTCCGGGGCGGCCCTGTGCGCTCTGCTCGCCGGTCTGGCACCAACCTACCTTGCCCTGGTTACCTTTATGATTCTGCTAGGGGCGGTGGGGGGTGGTTATCACCCCGCCGCCTCACCCCTGGTGGCCGCCTCCGTCGAACGAAAGAGCCAGGGCCGGGTGCTGGGGCTGCACCAGATAGGCGGCACCGCCAGCTTCTTCCTGACCCCGCTGATTGCCGTGGCCATCGCCGGCGCTCTGGGCTGGCGGGGCTCCATCGTTACCATGTCCATTGCCACCTTTATCATCGGCATCCTGCTTTTCATACTTTTGGGGAGACGGGGCTACACCCGGAAAGCCCTCGAGGTTACCGCCACCACCCCCGAGGAAGGACCACCAACCACCGCCGGTAGTATGCGCCGGCTGATACCTTTTATCCTTCTGGGAGTAATACTCCAGGTGATAATTTTCTCGGTGTCCTACTATATCCCCCTCTTTGCCGTCGACAACCTCCAGGCAAGTGAGGCAACCGGTGCCTTTCTCTATTCCCTGTTCCACTTTGCCGGGCTCTGGGCCGGGCCGGTGGGGGGGTATCTATCCGACCGTCTGGGCAAGGTACCGGTGATGCTGACGGTGAGCCTTATTGCCGGGCCCGCCCTCTACCTTCTCAGCCTTTCCTCCCTGGGCTGGAGCGTCTGGGGGGTCTTGCTTCTCCTCGGCGTCTGCATGTATATGAGTATGCCGATCACCGAGGCCTATATCATCACCCACGCCCCACAGCGCCGCCGCTCCACCATCCTCGGCATCTACTACTTTGCCAGCCGGGGAGGTATAGGCCTGAGTGCGCCACTGGTGGGCTACCTGGCCGACCACTACAGTTTTGCTACCGGCTTCACCATAATGGGCGGGGTGTTGCTGGGGATAGTCTTAGTCTGTGCGGCCTTCCTGTGGGGCAGCCGGGACTGAAACCATTACCGTTACCCGCACTAAGGGGGAGGTTCCCCCCTTTTTTGAGTGCGTGTCAGTTCCCACCCTCTCCGCCACCCTATATTCGTAATTAGCTATTTCTTTTCTTTATACTCGTGCTTGATACGTTTGCTGGTTTCATCCGCCTTGGAAATCATATAAATCATAGAACCCAGTAAGAAAAGGAAAATACCAACTCCGATAGGGCTCGCCCAGCCCAGTACCATAAAAAGGTCTTCCATTTTTATCTCTCCTTTCGTTGCCAGTAAAAGTTTGTTGCTATATTGTAGATACAGACTTACCTTTGGTCAAGGGGTTTCTTGACGAGCGCTAACCTTTCTTTCTTTGGTGAGGGGATAAGGGGAGGTAATTTCACAGGAAGTTTAAGAGGGGCGTTAGCCCCTCTTTTTTTATTTCTTCCCCCTCTCCAAGAGTGGAAGTGCACTTTTGGCCGAAGTCTATCGGAGCGATGGGGAACACAGCTTTGACTTCAGCTCTATCAGGGAAGACTATCACTTTCACCTGAAGCTTATCTAGAATCTCGCGCTTGGTTGCGGGGAAACCAAGCGTGTCGGTCAATCCCTTGTCTCCAAGGCCGATGATATTCAGCGCCAGTTTGTGAGGTCGTTCAGCTAACTTTACCATACTGCCGTCTTCATTTTCGGTGTTCCATCCCATCGCATTGAGCTGGCTTTCCCACAACCTAAGCATCGACTGTGTAGTTTCAAGTTCAGTCATCTGTTCAGGATCGATATCCGACTGCAATGACCTTAACCGTGCCTCTTCCTTATCAAGGTCTGATTGAAGCTTCTTGAACTTATCGGGATTCATATTCTTTATCACAAACTCATCGGAGAGCCTAGATTTCTGGTTTGCTATCTCTCCGAGCCGCTTATTTATAGGTAGAAGGCTTGCCTGAAGTTCTTCTTCTCTTATCTTCAGATCCTTAATCGTTTCCTCAATCATCGGCTGAAGCTTGTTCGGGTCATTAACTATTTCCTCGATTCTACTCCACACCGCCTCCTCAAGGCATTTCGCTTTGAGATTCTTGTTAGTGCATCTTGGAGAGCCATCTAAATGACGGATTTTCAGCTTCCCCCGGCATCTGTAGTACCTGTTTGATGATTGCTCCAAAACCTGATAGCTCAGTCCACACAGCCCACACGTAATAAGCCCCTGAAGAAGCCACTGCTCATCCCTCATAGGCCTGACCCTCTTATGGTCATCAAGATGCTTCTGAGCCTGCTCCCAAGTCTGCTTCGAAACGACAGCTGGAACGCTGATGGTGATGGCCTTGCTCATGTCCACCTTCCGAATATCGGATATGTGAAGGTGACGGTTGACTATCTGCATGCCTTTATATAATGGGTTGATCAAAACCTGTCTTATGGCCGTAGGC
>Ga0307421_1000141_pt1 | contig 46157 bp, 45 predicted proteins | sample SalMarWE160270MG_FD_202163 | JGI IMG/M metagenome (GOLD analysis project Ga0307421, IMG submission 202163) | Salt marsh sediment microbial communities from the Plum Island Ecosystem LTER, Massachusetts, United States - WE1602-70 | ecosystem: Environmental > Aquatic > Marine > Intertidal zone >... | reverse complement strand
AGGGAGAGAAGTCTGATTGACGTAACCCTGCTCCTGTCGGAGCTTAATGCCGTGGAAAAGGTCAAAGGCTACTACACCAAAGCCAGTGGCGTTATCCACGAACTTAAGGGCAGGCGGGAGGAGTTCGAGGGCAAGCTCAAGGAAATCGAGGACGCATCAAAAGACCTGCCCTCGCTGCTATAGCTTAAAATAGTAGCTCACCCAAGCCAGCTTTACCGGTGCAAACTGGTAAAGCTGGCTTCTTTCTATACAACAAATAAAATCGGCGCTTATTTAAGGCTAAAACCCCTTGGGTAACCGGGCAATATTAGGGTATAATAAGGACAAGCTAATATGACATCCCAGGCCTTTTATCGCAAGTGGCGCCCCCAGACTCTGGCCGAAATAGTCGGTCAGGAACAGGTGACTAAAACATTAAGCAACGCCCTGAGTAGCGGGCGTGTGTCCCACGCTTATCTCTTCTACGGCCCCCGGGGAACCGGCAAGACCAGCACCGGGCGTATTCTGGCCAAGGCGCTCAACTGCCTCAGCGACGGCAAGGGCGAACCCTGCAACAGCTGCGATATGTGCCAGGCTATAACCGAAGGCCGGGCGCTGGACGTGATTGAAGTCGATGCCGCCTCCAACCGCGGCATTGATGAAATCAGAGACTTAAGGGAAAAGGTAAACTATGCCCCCAACCAGGCACGTAATAAGGTCTATATAATAGACGAAGTCCACATGCTCACCAAGGAAGCGGCCAACGCCCTGCTCAAGACACTGGAAGAACCACCCCCCTATGTCGTCTTTATCCTGGCCACCACCGAAGCCCACAAAGTCCCGGCCACCATACTCTCCCGCTGCCAGCGCTTTGACTTCCGGCGCATCTCCCGGGCGGATGTAACCTCCAAGCTAACCCGCATCTGCGATACCGAAGGCATCAAGCTGGAGCCGGAGGGGCTTAATCTCATAGCCAGGAGCGCTACCGGCAGCCTGCGCGACGCCGAAAACCTGCTGGAGCAGCTAACCACCTACTACGGCAAAGAAATCGGCCTCCCCCAGGTGCAGGCCATACTGGGCATTACCGGAGACCAGCGGGCCAGGGAACTGGTGGGGCACATAGTAGCCGGCGATGTCGCCGGCGGTGTAGCCACCATAAACGGCGTTAACAGCGACGGGCTCGACCTGCGCCAGTTCAACCGGGAGATAGTCGAATACTTAAGACAGTTGTTGCTGGTAAAGACCGGCTCCGAAGATGCTGTAGACCTCACCGCCGAAGACAAGGCCGAACTAAAAGAGCTGGCACCCAAAACCTCTCTGGCTCAAATATCCAAGGCGATAAAGCTCTTCGGCCAGCTTGATATTGGCTTTGATAACTACTCCACCCTGCCCCTGGAGCTTGCCTTGGTGGACTGCACCCAGCCAGCGGTTGAGACAAAGGAAAAGCCGGCTGCCCCACCCAAATACGAACCTCCCCCGCCGGTTAAAAAGACCACCCCACCCCAACCCCCAGCGGCCAAAACCGGGCCAGTAGCAGAGCCTAAGGCACCACCGAAGGCCAAACCGGAACCCGCGCCCGAAGCGGCGGCCAAGCCCAAGGCAGACCTGCCCAAAGCAAAGGCGGCACCCGCAAAAACCAATGACACCCCCACCCCACCGGCGGAACTCAACAATGAAATCGAACGATTGCGGGCCAACTGGAGAGATGTCATGGAGCAGGCGCCGGAAGAGGCCAAGAGGACCTCGGCCATCGCCATTCTCCGCAGCGCCGGCGTCAAGCCGGTAGCTATTGAAGACGATACCGTAATTCTGGCCTTTAAATACCCCATCCACAAGGAAAAGATGGAGACAGCGGAAAATCAGCAGGTCGCCAGAACCATCATCAGCAACTTCCTGGGGCGCTCCTGCCAGGTGCGCTGCGTCTATGAGCCGGAAGATAATCACCTGGTGGAAGCCGCCAAGAAGTACGGCGCCCAGATTACCAGCGTGGAGGAGAAATGAACCGCTCTTTTATGCGTCAGGCACAGGAACTCCAGGCCAAGCTGGCCAAAGCCCAGCAGGAGCTGGCCGAGGCTACGATTGAAGCCTCCTCGGGAGGAGGCGCCGTCAAGGTCATCGTCAATGGTCAACAGCAGGTACTTTCGGTAAAAATATCCCCGGAGGCGATAGAGCCCGATGATGTGGAGATGCTGGAAGACCTGGTAATGACGGCGGTAAACGAAGCCCTCAACAAAGCCCAGGAGATGGCCGCCAAGCGCATGGGCAAGCTGACCGGAGGCCTCAATATCCCCGGCCTGACCTAAAATTTAATAATAAGGGGCGGGGCAAAGCCCCCCTTTAAAGTATTTAGGAGGTAAGGTTGGACTCAAATTTCACACCCACCTCGGGAGCGGTAGCACGTTTAATACAGGAGCTTAACAAACTGCCCGGCATCGGGGCCAAGAGCGCCCAGCGTCTGGCCTATAACCTGCTGCGGGCGCCGGAAGAACAGACCAGGATGCTGGCGGAGGCCATAATCTCGGTAAAGCAGCAGACCAAACTGTGCTCGGTCTGCTTTAACATCACCGACACCGACCCCTGCCCCATCTGCCGCAACCCCCAGAGAGAGCGGGGCAAGATTTGCATCGTGGAGCAGCCGCAGGACATATTGGCGATGGAGCACACCAGGAAATATAACGGGCTCTATCACGTTCTCCACGGCGCCATCTCCCCCACCGAAGGCGTCGGCGCCGACGATATAAGGGTCAAAGAGCTTATGGACCGCCTGCGGGACGGTGCGGTAACCGAGGTTATTTTAGCCACCAATCCTAATATGGAGGGGGAAACCACCGCCATGTACCTCAACAAGCTCATCTCCCCACTGGGGATAGTTGTCACCCGCCTGGCGCGGGGGCTGCCCTTCGGCACCGAGCTTGAATACGCCGATGACGTTACCCTCACCCGGGCTATAGATGGCAGGCAGGAATTTTAGGATTTAAATATAAACCCCACCCCTTTTTTATATCTTAACCCGCCCGACCACCCTTATAAGGAAGGGGACACGAGGTAAAATTAAAGCACTTTTAGGACAACAAAGGTGATAATAGAGCGCAAAGAAATTACTCCCTCCGGTTCTTTCCAAGGCACAATCATTGATATTGAAACTATTGGAGACTTTACCAGAAACAGGTCATATACAACTTCCAATGATTCAAGAGAATGCGAGAATTTACAGCAAGTAATTTTCGGCCAGATCAATGATAAGAAACTTCAAATATTCTGTGCCAAAGATAGAGAAGCTATCGAGGAATTAAAATCACAAACGGAGCGGATTTTAAACAGCCTTGAAAGGCCCTTTTATGCATTCAATACTAATTTTGAGAGTAGTGTCTGGTTTCATCATATAGGAATAACAATTAACTTCGACGGGGAACTACAAGAATTTAAATTCGAAAGTAAGAAAAACGCTGTTGCAGAACTGGGCATACCCAATTATGATGACCCATTTTATGACGTGGGAAAGTTATGTATAGAAGCATGGCACGGAAAGGAATTTGATAAAGCTATAGCACACAATAGAGCCTGTCTCTTAAAAGAAAGGGATATCCTGTTAAAAAGAGATTATAGGGAACCAGATAAAGTTAACTTTAATAAATAGAAATAATTAAAAATAGATAATCAAATGTCCAAACCCAGAACCTATAAAACCGAAGCCGTAATCATCAAAAAGACCAAGCTGGGGGAAGCGGGCAGGATACTCACCCTCTATACCCCCCAGCTGGGCAAGATTCAGGCGGTGGCCAAGGGGGTCAGGCGCCCCCGCAGCAAGATGGCAGGGCACCTGGAATTGCTCACCCACAGTCAGCTCTCGCTGGCCAGAGGGCGCAACCTGGATACCGTAATCGGCGCCCAGACCATCAGCAGCTTCCTCCCCTTAAAAACAGACCTTGACCTCACCTCCTACGCCCTCTACGCCACCGAGCTGGTCAACCAGTTCGCCGCCGATAACGTGGAAGACCAGCCTCTTTTTCAGCTATTAGTGGAAACCCTGCAAAATTTGAGCCAGGGCGGCGATAACGAGCTAATAATGCGCTACTTTGAGCTGCACCTTTTAGATATGGCCGGCTTCCGCCCCCAGCTTGAACACTGCGTCGCCTGCAAATCGGCGTTAAAGGACGCCGCCAATCTGTTCTCCCCCGCCGCCGGGGGCATGCTCTGCCCCGGCTGCCGCCAGAACCAGTTGGCCTACCCCCTTTCCGAAAACGCCCGAAAAGTGCTACTATTACTGCAACACAGCGACTACAGCGCGGTAAGCGGACTGGAAATTGACCGGGAATTATCTCACCAGCTGGAGATGGTAGTGAGAAATTATATCAGGTACCTCCTGGAGAGAGAGGTAAAGTCAACCGCCTGGCTGGATAGTGTAAGGGGACAGATTGATGACAACCAGATTAGACCGTATAGCCCAACAACGCCGACAAAAACTTGAGCGGCTCCGCAAGCGGGGCATAGACCCCTACCCTTCCACCTATGACCGCAGCCATACCACCCGGCAGGCTCTGGAGCTGCTGGAAAATCAGGAGAAAAAGGGCTCAAAAAGGGCAACGGTGGTCAGCCTCGCCGGGCGTCTTACGGCAATGAGAAAGATGGGCAAGACCTCCTTCGCCGACCTGCGTGACGGCGATGGCAAGATTCAGCTCTGCTTTTATAAAGACCGCCTGGATGAAAAAACCCTGGAGCTCTTTCAGGATTTAGATATCGGCGATATCATCGGGGCCAGCGGCAAGCTCTTCCGCACCAAGACCGAAGAGCCAACCCTGGATGTGGAAAATTTCACCATGCTGGCCAAGTCCCTCCAGCCTTTACCGGAGAAGTGGCACGGGCTGGCTGACGTGGAAACACGCTACCGGCAGCGCTATCTGGACCTCATCGCCAACGCCCCGGCCCGGGAGGCCTTCCAGGTGCGCAGCCGGGCTATCGCCGCCATCCGCCAGTTTTTAAATAAGCGCGGCTTCATTGAAGTCGAAACGCCGGTCCTGCAGCCGGCCGCCGGCGGGGCTCTGGCCAACCCCTTCACCACCCACCACCACGCTTTAGACCAGGACTTTTACCTGCGCATCGCTCTGGAGCTCCACCTCAAGCGGCTGATTGTCGGCGGCTTCGATAAGGTCTATGAGCTGGGGCGCATCTTCCGCAACGAGGGTGTCTCCACCCAGCACCACCCCGAGTTTACCATGCTGGAAACCTACGAAGCCTACGCCGACTACAACGATGTCATGGCCATGCTGGAAGAAATGGTATCATCGGCCAGCCAGGAGGTGTTGGGCACCACCAAAATTAAGTTCGGCGAAGATACCGTCCACTTCAAGCCGCCCTGGCACCGCATCACCCTGCGCGACGCCGTTAAAAAGTACAGCGGTATTGATTTCGTTAAATACCCCACCGCCGACGGCCTGCGGGAGAAGATGCGCTCGCTTAAGATAGAGGCCGACCCGCAGAAGAACTGGGCCAAACTGGTCGATGAGCTTATCAAGAGCTTCGTCAGGCCAAAACTCATCCAGCCCACTATTATCTTTGACTACCCCCTCTCCATGTCACCGCTGGCCAAGACCAAGCCCGGCGAAGAGCGGGTGGTGGAACGTTTCCAGGCAATTGCCGGCGGTCTTGAAATCGCCAACGCCTACACCGAGCTCAACGACCCGCTGGAACAGAGGAAGCGCTTTGAGGAACAGCTAAAGGACAGGCAGGCCGACGACGAGGAAAATTGGTCAATTGACGAAGACTACCTGCTGGCGCTGGAGTACGGCATGCCCCCCACCGGGGGTTTAGGCATCGGCATAGACCGCCTGGTGATGCTCCTGACCAATCAGCCAGCCATCCGCGAGGTTATTCTCTTCCCCCAGCTGAGGGAGAAATCATAAAGGGAGGTGGCCCCACCCCTCTTAATATCTATTCCCGCCCGCCACCCTTTTAAGGAAGGCTTCACCACCCTTTAAGGAGAAAAAATGCCGCTAGTGCCCGCCTTTGATATAGGTATATGGAACGCCTGGATTTTCATGAGCGTCTTTATCCTGCAAATGCTTGTGATTATGCTGCTGGGCAAGAGGGCGTGGGCCAGAAGCTCACTTCCCTCCGACTTTAAGCGGAATAAGCGGGAAAGGATTACCCCCATTATCGGCAACTCGGTCTGGCTGCTGGCCACCCTGTACTCTATCTTTCTCCCCCTCCGCCTGGGTACGGCCTGGTTCTATACTGGCCTGCCCGTCTTTCTGGTTGGGTTGATAATACTGGTGATAGCCACCGTTAACTTCGCCGCCGCGCCGGAGGAAAAACCGGTCACTAAAGGGGCATACTCTTTCTCGCGGCACCCGGGTTACCTGTCAATGCTGATAATCTATTTCGGCACCGGCATCGCCAGCGCCTCCTGGGTGTTTATCCTGCTGGGCATCGCCAATATCTTCTGGATACGCACCGAGGCAATCGCCGAGGAAAGGTATTGCCTGGCAAGGTATAATAAGAACTACCGGGAATATATGAACAAAATACCGAGGTGGATTGGAATACCCCAATAGGGGTAAAATAGAAAAGAAAGAAAAACTATGCTTGACCTGAAATTTATACGGGATAACACCGAACAGGTGCGCAAGGCGATAGAGAACCGCCAGGACACCGCCCCCCTGGGCGAAATCATGGAGCTGGACACCGAGCGCCGCCAGAAGCTGTTAGAGCTTGAGAGTTTAAGGCACCAGAAAAAGCAGACCGCCCAGAAGAGGCAATCGGACAAGACAACCATAGAGGAAGGCCGCGACCTGCGCACCATGATAAGAGGGTTGGAAGACGAGGTGAGAGACCTGGCCAGCCAACTGGAAGAGCTTTTGCTCCAGGTGCCCAATATCCCCCACCCCTCCGTGCCCGTGGGCGCCGACGAGGACGATAGCATCGTGGAGCGCTCCTGGGGAGAGCCAAAAAGTTTTAACTTCACCCCCGCCCCCCACTGGAAGCTGGGTGAATCGCTGGATATTATTGACTTCGAGCGTGGAGTAAAGCTCTCCGGCACCCGCTTCTACGTGCTTAAAGGGCTGGGCGCCAGGCTGCAGAGGGCAATCATCGCCTTCATGCTGGAGCTGCATACCTCGGAGCACGGCTATCAGGAAATATATCCTCCCTTTATGGTCAAGCGTGAGTGCATGGTCGGTTCGGGCAACCTGCCCAAGTTCGCCGATAACCTCTACCATGATGAGGACGACGACCTCTGGTTCGTGCCCACCGCCGAGGTGCCCCTCACCAACCTCCACCGCGGCGAGATTATCCCGCCGGGAATACTGCCCGCCTACTATGCCGCCTATACCGCCTGCTTCCGCAGGGAGAAGATGTCGGCGGGAAAAGATACCCGCGGCATAAAGCGGGGGCACCAGTTCGATAAAGTGGAGCTTTACAAGTTCACCGAACCGGAAAACTCCGATGATGAGCTGGAGAAGCTTTTAGCCGATGCAGAAGCTGTCTGCCAGAAGCTGGAGCTTCCCTACCGCGTCAAAAAGCTCTGCACCGGCGAGCTGGGCTTTGCCTCCCGGCAGTCCTATGATATTGAGATGTGGGCCCCCGGCTGTGAGGAGTGGCTGGAGGTAAGCTCCTGCTCAAACTGCGGGGACTTTCAGGCCCGCCGGGCCAATATCCGCTACCGCCCCACCCCGGAAGAAAAACCCCAATTTGTCCACACCCTTAACGGCTCAGGATTAGCTCTGCCCCGCGTCCTCATCGCCATTATGGAAAACTACCAGCAGCCAGACGGGACAATCTTAGTGCCGGAGGTATTACAGGATTTTGTTGGGGAGAGGTTTATAAAGTAGTAGCCCCCTACACCACGAGCAAATCGAGCCCGCCCATCATATTCATCGCCGCCCCGGTCATATAGCGCGCCTTGTCCGATGCCAGGTAGGCGACGGCGTCGGCAATCTCGGCCGGGTCGGCTGCCCGCCGCCACAGCATCCTCTTGCCTAGGCTCTCGGTCGCCTCGTTAACCAGCGGGGCGTCCGTCTGGGCCATCCCGATTATCACCGCGTTGCCGGTTATATTAAATTTAGCTCCCTCGATGGCAACCGTCTTAGCCAGAGTAATCAAGCCCGCCTTAGAGGCGGCGTAACTGGACTGCCCGGCGCCTCCCAGCACACCGGCCATCGAGCTGATATTAACAACCCGCCCCCATTTGTTGGCACACATATCCGCCCAGACCGCCTTGATGCAGTAAAAGGCGGAATTCAGGCAGATTTTGACCTCGTTATCGAACTCCTCTACAGTAGCCTTGTAGATGGGCACGAAATGGCCCATCTGGGCGGCGTTGTTGACCAGGATGCTGACCGGCCCCAGCTCGGCCTTAACCTTGTCCAGCCCCTTCTGTACATCCTGGGCATCGCGGACGTCTATCTTGACGGCGATTGATTTTCGCCCCAGTTTCCTTATCTCCTCAGCCACCGCCTCCGCCCCCTCAAAATGCCCCCAGCCGCTGACGCCCACATCGGCGCCGTCTCTGGCCAGGGCCAGGGCGATAGCCCGCCCCACTCCATGCGGCTGGGAAGAGCCGCTGACAAAGGCAACCTTACCTTCTAAAGACATTTCTCCTCCTTTATTTGACGCTAACAATCTAAATATCTATACTACTCTATAGCCGTGGAGGGGTGTCCGAGCGGTTGATGGTGACGGTCTTGAAAACCGTTGCTCCGGGAAACTGGAGCCGTGGGTTCGAATCCCACCCCCTCCGCCACCTTATCTAACTATCTCCCCGTATTTCACCAAGCCGGCCAGGCCGCTGACCGCCCTCTCGGGGAGAGGAAAAACGGGCACACCGCTGGCCTCAAGGGCGTTTATCTCAGCGGAGGCCGCTCCCCGGGGAGAATCAAGGCAGACCGTCACCGGCTTTTTAGCATCTCCGGCTATGTCCACCACCGCCCTCATCAGCTCCATGTTGGTGCTGTAGAAAACGGCTGCCACTATTATAGCATCAACGTCGTCATCATCCAAAACGGCTTTAAGCATCTCCCGACAGCTATCGAACTCGTCCGATTTCCAGGCCAAATCAACCGGGTTATCGATAGCGTTCAGAGGCGAAGCCAGCTTCTTCAGTTTGCTTTTGGTCGCTGCTGAAAACTGGGCCAGCTTTAGCCCCTGCTGGCGGCACCTGTCGGCCATGATTATGGCCGGCCCCGCCTGCACCGATAAAATAGCCACCCTGCTTCCCCCCGCCGGAGGCTGAAAGGCCAGCGCCTTGGCGGTATCGACCACCTCGATAATGCTGTCAACGGCAATCATGCCCGCCTCTTTAAAAGCCTTCTCGTAGAAAGCGTAATCCCCGACCGGGGCGCCGGTGTGGGCAAAGGTCGCCCGGCTCATCTCTTCTCCCCTCCCCCCCTTATAGACCACGATTGGCTTGTTTTTAGTTACCTTACCGGCAGCCTCGATAAGCCGTTCCGGCTCATCCAGCCCCTCAACATATAAGATAATTACTTCGGTATCTTTATCCTGCCCGAAATAACCCACCAGCTCGTCAAAATCGAGGTTGCAGCGGTTGCCCAGCCCGATAGCCTTGCTGATGCCCACATTGTGATTGGTCAGGGCATGCACGATGTAGATAGTAGTGCCGCCGCTCTGGGCGGCAACAGCAACATTACCCGGCCGGCTCAGGCTCAGGGTATATTGAAACGAGGCGGTAAGCCGGGCCCGCGGATTAACCAGGCCCAGGGTATTGGGGCCAATAATCTTAATCCCGCCCTTATCGGCTATATCTTTAAGCTTAGCCTGCAAATCGGCGCCGGCGCCGGTGCCCACCTCCCCGAACCCCCCGCTGACCAGTATCGCCCCTCTCACCCCCTTGGCCACGCACTCTTCAATAGCCGAAAGGGCAAGCTCGGCGGGGATGACCACCATGGCCAAATCCACCTCCCCGGAAATAGCCGCCAGCGATGGATATACTTTTAGCCCGAAAAGCTCCGAGATACCGGGGTTTACCGGGTAAACTTTGCCTCCAAAGCCGGCGTCCAGCAGGTTACCCACGCACATAAAGCCCATCTTCTCCGGGTTGGCCGAGGCGCCGACCACGGCCACGCTCCGGGGATAAAAAATATGGTCCAGTTGCTCCGTCAGATTCATAAACGATTGGCCTTCAATATCTAATTAGGCTCCAGCCAAGTCTCATTGAGCATGGCAAAACCCATGGGATTCAACTCATACCCCTTAACGTAAGGCTTGACCAGAACATAGTTCCGCCCGAAACCCATGGGGATACAGGCGGCATCGTCAACCATCAGTTGCTCGGCCTGCCGGTAAAGCTCCAGGCTTGAGTCACTGTCCGGCTCCACCCCCGCCGCCTCCAGAAGGGCGTCCACCTCTGGGCTGCTGTACCCGCCGTAGTTATTCTCGGCGCCGCCGTGAAACAGTATGTCCAGGAAGTCCTGCGGGTGCGGGTAGTCGGCAATCCAGCCGGTGTAGAACATCTCGTCCGTCTCCTCAGCCAAGTGATAGAGGAACCGCTCCGGCTCCAGCTGCCTCACCGTTACCTCCACCCCCAGGTTCTCCCGCCACTGGTAAACAACCGCCTCCAGCTCACTGGCGATGCCTCCCCCCCAGCCCAGGGTGGTAACGGTGATGGGCGGCAATTGGGAGACATCCCCGTAGCTGGACTGGGCGATTAGCTCTTTAGCCCCGGCCAGGTCATATTCCAGCCCGGCCAGCACCTCGTTATATCCCGGCATACCCGGGGGCAGAATGCCGTAGGCCGGCTGCACGGTGCCCTTGAATACCAGCGAAATCAGCTTTTCCTTGTCAATGGCCATGGAGAAAGCCCGGCGTATACTGGCATCGTCGAAGGGCGGCCTGGCGGTATTAAAGCCGATATAATAAAAGCTCAGCTCAGGGACTACCCTCAAGTCCGGGTAAAAGGGCCCGGCCTCATCGGTAACCTTTTCGATGTAGCCGGCGCCAACGCCGGTAACATCAATCTCGCCGGTCTCGTACATATTCATGGGGACGCCGCTCCACAGCAGAAAGACGACCAGGTCCAGTTCAGCCACTTCGCCGTAATAAAGCTCGTTCCTCTCCAGGATAAGCACCTCGGTTTCCCGCCACTGCTTGAGCTTAAAGGGGCCGGTGCCGTTAGGGGAGCGCCACCACTCCCCGCCCGCCGCCGCATTAGCGCTATCGACGACAAAGGCGGTGGGGTAGGTCAGCTTGGAAAGGAAGTAGGACTTGGGGGCGTCTATGGTCACCTCAAGGGTATAATCATCGATAACCTTCAGGCCGCTGATGTCGTCGGCCTGCCCGGCTAAAACCTCTCCCACCCCGACGATGTCCCCCAGGTAGGTAGCCGCCGTTGCTGAGGCGGTCCGGGGGACGCAGGCACGCTCCCATGAATACTTGAAGTCGGCGGCGGTCAACTGCCTGCCGTCGTGAAATTTAACATCCTGCCGCAGGTAGAAGGTATAGGTGCGGCCGCCGTTGGTTATCTCCCAGCTCTCGGCGATGTCCGGCGCCGGCTCCAGATTATCACCCAGGCGCACCAGCCCGCCGAATATCTGCATTAAATAGACATGGGAGGTCATCTCGCCGGAAACGGCCGGGTCAAGGGTATAGGGGTCAACGCCGTAGAGGCTTAAGGTTCCTCCCTCGCCGGTGGGAGGCGAGGGAGTCACCCCGTTACCATCGGGGGGTATTATTCCGTCACAGGTACAGCCGCCAGCCAGCAGGCTGCTTAAGATAAGCAAAGAAAGCACTAAATATGTAATTCTTCTCATTTTAGATAATCCCCCAGTCGCGGTAGCCCTGCTGGATAACCGCCAGGTACTCCTTGGAAGGCGCCGCCTCGTCGGCGCGCCCACTCCTTATATAGGTCACCGCCTCTATCAGCCTGCCGAAGTCATCGTTTACCCCCACATTAATCCGGCTGTAGCTGGCGGGGCAGTCCTCGTATTTGTCCAGCCGTCTCATGTCTTCCTCTGAAACCTCGTAGATAGCCCCCAGCACCCTTTCCCCCCGGAAAGGCTGGATGGTGGCCACCCCACCCCGCCACTTCCGCGACCAGTTGCTAAAGGCCAGCTTGTAGTGATGCAGGATAACGATGGAAACCGGCTTAGCCGCCGGGCAGTGTTCCTTCATCTGTTTCTTGTTCAGATTAGAGGCGTAGGCGAAGTAATACACCGCTTCCCCCGCTGGTTATTCCCGTTAATAATAGCACGCTATCACGAAAATAGGCAAAGGAAATAGACGAAATCGTGACAAAAACTACCATAAAGTGTAATGCAAGATTGTAATTTATATAGTACAATAGGGAGTAGTTGGTATAGTACCAAAGTAGTAGTATTAGCCATGGAACAGACCAAAACTACGCAAGAGCTGGGCCTTGGTAAGGCTGTTTATGGCCGCGAATGGGAAGCGGGCGAGACACCGCCCGGGGACTCGGCGCCGGGGCGGTGGACAGCGGCAAAACGGGTGCGAGATTGGGCCGTCCTGTTCCGCTCCGCCAAGGGTACTGAATACGTCATTCACACCTTCCCCTTGACTGAGAACGGCGAGAGAGCCGCCAGGGCCATGGCCGCGAAGCTGGTGGACATCGCCTGGGGGAGAAGCACACAGGCCGGGAAAAAACCTGACAGCCCAAAGAAAACCCCACCCCAGAGCAACTAGCTCCCCTTAGAACAGCCCCTCCCGCTTCAGGCTGAAGAATTTTTTATCCCCGATAATGATGTGGTCTAATACCTCTATACCTATAATCTCGCCGGCTTCGACCAGCCCCTTGGTCAGCCTTATGTCATCTTCCGAGGCGGTGGGGTCGCCCGAGGGGTGATTGTGGGCAAAGATAACGGCAGCGGCGCTGGCCGCTATCGCTTCCTTATATACCTCTCTGGGGTGGACAATGCTGGCATCCAGGCTGCCCACCGAGATTTCAGCCATCTTTATCAGCTGGTTCCTGGTATCCAGCAGCAGCGCCAGGAAATGCTCCTTCTTTTTGTCCCCCAGCCTCCCCTTCACCAGGGCGGCCACAGCCTCCGGAGTCTCCAGCACCGGCTTACCCTGAGTTTCAGCGTAGCCGCCCAGACGGCTGGACAGCTCAAAAGCGGCCTTAATCTGGGCTGCCTTGGCCAAGCCGATTCCCTTAACGTTGGAAAGCTCCTCCACCGAGGCGTCGGCAATACCCTTAAGACTGCCGAACTGTGCCAGCAGCCTCTGGGCGGTGACCATCACCGATTCACCGGAAACGCCCCGCCCCAGCAGCACCGCCAGTATTTCCTGGGCCGATAGAGCCTCGGCCCCGAACTTCTGCAGCCTCTCCCGTGGCCGCTCGGCCAGCGGCAGGTCACGGATGGTAAACGATTTCTTCACTTTATCTGTTTTCAATAGCTCACGCCGCCTGGTATTTATCGGTGACGTACTCCCGCCAGAGCTCGCCCAGCCCGTCCATATCAAAGCCGTAAACCGCTTCCAGGGCGTCGTCGTAGCCGCTGCCCTGCTTAAAGGTAGTCAAAAGCTCAAACATCTCGGCCTGCCCGTAGTCGCTGATAAGATATTCGACCAGGCTGTGGCTCTGGGCGTAGGAGAGAACGGCCTCCCCGGGGTAAGCCGAAAAGGGGCTTGAGAGGCTCTGCACCGATATAAGGCCATCGGTGGCTATAGCCTCCCCCAGAGCCGTGCTGAACTGCGGCTCCAGCAGTCCCTCGCTGCGCATGGCCAGGCCCTCATCCAGCCATACCGGCAGGCTGTTATAGGGGTTAAGGGTTATCTGGTGAATAACCAGGTGGGTCAGCTCATGGGCGATGGCATCCTTGCCCCACTCGATATTATTGGACGATATGCCGATAGCCATGGTGCCGTAGCGGGTAAAGGCCACCCCGCCCGTCCACTCCTGGGGGTAAATCATCGACCCCTGCAGGTCTCCGGAGCTGGCGTAGATATAGAGCCGGGCCGGTCTTTCCAGCTCGGCGCCGGTGTCCTCGGCAAGCATCTGCAGAGCATCCTGGGTCTTCGCCATCAGTTCCTGGGCAAAGGCTTCGTTCCCGCTGTACCAGTAAAGGGTCACCGCCCCCTCGGTTAGAGTCTGCCAGTCATAGCGGGTGTCGTCAAATTGCACCTGCGCCGGAACCGTTTCCACCCTGTCGCCGCCGTCGTCGGCTATTTTCCACCAGTACTCCAGGCTGGAGCCGGGCGGAAGTCCGCCAATCCTTACCATTTCCAGAGACCAGTCCACGTCAACGGTGGCAGCGGGGATAAACTCAACATATACCTCGCTGATAACTTGAGCAAAGCCGGCCCGGTCCACCATATAGCACAGGCGGATATCGGTAATATCGGTATCGCTGCGGGCGGATAGATTAAAGTTTAGCCGGTAGGGAAAATCGGCCTCCGCCGAGCTTTCGATTACGGCCAGCCCGCTCTGGGCTTGAGCCAGGCTTGGGCTTAGTACGGTCAGCAGCAGGCATAAAACTAAAGCTAATGCGCCAATTTTCTTAAACATTATTCCTCCCCCACAATAGACCTTAAGTAAGCGGTGATAAAGCCGTCCAGCTCACCGTCCAGCACAGCGTCGGTATCGGAGGTCTGGTATTCAGTCCGGTGGTCCTTGACCATCTTATAGGGATGGAGGACATAGCTCCGTATCTGGTTGCCCCAGCCGGCGGCGACGTGCTTACCCTTTAGTTTAGACCTCTCCTCGGCTCTTTTAACCAGCTCCAGCTCAAGAAGGCGAGAACGGAGTATCTTCATGGCGATTTCCTTATTTTGATGCTGGGAGCGCTCGCTCTGGCAGGAGACCGCCAGCCCGCTGGGCAGATGGGTCAGCCTCACCGCGCTGCTCGTCTTCTGCATGTGCTGTCCCCCCGGCCCGCTGGAACGAAAGGTATCCACCTTCAAATCCTCAGTCTCTATCCGCACATCAACATCGGCTTCGGCTTCGGGCATCACCTCCACCAGGGCAAAAGAGGTATGGCGAGCGTGGTCGGCGTCAAAGGGTGAGAGCCTCACCAGGCGGTGCACGCCGTGCTCCGACCTTAAGTAGCCGTTGGCATAATCGCCCTTAATGTCGATGACCACGCTCTTTATACCCGCCTCCTCTCCCGGGGAAGTGTCCAGCACCTCGGCTTTATAGCGGCGCCGCTCCGCCCAGCGCAGGTACATCCTCATCAGCATCTGCGCCCAGTCCTGCGATTCGGTGCCGCCGGCCCCGGCGTGTATGGACAAAAGAGCGTTTCGGGAGTCATATTCACCGCTAAAGGCCGCCTCCAGCTCCATCTCGTCGAGGCGGGAGGTTAATTCTTCCACCTCGGACCCAATCTCAGCTTCCAGCGAGTCGTCTTCCAGAGATATCAGCTCGGCAACCTCAGACGCCCTCTCCTCCATCCCCCGCCACCTCTCCACCACCTTCTTCTGCTCGGCAAGCTGGCGCATTACCCTCTGCGCCTTCTCCTGCTCCTGCCAGAAATCGGGCTCAGCGGACTGTTTCTCTAAGCGGGCAATCTCCTTTTCTCTGGCGGCAACGTCAAAGATGCACCATGGCCATAGAAACTCTGGACTGCAAATCCTTTAGCTTATCCCTTAGCTCCTGCATCTATTCAAAAAGCCTCCCTTAATAATCTAGACCAGGGCTTCTCTAGCCCCCACCAGCTTTCCCCCCGCCGCCAGGTGCGCCAGCCGGGTTGGCTCAGGCAGGCGATAGCCCCGGCAGCACCGCATCACCCAGTAAATAGACGCTTGAAGGTCAACCCTATGCCCGATTGATACATATACCGGCTTTGTCCCCGCTTTTGTCCGCAGGGCAGCGCCGATAATTTCCTCTCCATCCATCAGTTCGGCATAGCCGCCTGCCTCCTGCGGCGGTATCTGGTGACTGCCGCACAGCCGCGATTTGGCGCAGCCGATGGTCGGCGTGTCTAAAAACAGCCCCAGGTGCGCTGCCAGCCCCATCCGCCGGGGGTGGGCGATGCCCTGCCCGTCAAAGAGGACAAGGTCGGGGGTAATATCAAGCCGCTCAAAGGCGGCCAGTGTCAGCGGCGCTTCTCTAAAGGTTAAAAGGCCGGGGATATAGGGGAAATCTACTCTGCCCTCCACCACCCGGGTCTCCACTACTTTAAGGTTAGGGTAGCTCAAGACCACCACCGCCCCCCTGGCCACTCCCCGCGCCCGGTCAACCGAAATATCCACCCCGGCGATAAAGCGGGGGCTAACCACCTCGTTAGTTCGGGATACCCGTGATGCCAGCTCCAGCTGCACTTCCCGCGCCTGGGTGGTGGTAAGATTCCATCGATGCAGGTGGTTTACCTTCATAATCTGATTATACCGATTGAGCAACCTGATGACAACCGCAGCTTGCTGCAAAATGCTCGATGTAGTACTATTTCTTTAGAGATATTATTTAAAAAATACCCCAAAAGGGTATTGACGAGTCATAGTATAATACCTTAGGGTTGTATCAAATGCAGATTAATATTTATCGAAAGAAATTACTCAACGCTATACTGTATTTTGCAAAGAACACCAAGCATGCGAATCTAACCAAGCTTTCAAAGCTTCTTTATTTTCTTGATTTTACACACTTCAAGCAGATGGGATATCCCTCCATTGGGCTAGAATATTACGCATTTGAGAAAGGTCCTGTACCAAAGGATTTCTGGCTGGAAATAAGAGGGGGGAACGTGCCTGATGATTTTAGCGGTAAGTTTGCATTGATACCTAAAACAGACGACTTCGCTCCAAACTACAAGGAGCTAGAGATTCGGGCAATAGAAACCCCAGACTTGTCAGTTTTTACACCCCGGGAGAAAAAAATCCTAGAAGAGTTGGCCTTTATCTACAAAGAGGCTCGAGCATGGCAGATATCAGAAGTTACCCATCTGCCAAAACAGCCTTGGGACATCACAGTTAAAAACAGTGGGAAGAACCAGATTATAGATTACCTCCTTGCTATTGACGAGGAATCAGGAGTCAGCTTAGACGAAGCCAGGGATTATCTCAAGGAACACTTTGAGGTTGTCCAGAATTTTAGTATTGAGCCTACTAAGTAATTCGGGACAGGTGTCATGCAGCCATTCCCCGGGCAAATTATCTTTTATAAAGACTTCGAATTTGAAGACCACTCCAAGAAAGACAAGTTTTTTGTTGTCCTAAATGATGCAGAAAGAAACTCGGTGTGTCTTGTTCTCAAAACAACGTCCCAACCAAAGCATTACAAAGGTGTAGAGAAAGGATGTAACCCGCAGAAAAGAGTATTCTTTGTACCTAAAGGTTGGCAGCAGTGCTTTAGAGTAGATACCTATATTCAGCTACCCCAAATTATTTCAATAACCACTGATACATTATTAGTGGGAGACATCTCTCGTAAAATCTTTGTAAGTAGCTCGCTTACACCCGAATGCTTTGCACTACTAAAGAATTGTCTGAAGCAATTCAAAGACGACATATCTGAACAGCACTTGAAGTTTATTTACAAGTCTAGCTGATAAATAGCAATTCCTAGATGTATCAGGAAAAGCTAAAGCCCCACCCCTTTAACAGTTCTCTTTCTTCCCACCCACCCACCCTATAGCCCCCGCCATTGACAAGTAAGGCTGTAATAACGCATAATACCCTGTGTAGAAAAAGGACTAGAAGGAACAAACTTGGTAAAAATCAGATTACGCCGCATCGGAGCCAAAAAGAACCCCAGTTACCGCATCGTGGTAGCCGATTCCCGCGCCCCTCGTGACGGAGCCTTCATCGCCGCTATCGGTCATTACAACCCCCTAACCAACCCGGAAACAATAGTTATTGACGGAGAAAAGGCGCTGGGCTGGATCAAGCAGGGCGCCCAACCGACCGATACCGCCGCCCGCCTGCTGGCCAAGGCCGGCATTATAGAAGAGCCCGCCGACAGAAAAGAAAAGATGAAAGAGGGCGCGCCCAAAGGCAAGGTAAGCAAGAAGAAGAGAGCCAAGGCCGCCGCTCCAGAAGAAGCCAAAGCCGCTGCTCCGGAAGAAGCCAAGACCGAAGCTGCCGCCACCGAGGAACCTGAAGCAAGCACTGAAAAACCGGAGGCTGGCGCCACCGAAGAACCGGAAGCCAGCGCAATGGAAGAACCTAAAGCAAGCAAGGAGGAACCGGAAAAAGGCACCAAAGCAGAACCCGCGACTAGCGAGGAACCATCCGAACCAAACACCGAAACAAGCAAGGAGCCATCATGAACGAACAAGAAAACCCGGAAGAACAAGAAGCCCCGGAAGAACAAGAAGCCCCAGAGACACAAGAAGGCTCGAAAGAAGTAAAAGGTATGAAGGAACTAGTCGAATTCATCGCCAAATCCATCGTGAACGCACCCGATGATGTAACCATCACCGAGGAAACCGATGAGCAAGGCATCGTACTCAAGCTTCAGGTCGCCGATGAGGATAAGGGGAGAATTATTGGCCGGCAGGGCCGCGTCGCCCAGGCAATGCGCACTCTGATAAGGGTAAAAGCGGCCAAAGCCGGCACCAGGGCTACCCTGGAAATTCTCTAAATTAAACTCTAGCTACCGGGAACCTATCACTACGGCCAAATCCTAGCCCCGTGGGATATCAAAGCACACTCTAAAGCTGATTTTCCCCCGCTGACTTGCACCCGTTCCGCCGTCTAATTTTACCTTTAGCCCGGTTGAGGCGGGGATTTACTCCGTCTCTTCCGCCTTGACGCCACCTCAAGACGCATAAGAGAACGCCGCAGGGCCGCTTCAGCCCGCAGCAGGTCAACCTCAGTTGTCAGCGCCTTAATCCTCTCCTCGGCCCGGCGCCTGGCCTCCTCGGCCCTGGCCACGTCAATCTCCTCAACCCTCTCGGCGGCGTCAGCCAGGATTATAATCCGGTCGGGACGCACCTCAACAAAGCCGCCGGTAATAGCCAGGGAGAACTCCTCCCCACCCTTCCGCACCAGCAGCTCGCCGGGCATAAGCGTGGTCATCAGCGGGGCGTGGTGGGGCAGGACTCCCAGCTGACCCTCAATACCGGGGGCGATAACCGCATCCACCTCCTCGGAAAAGACCACCCGTTCTGCGGTAACAATCTCCAGCCTGGTCGTTGCCATAGTTTTTTAAGCCTCAGCCTTCAGGCTATTGGCCGCCTCCACCGCCTCCTCAATTGAGCCTACCATATAGAAAGCCTGCTCCGGCAGCTCGTCGTGCTTGCCTTCCAGTATCTCCTTAAAGCCGCGCACCGTCTCCGCCACCGGCACATACTTACCCTTTCGGCCGGTAAATACCTCGGCCACAAACATCGGCTGGGATAAAAATCTCTGTATCCGCCGCGCCCTGGCCACGGTAAGCTTGTCCTCGTCGCTCAGCTCCTCGATGCCCAGAATAGCGATGATATCCTGCAAATCTTTATAGCGCTGCAGTACGCTCTGCACCCCGCGGGCCACCTCGTAGTGATCCTCACCGACGACGGCGGGGTCGAGGATGCGGGATGTCGAAACCAGCGGGTCAACCGCCGGGTAGAGGCCCTGCTCCATGATGGCACGGTCCAGAGCTACCACGCCGTCCAGGTGGCCGAAGGTGGTAGCCACGCCGGGGTCGGTATAGTCGTCGGCGGGGACATAGATAGCCTGGAAAGAGGTAATAGATCCCTTCTTGGTCGAGGTAATCCTCTCCTCCAGCTCGCCGACCTCGGTAGCCAGCGTGGGCTGGTAGCCCACCGCCGAAGGCATCCGCCCCAGCAGCGCCGATACCTCCATGCCGGCCAGCGTGTAGCGGTAGATATTATCGATAAAGAGCAGCACGTCCTGCCCTTCTTCGTCGCGGAAATACTCGGCCATGGTCAGCCCGGTCAGACCCACCCGCAGCCGCACCCCGGGCGGCTCGTTCATCTGCCCAAAGACCATCACCGTCTTATCGATAACGCCGGACTCTTTCATCTCGTTCCAGAGGTCGTTGCCCTCGCGTGACCTCTCGCCGATACCGGTAAAAACGGAAAAGCCGCCGTGCTCGGTGGCGATGTTGCGGATAAGCTCCTGGATGATAACCGTCTTGCCCACGCCGGCGCCGCCGTAGGCGCCGATTTTACCACCCTTGGTAAAGGGGGAAATCAGGTCGATAACCTTGAGTCCCGTCTCCAGCACCTCGGTGGTAGTCTCCTGCTCCTCAAGCGTAGGGGGCGGGCGGTGCACCGGCCAGTGGTCATCGGCCTTAACCTCACCCAACTCGTCCAGCGGCTCCCCCAGTATGTTAAACAGGCGGCTCAGGGTAGCTCTACCCACCGGCACCGCCAGCGCCTTGCCGGTATCTATCGCCTCCATCCCCCGCTGCAACCCGTCGGTCGGAGATAGGGACAGGCACCTCACCCAGTTATTGCCCACGTGTTCCTGCACCTCAAGTACAATCTTACCGCTCTCGGCGGTAATCTCGACGGCGTTAAACAGGGCGGGAAGCTCATCGGGGGGAAACTCTATATCAACTACCGTGCCGATTACCTGGGCTATTTTCCCCTTGGCCATAATTACCTCCCTATATCGGTCCTGTCGGGGGACTGTAACCGGAAAACTGGCTGTAGCGGTAATAGGTCACCCCGCCTACCTTCTTCGATGTCACTTTTCGGCCGTACTCCATCAGCATCAGCATCTTGGTCAGCTCTTCTCTGGCTAATTTCCTCCTCTTCGACGCCATCATCTTGACCAGCTCGTCGATGCTGTAAGCCTCAAGGGGATGGGCACGGAGGAACTCCGTCAACAGAAGGTTGGACTTACTGTCGCTCTTGTCAAAATCTTTACTACTGATAGGCATTTTTAAACCTCCTTAATTCACTCCAGGGCTGCTGCCCCGCCGGTGATATCCAGCAGCTCCTTGGTTATCGTCTCCTGGCGGGCTTTATTATACATCAGGGTCAGTTCCTCGATAAGCTCGCCAGCGCTTTCGGTGGCGTTGCGCATGGCCACCATCCGCGCCGACTGCTCGCTGGCGATAGATTCCAGGATAGCGTGATATACCTGCATCTCAACGAATCTGGGTAAAAGCTGGCCCAATACTTCAGCCGGACCGGGCTCGTATATATAATCGACATTCTGGGCGGTGGGTATCTCGGCCGGCTCTACCGGGAGTATCTGGTGGACAATCGGTTTCTGCACCATGGTGGAGATAAACTGGGGATAGCCTATATAGACCCGGTCTATCTCACCGCTGGTGTAGTCATCTATGATAATACGGGATATGGGCAGGGTATCCAGCCAGCCGGGGCGGTCGCCGAGGTTAGTAAACTCGGCGCGGATTTCCCGCCCGTAGCGCCGCATAAAGTCCCGCCCCTTGCGCCCCACCGTTACCAGGCTCACCGGCGCCTCCTGCTCCAGGATAAAGCCGGTGGTCCTGCGGTTTAAATTAGTGTTGAGCCCGCCGCACAGCCCCCGGTCGGGGGTGATATGCAGTATGCCGATTTTCTTTAACGGCCGCGCCTGCAACAGGGGGTGCATTTCCTCCCCCTCCCGGCGCAGCGCCGCCAGGTCGGCCATCACCTGCATAATCTTCTCGGCGTAGGGACGCCCGGCCAGCCCCCGCTCCTGGGCTTTTCTCATCTTGGAAGTGGCTATCATCTCCATGGCGCGGGTTATCTTTGAGGTGGACTGGATGCCTTTTATTCGGCGTTTTATTAATCTGATATTAGCCAATTTTTATAACGCCATATCCTTCTTGAACTCGGCTATAGCCGTCTTCAGTTTCTCCTCGATTTCGGGTTTTAGCTCTTTGTCCTTGGCAATCTGGTCGCCTATCTTGGGGTGGTTGGCCTCCATAAAGCGGTAGAAGTTAGTCTCAAAGGCGGTTATTTTATCCAGCGGCACGTCATCCAGGTAGCCGTTGATGGCGGCGTAGAGAATCATGACCTGATTTTCCAGTGGCACCGGCACGTACTGGGGCTGCTTTAAGACCTCGGTGATGCGCTGCCCCCGCTCAAGCTGGGCTCTGGTGGCCTTATCCAGCTCGGCGGTGCCGAACTGGGCGAAGGCGGCCACCTCGCGGTACTGGCCCATATCCAGTTTAAGGCGGCTGGCCACCTGCTTCATGGCCTTGGTCTGGGCGGCGCTGCCCACACGGGATACCGATAGGCCAACATTAAGCGCCGGCCGGATGCCGGCGTTAAACAGGTCGGTTTCCAGATACAGCTGGCCGTCGGTGATGGAAATAACGTTGGTCGGTATATAGGCGGAAACATCCCCGGCCTGCGTCTCGATAATGGGCAAGGCGGTAATGGAGCCGCCCCCGAACTCGTCGGCATATTTGGCCGCCCGCTCCAGCAGACGGCTGTGCAGGTAGAAAACATCGCCGGGGTAGGCTTCCCGCCCCGGTGGGCGGCGCAAGAGCAAAGAAAGCTGGCGGTAGGACCAGGCGTGCTTGGAGAGGTCGTCATAGACAATCAGCACGTCCTTGCCCGCCTCCATGAACTCCTCGCCGATAGCGCAGCCGGCGTAGGGGGCCAGGTACTGCATGGCCACGGAGTCGGCGGCGTTAGCCACCACCACGATGCTGTGCTCCATAGCCCCGTAGTTCTCCAATGTGCTGACCACGCGGGCAACCCGGGAGGTCTTCTGCCCGATGGCGACATAGATACAGATTAAATCGCCGCCCTTCTGGTTGACGATGGCGTCAAGGGCGATAGCCGTCTTGCCGGTGGAGCGGTCGCCGATGATAAGCTCCCTCTGACCGCGCCCGATGGGGAACATGCTGTCCACCGCCTTGATGCCGGTCTGCACCGGGGTGTTCACCGACTGGCGCTTGGTAACATTGGGGGCAACCCTCTCCAGGGGGCGGGCTTTAGTGGTCTTGATGGCGCCCTTGCCGTCCAGCGGCCTTCCCAGCGCATCGACCACCCGGCCGATAAGGGCGTCGCCCACCGGTATCTCGGCGATGCGTCCGGTGCACTTGACCTCGTCCCCCTCTTTGATGCCGGTGTAGTCGCCCAGGACGACGGCGGCCACGCCGTCCTCCTCCAGATTAAGGGCAATACCCATAACCTCGTTGGGAAACTGCAGCAGCTCGTTGTACTTGGCCGCGGCCAGCCCGTGAATGCGGGCGATGCCGTCGCCAATCTCAATCACGGTGCCCACGTCGACCATGGTCAGGTCAGCGCCGAACTGCTCAATCTGCTTTTTGATAACGGAAACAATATCCTGACCTCTGGATGTCAATTAAGCCACCTCCTTAACAGCCGGTTCATCTTAGTTCCCCGCCGGCCAGTGTCTTCTTCATTGCCGTCAGCTGGCTGAGTACGCTGCCGTCGAGCAGCCTGCCCCCCACCCGGGCCACAATCCCCCCGATGAGGCTTTCATCGACTTTAGTCTCCAGCACCACTTTCTTGCCCACCACCGCCCCCAGCTGCTCGGCCAGCTTTTCTTTGTCCTTATCGTCGAGGGCAACAGCGGTGGTAACCTCGGCGCGCTCTATGCCGTGATAGCCGTCCAGCAGGCGCCGGTACTCGCCGGCGATATCGCCTATCATACCCAGCCTGCCTCTGGTCACCAGCAGAGAGACCAGGTTCAGCGCCAGCGGATTTATATCCTTCAGCCGTTCGGATAATATTTTGGCTTTATCCTCAAAGCGTACTTTAGGATGTGCCAGTAGCGCCATAACGGTGGCGTCAGTGCCCAGAGCAGCAACCCTGTCCAGGTCGGACTGCCACCGGTCTAATTCTTTTTTCTCCCGGGCGATGTCAAACACCGCCTGGGCGTAGCGCCGGGCATAAAACCTTCTGGCCACGCTTAACTCCCTAAAAAAACTTCCTTAGCCCTTCTTCAGGGTGGTGCTCTCTTTAAGCACCCTGTCGATGATATCGCGGTGGGCTTTCTTGTCCAGGGTGCGGTCGATGACCTTGCCCGCCGCCTGTATGGTTATGTCGGCAAACTCCCCGCGCAGCTGGTCGATAGCCTCGTCCCGTTCCCGCTGAATCTCGGTGCGGGCGCGGGCGATGAGGGCTTCGGCCTCACTCTTGGCCTTCTGCTGCGCCCCCTGCCTGACCTCCTCGCCGGTGCGCACCGCCCGGGCGATTGCCTCCTGCCCCTCCTTGGCCGCCTCCTCAATGCGCTTGGACGCTTCTTCTTCAGCGCGCTCCGCCTGCTGCTTGATGTACTCGGTGTTTTCCATGCTCTCCTTAATCTTGCCGGAGCGCTCGTCCATCATGCGCATAATCGGCCTGTAGGCCACCAGGTAGAGCAGGCCGAAAAGGATGACCACGTTGACGACCTGCGCTATCAGGGTTGACGCGTTTATGCCCAGACTGTTAATAATCTCTGCCATTAAAAAACCCCTTCCCCGTCTATAAAGCCAGAACCGCCGCCACCACCATACCGGCCAGGATTAATACTCCCAGCACGGCGGCGCCGATGATAATACCTATAGATAGAGGTAAACCGTCCTGTCCCATAACTGCCTCCTAAAACGATTGATTACTCTAGGCCACGAATACCAGCAGAATGGCCACAATCAGCACATAGATGCCGATGGCCTCGGCAAGACCGGCCACCAGAATCATGTTGGTCATAATCGGCCCCCTCGCCTCGGGGTTACGGGCGATTCCCTGCAAAGCGGAAAAACCGATAAGCCCCAGCGCCAGGGCCGGCCCCAGCATGCCCAGGCCAACGCCTATCCCCACCGCCAGCATCTTCATTACCTCAGCATCCATACTAACCTCCTTTATTATTTATTATTATGTTAATCTCCCGGTCAGTGCGCCTCTTCACCGTGAGACTGCACCGCCGTGGTCAGGAAAATAAGGGTCAGACCGCCGAAGATAATCGCCTGGATAAAGCCGATAAGCAGCTCCAGCCCGTAGAGCGGCAGCACCAGGAAAGACAGCATGCTGATAAGGAAGAGCATGACAAAGATCAGTATTTCACCGGCGGTCATATTGCCGAAGAGACGGAAGGTAAGGCTGATAATGCGTATACACACGCTTAAAAGCTCCAGCAGTCCGGTAACTACGGTCATCGCCCCAACAAAAATCCCCATCACACCATCCATAAACTTTCCCTTGAAAAGCTGGCTAAAACCCTTTTTAAGCTCATCAAAATTAAAGAAGTTCTTCATAAAGCTGACGCCCAGCGCCTTGAAGCCGAAGTACCAGAAAAAGGCAAAGGAGGTAAAGGCCAGCGCCAGCGGCATATTGATATCGGTATTGGCCGCCCTCAGCAGGGGCGCCTCCCCCTCGGCGGTATGGATAATTATCGAGCCGAAGCCCGGAATCAGCAGTGCCAGCCAAGCGTTAAAAGCGACGAATAAAAATATGGTAGCCACCACCGGGAAGAAGCGGCGCCCGTTCTCCTCGCCGGCAACGCTCACGCAGAGGTCGTGGAGCCAGCCAACCAGGAACTCAAAGATAGCCTGCAGCCGCCCCGGCACCAGCTTCATGCGGCGGGTAATTACATAGCAAAACCCCACCAGGAAGATAATGGTAATCCAGGCGGCGATAACGCTGTTGGCAATGGGAAAGCCGAACAGGTGAAAGACCGTCGTCGCAGGCAGTTCCAGCTCGGGCTGGGGCACACTGAGCCAGGCGGGCAGACCCAGGTCCCCGAAAAGGCTCTTGCCCAGGGGGCCGGCGGCAATGCCGATAAACAGCAGAGCCAAGAAAAAAACCGACAGGCCGATTACAAGGGGGAAGGAGCAACCCAGACAGCCCTTCTTTTCAGCCACTAGCTGTTCTCCTTGTCCCGCTTGTTACGCATAAGGGGTAAAAGCATCCGGTAAACACCGTAAAAAGCAACTACCAAACCTAAAATTAAACCCGCTATTACCAGAACAGGCGCGGTACCGAATTTCTCATCCAGCCAGAGGCCACCCCACACACCCAAAAGGATTGATAGACCGACAAACCACCCCACCCCGATAAGCCTTAAGGCCAATCCCCATCTTCCCATGCCGTGACCAGCATATCAAATCTGCCCCTCCTGGTCAAGGCTTACGGCTACTAAAAAGCCCCGGAACTTACGGCTCGGGGCTCCCTATTATCAAGCTAAAGTGCCGGTTTTAAGACTTGCGCTTGTCAAAGTCGTCCAGGTCAAGGGTGTCAATAAAATCGCGGAAGGCGGACATCCGGCCCAGCTCTTCCTCACTGACCATTTTAGCGGCGCCGCCGGCCTCGCCCTCTCTGATTAAAGGTTTACCCGTCTCCTTGTCCAGCAGGATGCCGGCCCTGTCCAGGACCGTTTCCTCGGCAAAGATAGGCACCCCCGCCCTTACCGCCAGGGCCAGGGCGTCACTGGGGCGGGAATCAACCTCCATCTGTCCCCCGTCCACATTGAGAATAATCTTGGCGAAAAAGGTGTCGTTCTTAAGCTCGCTGACGATGATAGAGTTGATGGTAGCCCCCAGCGTATCAATTACCGAACGCAGCAAATCGTGGGTTAAGGGCCTGGGTACGGTAACATCCTGCAGCTTCACGGCGATGGCGTCGGCTTCGGAAGGGCCAATCCAGATAGGCAGGTAACGGTCGGCCTCTTTTTCCTTCAAAATTACCACCCGCTGATAGTTCATCAGGCTAACCCGAATACTATCAATCGTCATCTCTATCATGGAAATACCTCCTCTACATCACGCCAGCAAGATAAATTTTACCCCACAACACCCCCACTGTCAATAAAGAATAGGTAATATAGCCTTTAGACAAACTACCCTGTTATGTTATAATTAGGGCAGCAACCCAAAGGAGAAACCTCTGATTAGCCCTTTAAGCTAACACGCTAATCAAAAACTCCGCTCCAATGACCCGACACTGGTTAAAAGACAACCGCAAGGAGGAATAGCATGCGCCCAGGCCAGAAGGCCATTGTCTGGTTCAACGAAGTAACCAAAGAGGACGTACCCACTGTCGGCGGCAAAGGAGCTAACCTTGGCGAGATGACCAGGGCCAAAATACCGGTCCCCCCCGGCTTCATCGTAACCGCCGATGCCTATTTTGACTTCCTGGAAAAATCAAAACTCGTCGATGAAATCCACAAACTACTAAAACCCCTCAACCCGGATAACAGCAACCAGCTACACCAGATTGCCGGCCAGGTCAAACAGCGAATCATTGATACCCCCATCCCCCCGGAGATAGCCGGGGAAATAAGCCAGGCCTACGATAAGATGGGCGGCGGGCTGGTGGCGGTGCGCTCCTCGGCCACCGCCGAAGATTTGCCCGAAGCGTCTTTTGCCGGCCAGCAGCGCACCTTCCTCAATATCGAGGGCAAAAAAGAGGTCGTTGAAGCCGTCCTGGGGTGCTGGGCGTCGCTCTTTGAGCCACGGGCCATCTTCTACCGCCACCAGCAGGGCTTCGACCACTTCAAGGTAGGCATTGCCGTGCCGGTGCAAAGGATGGTGCAATCCCAGGCCTCGGGGGTAATGTTCACCATAGAGCCGGTAACCAGCGACAGCAACCATATTATCATCGAGGCTGTCCACGGCCTCGGCGAAGCCATTGTCTCCGGGGAGGTAACCCCGGACCTCTATATCGTTGATAAAAAGACAACCAAAATCGTCAGCAAAAAACTGGCCCGGCAGGAGCACCAGTTGGTCAGGAATCCGGGGGCTGTCGGCGAAGAGGCTAATATCTGGGAGGAGATACCGCCGGAAGAGCAGACCCGGCAGAAGGTAACCGATGAAGAGATAATCAAGATAGCTACCTTGGGTAAAAAGCTGGAGGACTGGTACCAGTTCCCCCAGGACATTGAGTGGGCCAAAGAGGACAGCGAAATCTTTATCGTCCAGACCCGGCCGGTAACCACCATCAAGGAGACCACCGAAGAAGAAGAGGAAATTAAAGCCCCGGTGCTCCTAACCGGCGATAAGGCCAGCCCCGGCATAGCCTCCGGCCCGGTCAAGATAATCAAGGATATCTCCCATATAGAGCGGGTGCATGACGGCGATATACTGGTGGCGGAGATGACCACCCCGGACTTCGTCCCGGCCATGAAGCGGGCGGTAGCCATCGTCACCGACCGCGGCGGCCGGACGGCGCACGCCGCCATCGTCAGCCGGGAGCTGGGCATCCCCTGCGTGGTCGGCACCGGGCAGGCAACCACCAAGCTCACCAACGGGCAGGTAGTCACCGTGGACGGCTCACACGGCAAGGTCTACGAAGGCAAGGTGACCCGCCGCATAAAGACCACCGCCGTCTCCGATATGCTTAGGGAAGCCGTCAAAACCAGGACCAGGGTCTATGTAAACCTGGCTCAGCCCGAGCTGGCGGAAAAGGTAGCCGCCCACAATATTGACGGCGTCGGCCTGCTCAGAGCCGAGTTCATCGTCGCCCAGATTGGCGAGCACCCCCAGTATATGATTAAGCAAAAACGGGGAGACGAATTCGTCGAAAAGCTCTATCACGGCATCAACCTCTTCGCTCAAGCCTTCGACCCCCGCCCCGTCGTTTATAGAACCACCGATTTCAAGACCAACGAATACCGGGAGCTTACCGGCGGCCAGGAGTACGAATCGGAAGAAGAAAACCCCATGATTGGCTACAGGGGCGCTTCCCGCTATATCACCGATACTGATGTGTTTAAACTTGAGCTGGAAGCCATCAAAAAGGTCAGGCGGGAGCACAAAAACCTCTGGGTCATGATTCCCTTTGTCAGGACGGTCGATGAGCTTACCCGCACCAAAAAAATAATGGAAGCAGAAGGACTTAAGCGCTCCGCAGACTTTAAGCTGTGGATGATGGTCGAAGTGCCCTCCAATGTATTAATACTGGAGAAGTTTTTAGAGGTCGGCATCGACGGCATCTCCATCGGCTCCAATGATTTAACCCAGCTTGTTCTGGGCATTGACCGCGACAGCGAAAAACTGGCCGATACTTTTGATGAGCGCAACGAAGCGGTGATGGTCGCCCTGGAGAGGGTAATCAAGGTATCAAAGAAGATGGGCGTCACCGCCTCCATCTGCGGGCAGGGTCCTTCGGTCTATCCCGAGCTAACCGAAAAGCTGGTGGAATGGGGCATCACCTCGGTCTCGATAAGCCCTGACATGATAGGCACCACCAGAGAGATAATTGCCAGAGCGGAAGCCAAGTTAAAAAACAAATGATTGGTCGGCTTAATATCCGACAGCTCACCGAAGAACGGGAAGAAAGCCTCTCCCCCCATGCCGTGCAGAGCAAAAACTCCCGGGGCAGGCAGAGGCCGGAGGAGCCCTGCCCGGTGCGCACCGCCTTCCAGCGAGACCGCGACCGCATCATCCACAGCAAGGCCTTCCGCCGCTTAAAGCACAAGACCCAAGTCTTCATTACCCCCCTCGGTGACCACTACGTAACCAGGCTCACCCACACTTTAGAGGTCTCCCAGATTGCCCGAACTATAGCCCGGGCGCTCAACCTCAATGAAGACCTCACCGAGGCCATCGCCCTGGGGCATGACCTGGGGCACACCCCCTTCGGCCACGTCGGCGAGGAGGTCTTAAACGAGCTTTACCACAAGGGCTTCCGCCACAACGAGCAGAGCCTGCGCGTGGTTGACCTGCTGGAAAACGACGGCCACGGGCTTAATCTCACCTGGGAGGTGAGGGACGGTATCCTCAACCACTCCAAGGACCGGACCAGCATTAAAGGAGAGGTAGAAGCCGGCACTCTGGAGGGCGAGGTGGTCAAGATTTCCGATTCCATCGCCTACATCAACCACGATATCGACGACGCCATCAGGGCCGGCATGCTGGCCGAGGGCGATTTGCCCCTGGCCGCCATCACCCGGCTGGGCAATACCCGCTCCCTGCGCATAAACACCATGGTGGTGGACATCATCGAGCGCTGCCATCCGTCAATGGGCACGGAGAAGGAAAAACCGTCCATAACCATGAGCCCGGATGTGCTTAAGGCCACCGACAGCCTGCGCGACTTTCTCTTCGAGCGGGTCTATAACATACGCTCGGCGCAGGGGGAATCTGAAAAAGCCAGAGAAACAGTCCGAGCTTTATACAGGTACTTCAAAGAGCACGCCGATAAACTGCCGGAAGAATATAAGTTTTACAGCGATGAGCTGGAGCGGCGGGTGGTCGACTATATCGCCGGCATGACCGACCAGTACGCCATCAGAATGGCGGCAGAGCTTTTCCCCACCACCCCCACCGAAGACCCCCCACCACCACCAGCTCCCGTTGAGGAAAAGAAAAAGGCTAAAAACCCGCCCAAAGCCATACCCCTCCCACTGTTCGGCGAGGACGAAGCCCCACCCCCCTAGATTTATCTATTCCCACCCACCACCCTTATATGGAAGGGGTTACCCCCCCCAAAAAATTGAGAGAGGCATCGTCTCTTTCGGGCGGGGTAAGAAAGTTCCAGAAGCGCAGCTTATGCGGGTGGGTGGGTGGGAAGAATAACAACCGTTAAAATTTGGTGGAAGAATAGTATATAATAGATAGATATGGGCGCTGTTGACGAAGTAAAGCAGAAAATAGACATCGTCGAGGTCATCGGCAAGGACGTCACCCTGGTCAAAGCCGGCCGCACCTTCAAAGGGCTCTGCCCCTTCCACAGTGAAAAGAACCCATCATTCTATGTCTACCCGGAGCAGCAGAGCTGGCACTGCTTCGGCTGCAACAACGGCGGCGATGTCTTCTCCTTCATCATGAAAAAGCAGAACATAGACTTCGGCGAAGCCTTAAGGCAGCTCGCCCAGAAGGCCGGTGTCGTTATCCCCACCCGGTTCGAACCGGGCATGGAAAGCGAAGAAAAGCAGCGGCTGTACCAGATAAACCAGGCAGCGGCGCAGTACTTCCACAATTTACTGATTAATTCACCGGCGGGCAAAAAGGCGCAGGATTACATTACCAAAAGAGGCTTCACCGAACAGACCGTTAACGACTTCCAGCTCGGCTACAGCCCGGACAGCTGGGAAGCGCTCAAGAATTATCTTGCCGAGAGGGACTATACCGAAAAAGAGATGCTGGACGCGGGCCTGATAATCGAGGTCGAGGGCAAAAAGCCCCACGACCGCTTCCGCAACAAGCTGATGTTCCCCATATTTGATGTCCGGGGGCGCGTCACCGGCTTCGGCGGCCGGGCGCTGGACGACTCCCTGCCCAAGTACACCAACTCCCCTCAGACCCCCCTCTTCGATAAGAGCGGCACCCTCTACGGCATCAACCTGGCCAGAGACGCCATAAGGGAGCAGGGTACGGCTATCATTGTAGAAGGCTACATGGACGTTATAACCGCCCACCAGAACGGCTTTAAAAACGCCGTCGCCTCCATGGGCACGGCGGTAACCGAAAAGCAGGTCAATATCCTAAAGAGGCTGACCCGCAACCTGACTCTGGCCCTTGATGCCGATGCCGCCGGCGAGGAGGCCACCTTAAGGGCGGTGAGCTACGAAAACACCCTTGACGCCGAAGTAAAGGTCATCATTATGCCGGAGGGCAAAGACCCCGATGATGTTATCAAAGAAGGTGTAAAGAACTGGAAGGAGCTGGTTGCGGCGGCGGTGCCCATCGTCGATTACACCTTTGATGTGGCTACCGCCGGGCTTGACCTTAATACCGCCAGGGGCAAAGCTTCGGCCAGGGACAGGCTGCTGCCCATCGTCGGCGAAATCAGGGACAACGTGCGCCGGGCGCACTATATGCAGAAACTGGCCGGCCTGCTCAATGTCAGTGAAAGGGACCTGGAAGCCGACCTGGCCAGGCTCAAACCAAAGCAGATGAGCAGCCGGACTAAAGCGCCGGAGCCGGCGCCGGTGCGCCCAACCGTGTCCAGCCCCAAAGAAGAATACTGCCTGGCATTATTATTACAGCACCCGGAGCTTAAAAAACAGGACGAAGGGCTGCTGCCGGAGCACTTTGAAAACAGCGAAAACCGGGAAATCTTTATCGCCTGGCGGCGGAGTGCTAAAATAGAAGCAATAAGAAAAAAACTGGAGCCGGCAATCCACGAACATCTGGACTCGCTGGCAACCAGAAGCCTGCTAAACAATAATCTAGAGCAGAAATACGCCCAGTGCGCTCTGGAGCTGCGGGAGAAGTCCCTCCGCAGTCTGGGGATGAAGATAAAGACAGTGTTAGCTCTGGAAGCCCAGACGGGAGGCACCGCCGCCGAGTTGGCCAAACTCAAGGAGCTGGGGACCGAGGTCGGCAGCCAGTTGGGTAAGGTCCGGGCTCAAAAAATCCGGCGGCGGTCAGAGCAAAGGGGGTAGAGGCAATGGCCCGGAAAGAAGATAACGACGAAAAGGCCCCTGACGATGAGCGGCTAGACACCGACTCCGAAGACGAGGACAACGGGGATAACGGCGAGGAAGGCGCACCCTGGCACGAGATAAGGCACCTGGAGATTGAAAAGCCCGAGTCGGCGCCGGACCTGGAGGTGGAAACGCCGCTGGAACAGGCAGGGGAGCAGGAGGCAGTCGATGACCCGGTGCGTATGTACCTCCACGAGATTGGACGGGTTTCCCTGCTCACCGCCGTCGAGGAAAAAGACCTGGCCCGAAAGATGGAGGAGGGACGGCGCGTACGGCAGATTAAACAGGAATACCGGGAAGAACACGAGGTAGAGCCCTCGTCAACGGATATAATACTGGCCATACTCCACGAGCTGGCCCAGGCCGCCTCCGTCATCAAACTCCTCCACGAACACCTGGAACTCCCCGCCGATGTCAGCTTCCTCCAAAAAATTTATAACAATAAACTGCGGGAAAGCATTGACAGCGAGATAAGCCCCAATCTCATCCTGGCGGTGGCCCACCACTCGCAGAAATCAATCACCGAAACCGAGCACTTTCTCACCGAGCTGTCGCTCAATATCAACCTGCTGCCGCAGGAAATCCTCGATGCCCTGGGGGAAAAGGTCTCGGCGGCGGGCATAGAGAACCTGGTCATCGACCCCAGCTTCGTCAGTGACATTCAGGCCTACGAGAAACAGCTTAAGGCTTACCTGAACAATATCGAGTGGGAGGCGGCGAGGGCGGAAAACCACCTCATCGAGGCCAACCTGCGCCTGGTGGTCAGCGTGGCCAAGAAGCATATCGGGCGGGGCATGTCCCTGCTCGACCTCATCCAGGAGGGCAACATCGGCCTCATCCGGGCGGTGGAAAAATTCGATTACCGCAAGGGATATAAGTTCAGCACCTACGCCACCTGGTGGATTCGCCAGGCCATCACCCGCTCCATCGCCGACCAGGCACGGACCATCCGCATACCGGTTCACATGGTGGAGACCATCAATAAACTGCTGCGGGTCAGCCGCCGGCTGGCGCAGGAGTACGGCCGGGAGCCCACCGCCAAGGAAATCGGCAAGGAATTGGAAATACCAGCGGAAAAAGTGGGGGAGATAGTCAAGGTATCACAGCTGCCGGTGTCGCTGGAATCGCCCATGGGCGAAGAGGAGGACAGCCACCTGGGCGACTTTATCGAGGACCGCAACGCCCTCCCCCCCGCCGACGCCGCCTCCCGCCAGCTGCTCAAAGAACAGATAGACTCGGTGCTCTCCAGCCTCAGCCCCCGCGAGCAAAGAGTCCTCCAGCTACGCTTCGGGTTAGAGGACGGCAGAAGCCGCACCCTGGAAGAGGTGGGCAAGGAGTTCAACGTCACCCGGGAGAGAATACGCCAGATTGAGGCTAAAGCCCTGCGAAAATTACGCCACCCCAGCCGCAGCCGGCGCTTAAAAGACTATTTAGAATAACCCCCCATTTTAACGGTTCTCTTTCTTCCCATACCCACCCGCCCAAAAGGCTTCGCCATGTTCACCTATCCAACCGCTCTTCTGAATTCCAGGTAAAATCAACACTATACAAACCTATTTTTGTTTATGGTATAATAAAAATAGTAAAGGAGGTGATGCTTTTGACACAAATTTTGTCCTAGTGCTTGTCGCTGCCGCATGCCCAAAAACAGAAACGCCGCTAAAAGCGGCTTTTTTAATATATCCATCAGACAAGCTAGATATTCTGTAACTTCTCTTTCTTTTGTACTTTCTTTCCCCACCCCCAAAAAATTTATAGAAGTATCACTTCTGTAGGGCGGGAGGGTGGGAAATAAAACACTCTCTAAAAAGGGTAAGATACCAAAGCCTTATCCGAACATCCCCTTCAAATTAGAGGGCAATTTCCCCTTGGCCCCCATCTTCATCAGCTTCTGCATCTGGCGGAACTGGTTTAAGAGCTGGTTAACATCCTGGGTGGTTACCCCACTCCCCTTGGCGATGCGGCGGCGGCGGCTCCCGTCGATGAGATTGGGGTTCTGCCTCTCCCCCGCGGTCATGGAGCGTATCATCGCCTCCACTTTCTTTAACTGCTTCTCCTGCATGCCGTCAGGCATTCCCTTGGCCAGCTTTGATGCCCCGGGCAGCATCTCCACTATCTGGGCCACCGGCCCCATCTTCTGGATTTCACCCAGCTGGTCAAGGAAATCCTCAAGGGTAAAGCTGGCGGTCTTCACCTTCTTCTCCAGCTCTTTTACCCGCTTCTGGTCAAAGGTCTTCTCCGCCTTCTCGATGAAGGTCAGCATGTCGCCCATGCCCAGTATCCGCGAGGCCAGCCGGTCGGGGTAGAAAGGCTCAAAGTCCCCGACTTTTTCCCCCACCCCGATAAACTTTATCGGCACCCCGCTCACCAGCCTGATAGAAAGCGCCGCCCCACCCCGGGCATCCCCGTCCATCTTGGTCAGAATCAGCCCGGTTAAGCCCAAACGGGAGTTAAACTCGTCGGCCATCTGCACCGCGTCCTGCCCGGTCATGGCGTCCACCACCAGCAGCACCTCGGCCGGTTTCAGCTCTTTCTTGACCTCGGCCAGCTCGGCCATCAGCTCCTCGTCGATGTGCATCCGCCCGGCGGTGTCGGCGATAACCCAGCTGGCTCCCGTCTCTTTAGCCTTTTTCAGGGCGTGGGCGCAGACATCTTTGCTCCTGGACTTAACCGTCTCGTGGTAGACGGGGATGTCAATCTGCCCACCCAGCGTGACCAGTTGTTCGATGGCCGCCGGACGGCGGTTGTCGGCGGCGACCAGTAGCGGCGTCTGCCCGGAATGCTTTAGATTCAAGGCCAGCTTGGCGGCGGTGGTGGTCTTGCCCGAACCCTGCAGGCCGGCCAGCATAATTACCGATGGCGAATGGGCCGAAGCCTCCAGCCGGCTCTCCCCCTCCCCCAGTATCCTCACCAGCTCCTCGTTGACAATTTTGACTATCTGCTGGGCGGGGGTCAGGCTCTCCATTACCGCCGCCCCCAGGGAGCGCTCCCTCACCCGGGCGGTAAACTCCTTGACCACCTTAAAATTGACATCCGCTTCCAGAAGGGCTAAGCGCACCTGGCGCAGCGCTTCGTCGATGTCCTTCTCGGTGAGCTTCCCCCGGCTGCCCAGCCTGCTGAAGACGGCGCTCAGCTTTTCGGTCAATACCTCAAACATGGCAATATCATTCTACGTGCCTTGAGCCTCAAGCGTCAAGCCGATTTAAGGCAAGCACCAAAAGGTGTTATAATACCGGTGCACTGCGATAATAGAAAATACGGCTTAACTGGAGGGTACAGAAAATGGCAGAATCAAAATACGGTAAATATATCGTGACCGAGCTTAAGATTCCTGAATCCAAACAAAAAATCGCGGAAGAGTACTCGAAATATGCCACCCGAATCTTATGGATGGACGACAATGTGGTTGAGGGGGCTTTTCATATGAACACTTCCTGGTTTTTGAAAGCCTCGCCCGCGACAGAAAACAAGCCGCATACGCATGACTCTGATGAAATTCTCGGCTTTTACGGTAATAACGCCCAGGACCCCTATGATTTGGGTGGAGAAATAGAGATCTGGCTGGAAGATGAAAAACATATCCTCACCAGAAGCAGCCTTATCTTTATCCCCGCCGGGATGAAACACTGCCCCCTGACAATAAAGCGTGTTGACAGGCCTATCTTCCACTTTTCAATAGTAACCGGCGGCCAGTATATCAAAGAGGAGGCACCCTCAAAATAATTTCTTCCCATACCCACCCGCCCAAAAAGGTTTCACCTTTTAATAACCTCTTTCGGGCGGGAGGGTGGGAAATAAAACGTACGCTAAAAACTCGGCTATACCCTCTTCTGCCCGCATCGTTTTTGTAACCCCCAACTTGTGCTAAAATAACCCCATGATTCCCGTCAAGCTGGCTGTGCGCAACTTCATGCCCTACCGGGACAACGTACCCGCGCTCAACTTCAACGGCATCCACACCGCCTGCGTCTCCGGTGACAACGGCAACGGCAAGTCAGCCCTGATAGACGCCATGACCTGGGCGCTCTGGGGCAAGACCCGTGCCAAGAGCGATGACGACCTCATTCACCAGGGGCAGACTGAAACGGAGGTGGAGTTCGACTTCACCGTCGGCGGGCAGGCCTACCGCATCATCCGCAAACACTCCAGGCCCAAACGGCAGGCAGGCTCGGGGAAAACCATACTGGATTTCCAGATAGCCAGCGACGGCGGCTTCAAGTCCATCAGCGCCGACAGCATAACCCAGACCCAGCAGAAGATTATCGATACCCTGCACATGGACTACGCCACCTTCATTAACAGCGCCTTCCTCAGGCAGGGTCACGCCGACGAGTTCACCAATCAGCCCCCGGCCAAGCGTAAGGAGGTACTGGGCAACATCCTTGGGCTTTCCGTCTATGACCAGCTTGAGGAAGCGGCTAAAGACCGTGCCAGACAGCAGGAGATGGAAAAAGAGCAGCTTGACCGCGCTATCGAGGAGATTAGCCAGGAACTGGCCCAAAAGCCCGTCTATGAGGCTGAGGTGGAGCAGGCGCAGGCGGGGCTGACTCAGGTCGATAAACAAATAACCGCCCACCAATCAAAGCTCAATAACCTGAGGCAGAAAAAGGAGGCGCTGGAAAACAAGAAGCAGCAGCTAATCCAGCTTGAGGGGCATATAACCGCCACCCAAAGAGAGTGTGAACGCCGCCAGCAGGAAATTAAAGAGAACCAGGCACTCATCAAAGAACACGAGGCGCTCATCGCCCAGCGCTCGTCTATAGAAGAGGGCTACGCTCAGCTAAGCGAAGCCCGCCGGCAAAATGAGGAGCTGAACCAGAAGCTGGGGTTACTGGTCAAACTAAGGGAGAAAAAGAGCCAGCTGGAGATGGCCATTGAGCGGGCGCAGGCAGACCTGATTACCGAACACAAACTAGCCCAGAGCAAAATCAGCGACCTGGAGGCTCAGTCGGCAAAGCTGCCCCATCTCAAGGCCGAGCTACAGCAGGCGGAAGCCCGCTTACAAAAACTGGCCGAGCAGGAAACGGAGATAAGCCAGAAAAAGCAGGCCAGCCAGGAGCTACGGAAGCAGCTAAACTATCTGGAGTCCGGCCAGAGCCGCCTGGATAAAGAGATAAAGGAGATAGCGGAAAAGCTCGATTTACTGACCCATCAGGAGGGGGCTACCTGTCCCCTGTGTGAGACCGAGGTGGGCGCCGACGGCTTACAACGGATTGAAGCCAAATACACTAACGATAAAAATAGTAAAGCTGACCTGCTGAAGTCAAGCCAGGCCGAACTAGCCGGCAAAAGAACAGAGCTTGAGGCACTGGAAGGCGAGATATCACCGCTGGAAGCCAGGCTAAATCAGGATAAAGCCTCATCGCAGGGCCAGGTCAGCCTCTTGAAGCAGGGCATTAGTGAAATCCAGGTCGCCGAAAACCAGCTAAAGCAGGCAAGGGAGAGCCTTAACGAAATCGAACAGCGCCTGGCCAGCAAAGACTTCGCCGCTACTGAACAGGAGGCGCTAGCCCGTGTCGAGCAGGAAACAGCCCGGCTTGATTACGGTTCAGAGCAGCACGAGCAGGTTCGCCACCGCCTCACCGAACTGGAGCAATATGAAAACCCCAAGCGGAAACTGGAAGAGGCTGATAGGCTCTTGAGTCAAGAGAGGGAATCAGCCCGTAAGGCCGAGGAGGCCAGCCTGGAGCTAAAGCAAAGGCTGGAGGCCGACCACCAAAAAAGCCAGGAGCTAAATAAAGAACTCGAAGCCCTCCCCCGATTAACCAGTGATTTAACCCAGGCGGAGACGGAACACCAAGCGCTGGCCGTCCAGCAAAAGCAAGCCCAGGAGCTGATGTGGCAAGCTAAGTCAAAGCTGGAGCGCTGTGTCGAGCTGGAGGCAAAACAGAAGGAAAAGGGCAGGCTATCGGGTGAAGCGTCAAAAGAGGAAAAAATCTACAGAGAGCTGGCCCAGGCTTTCGGCAAAAAGGGGATACAGGCCTTGCTCATTGAGATGGCCCTCCCTGAAATTGAAGCCGAAGCCAACCGTCTGCTGGGACGGATGACCGATAACCGGATGCACGTCAAGATTGAAACCCAGAGAGAGACCAAGAAGGGAGACCTGCAAGAGACTCTGGATATCAAAATCGCTGATGAACTGGGAACGCGGAACTACGAAATGTTCAGCGGCGGTGAAGCCTTTCGCATCAACTTTGCCGTCCGTATTGCCCTGTCCAAGCTACTGGCCAGAAGGGCCGGAGCCCCCCTCCCCACCCTGATTATCGACGAAGGTTTCGGCACCCAGGATGTCGTCGGCATAGAAAAGGTTAAAGAGGCAATAAACTCAATCCAGGACGACTTTGAAAAGATACTGGTTATTACCCACATGGAGGAAATGAGGGACGCCTTCCCCAATAGGATTGATGTTATCAAGACCGCCGAAGGCTCAACAATTGAGGTGAGCTGACCTAAAGCCCCAGGCTCGGGGCAATCCCCTTCATCGCTTCCAGCCCCAGTGCTAGAAACTCGTCAAGCTCAATCCCAAGCTCAGCGCACCGGGCGATTTGCTCCCGGTTGGCGCCGGCAGCAAAACTTTTTTCCTTAAACTTCTTCTTCACCGACTTCACCTCAACCCCGGCCAATTTTTTATCTGGCCGCACCAGAGCGGCGGCAGTGATTAAGCCGGTCAGCGGGTCGGCACAATACAGGGCTTTATCCAGATTGGTCTCCGTGGGAATGCCGTGGGCCTGATTATGGCACAGAATAGCGTGAGCCATCGCCTCGCTGGCGCCAAGCTCACTGGCCAGGTCAGCCCCCAGCTTACTGTGGGTACTCATATCGCCTTCGGTAAGCTCCATGTCAATGTCATGCAGCAGCCCGGTAAGCCCCCACTCCTCCTCATCCTCGCCGAAGCGCCTGGCTAAAGCCCGCATAATCGCCTCGGTAGCCAGCATATGCTTTATCGTGTTAGCGTTCTCGATATTGGCTTTGATTGAGTCCAGCGCTTCTTCTCGAGTCACCCTCGCCCCCTTTACTGCCGGGCTTAAAATGCTCTCCACTCAAAGCATACTCTATATTCTTATTTTTATGCAACACTCGGCTTAAATACTGGCCGGTGGTTTTAACCTCCACACCAGTATAATACCTAAAACACCAACTACAGCGCAAATCAAGAAGGCTATCTGGTAGCTTTTAAATATATCAAATATAAGACCAGCTACCAACGGCCCAACCGCCCCACCTGCAGTGTAGCCAAACGAAGCAACCCCCATGATAACCCCGTGCGAACTCAAGCCAAATAACTCAGCAACTATTGGCGATTCCATTGCCGCCAAACCACCATAAGCGAAACCTAAAATAACGGCAAACAGGTAAAACATCCACAACTCCCCGGCCGCCAACAGCCAGAATAAAGCGCCTGACATCAGGATAAAATTGATGATAAGCGGCGGCTTGCTCCCCACCCTGTCGGTAATACTACCGGTTGTAATTCTGCCCACAATGCTCAACCCTCCAACAACCGCCAGAAGACCAGCGCCAACCGTAGCTGAAAACCCCAGATCGGTAACATGGTTGGCAATGTGGGCAAGTACAGTATGCAAACAGTAGCCGAAGCAGAATAGTATAGCGAAAAGTACCCATAACTGCCAGCTACCCATTGCCTCTCGAAAAGAAAATCCCCTGGCGTGTAAATTCAAGCCCGCCTCCTCCTCACTCTCCCCGTCGGGCAACAGCCCCATTCGCCTGGGGTCAAACCTTAAGAACTGGGCTGACAGTATAATTAAGACTAAAGCTACAGCGCCAAGGACAATGTAGGCGGTACTCCAGTCCCATTTTTCGATGAGCCAGGTAGCCACCGGAGGGATAATCAGGGTGCCGACACCTATGCCAGCGACCACAAAACCGGTCATTATCCCTCTCCTTTTGACAAACCATCTGGCTACCGTAGATAACGGAGGGACAAAGGCACCACTCAGTCCCACACCCACCACCACCCCATAGAAGAGATATAGCTGCCAGACAGTGCTAACCCGGGACATTAACAGAAGGCCCAGACCAAAAAGAAAACCGCAGAGTGACATCACGATTCGGGGGCCAAACCTGTCGGTAAGCTTACCCATGACAATAGCCAGAAGGCCACTCAGAAACATAGCTAGCGAGTAGGCTCCTGAAGTCGTGGCCCGCGTCCAGCCAAACTCTGTGGACAGCGGTTTGAAAAAGACACCAAAGCTATAAAAAGTGCCAAACACTAACGCCATGACTAAAAAGCCAACCAAAACTATAACATAGCCGTAGAAAAACCCTGGCTTCTTGGCGGTAGTTAAACGCGAAACTTCCTTATCAGGCATAATAAGCTCAATTCTAGTATGTACTTAGCACAACAGAAATGCCCCACCAGCCAGTAGTTAACCGGTCAAAGCATACTCCGTATCCTCGTCTTTAGGCAACACCCGGCGTAAATACTGGCCGGTAGCTGAGGATTTCTCCTTAGCAATCTGCTCAGGCGTGCCGGTAGCAACCACATAGCCCCCCTTGTCACCCGCCCCCGGCCCAAGGTCAACGATATGGTCAGCGTTCTTAATCACATCCAGGTGATGCTCGATGACCACCACGGTATTACCGGCATCAACCAGGCGCTGCAGTACCCCTAGCAGCGCGGCTACATCCTCAAAAGAAAGGCCGGTGGTTGGCTCGTCAAGGATATAGAGTGTCCGGCCGGTAGACCTTTTCGATAGCTCGGTAGCCAGCTTCACCCGCTGCGCCTCACCGCCGGAGAGGGTAGGCGCCGGCTGACCGAGACGGATATAGCCCAGACCCACATCCCGCATCGTCGCCAGTTTATTCTTTATCTTGGGGAAATGGTCAAAAAAAGCAAGCGCCTGCTCCACGGTCATATCCAGTACTTCAGCGATATTCTTGCCCTTAAACCTGATTTCCAGGGCCTCCCGGTTATAACGCTTCCCCTGGCACACCTCGCAGGGAACGGTCACATCGGGCAGGAACTGCATCTCAATCTGGATATACCCCTCCCCGCGGCAGGCTTCGCAGCGCCCGCCCTTAACATTAAACGAAAACCGCCCCGGCTTATAGCCCCTCATCCGGGCCTCGGGAACAGTGGCAAAAAGCTCGCGGACGGGGGTAAAGGTGCCGGTATAGGTGGCGGGATTGCTGCGCGGGGTACGCCCGATAGGCGACTGGTCGATATTGACCACCTTATCAATATGCTCAACACCGGTGATATCATCACAGTCGCCCGCCCTCTCCCGCGCCCGATAGAAGAGATGGGCCAGCTTCTTGTACAAAATATCATCAATAAGGGTACTCTTACCGCTGCCGGAAACCCCGGTGATACAGACAAACTTGCCCAGAGGAATACGGACATCTATACCTTTAAGGTTATTCTCCCTCGCCCCCTTGATTATTATCTCCCCGCCGTTGCCGGGGCGGCGTTCGGCGGGGAGGGGAATCTGCTTGGCGCCACTTAAATACTGCCCGGTTCTCGATTCGGGGCAATCCATAATATCTTTCAGGGTGCCGGTAGCCACAATCCACCCCCCGTGCTCCCCGGCCCCGGGCCCCATATCGATAATATGGTCAGCCGCCCTCATCATAGCCTCATCATGCTCAACCACCAGTATGGTATTACCCAGCTCTTTCAGGCGTTTTAATGTCTCAATCAGGCGGAAGTCGTCGGCGGGATGCAGGCCTATGGTCGGCTCATCACAGATATAAAGCACCCCCATCAGCCCGCTGCCAATCTGGGTTGCCAGCCGAATGCGCTGCGCCTCACCACCGGCCAGAGTAGCCGAAGAACGGTCAAGGGTAAGATAGTCCAGGCCCACATCCTTGAGGAAGCCGAGGCGGGACTGAATCTCTTTAATAATCTGGCTGGCTATCATCTTCTCCCGCTTGTTGAGCACCGCCTTTTTGCCGCTGCCGCCGATAGCGGCCACCCACTCCAGCACCTGGGTGACCGGCAGAGCAGTGACATCCATGATATTCCTGCCGCCGATGGTCACCGCCAACGACTCGGGTTTGAGCCGTTTGCCCTGGCAAGAAGGGCAGGGGGTCAGCACCATATAGCGTTCAATATTAACCCGCGAGTTCTCCGATTCCGTCTCCCGGTAGTGCCTTTCCATAGTCGGGATAATGCCCTCAAAGCCGTCACCATACCGCCTCAGCCGGCCAAAGCGGTTGCGGTAATACCTAGTCTCACCACCCTCCCCATAGAGCAGCAGGTTAAGTTGCTCGGGAGTTAAATCTTTCAGGGGCTTATCCAGCGATATGCCGTACTTACTGGCCATAGGCTCCAGCCGGTAAAAGTACCAGGTATGGAACTGCCAGGGACGGATGGCGCCCTGCGTGATGGAGACATCTTTATTTAACACCAGCTCCGGGTCTATCTCCTGTTTATACCCCAAACCGGAGCAGTCACGGCAGGCACCGTGAGGGCTGTTAAAGCTGAAGGTGCGGGGGGCAATCTCGCCCAGGCTAATGCCGCAGTGCACACAGGCAAAGTGCTCCGAAAAGAGCAGCTCCTCACCGTCAGTAATAGACACCAAAACCACCCCCGCCCCCAGCTTTAGGGCCGTCTCTACCGAATCGGCAATGCGGCTCTGGCTACCCGATTGCCCCACCACCAGACGGTCTACCACCGCCTCGATGGAGTGCTTCTTATATTTATCCAGCTGGAACTCTTCAGACAGTTCATGAATCTCGCCGTCAACCCGAACCCGTACATAGCCCGCCTTGCGCAAATCATCAAAGACCGTCTGGTACTCACCCTTGCGGTCTCTTATCAGCGGCGCCAGAACCATAATACGGCTGCCCGCCGGGAGGTTCTGAATAGCGTCAACAATCTGCTGCACTGTCTGCGCCGTAATCTCCCGTCCGCACTTGGGGCAGTGGGGATGACCGACGCGGGCAAAAAGCAGCCTCAGGTAATCATAGGTCTCGGTTACCGTGCCCACCGTTGAGCGCGGGTTCTTACTGGGGCCCTTCTGGTCAATAGATATAGCCGGGCTCAAGCCCTCAATATAATCAACCTCGGGCTTTTCCATCCTGCCCAAAAACTGGCGGGCATAAGCCGATAGCGACTCCACGTAGCGGCGCTGCCCCTCGGCATAGATGGTATCAAAGGCCAGCGAGCTCTTGCCCGAACCGGAGACGCCGGTGATAACCACCAGCTTATCCCGGGGAATGACAACATCAATATTCTTGAGGTTGTGTTCACGAGCCCCTTTAACGACAATACTATCTAAAGACATTCTTCTCCCAGCGCCCTTTCACCATTAAATTTTACCACCTGCCCCCAAGCACAACAAGTTCAGATACGAATTCTTGATTGCATTCCCAGTATCAGCTATACTGCCCATGGCTGGTTTATTGAACGATACTCCATACGCTTATTTAGGAGGCTAACCTTGAAAGAACTAACCATAAGTTCTGACGCCCCCGGCCAGCGGCTTTTTGTCCTGGGCAACGAAGCCATAGCCAGGGGGGCTATTGAGGCTGGAGTTCAGATTGCCGCCGCCTATCCCGGCACTCCTTCCAGCGAAGTAACGGAAACCCTGGCCGGGGTAGCCAAAGAGCTGGACATGTATGTTGAGTGGTCAACCAACGAAAAGGTAGCCTTTGAAGTTGCCCTGGCCGCCTCAATCTGCGGGGTAAGAGCCATGGCCTCGATGAAACATGTCGGGGTAAATGTAGCTCACGACCCGCTGATGACCGCCGGCTATATCGGCGCCAAAGGGGGGCTGGTCCTGCTCTCCGCCGATGACCCCTCGGCCTGGAGCTCACAAAACGAACAGGACAACCGTTATATTGCTGAACAAGGCTATATTCCCGTACTTGAGCCCTCCTCAACCCAGGAAGCCAAAGACATGATGGCCGACGCCTTTAAGCTCTCCGAGCAGTTCGGGCAGCTCTTCATGTTCCGCTCGGTAACCAGAATAGGCCACGCCCGCGGCGACATTGTCCTGGGGGAAATATCACGGGAAAGAAGAAAGGGGCAATTTATCAAAGACCGCACCCGGCTGGTCTATACCCCGCGCGAAGCCAGAATAAACAAACCCCTGATGCTGGAGAGGTTTGAAAAAATAAAGAAAGCGGTAAACACGCTACCCTATAATCAGCTAAAGCTGGCCAGCGGAGCCAGACTGGGTATCATCGCCTGCGGCCTGTCCTACAGCTATACTTTAGAGACGATAAAATGGCTGGGGATTGAGGATAGGGTCTCCATACTCAAGATTGGCACCCCCCACCCCCTCCCCGAAGAGCTGGTACTAAAACTGCTAAACTCGGTAGAAGAGGTACTGGTAGTCGAAGAGCTTGACCCATTCGTCGAGCTTCATGTCAAAGCCATCGCCGGAGAGCATAATATCCCGGTCAAAACCCACGGCAAGGATTTACTGCCCCGTATTGGGGAGCTATCCACCAGAAAGGTCACCGAGGCTGTCGCTAATCTAACCAAAGCCAAGATGCCGGTGGACTTCGCCGGTATAGACAAGCTGGAGCAGGAGACAGCCCCGCTTTTACCCTGGAGGCCACCCGCCCTCTGCCCCGGCTGCCCCCACCGGGCCTCCCATCACGCCATCAAGGTAGCCTCGCGGAGAGTAGCCAGAGAATACGGCAAAGATATAGAGCCCATCTACCCCGGTGACATCGGCTGCTACGCTCTGGGCTACAACCCGCCGCAGGAGGCATCAGACACCATCATCTGTATGGGAGGCAGCTTCGGCATTGCCAGCGGCCTCGCCCATGTGGTGGAAGCGCCGATAGTAGCCCACCTGGGCGACTCCACCTTCTTCCACTCCGGCATACCACCGCTGGTAAACGCCGTCTACAACAAGGCCAATATAACCATGGTGATACTGGACAACTCGACCACGTCTATGACCGGCTTCCAGCCCCACCCCGGAACCGGCTATACAGCTATGGGCGATGAGACCGTTATGCTCAAGCCGGAGGAGATAGCCAGAGCCTGCGGGGTAAAGTTCGTTGAGGTTGTTGACCCCTTTAACCTGAAAGAGGCGACCGAGGCTATTGAAAAAGCGATAAGATTCCCCGGACCGGCCGTCGTCGTCAGCCGGAGGCTATGCGCCATAATCGAGCAGAGGGACAAGAAAAAACGCAGAGAAGAGACTATCCCATACTGCGTGGACCAGGACAAATGCAACGAAAAATGCAACGCCTGCATCGAACTGCTGGGCTGCCCGGCCATAATAAAGGAAGGGGCCAAGACGGTAATCGACAGCTCACTGTGCACCGGCTGCGGGCTCTGCGCTCAGGTCTGCCCCTACAAAGCGATAGTACTGGAGTAAAGGGAATGGTAAAAGAATCTAATATATTAATCACCGGGGTTGGCGGACAGGGAGTGATTCTGATGTCAGAGCTGCTGGGACGGGCAGCCGTCGCCGATAACTTAAGGGTCAGAGGCTCGGAGATACTGGGGATGGCGGTCAGGGGCGGCTCGGTAACCAGCGCCATTAGAATTGGAGACGAGGTCTACGGCCCTCTTATCCCCACCGGCAAGTGTCATGTCCTGGTCGGAATGGAACCCTCGGAGGCACTGAGAAACATCGCCTATCTATCAAAGTCCAGCCTGGTCCTGGTCAATAAGGCGGTAACCATCCCCTTCACCGTCTCCATAGGTGAAAGCAGCTACCCCAGCCTGGAGGAAATCTTAGGGCAATTGAGCAAGGCTTCGGGCAGGATAGTCCAGCTGGATGCGGTTAAAACTGCTCAAGAAGCGGGAAGCCGCCTGGCCACCAACGTCGTGATGCTGGGGGCGTTATTTGGCACCGAGCAACTCCCCGTAAAAATAGCCACCATAAAGGAAACTATAAAAGAGCGTTTTCCGGCTAAGCTGGCTCCGGTTAATATCAAGGCCTTTGACCTGGGCTACGAGGCCTGCCGAAAGGCGGTCAAATAGCCGTTATTCCAGCAGCTCCATGATGTGCATCACCTTTACCGGCACCTTATTCCGCAGCAGGCTGTCAATCAACTGAATCTCACAGCCCGGGCAGCTGCTGGCGACAATATCAGCACCGGTGGACTTAATCGAC